>Ga0210384_10008811_pt1 | contig 10484 bp, 7 predicted proteins | sample IncBWH2MmetaG_FD_160574 | JGI IMG/M metagenome (GOLD analysis project Ga0210384, IMG submission 160574) | Forest soil microbial communities from Barre Woods Harvard Forest LTER site, Petersham, Massachusetts, United States - Inc-BW-H-2-M | ecosystem: Environmental > Terrestrial > Soil >...
CATATATGCTGCTCCTTATATATGCCACTCCTTCGCAACACTATGAGAAAAGCTTCAGCCTGAGGCCGCCGTGTCTCTCTGCCTCGACAAATGTCGATTTTGATTTCGACACTCCCCGACACACCACAGTCGTGCGTTACCTGTCGCCAATAGATTCAACAGTTTGCTGGGGATGCCAGGGAATGTGACTTTGGCAAGCGTGTTGCGATATCCAGATTTGGCAAACAGCAACGTGTTCAAGATTTCAATCGTCGATACGCGGTCACGGCGCACGCTGGTCGTGGAAGGAACGCTCGTCGGACCCTGGATTGCCGAGCTTGGCACAACCTGGAGAAACGCAAGCCAGGACCTGGACAGACGCAAATTAGTCATCGATCTGAGAAACCTGACCGTCATCAGCCGCGAGGGAGAAGAAGCGATCTTCGATCTGATGAAGGAGGGGGCGAAGTTTTCCTGCGGTGGCGTTCTCACCAGCCACGTGTTGAAACAACTTGCGCGGAAGAAACAAGAGGAATCACAACGGAGGTGAATATGTCGGAGACAAAGCACATCAATAGCCCTTTGCCATACGCGAGCAACGGGGATTTTCAACGAATCTTTCACGAAGACATGAATGGCCTCTATCTGCTCTCGTTTCTGCTAACCGCGGATCACGAGAAGGCTGAGCAGTGTTTTGTCTCCGGTCTGGAGGATGCGGTAAATGGCAACCGGGTCTTCAAGGAATGGGCGCGTTCATGGGCCCGGCGGGTAATCATCAAGAATGCCGTGAAGGTAATCAACCCGCGGCCCGTCGACGGAATTGCACATTCGAGGCCTGTCTCGGTGAACAGCAATGGCAAAGCGCTCCCCGCCGAGCACCAGGTGGAAATTGCAGCAGTTCTTGGACTCGAACCGTTCGAGCGTTTTGTCTACGTAATGACGGTTCTTGAAGGCTACTCCGACCAAGATTGTTCTCTTCTACTGGGCTGCGCACGGCGGGATGTGATCACCGCGCGCAGCCGCGCTCTGCAGCAGACCGGAAGTGTGATCGAATCTCACTTCCAGCGACCGCTAACGGCTAACCACGAAACACCGGTATTGGATGACCTCGGCAGCTCTGCATTTGAAGACTTGCTTCACGTTTAGCAACTTTGGCGCAAACCAAAACACAGATTTCAAGATGAGGATGGAAATGGGTACATCAGTCAGGGCTATTTTGAATCGTCAATACAGTAAGTTCGGTTTTACTGCGGTACTGCTGTTATCGCTCATGGCCGCGGCCTGCGGCAAAGGCAACGTCCACGCAGCTCCGCCGCCGACTCCCGAAGTGAGAGTTGCACCCGTCATCCAACAGAATGTCCCAGTGTACAGCGACTGGGTGGCCACCTTGGACGGCTACGTGAATGCCGAGATCCGACCGCAGGTCTCAGGTTACATAATCAAGCAAAACTACAAGGAAGGCTCGCTCGTCCGCAGAGGCCAGGTACTGTTTGAAATAGATCCGCGGCCCTTCCAGGCAGCTCTCGACCGCGCCAAGGGCGACCTTGCGCAGGCGCAAGCACAACTTGGCAAGAGCATTCTTGATGTGAAGCGGGACACGCCGCTCGCGGAGGCCAGAGCTATCGCTCAGAGTCAATTAGATAACGAGATTCAGGCGAAACTCGGCGCCCAAGCCGCGGTCGAATCGGACCAGGCGGCCATAGAGCAGGCGGAACTCAACCTCGAGTGGACAAAAATCACGTCATTGGTGGATGGAATTGCGGGAATTGCACAAGTGCAGATTGGAAACCTGGTGGGACCCAATTCTGTATTGACTTCAGTTTCCCAAGTGGACCCCATCAAAGCTTACTTTCCGATTAGCGAACAGGCGTATGTTCTGGCGCAAGAACAAAGCAAATCCCTTTCTACCATGCACAGCGTCAGTTTTTTCGGAAACTCGCTTGACCTGATCCTGACTGACGGCCGTACCTACCCTCGAAAGGGCAAAATCCTGCTGGCCGACCGTCAAGTGGATCCAAGTACAGGCACGATTCGCATCGTCGCTGCCTTCCCCAATCCCGGCAATGTGCTGCGTCCTGGACAGTATGGACGCGTGCATGTCGAAACCAACTTGAAGAAAGGCGCTCTGCTGATACCTCAAAGCGCCGTTGGGCAATCGCAGGGAAGCTATCAGGTGGCCGTGGTCGACAGCGATCACAAAGTCAATATGCGTGTCGTGAAGCCAGGCGAAACGCTCGGGACAATGTGGGTTATTGACGAGGGCCTCAAGCCGGGTGAGCAAGTTGTGGTCGAAGGACTGGCAAAGCTCAAGGAAGGAACTCTCGTTACGGCCAAGCCCGCACAACTTTCCGGAGAAGGAAACTGAGCTATGTCGAAATTCTTCATCAACCGTCCGATTGTAGCGATGGTGATCGCGATCCTTATGGTGATTGTGGGCGCGGTCACGATCACGAGCCTGCCGGTCGCGCAGTTTCCAAACATCGTTCCACCGGAAATTCAGCTGCAGGCCAACTATGTCGGGGCGGACGCGCAGACCCTGGAGCAATCAGTAGCTACTCCCATCGAACAGCAAATGAATGGCGTGGACAACGTGAACTACATGTACTCCCTGAACGCCACCGCCAACTCACAGACCACGATGGTCGTAGACTTCGACGTGAAGACCGATCCCAACACCGATCTCATCCTCGCACAGTCGCGTGAGCAACTGGCCACCGCTCAACTTCCCGCTGAAGTTAACAACTATGGGATCACGATCAGGAAGTCAGTTACCGCTCCGTTGATGCTGGTTTCCCTGTCTTCGCCGCATAGTAGCCACGATACGAAGTTCCTGGCCAACTATGCTTACATCAACCTCAACGATCCGATTGCTCGCCTGTACGGTGTGGGGCAGACGCAGGTGTTCGGTGCCGGACAGTATGCCATGAGGTTGTGGGTAAAGCCTGACCAACTGGCGAAACTGGGCATCACTGTTACTGACATCGTCAACGCCATCCAGGCGCAGAACAAGGTGAATCCGGCTGGCCAAGTAGGCGGCGAACCCGCTGCCGCGAATCAGCAATTCACTTATTCCGTTCTCGCTCAAGGCCGTCTCACGACGCCGCAGCAATTTGAAGACGTTATCGTTCGTGAAGCGCCGGACGGCGGAATCGTCCGGGTGAAAGATGTCGCCCGGGTCGAACTGGGCGCGCAGGATTACAGCATTGTAAGCCGCTTGAATGGCCAACCCGCTGCGATTATCGCCATTTACCAGTTGCCGGGCTCGAATGCGGTGCAAACGGCGGCAGGCGTCCGCAAGCTGATGGCAGAGATGAAGCAGCGCTTCCCCGGCGACATGGACTACGTTATATCGCTTGACCAGACGGCCGCAGTGACAGAGGGCTTGAAGGAGATCGTTGTAACCCTTTTGATCGCCATCGGACTGGTGATCCTTGTGATCTACCTCTTCCTGCAAGACTGGCGTGCGACTCTCATCCCATTGCTGGCTGTGCCGGTTTCGCTTGTGGGTACGTTTGTTGTCTTCCCGCTGGTTGGTTTCTCGATCAATACGCTTTCGATGTTCGGGTTGGTGCTGGCCATCGGCCTGGTGGTGGATGACGCCATTGTCGTCGTCGAAGGTGTGCAACGCCACATCGAGGAAGGTCTTGCACCCAAGGACGCGGCGAGAAAAGCCATGGAAGAGCTCTCCAGTCCTGTGATCGGTATTGCTCTGGTTCTCTCGTCGGTCTTTGTGCCTACTGCCCTCATCCCGGGCATCACCGGAAGGCTTTATCAGCAGTTTGCTTTGACCATCGCGATCTCGGTGGTCCTGTCCGCCTTCAACGCCCTCACGCTTAGTCCGGCACTGGCCTCCCTCCTGCTGCGGCCAAAGAAGGAGAGCCGTGGGCTTCTCCGAAGGTTCTTTGACTGGTTCAATCGGATCTTCGGGAGCGGGACAAATCTCTATGTCCGTCTATGCGGTGGGTTTATTCGGAAGGGTGTGCTGGCTTTCGTAGTGATTGCGGCCTTCGGCTTCGGCGCGTTTTTCTTCGGCAGACAACTGCCCACGAGCTTCCTGCCCGATGAAGACCAAGGCTACCTCTTCGTCAACATGCAACTCCCCAACGCGGCTTCTCTGGAGCGAACAGCGGCAGCATCGAGACAGGTTGAGGCTATCCTCGCCAATACGCCCGGCGTCCAGTACACCACGAGCGTTGCCGGCTTCAGCTTGCTGAGCTTTGTGCGGACCAGTTACAACGCGTTCTATTTCGTCACTCTGAAGCCCTGGAGCGACCGCACAACCAGGGCGGAACAATATCAGGAGATCAAGGCGCACCTGAACCAGCAGCTGAGCAAGCTTCCGGAAGGGACCGTTTTCAGTTTCTCACCGCCGGCAATTCCTGGAGTTGGCACTTCCGGCGGGTTTCAGTTCGTGCTGGAAGACCGTGGAGGGCGGGACGTGCAGTTCCTGGCAAGCAATCTGGACAAGTTCCTGGCGGCGGCCCGCAAGCGTCCCGAGATTGGCATGGTCAGTAGCACTTTTCTGCCGAGCGTGCCGCAACAGTTTGTGCAAGTGGATCGGGAAAAGGTACTGAAGCAAGGGGTAGCCATCAGCGATGTTTACCAAGCCATTCAGGCCTTCATGGGTGGAGTGTTCGTCAACTACTTCAACGAGTTCGGCCGCACCTGGCAGGTGTACGTGGAAGCGGAAGCTCCTTACCGATCCGATCTTTCGAACTTGGGGCAGTTCTACGTGCGCAACAACAAGGCGGAAATGGTTCCGCTTACTGCGCTGACGAAGTTCGAGTCGCGTGCCGGTCCCGAATTCACGATGCGCTACAACGAGTATCGTTCGGCGCAAATCAACGGCAGCGCGGCGCCCGGCTACAGCTCCGACCAGGCCACGGCGGCACTGGAAGACGTCTTCAGGCAAACCATGCCGGGCGAAATGGGCTATGACTATATGGGTATGTCCTTTCAGGAGCAGAAGGCACGGCAGGGAGTCTCGGCTCCAGTCATCTTTGGGTTCTCGCTCCTATTTGTCTTTCTAGTTCTGGCGGCGCTCTACGAGAGCTGGTCGCTGCCGTTCAGCGTGCTCCTGGGCACGTCGGGGGCGGTATTCGGGGCTTTTCTAGTCTTGTGGCTCCGGCGGGCGGTGCTCACCGCGTTCTATCCGGCTTACATGGTGCAACTCGAGAACGACGTTTATTCCCAGATCGGCTTGGTGATGCTGATCGGTCTGGCCGCCAAGAATGCGATTTTGATTGTTGAGTTTGCCAAGGAGCGGTACGAAAAGGGGACACCCCTGGTCGATGCGGCTCTCGAAGCGGCGAAACTTCGCCTGCGTCCAGTTCTGATGACCTCGTTTGCATTCATTCTCGGATGTGTGCCGCTGTGGACGGCGTCCGGCGCGGGCTCCGTGGCGCGCCAAATCATGGGCACGGTCGTGATCGGCGGCATGCTGCTGGCGAGCTCCGTCGACATCCTCGTCGTTCCTGCACTATTCGTTTTGGTCGAGCGTCTGGCAAGCCGTCGTAGCGGCGAAGCAGCCGGCCACACGAATGTTCCGCAGCTAAGCCCATCGGAAGGAGACTAAGGTGACAAAACTAAGACCCCTGTTGCTGGGCCTCTCGCTGACTACGTTCCTGAGTGCGGGCTGCGCTGTGGGACCGAACTATAAGCGGCCGAGTACCGACGTTCCTGGTATGTATCGTGGAGCTACGCCGCAAGACGCGGCACAGCCCGCCGCGGCGGCGTCGCTCGGAGACCAGAAATGGTGGGAGGTGTTTCAGGACAAGCAGCTTCAGGACTTGATCCGTGGCGCTCTTCAGCAGAATTATGACGTTCGCATTGCAGCAACGCGAATCCTTCAAGCCCAGGCGCAACTTGGTATCACACGTGCCGATCAGTTGCCGACGATCAGCGGCGGAGCTTCGGCTGTGAATGAACGCGATCCGCAGACAAAACTTTTCCGTCAATTCGAAACAAGCTCGAATCAGGTGGATCTCTCGCTGGCCTGGGAGCTCGACTTTTGGGGAAAGTACCGCCGCGCCACCGAAGCAGCCCGCGCAAATCTATTGGCAACAGAGTGGGCACGTGAAGCGGTCAAGAGCACACTGGTGCGTGATGTTGCCACAGCTTACTTTCAGCTTCGTTCGCTCGACCTGCAGCTCGAAATCTCGCGGCGGACGCTGAGATCGCGCCAGGACTCGTTGCAACTCACCCAAAAGTTAGCAAACGGTGGGGCTACTTCCATGCTCGATGTCCGGCAGGCAGAGCAGTTGGTGTCCACCGCGGCCGAAACCATTCCCGATCTGGAGCGGCAGATCGAGCAGCAGGAAAACTTCCTCAGCACGCTTCTGGGAAATAACCCTGGCCCCATTGCGCGGGGAATGAAGTTGACCGAGCAACCGCATGCGCCAGAGGTCCCGGCGGGACTTCCTTCCAGCCTGTTGGAGCGACGGCCCGACATTCGCGAGGCAGAAGCGCAGTTGATCGCGGCCAACGCACAGATTGGAGTAGCGAAGGCAGCGTACTTCCCGCAAATCAACCTGACGGCGACCGCTGGGTATCAGAGCTCGGCACTTACCAGCTTGTTCAGCGGTCCGGCAGGCCTGTGGAGTTTCGGAGGGTCACTGGTACAGCCCATTTTCACCGGGGGAAGGATTCGCTCTGGCGTCAAGTTCAGTGAGGCACGACAACAAGAAATAGTGCTGACTTATCGGCAGACGATCCAGCAGGCCTTTCGTGGGGTCTCAGACGCGCTGGTTGAGTATCACAAGGACCGGGAGTTCCGGGAATACCAGCAGCAGCTGGCATTCTCGGCTCAAGACGCGGCGCAACTGTCTGAGATGCGTTATCGAGGTGGAGCTGCCAGTTACCTCGAAGTGCTTACCAATGAAACCAATTACTTCAATGCCGAGCTGGGACTGGCTCAGGCTCAAGCGAATGAGCTTGTAGCTCTGGTCCAGATCTATCAAAACCTGGGAGGCGGTTGGCAGCAGTGAGACACGGTTGGAATTGAAACGGTCCTTCAACCGGAGACTTGAGTTGATAGCAACAATTACCAGAGTGACGCGGATTCCTTTGCTCGCGCTTTTCTTTGTTTCTGCCGTGGATTTCAGCCTGGACAGCGCGCGAATAGATCTCGTGCTTATGACCGCGTCGCTTGCGATCTTGTTATGGGGCGGATTGCGGAGCCCTCTGACTGTGGGGCGCATTGCGCTGCGCTTTGGCCGCAACCCTCCTCCACGTCGCAGGGCAGCCAGGCGCATCGCACGCCCCGCCAAAAAAATCTCGTCATAGAAAGCGGTTGGGACAGTCGGTTGGGCAAGCTACAACACTCGTCGAGGATCGATCCCAAGTTTTTTCATTCTGGAGATCAGAGTGGTTCGCGGTATTCCTAAACGTTGTGCGGCGCCAGTTGCACCGGCCACTCGTCCGTTTGTTGCCTTCAGAATTCGCAAGATGTCATCGCGTTCGCCGGCCTCTCGAGTTCCGTTGAGGGGAACCACTCTGGCGCCATAGGTTAGCTCCTCCAACGGAACATGGAGCGCCGAGCCACGGGTCAAAATGACGGAGCGTTCGATAATGTTTTCCAGTTCGCGAATGTTTCCTGGCCAACTCCAGGCGGCCAGTTTCTTCATTGCTGGGGCGGGAATCGTCTGGATGTCCTTATTCATCAGGCGCCCGTATTTCTGCGTGAAATAGCGCACCAGAAGGGGAACGTCTTCCGGACGTTCGCGCAAGGGTGGAATGCGGATGGGGAATACGTTGAGCCGATAGTACAAATCACTGCGGAATTCCCGGTCTTCGATCATTTTTGCCAGGTCGCGGTTGGTAGCAGCTACCAGCCGGACGTCAACCTTCTTGGTCCGAGTGCTTCCCAAACGTTCAAACTCCCGTTCCTGCAAAGCGCGGAGCAGCTTGGGCTGGATCTCGATGGGAATATCTCCAACCTCGTCGAGAAACAGTGTGCCCTGGTCGGCGAGCTCCAGCCTTCCAATCTTCTGCGAAATCGCCCCGGTAAAGGCCCCCTTCTCGTGCCCGAAAAGTTCACTCTCCAGCAAGCCGGTCGGGATGGCGGCGCAATTCAGGCGCACAAGAGTGCGTTCCTTTCGGCGGCTGCGATCATGGATGGCTCGTGCAATTAATTCCTTGCCTGTTCCGGTCTCACCCAAAAGGAGAACCGTGGAATCGCTGGGAGCCACGGTTTCCACGAGATTCAAAACGTGCCGCAGCGCTGAACTCTGGCCTACAATTCCCTCAAAGTCCGATTCGCCTCGAATCTCATCTTCCAAATACAGCTTTTCCTGTGCGAGCTTGTCTTTGAGGTTAGCGATTTCCTTATACGCCATGGCGTTTTCAACGGCGATTGCAACCTGGTTCGCTACCTGCATCAGGAATTCAAGGTCCCCTTTACGAAACCCATCCTCCTGGCCCTTCCCCAAACCCAGAACCCCCAAGGCGCGACGACGGCGGCTAATAAGCGGCACGAAACAGATCGACTTGATTTCACGAACTACAGCCTGTTGTTGTTCGGTATTTTCGAAAAACTCGGGCGGTAGTTCCGCAGGGCTTCCTACAACCGAGGTTCCGGTCTGAAATGCCTTGCCGATTAGCGATCCCTCGATGGGGAAGAGCTTGGTATCGTCATACTCCTTGAGGACGGAACCCTCAGAAAAGTCATTGGCAAATATCCGCAGGCTCTTACCCGTTCCATCGAGCAACATCAGGCCCACGCCATCACATTGCATGACCCGACGAACGCTTGCGGGAAGGGCTCGTAATACATCGCGAAACTCGAGACTGGATACAACACTATTCGTTAATTCAAGCAGGAGTTTCAGTCTGCTTTCGGCAATCTCTGATGACATGAAATTGACGGCGGCGTCGATCGCGAGAGCGATCTGATCCGCCACGATCGATAGAAACGCTACGTCGTCCTGGGTATATGCATTCGGACGAGAGCTGCCGAATTCGAGAACTCCAATCCGGCGATCTGGTCTGTTCAGGGGCAGAGCACAAGTGGAAGCAATGCCGAGGCCAGCGAGGAACTCCTGCATCTTCGGAAAGCGTTGTTCCTGGGCCCAATCTGCGATTGTCAGCACCTGCTGGTTTTCGTGCGCCCATCGGCTAGTACTCTCCTCGATGGGCATACCGATTTCGGCAAGTTCAAATCTTCTTCCATTCGCCTCCAGCACACACTTCGCTTCGCGTGCATTCTCTATGCACTTGCCGACGAACAAATAGTCGAAGGCGACGACGGAGTGCAATTCCCGCGCGAAACTGTCCACACGATGGTTCCGATCGCCAGTGCTGGAAATTGCCTCCGACGCCCTCAGCAGAGCTCCAAGACGCTCGACCGGTGTCATTATCTCGGTTGTAGGCGCGGCACTCATGAATTACGGCAGCTCTTCTTTTGAGTTTTGATGTCACAAAAACGGCCAAGGATTCGTTAGTGTCGTAATAAATCGTCAACTGGCGAAAAGCTGTCGGAATCGACGACATCGATCACGAACTCCGCGTCCATCCTCATCCAGAACATTCTTCGACTCAATAACTTGGCGTGATCCTCCGCAGGGGCTGGTTCTGGCATGGTTTCTGCATTAACGGCGGATATATCGAATTATGTCTCGTATGTCTCGCAACCTCATCATCGCAGTTGCTGTAATTGGGACGTTCACCCTGAATGCTGCAAGCCTGGAGCGGCGGTCCGAGCCTGTTACCGCGTCACAGCCAGCATTCACCGCAGTACGAAGTAAGCTTCCTGACGATGAACCGCCATATGTAGCGCTGGTGGGTACATCAGCGGATAATGCTCGTGTCTTGGCAGATCTGGTTGCGATCCCTCCCGTCATCCCCCGCGGCCCATGTGATCCACTTCGGGATTACGAATTGGAAATGGCTTTGATTGCAGAGCGATTGTCGATGGATCTGCGAGTTATTTCGAATGCCGTGGGAACGGGACAAATCACCAAAGAGCAGGGGAAATACGTCAGCGGAGAGCGATACCAGGTTGCAATGATGCAATTTCAACTCTTCAGTGCATTACACACATTGATTGAGGCGGATATCGCCCGAACACCGGCTGCGCCAGCAAAACCTGCTCCTTCCCCCCGGTGGCGAGATGGTCTTGATCGCAATGCCATTTTCCTCCTTGCAACTAAATCCGTCGCTGGTCGAGTATTTGGGATTGAGCCCGACGCAGGTTAGATCTATCCAAAGTCTGATGGACCAGGAACGCCCCAAAAAACAACTGTTGGTGCTTGAACTAAGAACAGTTAGTGCAGAGATGGGCGTCCCTATCGGGCAGAGCCAAAGCAACGAAAACGAAGGCCCTGCCTATAGCCTCGCGGTTACTCAAGCACGACTTCTCAAGCAGTTGATGAGGGCCAACTCGCGTCTCCAGAGAAGGATCGACGAAGTGCTCGATCCCCAACAGCGAAAGAAACTCGACACCTTCAAGCGCACGGGCGAAGTCACGATCGGAGAAGGAAACTAGAGATCGTGCCTCCTGGTTCACA
>Ga0210384_10008812_pt1 | contig 10483 bp, 7 predicted proteins | sample IncBWH2MmetaG_FD_160574 | JGI IMG/M metagenome (GOLD analysis project Ga0210384, IMG submission 160574) | Forest soil microbial communities from Barre Woods Harvard Forest LTER site, Petersham, Massachusetts, United States - Inc-BW-H-2-M | ecosystem: Environmental > Terrestrial > Soil >...
GCAAAGCCCCCCCTGGATTGACCGCCTGGGACGAAGCCTTTCTCAAAGCAGTGTACGGGACTCGCATCACCGACCGAGCCCAACTCGCCGAGATCAAGACCGCCATGGTGCAAGACGTCGCCCCCTAGCGCCAAGCCGGTCGCACTGGTGACCGGCGCATCGCGCGGAATCGGTCGCGTCATCGCCTTGCAACTGGCGCAGCGCGGTGTGCGGGTGGCGCTTCACTATCGCAATAACCGCGAAGCCGCCGCGGCGAGTCTCGGAAGCCTTCACGGTACGGGACACGCCAGCTTCGATGCCGATCTGTCGGATCCCAAGGAGGCGAGCCTGCTGTGGCACAGAGTCACCGATTCCCTCGGCGCCGTCGATATCCTCATCAACAATGCCGGCCTGTATGTTTTTCACCCGCCGCTCAAAACCGCCTACGACAATTGGCAAGCGGCGTGGCAGTTGACACTGGCGACCAATCTCGCTGCGCCGGCGAACCTGTCGCTGCTCGCGGCGCAAAGCATGGCCGCACGCGCGCCGGCGAAAACTGCGGAATTCGGCCGCGGCAGAATCGTCAATATTTCCTCGCGCGGCGCATTTCGCGGCGAGCCCGATGCGCCCGCCTATGCGGCCAGCAAAGCCGGCCTCAATGCCCTGTCTCAATCCCTGGCCAAGGCGCTCGCGCCAGACGCCGTGTACGTATACTGCATTGCGCCGGGCTGGGTGGAAACGGACATGGCCACGAGCCATCTCGACGGACCGGAGGGACCGGCAATTCTGGCGCAACACCCCTTGGGGCGCGTCAGTCGCAGCGATGAAATCGCCAATACCGCCGTCTACTGCGCGCTCGATGCGCCGGCGGCGATGACCGGGTGCGTGATCGACGTCAACGGCGCCAGCTATCTGCGGACCTAGGGTGCGCCGGCCGAATCACTCCGGCAGCTGTCCTCCCAATAGACCGCTGAGCGTCAGGGACCCCGTGAAATCAAGATAGGCGAGCAGGGGCAACAGCAGCAGCATGACAATCGCGCTGACTCGGGCGGTGCGCGCCGCCCAGGCTGATTTGGCATTCTTCGCGCATCGATAGCTGGCTACGATGACGTAGACGGTGAAGATCAATCCAAGAATGGAATAGGCCCGCATGACAATCGTGTTCTCCGGATTGAGAAACAATTCCAGAGAACCGTACAACAGCGAACCGAGCACGCCGTACAGCCAAAAGACCCGGGAAAGGGAAGTCTTCCCTTCCAAGGGCTGCTTGACGAACTCCGTGATGGTCACGCGCGGGCCTTAAGGCGCCGGCCGCGGCATCTTGCCAATGCGGTGGCCCGCTCCCGCGCGGCGCGCGATCAGCATGGCAAGTTCCAGCGCTTGCTCGGCATTCAAGCGCGGATCGACCTGGGATTTGTAGGCGCGCGCGAGATCGGCCTCGGTCAAACCCCGCGCCCCGCCGACACACTCGGTGACATCCTCGCCGGTCAGTTCGATGTGCACGCCGCCGAGCATCGAGCCCTCTTCGCGGTGAATTCGAAATGCGGCTTCGACTTCGCCCAAAATATTGTCGAAGCGCCGTGTCTTGATGCCGCCCGCCGTGGTTTCCGTGTTGCCGTGCATGGGATCGCACACCCATAGCACCTGCGAACCGGTGGCGCGGACCGCGCGGATCATGTCCGGCAATCGCTGTTCGATATCCTTGATCCCGAAGCGATGAATGAAGGTCAGGCGGCCGGGCTGATTTTGCGGGTTGAGCACCTGGATCAGCTCCTGCAGCCACTCGGCGCTCATCGAGGCGCCGACCTTCACGCCGATCGGGTTGGCAATGCCGCGAAAATATTCGACGTGCGCACCGTCGACATTCGCAGTACGCATGCCAATCCACGGCATGTGCGTCGACAGGTTGTACCAGCGCTTCTGGCGTTCGATATAGCGCGTCTGCGCCTGCTCCGAGAGCAGATGCAGTCCCTCGTGGCTGGTATAGAAGTCGACGCGCGTTGCCGCATGCACGCGCTGTCCGCTCATCGATTCGAAAAAATCCATCGACTCGGCGATCGAATCGACGATTTGTTGATAGGCCTCGCGCAGCGGCGCATGACGTAGAAAGCCCAAGTCCCAGTATTCAGGGTGGTGCAAATCGGCAAAGCCGCCGTCGATCAGGGCGCGCACGAAATTGAGCGTCAAGGACGCCCGCTCGTAGCCGCGCAGCAAGAGCTCCGGGTCCGGCTCGCGCTCCGCCGAGGTGAAGCCCGGACGATTGACGTTATCGCCGCGATAACTCGGCAGGGTCACTGCGCCTCGCGTCTCGGTATCCGCGGAGCGCGGCTTGGCGTACTGGCCGGCAAATCGGCCGACCCGGACGATGGGTTTCTTCATCCCTTGCAGCAGCACCAAGCTCATTTGCAGCAGGATCTTCAAGCGCCGCGCGATGTTGTCCGACTCGCAGTCCTCGAAGCTTTCAGCGCAATCCCCGCCCTGAAGCAAGAATTGTTCGCCGCGCTGCACTTGCGCGAGCTTGGCGGTCAGCGCCTCGATTTCCCAGGAGACCACCAGCGGCGGCAGCCGGCTCAACGCGGCAACGGCGCGCTCCAACGCGGGCGCGTCGGCATATTTGGGTTGCTGGGCCGCCGGGCGGCCTTGCCAGGTCGCCGGATGCCAGTTAGTCAAGGCGGGAGTGTTCGACATGCCAAGGATGCTAGCGTTGTACGCCAACCCAAGTCAAAATGCGGCCCCCCTCACCTATTGAGCGTTGGTATGGCAATCGAGACTCGAATCTTGAAGCAGAGCAGCAAGCCGCTTGAATCCCTGGGACTTGGGGAGATCAATGCCGGCGTTTGGTCCGGCAGCCATGGCTGGAGCACCGACACAACGGGGCCGTTGATCGACTCGATCAACCCGGCGAACGGTCGGCGCCTGGCACAGGTGCGCGGTGCGACGCCCGCCGATTACGAGCATGTCATGACTGCGGCGGTCGCCGCCGCCGCGGCTTGGCGGCACGTTCCCGCCCCAAAGCGCGGCGAGGCCGTGCGTCAGGTCGGCGAGGAGTTGCGGGCTTTTAAAGATGCGCTCGGCAGCTTGGTGTCGATGGAAAACGGCAAGATCAAGGCCGAAGGCGATGGTGAAGTGCAGGAGATGATCGATATCGCCGATTTCGCGGTGGGACAATCCCGCATGCTATACGGCAATACCATGCACTCGGAACGCGCGCAGCATCGCATGTACGAGCAGTGGCACCCGTTGGGCGTTGTGGGGGTCATCTCCGCGTTCAATTTTCCCGTCGCCGTCTGGGCGTGGAATGCATTCCTCGCCGCGATCACCGGCAATGCCACCGTTTGGAAGCCCTCTCCCAAGACCTCGCTGTGCGCACTTGCCGTGCAGCACATTTGCAATCGAGTTCTTCAGCGGCTCGCCCTGCCCCCGATATTCCAGGTCTTTATCGATGCAGGCACCGGGCTCGCCGGCCGTTTTGTCGACGACCGGCGTGTCGCTCTGGTGTCCTTTACCGGATCGACGCACGTGGGCAGGCAAATCGGAGTGCGCGTCGCCGAACGTCTTGGCAAGAGCCTGCTGGAGCTCGGCGGCAACAACGCACTCATCGTCGATGAACGCGCGAATTTGGACCTGGCGGTGCCCGCCATTGTCTTTGGCGCCGTGGGAACCGCCGGTCAGCGTTGTACGACGACGCGACGAGTTCTCGTGCATCGCTCGCGGGCTGCGGAACTGGAGCGACGCCTGATCGCCGCTTACGCTCAAGTGCGCATCGGCGATCCGCTGGATCCTGACACCCTCATGGGACCCCTCATCGATTCCGGCGCGGTGTCGCGCTATTCCACGGCCATCGCAGCGGCGCAGGCCGAGGGTGGCCAGGTGTTGTGCGGCGGCAAGGTGTTGCCGCGGCCCGGCAATTTTGTGGAACCGACGATTGTTCGCGCCAACGCCGGCATGGCGGTGGTGCGCACCGAGACCTTTGCGCCGATTTTGTACCTGATGAGCTTCGAGACGCTCGACGAGGCGCTGGCACTGCAGAACTCCGTGTCCTATGGTCTGTCATCGGCGATATTCTCCGACAGTCTGCAGGCCGCTGAACGCTTCCTGTCGGCCGACGGCAGCGACTGCGGCATTGCCAACGTCAATCTGGGCACCTCCGGCGCGGAAATCGGCGGCGCCTTCGGCGGCGAGAAGGACACGGGCGGCGGGCGCGAAGCCGGCTCCGATTCTTGGAAGGCGTATATGCGGCGTCAAACCAATACGATCAATTGGAGCGGGCAGATGGCGCTCGCGCAGGGGATACGCTTCGACGTCTAGGCTCTATTTGCAACGGGGCGCCTGGGGAAACTCCCTAGCGGCGCAACCAAGATTCGATTTCCGCGGCACGCTGCTCCAAGCGAGCCGCGGAAATTGGACCTAGAGTCTTCAATTCCTGGGCGTACAGAGATACGCGGTATTCCTCGATCCAGAATCGAAATTCAACGAGCTTCGGGGTCCAGCGCAATTCAGCGTCCAGGCGTTTTTCCAGCTCCCGATGGCGCGCCGACCACTGCTCGAGTTCCTGCGCGATGTGCTTGGGTTCGCTGCCGCGACCCAAGTTCCGCTGCCACCGGCGCTGCTCCGCTTTGAAATAGCGCGGCAATTGGCGCAGCCAAGCCAGCGGCACGGTTTGGATGGTTGTGCGATCCAATAGCCGCTGCAGATGACGGCGGGTTTCCTCGGCAGCCTCGGCGAGCAGCCGGACGCGCGCGTCGTCGAGCGTGCGCCTCACTTCTCCGGCCTCCTGGAGCCAGCTCAAGATCATCGCGCTGAACTCATCGAGACAGGGGTACAGGCGCTCGCGCCCGCGATCAACGGCGGCCTCGAACTCAGGCCGGGTGCGCGGCGCCACTTCCGCCGCGAAACAAGCGCCGCGAAATGCCAGCTGCAACAGGGTGTCGATGAGGGCATCGCTGCTCAAGTACGGACTGGCGCTCAACAACAGCGAGTTCAAGCTCGCGGCGGATTTGGCCAGATCCCGTGCCTGCCGCTCCTGCATTGCGCGCGCCAGACGAACCGCGCCCTCCCGCCACGCGTGCTGCGCTTCCTCGGCCGACCATGCGTATTGCACTTGCAAGCTCGAGTCGCGCGACGTCAGCGTGGGAAACACCCAAATCGTGCCTTGCTCCAAAGCCAGAGGTATACGCTGCGGCAACTCGTCGAGTTCGAATCGATGCCAGGCCCCAAGAACGCCGTAAGCCGCCCGCGCGCGGCTCTCGAGCTCCGCGCGGCCGGCAACCGCGCATTCGCGCCGCAATTGCGCCAGATCCGTGCCGCGCGCGATCTCCCTGCCCTCTTGAGTAACCGTCAATTGCGGCGTCAGATGCACCGGCACTGCCTTGGGATCGAATCGAAGCAGCGATTCCGCAATACCGCGCTTTTCCTTCAGCCACACTTTCAAGTGCTCGGCGTCGGCCGGTGCGGCTTGGCTCTCCGCCAGAAACTGTGCGGCCGTTGCCGCCACCGGAATCAAGCTGCGGCGCGCGTCCTTGGGCAAGGATCGCAACAGCGCCTCGATGCGCGGCGCGGCCAAGCCCGGAATGGCCGCATCGATCATCGCGCGGGTCATTCCGGGCAATGCCAGCAGCGGCACTTTCAGATTCGCGCCATCCTGCGCGTTGCCGGGCGCAAAATGATATTCCACGGGCACGGTCAGGGCATCGACTCGCGTCTGTTCCGGAAATTGCGCCAGTGCTTCTGCCGAGGGAAGGCGCGCAAAGATGCGCGCCGGCGTCAACGTCAGCGCCTCGCGTTGCGCCGGGGAAAGGTGTCGGCTGAAATGCTCCAAACTGGCGGCACTGGATACCTGACGCGGCAGGTGTTGGTCATAAAAATCGACGAACGCTTCGGCCCCTTGCACCAGGTCGCGGGTGCGCAGTCGATCCTCCGTCTGTTGTGCCCGGCGCAGCGCGGCGTCGTTCGCCATGAGCCACTCCGGCCGCCGCCGCAACCGCTGGTACACCAAAGCCTCGCGCGCGAATATGCGGCGCGACTCCTCCGGCGCGATGGGGCCGTAGTTCACGAGGCGTCCGGCGCTCAAGGTGAGCCCCAGAAAACCGCTGCGTTCACGCGCGACCACCTGCTCCCGCGATTCATCCCAGTCCGGCTCGAGATACTCGCGCTTCACCAGGTGCGCGGCTGCGCTTTCGATCCACATCGGCTCGACCTCGGCGACGCGCCGCGCGAATACGCGCGAAGTCTCGACGATGCTGGCGGCCATGACCCAGCGCGGGCGGCGCCGGGCCAGCGGCGAGCCTGGGAATATATGAAAATGCACACCGCGCGTTCCCAGGTAGGTGCCGTCCTCGTCGCGCGTTCCCACCATGGTGCAGAAGCCGGCCAGCAAGGAGCGATGCACTCCCGTGTAGCTCGCCTTGGCGCCCTGCGCCTTGAGTCCGAGCTCGCGCGCTCGATCAACCACCTGGCTGTAGACATCGTCCCACTCGGACAGCCGCAGAACCGACAAATGGCGCTCCTTGCACCAGCGGCGCAATTCGCGCCGCGGTCCTGTTCTTACCGTTCGGTATGCGTGCCATAATTTGAGCAGCGCCGAGAATTCCGACTTGCTGTCATCGAAGGCCGCACCCTCGGGCGGGTCCTCGCCGAGACGGACATCCGGCACGCTCAAGCCCGAGACGATGGCCAGCAATTCGCTCTCGGCGTGAAAGCGCTTGCTCTCGAGCAGGGCCCTGCCAAGCCTGGGGTCCAGCGGCAGGCGCGCCATGGCTCTGCCGCGGCGCGTGATGCGACGCTCGTCATCGAAGGCCTGAAGCTCCTGCAAAAGGCGATAGCCGTCGTTGAGCGCGCGCGAATCGGGCGAGTCGATGAAAGGAAAATCCTCCGCCTGTCCCAATCCGTCCGCGGCGAGGCGCAGCAGCAATGCCGCGAGGTTGGTGCGCAGGACCTCCGGCTCCGTGAACGCCGGGCGCTGCTCGAAATCCTCCTCGCTGTACAGGCGCATGCACAGGCCGGCAGCGAGCCGGCCGCAGCGGCCTTTGCGCTGATCGGCGCTCGCGCGCGAAACCGCCTCGATCGGCAGGCGCTGCAGCCGGTTGCGCACGCTGTAGCGGCTGATCCGTGCCAGGCCTGAGTCGATGACGGCGCGGATGCCGGGCACGGTAAGCGAGGTCTCGGCCACATTGGTCGACAGCACGATGCGCTGCCGCGGGCCGCGCTGAAAAATCTTGCTCTGCTGCTCCCATGAGAGCCGCGAATACAGGCTCAATACCTCGACGCGCCCCTGCAGTTCCCGCTCCAATAATTCGCCGACGTCGCGAATCTCGCGCTCGCCCGGCAGAAAGACCAGCACGTCGCCGTTGCCGATGGCGCCGGGCTCGGTGGCGATTTCCCGGTAAGCATCGAGCACCTCTGCCGGCAGATCAGGATCTTCGTCAGCATCGCCGGACTGCCGATAGCGCACTTCGATGGGAAAGCTGCGGCCGCTGACCGTGATGATCGGCGCATCGTCGAAAAACCGCGCCACCCGTTCCACATCCAGCGTCGCGGAGGTCACGATGAGTTTCAGATCCGGTCGGCGCGGCAGCAGGCGCTTGAGCACGCCCAGCAGCAAATCGACGTTGAGTGTGCGTTCGTGCGCCTCGTCGACGATCACCGTGTCATAGCGGCGCAGCTGCGGATCGGAAGTTAATTCCGCCAGCAGCAGGCCGTCCGTCATGAGCACGAGGCGCGTCGCGTCCGATACCTGATCCGCGAAGCGCACCCTGAACCCGACGCTGCCGCCCACCGGTTGGCCCAATTCCTCCGCCACGCGTGCGGCCAAGGCGCGCGCCGCCAGCCGTCGCGGCTGCGTATGGGCGATCAGTCCCGCAACGCCCCGGCCCAGCTCGAGGCAGTATTGCGGCAACTGCGTGCTTTTACCGGAGCCCGTGTCTCCGGCGACAATGAGCACCTGGTTTTGGTCAAGCGCCCGCAAGATCGCTTCGCGCCGTGCGGTGATGGGCAGTTCAGGATCGTGCTTGAAGAGCAACTGCGGCGCCGCGCGCGACGCCGTGCGGCGCGCCATGCTGTCATCGATCATCGCCTACTCGCCACGCTTGACGGCTTGCCAGAGGCCCTCCTGGGCCGCGAGATCCAATTCGGAAAACACCTGGCCGCGCTGCGCCGCCAGCGATTCCATGCCGCGAAACCGACGCTCGAACTTTGCGTTGGCGGCGCGCAGTGCCGCTTCGGCATCGACATCCAGCTTGCGCGCCAGATTCGCCGCGGCAAACAACAGATCGCCGATTTCCTCGAAGATCTCCGGTGAGGCGCCGTGCGAGTCGCGCGATGCAGCGCCCACCTCCTGCGATGCCACGCGCACCTCCGCCAATTCCTCAGCGACTTTGTCCGCGCACTGGCCCGCGTGTTCGAAATCGAATCCGACGCGCGCCGCCCGTTTGCTCAATTTATAGGCCCGCAGCAGCGCCGGCAGGGCATTCGGCACGCCGTGCAGTGCCGACACATCCGCCGCGCCGCGCTCCTCGGCCTTGATGTCCTCCCAGGCGGAACTCTGCTCGGCGATACTCAAGGGACCGCCATTGCCAAACACATGCGGATGGCGCCGCGTGAGCTTGTCGCAAATCGCACCGACGACCGCCTCGAAATCAAACCGCTGCGCCTCGCTCGCCATCTGCGCATGGAACACCACCTGGAACAGCAAGTCTCCGAGCTCGTCCTTCAGGCTGTCGAGGTCGCCGCGTTCTATCGCATCGGCGACCTCGTAAGCTTCCTCGAGCGTGTAGGGCGCGATGCTCGCGAAACTCTGCTGACGGTCCCATGGGCAGCCGTCCGCCGCCCGCAGCCGCGCCATGATTGCAAGCAGTTCGGCCATGCGCGAACTCATGGCGCCGCCGGAGCGGGAGATTGCAGCCGCCGCCTCAAGGTCATCAGCATTCCCGCCGTGGCACCCCAGATATTGCGCTCGCCGTAGGGAATATCGTGAATATCGATGGTCAACTCGCCGATTTTGCGCTGGCGCGATTTATGATTGGCGGCATCGAGAATGTAGTCCAGCGGCACCTCGAAGACATCGTGCACCTCCGCGGCGGCGACGTTCAGCTGATAATGAGGATTGACGAAACCAACCACCGGCGTCACTCGAAATCCCGAGATCACCACGTGGTCCGGCAAATAGCCGGCAAATTCCACGAGCTCGGATCGAAGCCCGATTTCTTCAAAAGTCTCCCGCAGTGCGGCGTGCCAGGCATCGCGATCATCCGGTTCAATGCGGCCGCCGGGAAAACTGATCTGACCGGCATGATCCTTCAGCGTCGTCGCGCGCTGCGTGAGCAACACGGTCATTCCCGCTTCCCGCTCCACCAGCGGCACCAGCACCGCGGCCGGCGTGCGGCGCGTCGTCAACGTGGCTCGAACGCGCGCGGCCACCTCGGGCGGCGCGGCGGCCAGCCAGTGCATATCTTCCTCAGGCGTCGAAGGCGCGGTGTCTAGCGCATCGCGGATATGCTGTTTGGTATAGAGCGAGTCCATCGGCGAAACTAGGTACCCGCACCCTTGATGCCTCCCTCGGTGAGGGATTTTGGATTCAATAGCCGCCGCAATTCCTCGCGGCTCAGGTCGGTCATTTCCGCGGCAACGTCCAGAATGGGCCGGCCCTCGCGGTAGGCTTTTTTTGCAATCGCCGCGCCCTTTTCGTAGCCGATGATCGGATTGAGCGCGGTCACCAGGATCGGGTTGCGCGCGAGCGCCTCCTGAATTCGATCGCGATTCACGCTGAATCCGGCGATCGCGTTGTCCGCCAGATTGCGGCTGCCGATTGCCAGCAACTCCAGGCTCTGCAAAAGATTGTGGGCAATGACCGGCAACATGACATTCAGCTCGAAGTTTCCCGACTGGCCCGCCACCGTGATGGTCGAATCGTTGCCGATGACTTGGGCGGCGATCATCGTCACGGACTCGGCCACGACGGGATTCACCTTGCCCGGCATGATGCTGCTGCCGGGCTGCAGCGCCGGCAGCGCGATTTCCGACAATCCGGCCAACGGACCGCTGTTCATCCAGCGCAAATCATTGGCGATCTTCATCAGGCTGACGCTCAAGACCTTGAGCTGACCCGACAGCTCCACGGCGGTATCCTGACTCGACAACGCCTCGAAATAGTTTTCGCTGGGACGAAATGCGATCCCGGTAAGGGCCGTCAAATGCCTTGCGAATACCGCGCCAAACTGCGGTCGGGCGTTGATGCCGGTGCCTACCGCGGTTCCTCCCTGGGCCAGGGCATGCAGCCGCGGGGTCACCGCCGCCAGGCGCGCGTCGCATGCGGCAATCTGCGCGTGCCAGCCGCCGAGCTGCTGCCCCAGGGTGATCGGCATGGCATCCATCAAGTGGGTGCGGCCGGTCTTGACGATGCCGGCGAATTCCGCGCCGCGCGCAGCCAACACTTCCTGCAGATGCTCGAGCGCGGGCCGCAACCGTGTGTGCAGCCGCAGCGCCGCGGAAACATGGATCGCGGTCGGCA
>Ga0210384_10008817_pt1 | contig 10479 bp, 7 predicted proteins | sample IncBWH2MmetaG_FD_160574 | JGI IMG/M metagenome (GOLD analysis project Ga0210384, IMG submission 160574) | Forest soil microbial communities from Barre Woods Harvard Forest LTER site, Petersham, Massachusetts, United States - Inc-BW-H-2-M | ecosystem: Environmental > Terrestrial > Soil >...
CCTTGAACCAGATGTCATTGTGCCTGAGCACCACGCGTTCGGCATTCCGTTTGCCCCGCCCGTAGAGACCGACGAGCATCAGCGCGATGCGGATCAGGGAATGGACCGAATACCAATTCTCGATGTCAAAGAAAGTCAGGCCCTGGCCGAAGGCTTGCGCTTCGTGATCGGTCTCGATCCCCAGCCTCTGCTTCGCATGCACCGGTCCGAGACGTTGCTCCAGTTGCGCCAGAAGGTCTTCGTGCATGTGCGAATTTCCCGCAGGATTTGCCCGATCGCTCGAAGCGATGTTCCAGCCGGGGTCTTTCCCGGTTGGTTCTAATCCAGTACCGATTAGTGAAGATCGGGTTGATGTAGCTCGATGGCACAGTCTTTATTTAGGGCCGCGCCGAACCAGGCGGCAAGACGCTGTTGCTGCGAACTTGATCTATGACAAAGTCGCTGTCTCACATTGGTATATCAATGCCAGACGAGCCAACGCCGGTTGCCCCATTTGTAGAATAGGGGCTTCAGTTTGGGCGGTGGGGAGCAAAGCGCCGTTCATAGTGTGGTTGAGGGGTCATCCCTCAGCGCCCGCCATCATAAGGCACGAAGAGATGGACGATAGCGACGCCAATGTGCCTGGTGGTTGGAAATCCACCCGACACCTCGGCAAGTGCGATAAAAAATAGACAATAAAAGTAGGCCGGATATCGCGACTCCAAGGCGAGAACGTTCCTACCGACAAGCTTCCTCACGGCTTCCCGATTAACCGCGACAGCTGTAGCTGTGCCGAGGATAGCACCGACGAGAATATCGCTCGGATAGTGTATTCCCAAAAAGACGCGGGATATGGCAATGTAGGTTGCAAATGCAGCAAACAGCAGACCCGCTCGCCAGGAGATGAGCCAGAAACCGGCGGAGATCGCAAAAAGATATGTGGCATTGTCACTTGGAAAACTACTCCAGTTCTCCTGATCTGCGTGCCACTCAAACCTCGGCGCATTGGCCCCGACGCTGTACATGGGGCGATAGCGAAACGGCACGAAGGTGGACAAAACGCGATTGAGGACAAGCGACAGCGCTACGGCGAGCAGGATGATAATGATAGTTTGGCGCCGACGGGTCGTGTCCTTGTCGGGCGAAAACCACAATGCGCCGACAATCCCCATAAAGACTGCACCAGCGACAGATGCGCCGTGCACCGCGAGGCGATCAAGGACAGGGCTCCAACCACAAAAATCGTTCAACGCACGGTATATCGATAGGTCAAGTCCGAGCAGGTAGTCCTTCATGGGTTAACGCTTCAAATACCAAGTGACAGCCCATCCATCTTGAGCAGGCCTAAGCCAATCCTCCCGCCTTTGTTGAGTCAATCGGTGATTTACCATTCGCGGAGTGCTGGTCCACCGAGACCCATGATCCGTTGTCCGACGATAGGTGGCCTCGGGGCGGATTTTGGTTACCTTGAAGATATTTACCGTGAAAAGCTCTTATGCCTTGCCGAACCGCAATCAAAGGAACGCTCCGCCCTTGGCGCGCCAGTCGCGTTAGCGAATCCTTAACCAAGCAGCTTGGCGCGTCAGGTTCCGTTCAGTGGAGCCATGGAGGGGGAGCCCTGGCCCGCTTGCGCGTACGGTATCGATTTTGACCGCGCCGAAGCACCCGAGCAAGTTCGCGGCGACGGCATGCCGGGAACGCACGGCCCGTTCTCCGCCCAACGGACGAATTTTGGATTTTGTTGCGGCAAACGCCAGATATCATAAGATGTTCTGCGAGACAGGAAGGGGGTCAGTGATGTTCTTGCGTAATCTTGCGCTGCGCTGGATGGAACGAAATTTGAAATTGACCTGTCCGCACTGCAAGAGATCCGCTTCGCCGGAGACCTTTAAGCGCGGACGATACCTGCTTGCCCAGGACGAGTTAACCTGTGAGCGTTGCAGCGAAGCCAATCCGGTCGCGTTTTGGCGCTATCACGGATTATTCCCCGCGAGCGATCAAGACAACCTGCCACTAGCAGGCTAGCAGCACGATAAGAACGACTAATGCCGGCGTTTGGCATCGAGTGCGGATTTATTGAAGCGAAGCCGCAAACTCAGGATCAAGCGGCCGCACGGCCTCTTCGATATAGGCTTTACCCTGGGGCGAGCCGCGACGATAGGCGCGGACGATCGCGTCCTTCATGTCTGAGCGGCGGGTCAGGATCAGACGAATGTCGCCCCGAGCCAGGTCTTTCAGTTCGGCATCCGCGATTGGGGCAGAGGCGGAGAAGATGCCAAGACGTGCGGGGATCACATCGGCGGCGGCAGGCGAAGTAAGATAGGACATCTTGAGCGCCTCAACGCCAGCTTCGTCCGCAGACCGCATTACTTGAAGCGCCGCGATTAGGAGCCATGTGCGCGACGAATGCGGAGCCAGCGATACCGATCGTTTGGCCAATACCAGGGCCTGCTGTTGCGCCTGCCTCATCTCCGACGGCATCGCTACCCTGCCCAATTCGAGTATCGGCGCGGCACACGCAAGGGCGATGTTCGAGAGCAGATCCCCCCGCAAAGGGGACGCTGCCGGCCAATCCACGAGCCACGCATCGGATGTTTGACTGTGCGACGCAAGGGCTTCCGTGAGACCTCGTGTCCGGGGTGTCGTGGCCTCTGCGAAAATCGTAACCGCCGAGAACCAACACAAGATCACGGCCGCTAGCGAGGTAGCAATCCTGAAGCGGATCGAGAGATGCTTTGTCGACATTTGCATAAACCCAACGAAAAATAGCGCTCTAGACCGCGAACATCCGTTCACCCTGGATCGTCAACAGGGTCAGAATTCCCGTCGCGTAGGCGCCAGTATCGATATTGATCCGGTTCGATCGAATATCAGGCCTTGGAACGGGCGTATGACCATGCACAACAAACTTGCCGAAGTCCTCCTCGCTCCGAAGAAATTCGTCACGAATCCAGAGCAAGTCTTTTTCACGCTGCCGTGGCAGCGGCACGCCCGGTCTAACGCCGGCGTGTGCGAAGAAAAAGTCTCCACACAAGAAGCTCGATCTCAGATTGCTGAAAAAATGCCGATGATGTTCCGGCATGCCGCGCAGGAGCGCCCGCACAAGCTCGTATTGCTCGTCGCGACCCGGGTTGATTGATGGTGCCAGCCCATATGACATCAAAGTCTGAAAACCGCCGAACTCTTTCCATGCTTCAAGGCGGCTCGCATCCTCCAGCACCTCGAACAGAAACGCTTCATGGTTGCCTTTGAGAAAAATGGACTCATGACGCCGGCTGCGGTCGATCAACAAGTCGATGGTCTGCCGCGAGGCCGGACCACGGTCGATATAGTCGCCGAGAAATACATGCAGGGCTCGCCGCGGCGTTGTCCGAGACAGATGAAGGTCGATCGCGGCGAATACGTCCTGAAGCTGGCGTGCGCAACCGTGGATGTCGCCGATCGCATAGATGCGAAGTCCGTCAGGGAGTTTCGGTTTGAATTTGCCGTTCGATTTCATTTCCGACATGTCACAGCTCTGTGTTCTGATGCTCTGAGAGAGCTCAAAATCCGCGGGCCCGACATCCTCGGCGTTTCCTGTTTGTTTGCAACCTTACTTCAGCTGGCCGTTCATGCAAGATGTCGGCCGATGGATTGCGAAAGCCCCAGTCCGACAATGATTGCCGTCATCACCTGAACCGCCGGGTTGGTGAAGCTGGCATCGCAAAAGGCCTCGCAAAAGGCGGTGACGAGGCAACCGGCAGCGCCAGCTGTGTAGAAGGAATCTCTGCCTCGCGACAATGTGCCACGGAACATGATCGCGGTGAGTTGAAGGAACAATACGACAATCATGAGCAGCCCGATGTACCCCCATTCCAGGATGAGCGACATCATGGTGTTCGCGGCAGTTTCGCTCGGCGCGCCGGTGGCATCGCGATAAATTGCGGCAAGCGCCTGATAGGTACCAACGCCGGCGCCAGCCCAAGTTGCGTCTGAGATCATGCGCAGCTCGGCCGCTGCGTTGTCCGTCGAACCGACATTCGCGAACCCAAAGAGCGGACTGAGCGAAGGATTCGCCGCCAACCGCAAGACTATCACGCCTGCGCACACTACTGCGACAGCCGAAAAAACGGTTGCTGCGGTCCAGCGCCTGAACCTGAGACGGCGGCTCGAGACGAGCAGACAAATCGTCGTCAGGCCGAAACCAGCCGCTATCAGCGTGTCAACGGTGGCCAAACGGACAAGCGCGATCAGGCAAATGATTTCACCGCCAGTACCGGCCAACATCATGCCGATGTGATTGCGTAGCGAATGCGGCTGGCGGGAGCTTCGTGTCACGTGGCGTTCATTTGCGCGCACGATGAACGCAATATTCAAGATCGCGCCAAAGGCGGCGAGCGCCAGTAGAGGATCCTTGAAGTCGTCGGGTGAATTTGCGGTTTTGAGAGCCGGGAACTCGTCGAACAGGATCGATTCAATTGCGGCCAATGTGGCGATCGTACAAATCGCGAATAAAAGTCGTTCGGCGCGCACACGGTCTCGAGCCAGAACCGTCGTTACAAACGTCAATGCGGTCAGGCTCAAATATCGAAACAGGGCCCTCAACGTAAATCCGAGGTCGATGCTGATATGGCCTGGCAGTGACTCGGAGACGGCTGTTGCGGCGCTTCGCCAAATCGGATGATCAATTGATCCGAGCGGGATCGGGATCATCTGCAGAAACATCCACAACGCCGGCAACAGAGCCGTAACGGCAAATGGTTTGAAGATGTCAAGACTGCGCTGAACATCGGCTTCCGGCGCGCTCGGCAACAACACCAGCAGCAACGCTACGATCAGCGTTAACAGCTGCGGCGCAAGCCATCCCGCTTTGATAGCGAGCACCGGCGTCGCCGCAATCAGAGTGACGAGCAATCCAAAGTTCAGGGTGAGGTTGTGGACCTTATTCACGAAAATATCATGAGCGCAGGTTGGAACTTCTCACAGTCGATCGAAATCGGCGGAAATTATTGCGAAAAGAAAATCTCATCTTCAAATGCTCGTTACGATTTCAAGTGAACACGCAATTCTTCTGCGGAACCGCCGTCTCGAAATGCGCCGTGCATGCCGCTCAAGAGCAGGCGGCGATGCATCACACATGAACGATGCGACTCGCGTCGCGTGAATCTGATCAACAACGCGCGAGCGTTTTGCTCTGCACAACGTTTGTCGTTGCGGCGCACCAACTCCGTGGTTAAACCTCGTATCAGCTATCAGCGTCATTTCAACCTGCGAAAGGGGCATCGGGGGCAGCGGCGAAATAACAAGAGGGTCCAGTACGCATGAAAACTCAATTGGAGTTCCGAGAGAGTTGTCATCGAGAGAGTTGTCATCAGGAGTCAATCCGAAGCAAGCGTAGCAAGCAACCATCAATATCGTCGACCGGCGGAGGCGAATATGGCGCTTCTCGCTGAATCAAAATTCCGGGATGACGCCTCGGACTACCAGGCAGTAACGGCTTCCCGTGCAGCGGCGGCGGTACGGCGATGGGACAAGACTGCAAAGCTGTATTTTGGGAATGACGAAACCGGCGGTCTGCGGGATCAAGATTGGTCATCCCAGAGACTACAGATTCCCTGTGCGGCGATCGGAGCCGTGTTCGCCACGGCCGATGCTATTTCGATTGCGCTGGCAAGTTTGTTGGGCGCAGGCGGCTATCAGCAGTTCATCTCGCTTGCGCCATGGAATCTGAACTTTCATGTTGGCGCGGGCCTTACCGCGGCGCTGCTCTACGTGCTGATCGGCCGATCGTCGGGTTTCTATCAAATTTCCGATATCTTCTCTGGTCGACGAAATACGTCGAGCATCGTCTGGCAGTGGTTCCTGAGCGCTCTGCTGCTTGCGCTGTTGGCGTTTCTGTTCCGAATCGGGATCGCGTTTTCGCGAGGCTCAATCATTTGTTTCGCCCTTCTCGCGCTTCCGCTACTGTTCGCTTCGCGCAGCCTCATGAAGGCGGCCTTGGCGTCGGCTGTGAAGCAGGGGCGGGTGCAGGGCCGCCGCGTGGTGTTGGTGGGACTGCGCGACGAATTGGCAGTCATCGGCGAGGCTGATCTGCTGCTCCGGTTCGGATTGACGGAAGTGGCCCGCATCGCATTTCCCAACTGCGGAAGTTGGTCGTTGGCGGCTAACAAGGGTATTCTGGAATCTCTGGACCGGGCGTTGGCGCTGGCTCGTGACCGCGAAGCCGAAGAAATTGTTCTGTCGCTTTGCTGGAACGATACCAGGAGCATCGAGCTCGTCCGCGAAAGGCTTCGCAGCTCGCCGCTGCCGGTTCAGCTCTTACCCGATCAGAAGGTTCGAAATTTGATCGTGAACCCCAGCTTCTCGGTCAGTCGTTCTTTCGCGATCGGTATTCAGCGCGCACCGCTTTCCAGGCCCGAGCAGTTCGCGAAGCGCGCGTTCGACATCGCGGCCGCCAGTGTTGCCTTAGTGCTGCTGTTGCCGCTGATGCTGCTGACGGCGTTGGCGATCAAACTTGACTCGCCGGGTCCGGTCTTGTTTCGGCAACAGCGGAGCGGGTTTAATGCAAAACGATTCCTGATCTTCAAGTTTCGCACCATGATGGTGATGGAAGATGGCAACAATGTAACCCAAGCGATGCGACATGATCCGCGCGTCAGCGGATTCGGCGCCATATTGCGGGCCACCAGCATCGACGAACTGCCGCAGCTCATCAATGTTCTGCTTGGCGACATGTCTTTGATCGGCCCGCGCCCGCATGCGCTCGCTCACGACGGCCACTACAGTAGATTGCTATCGGAATATGCGTTCCGCCATCACGTCAAACCCGGAATAACCGGTTGGGCGCAAATTCAGGGCTGTAGAGGGAGAACCGAGCAAGTCGCGCAGATGAAGAAGCGTGTCGACTTCGATCTCTGGTACATCAACAACTGGAGTGTCGGGCTCGACCTGCTGATCCTGCTCCGCACGTTTGCCGAAGTGTTGCGCCGTAGGAACGCGTATTGAGGCAGTTCCGCTGCCCTTCAATAGCAACCGATGAGCGAAATCAGTCAAAAGTGCTGGGGTAGGAAAGAGACGGCAGGTTGACATGCGTATCGTGCACGTGGTTCGCCAGTTTTATCCGGCCATCGGTGGGTTCGAAAGCGTCGTCTGGGAGCTCGCCACCAGACAAGCGGGCGATGGCCATGCGGTGCGAGTTGTAACGCTGGACAGGTTGTTGAAAACCGACAAACCTGGGAAGCTTGCTGCGCGCGAGACGATCGCCGGCATCGAGATTGCCAGGGTACCGTTCGCGGGATCTTCGCGTTATCCGTTGGCCCCTTCGGTTTTGAACCACATTCGTGATGCCGACGTCGTCCACGTGCACGCAATCGATTTCTTCTTCGACTTTCTGGCCTGGACCAAACCGCTGCACCGCAAGAAGCTCGTCGTCTCGACCCACGGCGGATTCTTCCATACTTCCTTCGCCGCGCGGCTCAAGCGAATCTACTTTTCGACGGTAACACGCGGCTCGATGGTCTGGTACGACGGCGTTGCCGCGGTGAGTCTGATTGACCAGGAACAGTTCGGGCGCATCAGGCCGCGGGGTCTGGTTTGCGTCGAGAACGGGGTCAACATCTCGAAATTCGAGGACGCCTCGTCGCGGCATCCCGTCAAGTCGATGATCTGGATTGGCAGGTTCTCCCAGAACAAGCGGCTCGACCGGCTGATCCTCTTCCTAGCCGAGTTGCGCCGGCTTGATGCGGCGTGGAAACTGACCATCGCTGGGCAGCCATGGGATCTTGACGTGCGGCAACTGCATGAAATGGCCCGTGCTTGCGGCGTGCTGGATGCGCTGACCGTTGTCGAGTCTCCGCGAGATGCGGAGATCAGGCAGTTGATCGGAGACTGCTCGATCGTTGTCAGCTCTTCCGAATATGAGGGTTTCGGGATTGCCGCTATCGAGGGCATGTCGGCGGGGCTGTTCCCGCTTTTGAGCAAGATTGCTCCGTTCGCGCGGCTGGTCGCAGGTAGCGGCGTCGGAGTAAACGTGAATTTTGACGAACCTGATCGCGCCGTTGCGGCTTTTTTGGAACGTTGGAAGGAGGCGGCGGAGAGTTATGCGTCGACCCGGAAAAAGTCGATTGCCGCTGCTTCGCGCTATGGGTGGGACCATGTGTCCCGACGCTATCAGTCGTTCTATGACGATGCACTCGGTGCAAGGCGCCGGACCATTCTCGATGTCCCTGTCTTTGTTGGAACGCGGGCTGAGGCGGTCGACAAGATCGATGCCGAATACGACAAGGCCAAATCGACGATGGTCGCGTTCGCCAACGCCAACGCGCTTAACGTTGCTTCGAAGGACGACAGGTTTTGCGCCGTTCTGAAGCGATGCCTGGTGATGAACGATGGCGTTGGCGTCGACGCGGCAAGCCGGCTCCTGTTCGGATCGCGCTTCCCGCAAAATCTGAACGGAACTGATTTTACGCCATACTACTTCAAAAATACCCGAAATAACTATCGGATATTCTTTCTCGGCAGCTCTTCCGGAGTCGCGGAACGCGCGGCCGCAACGCTCATCGCGATGTGCGGCGGCCGGCACCGGATTGCGGGTTGTCAGAACGGCTACTCCCGCGCAGGCGACACCGTGGGAATCCTGGCCAAGATTATCGCGTCGCAAGCCGACGTCGTGCTGGTGGCGATGGGCAACCCGACGCAGGAAATGTGGCTCGCGGAAAACCTCGACGCCACTGGCTGCCGGCTCGGCTTCGGCGTCGGCGCACTGTTTGATTTTCTTTCGGGAGATGCCTCTCGCGCGCCACTTTGGATGCGCGCCGCGCGACTGGAATGGCTCTATCGCCTGCTACGCGAGCCCGGGCGACTATGGCGTCGTTACCTGTTGGGCAATCCAGGATTTCTCATGCGGGTGCTTGGTCAGTGGTGGTCCGGAGCGAGGGTGTGATCGGATTGCGCTGACACGGGTTGAGCGGGCCGGCTCCGCCGATCCAGAGTAGGAATGTTGTTTCTCGTCGTCCGGACGCTGACTACAGCGCCTTCCGCTGCAGCAGGCCGCGAACGGTCCGGAAAATCGACAAGACGGTTCCTGGGCTTAGAACCATCATCGCCACCAGGTAGGCAATTGCACCCGCGGCAACGCAAATCAATGCTTGCGATAGATTGCTCAAGTACTGGATCTTCGACTCGATGAAAGTAACGACGGCGAACATCACGCCCGACGAAATCGCAGACGGACCGACTGCGTTCATCCATCTCGACAGCGAGAACCCAGTGAGCCTGGAGACCAACGCCGCCGAGATCGGAAGAATAATCGCATATGGAATGACGAACGGAAGCGCCAGATAGACAGAACCCAATCTTCCGACAAATAGAAACAGCGGCGCCGCCATCAGCATATAGGTGAGCAGGATGTAGAAGGTCCAAGTCTGCCGGTGCTTCAACGTAAAAACGGTTTCGCAAAAGCTTTGTAATGCGGTGAACAGGCCGCTCAGGGCGAGAATTGCGAATATCGGCGCGGCGGCATTCCACTGTCCGCCGAAGCCGATCGAAATCATTTGGTTGGAAATACTCGACGCCCCCACAAAAATCGGAGCACTGACGAACGATACCAGGGCAACCATGCGTTGCGAGACCGCAATGAGGCGTTCGGAATCCTCCTGCACTTCGGCTAATGTCGAAAATATCACGCCACTTATGGGCGCTCCGGCAACAGACTGCAGTGCAAGCTTCAGGCGCTTGGCGATGGCGTAGATTCCGGCGCTGGCCGGGCCAAGTAAATAAGCAACGAGAAACGTATCGAAATACTGACTTATGAAGCTTATCGCCGTCGTCGGCACCATGGTCCGCATAAAGACGAGTATTTCGGCGGCGGTCGCATACGAGCAGCGAAATGCGGGCTTCCAGGAGGACACGACCCACAGTAGCGACAGCGACAGTCCGCTGGTTGCTATCTGCTGAATGACCAACGCGGTCAGTCCGTAGCCGTGCATTGCGAGCACGACGCCGATCCCACCTCCTAACGTCGCTCCAGCGATGCCGCGCAGCGCAAGAGCGCGAAATTCAAATGACCGGGTTAGACGCATCTCATGGGTACGGGCCAACCCCATGAGCAGAAGAATAACGCTCATCGCGCGCAGCACGTCGCCAAGATGCGGGGCGTTCATCCAATGTTCGGCGGCCCCCGCAGATAGAAAGGTGACGAGTGACGCCACGCCTGCGAATGCGAGGGTTAGCCAAAAACACGTGGTATATTCGAGGTCCGAAGGCTGCTGCTTCCGGATGACGGCGAAAGCGATAGTGTCGATGACGAGAGACTTGAACGTATAGATAGCCAGATAGCTAATGCTGATCAGGCCGAAGTCGCTCGGCGTGATAAAGCGCGCCATTACCGCGAAGACGAGGAGCGAGAGGATCTGTGTGCCGGCCATCTCCGCGGCGATCCACATCGCACCCGAGGCGGCTCGATGCGCCAACGTCGGTTGTGTGATGGAAACCTCGGCAGCCTGGTTCATCGATCGGTGCCAA
>Ga0210384_10008818_pt1 | contig 10478 bp, 3 predicted proteins | sample IncBWH2MmetaG_FD_160574 | JGI IMG/M metagenome (GOLD analysis project Ga0210384, IMG submission 160574) | Forest soil microbial communities from Barre Woods Harvard Forest LTER site, Petersham, Massachusetts, United States - Inc-BW-H-2-M | ecosystem: Environmental > Terrestrial > Soil >...
CGATCGCATCGCTTCGTCTGTTGCTCAGTAAGGATAGGAGAGTGGCACTTGGTGAGTTGGCAATGCGGGATGTCAAAGCGCTTCTTAGTGCGAAGCGCGTCAGCGAGCTGCTACTGGAGGCAGTGGGAATCGAACCGCCTAACCAGCAGCAGATTACCAATGTCTGATTTCATTGGTAATACTGTCTATAGCAGCCGGAGCTGAAGCAAACTAAGCCGCGGGTGTCCAAGCTCCCGCTCTCGGACAATGGCTCTCCTCGGCGGGAACTCATTTAAGTTAAACTTCGAGGTTAACCTTATGTCCGCAGGCTGCAACACATCCAAAGATCGGTGCCCCCGCTCGTTGTTCGCGACACTATTGTGTGTTGCGGCAGCAGGGACGTTCCTCGCTCAATCAAGCAATGCCGAGAAACTGCCAGAGGGGTTGAGCAGATACAATCCTGCTGGCTTGTCAGCTGAGTGGCAATATGAGGGGGTTGCCTTCTTCGGCTACCCCCTCTCGACGACCGGCGCAGATCTGGTGCCTGTTTATCGGCTCCACAATCCTAGTCGGGGATACCTGCTCACAGCCTCTGACGGCGAGTCGATGGATGCGCTCAAGGAAGGCTATGTCCGCGAAGGAATCGCCTTTTACGCGCCCCGAAAGGGCTCCATTCCCATATATCGGGTTCGTAACAAGAGGAATGGTTGCTATTCATATTCGAGTAAGACATCTGGCGCAGCCGATCCGGATTCATCCGTGGAGGGTCTCGCGTTTTATGGCGTAGACAATGGTCTGGGAGGTCCGAGAGCATCTGGGGTCCCGGTGTGGAGATACAAGAATTCCGCAAGCGATTGCTATTTGTTCACCGCGAGTCGCGAATCTCCCTATCAGGTCGGAGCATTTTATTTCGGATCCTTCAGCCCAAGTGCAAGTAATATTATTAATGGAACCCGCCGCGTTTACGGGCGACAGAACGACTGGTGGGGCGGCGTCGACGACTTCTACGGTGCGCAACCCGGAATTCCTGCAAATCGCCGGGGGTGGGACGCTGATTGGAGCGAATTAAAACCCGCTATTGGCTACTATAATCAGCAATCCGTTGACGTACTCGAGGAACATATCCAGCAAGCCGCAGATGCCGGCCTAACTTTCTTCAGCTTCTATTGGTATTGGAGCGAAGCCAAGCATTCTGAATTGTATCCGGAAGCATTGACGTCATTCCTACAGGCCAGGAATTCCAGTCGGATGCGTTTCAATCTGACCTTGTACGCTCATCCATGGAGCAATGACATGGCAATCACCACGGATAATGCCCACGCAGTGGTAGACCAATTGGTGCATTACTTCAAGGCGCCGCAATACCTGCGTCTTCCAGACGGGAGGCCGGTATTTTCCATTGGAGATGCTCGCAATATTCGACCACCCAGCGGGGCCGCCTGCACCACAGATCAATGCTACTTAATGGCTATCGGGAACTTTCTGAGTCTCCTGAAGATCGCCTCCATTAAGGAACTTGGCGTGGCACCGTTTATTGAAATCCAGGCGGGCGTTCCCGCCTGGGACAAGGAACAAGATGCAGATGCGATCACGTGTCTCGTTCCTCCCTTCACGATTGCGGGCGGTACAGCGTATCCACAATTCACAACCAAGATTTTCACCCAACTCAGTGGGCCAGGAAAGCCAATTAGTCCCTGCATGCTGGAGAACTTCGATGAGCGGCCCCGACAGGACATTTTGATCCCGGATCGAAGCGCCGTACGATATCTCGTCGGTAAATCAAACGCCGCCTTTCGGAATAATCTGCAAGTAGCGAAGGACTTTGCGGACAAGGATTTTGTGCGATCGGGTAGTCCGGCGTCGCACATTGTGTATTTGTACGCTTGGAATGAGTGGCACGAGGGTGGAATTATCGAGCCGAACGCAAAGACCGGGTCCACTACACTGAATATTATTACCGATGTTTTCCAATTGCCAAGAGTGCATTCGCGCTGTTTGGATGATGGTCAATGCCAGGTCGCAACGCCGGGTGCGTTGCATTGATAACGATGGAAATCGCGACATTATGAGGATGCCGCGTGGTTGCACACCGCGATCTTTAATGGAGTAGTGGTCGTCAATATGGCCCGAAACTACCAAGCGGCAAGTATGCAGCCTAAGATGAACCCGGATAACAGCCACTCGATCGACAGAGACTTAGGCGGTTGGAATGCCTCAGTATTGAGATCGTTCCGTGATGTAGTTGCCACATTCATCGCAAGTTGCTTGCCGCACTTCCATTGGGGAATCGTCGGTCCACCCGCACTAACAAGCGGGTGTAACGCAATCGGATGTTCGCGCCTTCACCTCGACATACGGAAGGGCGGCGCGCGAATTTGTGAGCACGGCATTTCGCACGGAAGCCATGGCCGGGTTCGGAGAAGGAGATGGTAGAGCGGCTTGCCCCTGTCATCGCAGTTCCACCGGTTCAGACAGCGACCGGCGAACGCTTTATTCCAGGGGAAATGACCGGCGATATTGAACTCGAACATATACATCGCTACAGGTTCGCCGCTCAGTTGGTGGTGAAGAAGACAGTGCTGGATATCGCCAGCGGCGACGGCTACGGAAGCGCATACCTCGCCCAAACCGCCAGACGCGTGATTGGCGTTGACATTTCCGCGCCGGCCGTCGAGGCGGCTCGACGCCACTACCAGCGTCCAAACCTGGAGTTCCTGGAGGGAAGCTGTTCAAGGATCCCGCTCGACGATGCGACGGTCGACGTAGTGGTCAGCTTCGAGACCATAGAACATCATGCAGAGCACGATGCCATGATGGTTGAAATCAAGAGAGTCCTGCGGCCGCGCGGCTTTCTCATTATTTCCACTCCGGACAAACTTGAGTACTCAGATAAGCCAGCCTTTCGTAATCCGTTTCATGTGAAGGAACTTTATCGAGAGGATTTTCTATCCCTTTTGAAGGCCCACTTCAAAACTGTACGGATGTTTGGTCAAAGAGTGTTAGAAGCATCCGCGCTTTTCGGTGACCGCAGTAGCTCCGGACTTTTATTTGGTGACCTCGACGCCGGTGCCATCACCTATCCGAATTTGCCGTCTCCGAGATACCTATTGGCCGTCGCGTCGACCGGAGCCATCCCGACCATGAGAGGGGGCCTCCTCGAGAAGACTTTGGCCACCCGACACGTTGACATAACGAAGCCTGACTTCAAGCTCGCTATGCTGATTATTAGAACGATATCTGCAGTTGATTCAAAGCTTCTCCGTAAAACGCTAAATCTGCCCTGGTATCTCGATGGCAACCCAGATATCGCGGCGGGACGCGTCGACCCGTACGCTCACTGGATGCAGCATGGCGCACCGGAGGGCCGGTTGCCGGACGCTGACGTCGAGGAGCTCGCTCGGGGGCTGATTGCCGAGCGTGAGGGACCATTGCGGGGGCAGATTGCCGCGCGAGAACTTGCCCTACGGCAGGCGCAGGAGTTGGCACTCGCGCGCCAGCGCGAACAGGCCATTTACATTGAGCGAGCCAAGTTGCAGGGCCTGAAGGAAGCTGAAGAGAACATTCGGCTGCTGGCAGAGCGCGAGCGCATCCTCCATGAGAAACTTCTGTTGCAGCAGGATTTGGCCAGCAAGCAACGTGAAGCTCAACAGGAGGCCGCGGAAGCACGCCTTCGGACATTGACGGCACAAAATCGCGATCGGGAAGATGTCCTTCGCGCCAGAATTGCGGACCTGGAACATCAACTGCGTGAGCGCCAGGTTGACGCATACACGAGTCAACGACAACTGGAAGCCCACATCGAGCAGGTGCGGTCGGAGGCGCGCCAGGAACTGGAAGCGCAGCTTAAGATGCTAGCTGATCGCGAGACATTCGCCATCAATCAACTCCTGCAACAGCAGGTGGCGCACAGCGAAGAGGGCGCAAGACTGCGAGAGTCTGCGAACCAGAACCTAGAAGTCTTGACTATTCAGCACCACGAGCGAGAGAAGGTCCTGCTAGCAACAATTGCGGAAAGGGATCTGGATGTACGCACTATTCAACGGGAGTTCGTTGAGCAACGAAAAACCTTTGAATCGATGGTCGAACAATCCAGGGACGCAATTCACTCTGCAGTCGAGGCGGAGCGAGCAGCCTTGGATCAGCGGCTGCAATCCACGAACCTGCAGCATCGCGCTGAGATTGAGCAACTGCTTCGCGCCATGCTGGAGCGTGAGCGGACATTCACAGGGGACTTCTCCAGGTTGGATAGTCTTGTCAACGAGGAACGCAGGCTACTGCGTGCGCAATATGTGGCTATTGTGGACGCCATCCGCAAAGTTTTCGCGAAAGGACGCAAGAAGCGAAGCTGGCGGCGTCCCGCGATGACGCCGACGCACATCGACTCGTTCTGGGATACTTCACGCACGCCAATGTATTCTCTTCGAGATTGGATGACGATGCGCAAGCCGGCGCTTGGGGACCCGAACCAGAATAGTCAAAATGTAAGTGCGATCGCCGCCGAATCACCAACGATTGTAAGCCAGGACGTGCCAGGCGATCGCCAAGAGCAACAATTGAAGCGCGCGAATTCCAGAGCGAGAAGCATTGAAGAGCTGCTTTCTTGGGATGGTCATGATTTTATTACAGTCGCGTTTCTGACATTCCTTGGTCGAAAGCCTGACGTGAAAGGCTATACCTTTTATTTGAATCAGTTGCGCCTGAATGGCGATAAAGCGGCGATTATTCGTCAGATCGGCGAGAGCCCTGAGGCGAAGCGGCGTCGAGTACGGCTTACTGGGTTGCGGTCTTTCGAGTGGCGCCAGAAATGGCGAGGACTACCGATTCTCGGAGCTTTGGTGAGCCAGGGTGAGAGCGACCCACAGGAGCACCAGTTACATCTAATCCTCGAGGAGATAGAGCATGCCATCGTAACGCTGGAGCAAAGCATTTCACGGGATCTCCTGCGCTTCGACTCCAATCGACTGCCCACTACAGATACCCAGATCAACGCGCTCTTCAAGTCCTTTAACGCTGCCGAGTACCTTGCAGCCAATCCAGATGTCCGTGCGGCGGGACTGAATCCCTTTGAGCATTACATGCGTTCCGGGTGGTCCAAGAATCGCCAATGGGCCGGCCGTATACGGGTACTAGAATCGGCAGCTACCGTTGCTGCAACTCCCGTGGGCGGCATAACCAATAACGACACGATGCCGACTGCTCTTCAAGAGTCCTCTCATTTCGACTCCCGCGCGGAACCTGCGACACCAAGCACAGAACCCCCGAACATTATCCAGGAGCTACCGCGATGGTCCTGCGTAATGGAGCCGTCAATTGAAACTCCCGGCGCGAGTGGTCCCGTCATTACAAGATTTATGCAACACCTGTGGCGTTCCCGCCCGGATCTGCAAGGCGCGTTTGACATTAATGATCCCTCCGGACGATTGGGATTCTTGAAATGGTTGGCTTTTCACGGAATCGATGAACTGAGTGTAACGGCGCGAGTCTTCCCACGCGACCTCCTGGAGCATCTTCGAGGCCTCAGAGACGGGTTTGAAGGTATCGCAAACGAGCTTCTCGAAGCGCAGGACTTGGGTAAAGCGAGTCTGCAGGACAACGGTGAGCGAAACACTGGGCGCGCTTCCGATGGCACTCATGGCAATGCAGGTGCAAACCTGATTGGGTACGCATTCGGAGAGTTCGGCATGGGTGAGCATGCTCGAATGATGGCGCGGTCACTGCACTCATCTGACTTTCCCTTCTGCATCATAGATCAGGACCCCGGGTTCCACGGGACGGGTGACTCAAGCGCCGCCGCGTGGGTCGTAAAAGAGCCCAAGTTTTATGCAAACGTTTTCCTCATTAACGCTGATGCGCTGCCTTTTCTTCCCTTCCGCCTTGGTGATGCATTTGCCTCCAGCCGATATAACATCGGATTCTGGGCATGGGAGCTGTCGCAATGGCCACCAGAGTTTGATCTCGCTCTCGATATGGTGGACGAGGTCTGGGCCATATCCGATTTTGTCGCACAGTCGGTCAGAACCAGGGCGCGCATTCCCATATTGACAATGCATGAAGCCGTGACTGTACCCGATTTGGCGCCAGGTTATACAAAGTCGCACTACGGTCTGCCAGAAGACAGTTTTGTTTTCTATTTTATCTTCGATGCAGCTTCACATCTCGATCGGAAAAACCCCCTCGCTGTCGTCAAGGCGTTCACCGCGGCATTTCCGGGCGACGAGCCACGAGTGCACCTGCTTCTGAAGACTATGAACGTTGAGACAGCAGGGCCCCTGTGGGACCAGCTACTGCGGGAAGTCTCCGGCAACCCGCGCATCACGATTCTGGCGGAGCGAACATCAAAAGAGGAGGTCCTTGGATTAAATCTGGCTTGCGATGCCTTTATATCGTTGCATCGCTCCGAGGGCTTTGGCCGCTGCGTTGCGGAAGCTATGGCATACGGAAAGCCGGTAATAGTCACTGACTACTCTGGAACTCGAGATTTTGCTACGGCAGACACTGCTTGCCTAGTTAGCTACCGCCTCATCCCAGTGCCTGCCGGCGCATACCCCTTCCATAAGGGCCAAGTCTGGGCGGACCCCGACATCGAGCACGCTGCGTCACTAATGCGGCGCATTGCGAGCGATGAGCAGCACCGTACAAGTATTGCGCTCGCTGGGCAAAGGATCATAAGAGACAATTTCAACCAAGAGGTGATGGGACAAAGGTACGCCAAGCGTTTGCGTGAGATTCACGAATTGCAGACGGCGAGTTCGCACAGTGAGAAGCCCGAATTACAGGAGCCATCCGCATCTGCTACCACATTGCACGGCACCATCGATTCGCCGACCGATGAACAGTGCCGAGAGGTATCTGATGTTCTTCCGGTTGAGGGGTGGGTGGCATCACTAGACCCAATTGAATCGGTACATATTTACCTCGATGCCGCGTTTGTCGGCGACGTCCATTACGGTATTCCACGCACAGACGTTCACGCGGCCCACCCGCAGTTCCCCGACGCCGGCAGAAGCGGCTTTAGTTATATGTTAAGTATCGCCGGCCTTGCTGACGGGGAGCACTCGTTTAGTGTTGTTGCGACTTCTCGGGACGGCGCGTCACGAACCTGGAAGAGACCCTTTCACAAGAAGGAAGCTTTCATATATCGGGAGTGGCTGCGAAATACGGAATCCTTGTACGCCCAAGCCACATCGAACTGGCAAGTGCGACTCAAACGTCTGCACTTGTCGTTAATACTGAAAGTTTCGCCGGCCATCGACGCTACATTGCTTACGCAAACGCTGAATTCGCTCGCCGCGCAGCAATATGAGCGCTTCGAATTGGTGGTAGTCCTCCAAGATGCCGCACACGAGACGGAGGTTGCCCAGGTTGCTTCGCGCGTCACACCCCATATTAAAGTGAGATTCGTGGTAAGTCGCGGAGACGACTGGGAATCTATCTTCGCTAGATGCCGAGGGGACTTCATTGGCATGGCCGATCCGGGTGATCTATTTACCCCCTGGGCATTCAGGGAACTGACTTCCTCTGCGCACGACGGCGGCAAGTTAGATCTCGTGTACGCAGACGATGACTCTTTGGACGCTGGTAGTCGAAAGGATCCCACGTTCAAACCGGGATGGTCGCCGATCTTTCTGGAGACATTTAATTATATTGGCCGACCGTGGTTCGCGTCGCGCACAGCCTTCACCTCCGCGCTGGGGGCGCTCCGGCGGGGACAGAGGGAAGCGAGCGAGCATGAACTGCTAAGAGTCATTGGACAAGAGAGCCGGGTAGTTGCGCACGTTCCAACCGTCCTAGTGTCGCGCAGCGGCGCAAACTCTTCCACACTTTTTCAGATACCACCACTGCCTCGCAACGACGATCGGAATGTCGCCACTCATTGGCCAAAGGTGTCGGTCATCATTCCCACCCGATTAGGCGACGAGAAGATACTAGCGAAGTGCTTCGACGGGCTCGAGCGCACAACGGACTATCCAGATTTTGAAGTCATTGTCCTACTCAACAATGTTCGCGACCATGGCGCGATAGAAAGACACTTGGCGGCACGGCCCTTCAGAGTATTACCGTGTGATGGTGCCTTCAACTGGTCCAAGTTCAACAATATCGGCGCGGCGCACGCAAGTGGCGACCTGCTCTTGTTCATGAATGACGATGTCGAGCCTCTCGAGGACCATTGGCTCAAGGCGCTAGTGCGGGCGCTGATGCACACGGGCGCCGGTGTCGCAGGGTGTTTGCTCACATACCCAAACGGAACCATTCAGCACGCGGGTGTGCATTTTGTGAACTATGGCGGCGGTGCTCGACACTTACTGCGCTTTTGTACCGGAAATGAACCAGGCTTACGATGGCTCTCCCATTTTCCTCGGGAGGTGAGCGCGGTTACCGGTGCCTGCTTTCTGACGACTCGCGCTTGTTTTTCCGCCATGGGTGGATTCGACGAGGACTTTGCGCTTGTCTGCAACGACACAGATTTCTGCCTACGTGTGTGGCGGAGCCAGATGTCCGTAATTATTCAGCCGGAAGCTCGCCTGATTCATCATGAGGGGATAAGCCGCGTGGGCATGCCGGAGACCAGCGACGTCGACCTGTTCTGGAAAAGATGGGGTAAGAGCCTTGAGAGGGGCGACTTCTTTAGGAATCCCAATTTGGACTCAGCCCGAGATGACTGGACCGTCAATCCATACGTCGAGCAGGTGTTCAAGGTTCGGAGTACATTTGTAGGCGGCAGAAATAGGAAGCGGTGAGCGATAATGTTGACTTACCCTCGTATGAAAGGCGAGTCCTGGGATTCCATTAGGGACCATGGATTGACTGGCGCCCTGGAAACGCACCGCCTTCCGAGTCCCTGGAGTTCGCAATGAAACCGTGGCCGCTAATGCAGCGACTGCGCCGCTCCCGAGTCTCCCGTGAGGACATTCTCTGGTGCTATAGGGTGTTTTTAAATCGTGCGCCAGAGTCGGAAGAGGTCTTCTTGGAGGCCGGAGGCCAAAGTATCCGGGAACTAATCGATACGCTGTTGGTTTCAGCAGAGTTCCGGGAACTCGCACGTAGATTCGAATCCTTCAATGACTATTTGAATTCCGGAGCTTGTCCAGACCCCGGTCGTAATGAAGCCGCTGAGAGTACCGTCGTTTCTACGATGGTCCCTCCAGCATCGACTGTAAGAGGCATCGTCGCGTCATTCTGGTCTGCCGAAGGGGGTATCGCGAATCATCAGGGTGCGGTGCCTCTAGCCCCCGCGCGGCACCGTGTGACTGTAGAACGCGCGCTGCCGGACATTGACACGGCAGCAGGCTTGGTTCGCAGTCGTCCCTGGCACCATAATTTTGAGATCATCCCGGGCCTACGCACTGGGGGCACGCACGATCCGAGCAATCGTTGGAGGGAGCTCCAACTCCCTGAAGACTTGACAGGTATGTCCGTAGCGGACGTGGGTGCGTCCAATGGGTACTTCAGCTTTGAGGCGTATAAGCGGGGTGCAGACGTTGACGCCTTCGACATCCGTCACAAGGACAACTCCGGTTTTGGGTTGGCGCAGTACATCAATGGTCTTGATGGCATCAAGCACCACCATGTAAATGTGCTGAATCTAGAAGAAAGTGCGTTCGGCCAATTCGATATCGTCCTCTGTCTAGGCCTCCTCTACCACACTTCTGATCCGTACCTCGCACTGAAGCGATGCGCGACACTATCGCGCACTCGATTGCTCGTTGAGTCGCACTGCTACGATACATTCCTCCCACCCGATTTTGCGCGCGATACTCTGATGAAGTATTGGCCGGATTTCAAGCGGTTTCCTGAGCAAGGATCGACGTTGAACCATGACAGAAGCAACTTTTGGAGCCCGACGTCTAGCTGTCTTACGCGTATGGTGGAGGACATGGGCTTTGTCGCGCGGCGTGTCATCGTTAACAATGACCGCGTTCTGATAGATGCTATGCGCGAGGTGGTGAGCAAGGTCGATACGAGGCTCGGTCTCGCGTACGATGTGCTCCCCGCCGTACCCCGGGGGCCGGACCCCAATGACCCAGCGGCCTGGAGGATATTCTAGAGTGCAATACCGCCCCGGCACTACGTAGTTTCAGTCTGCGGCGCGATCTGAAACACAATTTTCGCCCCCGTCGGGCGTCTTCCGCACGATTCCTGTGACTGCCCGCTTGCCCCCTCAGCTCCATACTGGACTTCCTACGATATTCCGGACACCGAGGTTAGGTGGGGTGATGATCCCGGAGGTGTCAGATGGGAAGGCTTTTTTTTCACGGAGCAGTTCAAGTGAACGAATTTAATTCGTGAGGTGTTTCCCCTTTGACTTGAGAATCCTGAAGTGGAGTTGCCCCTATCCAACCGGACAGGCTGCGGGTTGTTGATAACTGCGGATGAACTCACGGGGTGACTTCATTCGCAACTCCTTGTGCGGATGGATCTCGTTGTAGTCCTCGAACCATGCCGATAACTGGGACAGAACGGTTTGCGCATCAGGACGATCATGAACGTAGACGTAGTCA
>Ga0210384_10008822_pt1 | contig 10473 bp, 7 predicted proteins | sample IncBWH2MmetaG_FD_160574 | JGI IMG/M metagenome (GOLD analysis project Ga0210384, IMG submission 160574) | Forest soil microbial communities from Barre Woods Harvard Forest LTER site, Petersham, Massachusetts, United States - Inc-BW-H-2-M | ecosystem: Environmental > Terrestrial > Soil >...
TCCAGATAATTCTCGTGCGTCAACACGCAACCTTTCGGACGACCACCCGTGCCGGACGAATACACGATGCATGCCACGTCCTCGCGCTGCCGCATCACAAAATCCGGCGCGCCTTTGCGCTTAAAATCCTCCCACCTGAATCCTCCGGCCAGATCCGCTCCCAGCGGCGCCTCCGTCACCAGCACCAGTTTGGTCTTGATGTTAGGAAATTCCGGCGTCTGCGTAATTGCCCTCCAAAGGTAGTACTCCACTACCAGCACCTTGGCCTTGGAGTGCTCCAGCAATTGCAGTTGTTCGGCAGCGGTGAGCTTGTAATCCAAAGGAACCAGCACGCCGCCGCTGTAAAAAATTGCGTAAGCCGAAATAAGCCACTTCGACTGGTTCGTCATCAGGATGGCGGCACGATCTCCCGCATCAAACTCCGCATCCTCCAGCGCCCGCGCCAGCGGCAGGCTTATTTCCTTGAAGTCGGAGTACGTCAGCCGCACCTTTTCACGATCCCGGTCGGCCTCAATCAGGCAGGTCTCGCCAGAAAAGCGATCGAGTGCGTCGCGCAGAGCTGCGCCCAGACAGCTATATTTTTGGAGATCGAGCATCAAAGAATCATTTCACCACAGAGGCACGGAGACACGGAGAATACCATGTTAATGATTTGGTTACATGCGACTTCGAACCCGGAGGGTCCAAAATTGAGGTCAAAGAAACGTGCGTGTTTCTCTGTGCCTGAACGCCTCCGTGATGAGATTCAGAGCCTCGCTTGAATTTTTCCCGCCAGTGCGCGGAAATCCGAGACCCCTTGCAGTTCATAGTCCGGTAATTCAACGTGGAAGTGATTCTCCAACTTCGTGAGTAGATCGAGAGTCTGCAAACTGTCGACGCCCAGTGTCTTGAAGAAGTCTTCATCGGGTCCAAGGTTTTCCCGCGAAACTTTGAAGTGCGCGGCGGCAAGAGTCAATATTTCGTCCAGCGTCTGTTCTGCAGTTGGCATTCTTCCCTCAAATTCTCTCTGTGATTCCGAACCGGGCCGAAGGCCAGGTGGGGAACCTGCTTTTACTGGGACTAGGTACCGTACTGGGTACTCAGCGCCTATGGCAAATACGGCTGCGCATCGGTACTCTCCACAAACCTCCGCAACCCAGCTTGCACAGCCGGACGCTCAAAGAGTTCGCAGAAAAGGTCAATCTCTCTTTGCAACTCATCCAACGGAATTGGCTTGATAAACCTTTTTGCCTCCGCCGCTACTCCGTGATCAAACTTCCCCAGTTGCACTGCTGTCGCCCTCGCCGCCCGCAGGGCCTCGCCTTCGCCCACCACTTGGCTTACCAAACCGATCTGTTGCGCCTTGGTTGCGTTAATGCTGCGACCGGTAAGCAACAAATCTCTAACCACTCCGTTGCCCAAATCCCGTTTCAGGCGCGGAATCCCGCCGAACCCTGGAATCAATCCCAGCCTCAACTCCGGAAAGCAAAAGCGCGCCATCTTGTCCGCGATAATCAGATCGCAAGCCAGCGCCAACTCGAATCCGCCGCCAAAGGTCACTCCATGTACGGCCGCAATGGTAGTTAGAGGCGCGGCATCAATCAGATTCAGCACGCGATGAATGCGCTCCAGAAAGTCGCGCACTCCCTTCACAGCTTCAGGTTTTTCCATGGCCTGCGAGCGATGATAGAGCTCCCGCAAATCCGCCCCCGCGCAAAATCCCGGCTTCATCTCGCTATAGATAATGAGGGCGTGCGCCTCCGCCTGCATAAGCTGCAAAGCAGTCGCAAATTTCTCTAATTCCTCCAGCGACGCTGATCCCAACTCGTTGCAGGGCGCACGATGTAGTGCCAGTTCGATCACGCCATGCGTCAGCGTCCAGGACAGGCCACTCCCGCTGCTTTGCTGGCACGTTGTTGTCGACGACATCTGTCCCTGCACTGTCAGAGTTCTTCTCGATTCCACGCCGTCAGCCCGCACTACACTGCCTGGTTCACCCCGTACATTTCTTCAATTTCATCTTTCATTCGCGCGGAAATCGCGTCCCGCTTCAATTTTCCATTCACGGTCAGCATTCCACTCTCAATCGAGAACGCTTCTCCGCGCACCACAAAGCCGCGCACCTGTTTGTAATGCGGTAACTCGGGGTTCACCACATCCAGAGCCGATTGCACTTTCTCCGCTGACACGTTTCCCGTCACAATTGCCGTCAGATACCCACGCCCATTCCCCACGATCACCACTTGCTGCGCTTCCGCCAAATTCTTCGCGATTGCCGTCTCAATCGGCTCAGGAGAAATCTTGTGACCGGATCCCAAAATAATTAGATTCTTGATTCGTCCGGCAATCCGCCAGTTCCCCGCTGCATCCACTTCGCCCTGATCCCCGGTATGAAACCATCCGCCGCGGAGCGCTTCGGCAGTTTGCTCCGGACGATTCCAGTATCCTGAAAGAACATTCGGACCGCGCACCACGATCTCATCATTCTCGCCGATCCTCATCTCCATCCCAGGAATTGCGGGGCCCACGCGCCCCACCTCAACACGATTGGGGTCATCCATGGTGCAGATCGCGGTGGTCTCGGTCAGTCCATAAACCTGCAGCACACGAATTCCGAGCATCATGAAATACAGCTGTGTCTCTTCGCTAAGCGGCGCCGATCCACAAATCAGCGCTTTCAGATTCTTTCCGATCATCTTCTTCCGGACCGCCGGAAATACCAGCCCATTCGCCAACCCGAGCCAGAATGCATCGCCCGCTTTCGACTCTCCATCCTGCCGCCGCGCCCACGCGCCCTTGGCCCGCGCGTAAATTGTCTGCGGCAGGCCACCCGTTTGCCACAGTTGCTCATCCACCGCGCGCCGCATGCGCTCCAGCAATTGCGGTACGTTCAGGAAATAATCCGGAGCCACCGTCCTCATGTCACTGGCGATCTTCGCCAGATCCATGTTGATCGTAACCAGGCTGCCCCGCTTCAGAAAAGTCAGCAAGGCGATCCAGGAAGCCGCAAACGTAAACGGCAAGTAATGGAAAATGCGATCCTGCTTTGCGGAGGGTGCGGAAACTCCCGCACGAGATCCGGCAGACGCAGCCGCCATCAGTTGGCTCAACCGCTCTGCCGTCCGCTCCAGCATGAAGCCCACATTCGCCGCCGTGAGCACAACGCCCTTGGCTTCTCCCGAAGTCCCCGACGTATAAATAATCGTGACCGCACTCTCGTTGCCCATCTGCGGCCGCTCCAACTGCGCTCCCTCCACCCCCGCAAAAATCTCCTCAAAAATAAATGATGGAGGGGCCGCCGGCCAGCTCTGCGCAATCGCTTCCCTCAGCGACGCGTCTCCGCTGCACATCAAAGATGGCGTGCAATCCTTCATCATCGCGACCAGTTCTGCCGGAGCCTGCCGCGAATACAGCGGCACCACAATCAACCCCTCGGCCATCAGCGCCAAATCCATCGCCACCCAACGGATACTGTTTGCCGCCAGCAGCCCGCACCGATCGCCTTTCTTTAGTCCTCTCGATGCGATAAACGTCCTTGCCTTGCGAACCAGTTCTAGCAACTCACTTCCTGTAACCCCCGTCACCGCTCCATCGCGAATCTCCTCGAGAATCCGCGTGTCCGCCGCTGCCTGCACCTGCGAAAAGATCTCTCCGATGAATGGAATCGCTGTACCCAAATGATTTAAATGCCTCAGGATTTTCTCCGCGTGCTCCGCGGGTTTCCTCAGCGACCTCCGAGGTTAAATGCTTTTGCCCTCGCCCGCACGTACCTAGCTGTAAGCCGCCACCAATTCCCGCAGCCCCTCGCCCATCGGCGGCAAATAATCTTCCCAACTCCATTCCCCGCGCCGCGTTTCAAACTCCGGATACCGTCTCTGCACTTCTTCTTCAAAGTACACACCCATGCGGGCCATAACCTTCAAATTTCTTACCACGGTCTTCGCGATTCCCGCAGCAATGGCCTCCCCGTCGCTACTCAATTTCTCCAGCGCCGCCAGAAGCTTCCCTTCAAGATCCGGATCATCCACCGTCATCAGCAGATCTTGATGTCCGCGCTCCCGCATCAGATTCCGGATGCGCTCATCCATCGTGATTCCAGCCGACGGCACCAGCCCAGGCATCGAAGTCACAATCCCGTGATACCTCGATGACGCCATCATGTGGCACGACCGCAGCACGCTCACCAGTTCGTACATGTTGTATTCGTCAGAGGTAAGCACCGGCACGCCGCCCAGTTTCTCCGCAATCTTCCTTGCCGGACGTGCGTCCAGTCGCTCCGTCGCCGCCAGAATCACAAACACACTCTTCTTTTTGCGGAATGCATCCACCGCGTTCGCAATCGCATTCCAATATTTGTGATACGCCTGGTCGGCCGCCGGCCCGGAGTTGTGAAAATAAACCGTGCGGTAATGACTGTCTTTATACGCTCCCGTCAAACCGTGCACCGCATACTTCGCCACCGACGCCTTCACCGGCCATTCAAACGGATTAATCGGACATACCACCAGCACTGGTGTACGCCCATCCCATCCAACTTTCTTGAGCACGCTAAGCCCGTATTCCGGCGGCCGCGGCTCGAAGGTCCACGCCGTGTCGGTGCCCAACTCCGTCGGCACGCCCAATTCCCGCAACACTGTCCGCGACTCTTCATTCCGCGTTATCACAAAAGAGTTCTTGCAATATCTTCCACACATCTTCGCCACCAGCGGGTCCATGTGGCCCGCCTCCGCGCCGTATCCCACCGAAAGTTTGTTCTGCACGGCGGCAATTCCCAGCGACCCGATCATCATCGTAGTCAGCGCATTGGCGAACTTGCTTTTGAACATCGACCCTTCGCACGCTACCACTCCATCGTGCTTGGGGACTTCATTCGCCAGAAACGGCGGGAAAATATCCGGCAAGTGCACCTGCTTCGTGCCTTCAAAATATCCGCGGGAGAAATCGAAGTTCTGGCTCATCACGCTGAACTCCACCCGCTCCGCGCCCAGAATGTGTCGAATCTGGCGCAGCATCTCTTCCACCCGCACGTCCGATCCCATATTCCGCGTGCCGTTATAGCCCGCGAACAGGAGCTTCAGTTTCTCCCCCGGCTGCCAGCGTTTGCCTTCGCCCAGCATCCATCCCGCTTTGGCCCGCTCAATTGAGCCGCTCACCCAGGCTTCGAGAATAAAATCCATCATGCCGCGTGCCCTCCCGCCTGCACCGGCCAAGGCTGGTATTTGTAGGTGAATTCGTTCTCGCGGCTGAACTTCAACAGCGGGTAACAATACTCCGAAAACGGCACGGGTTTCTTGCCCAATTCTTTCGTCACCCGAGTGTTATCGAAAACCGTGTTCCACGTCAGATATGGCATGAACACTTTCATCAGCGATGCGCCTTTTGCAATCGCACCCTTGCGATTAGAGAGAAAGTCCACCGATCCCGCGAATGGCCGCTCCGCCACCGGCACAAACATCGGAGCCCGTTTATTCTGCGCCGCCGCCAGCGCTCGCGTGATTTCGCGAAATGTCTGCGACGCTACTCCCGACGAAAGATGATAGATTTCGTGCTCCGGATGCTCCTTCAGGTGTAGCGTCGAAATTGCCTCCGCCACAAAATCCACATTCACAATGTCGATCTTGTCCGTCGACCGAAACGGCAGCACCGGAAGCCCCGCCAGAAACACAAACGCTTTCACCATGTCGAACTGCGTAGTCTCCGCGTAGCGGCTGTCGCCGAGCACAATGCTGGGGCGGAAAACCGTCTTCGGCGTCTCCGGCAGCAGCATGTGCATCATGTGCTCGCAGAACTTTTTAGTCCGCGCATATGGATCGTAATCCGAGCGGTCCCACTCAATCGACCGGTCTTCCGTGACCACTTCATTCTGCCGCTTACCCGCCACCGCCACCGTGCTGACTTCACTGAACCGCCTCAGCCCGTGGTAATGCTCCGCGTGTCGCGCCAGGGTCAGCACTTCCAGCGTGCCGCGCAGATTTACATTCAGGCAGCTCTTCTCTGATTTTCGATTCAGCGACGCCGCGCAATGGATCACCGAATCGGTGGTGTGCACCAATCGGTCATACTCATCCCGCCCCAGGCCGAATCCTGGATCGGTTAGATCTCCTCGAAACACTCGCACGCGCGTCTGCAGAAATTCGTAGAATTGCGGAAACTCCAGATGCAACTGCAGCGCCTGCCACAGTCGCCGCTCCGCCTCGCCCACGTCCCGCGCCCGCACCAGCACATTCAGCGCCACGCCATGATCGCGCAGCAAATTCGCCGCCACGTGCGCCCCAATGTATCCCGTCGATCCCGTCAAAAATATCGCCATTCAATAATTCCGTTTCCCTCTGTCATCTTGAGCGAAGCATGCCGGTGAGCGGAGCGAATCGGCATGCGCAGTCGAAAGAGCCCTACCTGTCCACCGCTGTCTTAGTTGAACTTTTTAAGTCCCCGTCCTCACCGTTTCCCCGTTGTACAAACTCCGCGCCGGACGCGCCTCCAGCGGCCTGCCCTCAATCAGCGGATAAGTCCACCTGCGCAACGCCGGAATATGCACATTGATCCAGTAATCCCACCAGTCGAGCATCCGCGCTTTGTATCCAAATTCTTCCCGCTCCTCTTCCACCAGCGCGTGCGATAACTTCTCCACATTATCGGCCGCGAAATCGTGCTCGTTAAATAAGATGAAAGGCTCAAACAACTCAATCAGCTTTTCCACGCGCTCAAGACTTCTCTCCGTCTTCACCAGAGGCGTCTTCTTCAACGGCAGCGGAGACATAATTCTCTGAATCGACTTCACAATTGCCCTCTGCGCCGGCGCCGACATCCGCTGGTACCGCGTCTTCGATACCGGAATCGCATCGAATCGCAGCCGCAGCCAGGACTCCAGCCCTTCCTGTGCCCGGTAGTGCTTGCGATGTCCTAACGAAGTCAACTCGATCGACCGCCCCATGTCGCACGGATTCGTCACCGATGTCGCCAGTTGATAAAGCTGGTCATGCCGCCGTTCCACGATCGCGGCTGCAATCAAAGTCATGCCATCGCACACTGCATCCACCGGAATAATATCGAGACGCTTGCTCTCATTGGTCGGCAACTGCCGGAAATAGGTTCCCAATAAATAGGACAGCGACGCCGAAGTATTAATCCCTTCATTCCAACCGAGAAATGGCTTCGCCACCGACGTTTCCACAATCGCTGGACGCACGACCGCAATCGGCAGTCCCGCGCCATACTTCACGATCAAAGACTCCGCCAGGCTCTTGGTCAGCGTGTACGTATTCGGCCAGCCCAATTCTTTAGCTCGCTTCGTGCCTTCTTCAGTCAAATACGTCTTCAACCATCGAATCCGGTTCTTACGGATCTGATTCTCCAGCGCCGCTCCCTGCAGTCCCTTCGCGGCGTGCTCCTTCGCCAGCGATTGCGACTTCAGCCCGGCCGTCACTTCCTCCCCTTCAGCTTGTTTCTCAGCCTTTGCAATCAACTCGTACAAAGACCGTAACTCCTGCTCCGCATCAAAGTTCGGGACGCGATGCGGCGTGTAGTTCGGAATGATCCTCTCCGTGACCCGCCCGTCGCGCTCTCCCGCCACATAGCAAGTGGAAAGATGAAGCAGTCCCGCATGATCGCTTTCCCGAACGAAATCCAGGATGTGCATCGCCGCATCGGTATTGGTGATTAGCGCATCCCGCAAATCCGGATTGAAATCGGTCAATCCCGAACTGTTCACGATCAAATCCAGATTCCGTTGCAGCCGCCGCCCCGTCTCCGCATCCAGACCCAGGCCGTCGCGGGTTACGTCCCCCTCCACGACTTCGACCTTGTCCCGCAGATACTCGCCTAAACTAGCCCCATACTTCTCGAACACCGGATCGAAGACCGGCGACTCCTCTACGATCTTTTCAAAGCGCCGCTGCGCCGGATTCGATTTCTGCCGCCGGATCAGCAGATAAATTCGGCCAACCTTCGGCAGCTCCATCAGCGTGTTCGCCAGCCAGACCTTACCAATGAATCCGGTCACGCCGATCAGCATTACGTGTTTGCCCGCCAGCGCCCGCCGCACCGAAAATTCCGCTTCCTGCCTCTTACCTTCGAAATGCACAATCGGACGGGGCTGCGCCGCGGCTCCTCGCTCCGACGCAATCACCGCCGCCCGCAATTCCTCCAGCGTGATATCCAACTGCCGTGCCAGCGTCTTCGGCGCGCGCCGCCCATCCGGGCTCTGCTCCCGCAGCAACGCAAAACCTCCCCGCGGCCGGATCACCGGCTCCAGCAATCTGCCCGTCGCAACTCCATCACGAAACTCCAGCCGGTTCGCCACCACCCGCTTCACGCCCAGATGCAAAGCCAGCGGCTTCATCACGTGCTCCAGCCCCTGGCTCACCAGCACCACATCCGCCCCCGAACGCACCAGTTCCCGCACCCGCTCCGCGCCATGCGTCTTCAACTCAGGCTTCAATTTGTACTGGAAGTATTCTTCGCCCAGCAGATCCAACCGGTCTCTCGTGACCCCTCGCAAGGTTGTATGCAGCACGCGCGTCGCAAACTTCCGGTTGGTCGAATAAAGAAACGGGCGCAACAGCGCCATCAGAAAGATCAGTCCCCGCCGCCTGAATCGCTCGGAAAACGTCTGTGCATTCCACGTAAAGAACGCCACTGGCTTCACCACGGTCAGGTCGAGCAGGCTTCCTTCCACCCGCCAGTAGACCGTTGGACACACTCCCGCTGACACGCTGGGGGTCGCGCTGGAGTTGTGGTTGGTCTGGTCCAAAGTATGCTTCGTCTGCCTGCAGCCGACACCTGGGCGGACGAATCTTCTATTGTAAACAATGCCCGCATATCCGCGAAGCCTCTTCCTCCAACGGGTGGTACAGTTTGCCTCTCTTTGCGTCCTTCGCGAAATTTCTCCGCGCACTTCGCGGCTCGGAGCTTTTGACCGCAATCTCCTGGATATCGTAAAAGCCGGCAACATCCTGCCTGCAACCACACTCTAACTACTCGCCAAGTTTCGCTCACGAAGGAATTTATGCGTCGCCCTGTATCGTTCTTTGCACCCGTGCTCGCCCTTTTCCTTTTCATTCCACTCACGACAACTGCCGCGCAAACTGCGCCGTCCGCGCCATCGCCGCTTCAGGTCGTGTATGTTCTCGATCATAACGATGTCGTGACCTACGATGTCGACCCCGACACTGGAATTCCGACGCGACAAGGGACCCTTGCGGCGGTTCCTTTCTTTCCTACGATCATTCCCTCGGTCGATGGCCATTTCCTCTACGTCACGGGAACTGACAAGGGTGTTGATGAACTCTGGGTCTATGCGACCGACGGCACCGGCTCACCCCAGAACCCTCCAATTCAGACCCTGACTTTCAAAAAGGGGATTTGGAACTTCACTCCGAATCCGAATGGAAGATTCGCCTATGCCGCGCAACTGGTGAGAAATTCTCAGGGACAGAATGTGACGGGAATTCGCTACTTCAGCATCGACCCTTCAACCGGACTACTAACCGAATCTCCCAACGTACTTGTTACCTATCCGCTGAGTGGACCCTGCCAGTCCGGCGCTGGCGGGTTTGGCCTGCTTGGATTCAACCCGGAAGGAAACCAGCTTAACGAAGTATGGTATTGCTCCTCATACGACACCACCAGCCAGTACTACTACACGCGTTATGTGGATCAGACGACCGGTGCCCTCGGTCCAGATGTGCAGACCATTGTGACGGGAGGCGGCACCATCTCATACAACCTGGTAACCGTCACGCCAAAAGCGATTTTCGATTATTACAATCTGGGCTTCAGCGGTTCCACCAACATACTGTACGTCTATCCGCCGCGCGGTGGCGCCAATCCAATCTTCCACTGCACTTTCGCCATGCTCGCAGCGTGCAGTCGAGCGACTAACCCAACCGTCGATCCCTCCGGAAACTACATCTTCTTTTACGGTCTAAACGGAACCGGAATTGCGAAAGTCGAACTGGCGCAGAAACAGATCGTGGAAACTGGACATTCCATTCCAGCCGGACCCGATGTCATGGCGTTCAGCCCCGACGAAAGGCTTATTTACACACGGAACGGAAGCAATCCCTATCTCATTGGCATGTACGTTTTTGACTTGGCCACTGGGGCCGTGAACCCAGGCGGAGAAATCTCAGTGCCGGGATCATCGCCGCCCTCCATTGTGCCTGCTCTGCGGAAGTAGATCGGGCGCAGAGCGAGGGGTATAGGAAACTGGTCGGGATCTTGTCTACTTGCCGGGTTAACGCAGCTCGCAGCTACCTTTTCGCCTTACGCGTCATCTCACAGGTAGCCCTTAGGAGGTCCCCTTGTGAGTTTACGGCTTAGAAATCGCGTTATTTTCCCATTGCTCGTCCTTTCGGTCTTCCTTTTCTTGATCCCCGCCCTGCACGCTGAGAATAAGGTCCTGGGCGAAATAGAACTCCTTGGCGCGTCCAAAGTCGAAAACACCTCCGGCGTCTGGATCGACGGCCAATACGTCGGTTATCTGGGCGAGCT
>Ga0210384_10008824_pt1 | contig 10470 bp, 9 predicted proteins | sample IncBWH2MmetaG_FD_160574 | JGI IMG/M metagenome (GOLD analysis project Ga0210384, IMG submission 160574) | Forest soil microbial communities from Barre Woods Harvard Forest LTER site, Petersham, Massachusetts, United States - Inc-BW-H-2-M | ecosystem: Environmental > Terrestrial > Soil >...
GTCCACCCGCAGCGACGCGAGGCGGTCGCCCGCGCCCTGACCGCGCGCGAGCGCGGCGGTCTCGCCGAGGCTCGCCTCGTTCAGATCGCCGACGATCACCCGCGCGCCTTCCCGCAGGAACGTCAGCGCGCTGGCGCGGCCGATCCCGCTGCCGCCCCCGGTGACGAGGGCGACCTTGCCGTCGAGCCGTCCGCTCACGCGCGTGGCCTCCGCTAGCGCGGCTTCACCCAGGTCTCGGACCACGCGAGGGTGGCGCTGCTACCCTGGCGATCGCCGCGCATCTCGGCCCACACCTGGCCGGTCGCCACCTTGCCGTTGAGCTCGAGCTGGGCCGCGCGCGCCGGGAAGAATGTACTGAACACGCCGATCGGCCGGTCGTTGAAGCCGGGCGGGGCGTGGAGCACGAAGGGCTCGATGCAGTCGTACCACGACATGGTGACGCGCGCGTCGGTGGCGGTGACGGTCTCGGTGGCGGTGGACCAGGGGCCGCCGTGTCGGTCGAAGCGCGCGGCCACCACCGGCAGCGACGTGTCGGCGAAGGCGGGGAAGAGCAGCTTCTCGATGCTCGTCTGCAGCCACCGCGCCACCGCGATGTTGTCGCTGTAGATCCTCACCTGGCCGCCGGTGAGGGTGGACTGGAGGAAGAGGGCGTGGCCGCCGCCGGCCGGGCACCAGAGCACCCGCCAGTGGCTCGCGCGGTCGGAGAGCGTGGTGCCGCCGTCGGGGCTCAGGCGGATGAAGGAGTTCTCGCCGGTCATCAGGACTGCGTTCGGATCCACTGGCGGCATCGGGGTCGTCTCCCTTGATGAGGTTTGTGTGCGCGGCCGCCCTCGGCGCGGTACATTCACCCGGCAGCCGGTCCCGACGAAGATACGAGGGAAGCCCGCCCGGAGCAAGCGGGGAGAGGAGAGCGACGATGGCCCCACGCGGCCTGTTCCTGGTCCGGATGGACGTGGCCCACGACCACGAGGCGCGGTTCAACGAGGTCTACGACAAGGAGCACGTGCCGCTGCTGCGCGCGGTGCCCGGGGTCATCCGGGCCAGCCGCTACCGCCAGCCGTCGCCCACCGAGCCGCGCTACCTGGCCGCCTACGAGCTGGAGAGCCTCGCGGTGCTCCAGAGCCCCGAGTGGCGGGCGGCCGGAGAGGCCGGGCGCTGGCCCGGCGAGATCCGGCCGCACACCATGAACCGCCACCTCGCCGCCTATGAATGGGTGGGGAGCAGCCCGGGGCTCACCTACCGCAGCCCGTACGTCTTCTGGGTCATGATGGACATCGAGCCGCACCGCGACGCGCTCTTCAACGAGCTCTACGACGTCGAGCACGTGCCGCTGCTGCTGAAGCTGCCCGGCTGCGTGAACGTGGCCCGCTACCGCACCGAGACCGCGGGCGAGCCGCGCTACCTGGCCGCCTACGAGGTCGAGCGCACCGACCTGCCCATGTCCAAGCTCTGGAACGACACCTCCGACATCGGCCGCTGGAAGCCCGAGGTGCGGCCGTACACCTACAACAAGAAGTACATCGTGAGCGAGCGCCTCTGATGCCGACCGACATTGCCCTCACCGGCCTGGCCGTGCCGCTCGCCGAGTTCCCCGCCGTCGCCCGCGAGGCGGAGCAGCGCGGCTACCGCACCGCGTGGGTCGGCGAGGCGTCCGGGGCCGAGGCCGTCGTGCTCTCGACCCTGATCGCCACCCACACGAGCCGCATCGCCATCGCCAACGGGGTGATCCCGGTGCAGACCCGCACCCCGATCGTCTACGGCCAGGCCGCGGCCACCCTCGCGCACCTGGCCCCCGGCCGCTTCGGGCTCGGCCTCGGGCTCTCGAGCGAGATCATCGTCGGCCAGTGGCACGGGCTGCCGTTCGTGCCCTCGATCCAGCAGATGCGCGAGGCGGTGCAGATCATCCGCACCGTGGCCGCGGGCGAGCGCGTGACCTTCGAGGGGAAGTTCTACCGGATGAAGAACTTCCGCCTCGCGATCCCGGCGCCCACGCCGCCGCCCCGCATCTACCTGGCCGCGCTCGGCCCGAGGATGTGCGAGCTGGGCGGCGAGATCGCGGACGGCGTGCTGCTGAACTGGATCCCGCCCTCCGCGATGGACACCTCGCTGCAGCACATCGAGGCGGGCGCCAAGCGGGCCGGCAAGAGTCTGGCCGACGTCGACGTCGCGGTCTACGTGCGCACCTGCGTGACCGACGAGCGCGCCCCGGTGCGCGAGGCGCTGGCCCGCGACATCACCGGCTACGCGATCGTGAACGCCTACGCGCGCTTCTTCGAGGAGTGCGGCTATGCGCCCGAGGTCGCCGCGGTCAACGCGGCGTGGAAGGCGGGCGACCGGGCCGGCGCGGTCAAGGGCATCTCCGAGCGCGTGCTCGACGGCCTCGGGGCGGTGGGCGCCGCCGAGCACTGCCGGGCGCAGCTCGCCGCCTTCGCGCGCCCGGGCGTGACCCCGGTGGTGCTGCCCTTCGCGCCCCCGGGGCCGGGGGCGCGCGCCTCCCTGCTGGGGACCTTCCGCGCCTTTCCCTGAGCGGCGCGCGAGCGCCGCACCGCCCGCGGCTTGGTACACTCCGTGGGTCTGGAGAGCCATCGACATGCGCGTCGTCCGGCGGGGACTCGGCTGGGCCCTCGGCCTCATCCTGGCCGTCGGCCTCGGCGCGTCTCCGTTCGCCGCGTCCGCGCAGAGCCCGCCCCCGTCCACCGGTGAGCCGGCCGCCGACGGCGGCGGGCCGATCCCGCTCGCCGAGGTCGCGGCGCGGGCCGCCGAGATCCACAGCCTGCTCGAGACGCAGGACACCGCGATCAGCCCGAGCCGAGAGGTCCAGGCGATCCTCGACCGCCTGCCCAAGCTCACCGACGAGCTGCGCGTGCGGCTCGACGAGACCGTCGCGCGCCTCGAGGCCAACCCGCCGCTGCCGGTGCTCGAGCAGATCGGCGCGGGGTGGGACACGACGCGCGCGCGGCTCCGGAGCTGGAACGACACCATGACGCAGTGGACGACGCGCATCGAGCAGGAGCGCGGGCGGCTCGCGAGCCTACGCGAGAGCTGGCTGCGCTCGCGCGAGGCGGCCGCGGCCTCGGGGGCGCCCAAGGTCGTGCTGGATCAGATCGACGGGGTCGTGAGCCAGCTGAACGCGGCGCGCACCCGGGTGGAGGCACGCCTCTCCGCGCTGCTCGCCACCCAGTACCGGCTCGCGCTGCTGCAGCGGCGGTGCGACGAGGGGCTCTCGCGGGTCGCGCAGGTGCGGGCCGACCACATTCGGCGTCTCGGCGAGCGCGACGGCCCGCCGCTCTGGAGCGCGGTCCTGTGGAAGGGGGCGATGAGCCAGGCCCCCGCGGCGGGGCGCGACGTGCTCGCGGCCGAGCAGGCGGTGGTGGGCGAGGTGGCCCGCGAGCACGCCACCCGCATCCCGCTCCACGCGGTCGTCTTCCTGCTGCTCGTCGCCGCGCTCTGGCGCGGCCGGCGCGCCGCGCGCCGGTGGGTCGCCGACGACCCGAGCGCGGCCTCGGTGGCCGAGGTGTGGAGCCGGCCCATCTCCTCGGCCCTGGTGCTGGCCTGCCTGGCCGCGCCCTGGATCTACCCGGAGGCCACGCCGCTCCTGGTGCGGGTGGTGGCCCTCATCGCGATCGTGCCGGTGCTGCGCCTCATCCGCCCCTCGCTCGATCGCGCGCTCGCCGCCGCGCTCTACGTCTTCGGGGTGCTCTTCCTGGTGGACGGTGTCCGCTCGGTGATCGCGACCGCGCCGCTCTTCGAGCACATGCTCTTCCTCGCCGAGATGCTGATCGCGGGCCTGGTGATGATCCGCGTGCTCACCTCCGCCCGCCGGCTCGCGCCGCCCGCGGATGCGAACACCGACGTGATGGCCGCGACCGCCCGCCGCTTCGTCGGGCGGCTCCTGCTCGCCGCGTTCGCGGGCGCCTTCGTCCTGAGCGGGACCGGCTACGTGGAGCTGGGCCGGCTCGTCGGGGCGGGCGCGCTCGGCAGCAGCTACTACGGTCTGGCCATCCTGGCCACGGTGCAGGTGGCGCGCGGGCTCGGGGGCGTGCTGTTGCGGAGCCCCCTCGTCGCGTACTTCGCCTCGGTGCAGCAGCATCGCGAGGTGATCGAGCGGCGGACGGTCCGGGTGCTGCGCTGGGCCGGGGTGGTCGCCTGGATCGCGGCCACCCTCGACTCCCTCACTCTGCTGTCCCCGACCGTGAGCCGGACCCGGGTCCTCCTGGCCGCGCAGGTGGGGTGGGGCGCGATCCGGATCTCGCTCGGCGACGTGGTGGTGTTCGCGCTCACGATCTGGCTCGCCTTCCTGGTGGCGGCCGCGCTCCGCATCGTCCTGTCCGAGGACGTGTTCCCGCGGGTGCGCATGGCGCGCGGGGTGCCGCTCGCGCTCTCCGCGGTCATCCAGTACGCGGTCGTCTTCGGCGGCTTCACCCTCGCCCTCGCCGCGCTCGGGGTGGATCTCACCAAGCTCACGATCCTGGCCAGCGCCTTCGGGGTCGGGGCCGGGCTCGGGCTGCAGACGGTGGTGAACAACTTCGCCTCCGGCCTCATCCTGCTCTTCGAGCGCCCGATCCACCTGGGCGACGTGGTGCAGGTCGCGGGCGTGGGGGGCGAGGTGCGCCACATCGGGGTGCGGGCGACCCTGGTGCGCACCGCCGACGGCGCGGAGGTGTTCGTCCCCAACTCCCTGCTCATCGCCCAGACCGTGACCAACTGGACCTACTCGGACCTGCGGCGGCGCATCGTGCTGCCGGTGCGGGTGGCCTACGGGGCCACGCCCCAGCGGGTGACCGAGCTGCTGACCGCGATCGGGGCGCGCCACCCGCAGGTGAGCGCCGAGCCGGCGGCGGCCGCGGTGTTCATGGGCTTCGGGGAGAACTCGCTCGACTTCGAGCTGCGGGCGTGGACGGATCGCTTCGGCGACGCCGAGACGATCCAGAGCGAGCTCGCGGACGCGGTCTACGCGGCGCTGCGCGAGGCCCGCATCGACCTGCCGGTGCCTCGGCGCGACGTGCGGCTGCGGCCCGCTCCGGCCGAGGCCGGCGCCGGGCCCGACGGGGGCGGCGCGCCCGGCGCCGCGCCCCGGGCCGCGCCCGGACCCGCGCCCGGAAAGGAATCGCCATGACCGTCTCCCCGCTCGCGGGCAAGCCCGCCCCCGCGTCGATGCTGGTGGACCCCGCGCGGCTCGAGCGCGAGTACTACGCGCGCCGGCCCGACGTGGACGACCCCACCCAGCTGGTGGCCTTCGGCACCAGCGGCCATCGCGGCTCGCCGCTGCGCGGCTCGTTCACCGAGAGCCACATCCTGGCCGTCACCCAGGCCATCTGCGACTACCGCCGCGGGCAGGGGATCGCCGGGCCGCTCTACATGGGCAAGGACACTCACGCGGTGTCGGGCCCCGCGGAGCACACCGCGCTCGAGGTGCTGGCCGCCAACGCGGTCGAGGTGATCGTGCAGCAGGACGACGGGGTCACCCCGACCCCGGTGATCTCGCACGCGATCCTCGTCCACAACCGCGACCGCGCCGCCGCGCGGGCCGACGGCATCGTGGTGACGCCGTCGCACAATCCGCCCGAGGACGGCGGCTTCAAGTACAACCCGCCGAACGGCGGGCCCGCCGACACCGACGTGACCGGGTGGGTGGAGCGGCGCGCCAACCAGCTCCTGCGCGAGGGGCTCGCCGCGGTCAAGCGCGTGCCACTCGAGCGCGCGCGGAAGGCGGCCACCACCCGCGCCGAGGACCTGCTGATGCCGTACGTGCGCGATCTCCGGAGCGTGGTCGATCTGGACGCGGTGCGAGCGGCGGGGCTGCGGATCGCGGTCGACCCGCTCGGGGGCGCGTCGCAGCCCTACTGGGGGCCGATCGCCGAGCTCTACGGCCTCGACATCACGGTGGTCAACCCGGTGATCGACCCGACCTTCGCGTTCATGACCGTGGATCACGACGGCAAGATCCGCATGGACTGCTCGAGCCCCTACGCGATGGCGCGGCTGGTGGGCCTGCGCGAGCAGTATCGCCTCGCCTTCGCCAACGACCCGGACGCGGACCGCCACGGGATCGTCACCCCGGCGGCCGGGCTGATGAACCCGAACCACTACCTGGCGGTGGCGGTGGACTACCTGGTGACCCACCGGCCGGACTGGTCGCCCGCCGCCGCGGTGGGCAAGACCCTCGTCTCCAGCGCCCTCATCGACCGGGTAGTCGCCGCGCGCGGGCGCCACCTCTTCGAGGCGCCGGTGGGGCTCAAGTGGTTCGTGCCGGGCCTCCTCGACGGCACGCTCTGCTTCGGGGGCGAGGAGAGCGCGGGGGCGACCTTCCCGCGCCTCGACGGCTCGGTGTGGACCACCGACAAGGACGGGCTCATCCTGAACCTGCTGGCCGCCGAGATCACCGCCCGCACCGGCCGCGATCCCGGCGAGCACTACCGCGCGCTGACCGCCCGGCTGGGGACCCCGTGGTACACGCGCATCGACGCGGCCGCGACGCCGGCCGAGAAGGCCCGGCTCGCCAAGCTCTCGCCGGAAGCGGTGAAGGAGGCGCGGCTGGCCGGCGAGCCCATCACCGAGCGGCTCACTCGCGCCCCCGGCAACGGCGCGCCCATCGGCGGGCTCAAGGTGGTGGCCGCGAGCGGCTGGTTCGCGGCCCGGCCCTCCGGCACCGAGGACATCTACAAGATCTACGCGGAGAGCTTCCGCGACCAGGCCCACCTGGACACCATCGTCAGCGAAGCGCAGGCCATCGTGGGCAACGCGCTTCGCGCGCCCGTGTGAGGGCGAGAGAGGATTCCATGGATACTCGTGACCTGTTCCTGGAGCAGCACGCCGCGGTGCACTCCGCCGCGGTGGGGGGCAACAAGATGTCGGCCGCGGAGCGGACCTTCGCCGGGCTCACCGACGAGCAGATGCGGGTGCGCCCGCGCGAGGATCTGAACTCGATCGCGTGGCTCATGTGGCACATCGCCCGCGCGGAGGACATCCTGGTGGGCCAGGTGGTGGGAGGCGGATCTCAGCTCTTCGACGAGGGCTGGAAGAAGCGGCTCGGGGTGCCGCGCCCCGACTTCGGCATCGGCATGACGAGCCCCGAGGTGACCGAGCTCACGCGGCAGATCGACGTGGGGGCGCTGCGGGAGTACCGCGACGCGGTGGGGCACCGCACGCGTCAGATCGTCTCCGCCTTCAAGCCGGGCGACTGGGACGGCGCGGTGCAGACCGACGCGGTCGAGCGGGCCGCCGCGTCGGGCGCCTTCGGGCCGCGGACCGAGGCGCTCCTCAAGGGCTTCCCGGGGCGGCCGCGCACCGGGCTGCTGAGCGCGATCGCGCTCTTGCACTCGGCCGCTCACATGGGGGAGGCCGCCACCGTCCGAACCTCGGGCGGCTTCGGCACCGGGATCTGAGCGGGCGGGCCTAGCGCGCCGCGCGGGGCGGGTGCGCGCGGACGGCTGCCTCGTCCACCTCGGTGCCCCAGCCGGGGCCGGCGGGCAGGCGGAGGTGGCCGTCCGCGATGTCGGGCTTCACGGTCACGAGGTCGCCCTGCCAGCATGCGGGGTCCACGGACAAGTCAAACCGGGGCCGCGGTCGCTAGCGCAGCCGCGGGCCCGGGTCCATCTTCATGAAGACCCGGCCGCCCATCGGGTACCACTCCGGCATGATGGTGACCGCCTGACCGACGACCTGGAGATCGCGCCAGCACTCGGCCAGACGGCTCTCGCGCCGGTAGGACGTGCTGCCACCCTGCCGGTACACCAGGTCCATCGCCTCGCGGGCGCAGTCGGCGGCGTGGACGGCGGCCAGCCGGCACCGGGCCCGCTGCTCCAGCGTGGTGTCTTCTCCGGCCGCGATCGTGTTCCACACCTCCGTGATCGTCGCGCTGCGATACGCGCGGCCCGCGTTCAGGATCGCGTCGGCCCGGCCGATCGCGTCCTGCACTTGCGGGTTGTCGCAGAGACGACTGGTCCGGCCGCGTGGCGTCTTCTCGACGGCCAGCTCGATCAGCGCGTCGATGCCGGCCCGGGCGATGCCGGTGATCACCGCGCTGTGGTGTGGCCCGACCCAGACCTGCGCCGGCAGCGCGTACGAGACTCCCGGCCAGTGGCTCCACTGGTTGTCGAGTGGGACCCCGGCGTGGACCATCGTTCGCCGCTCCGGCAGAAAGACGTCGTCGACCGTCCAGTCGAAGCTGCCGGTGGCACGGAGCCCGGACACATCCCAGCTTCCCGCGACGATCTGCGTTTCGGCGCGATGGAAGACGCCGCGCCAGTAGACCGAGGCGCCATCCGGACTGAGGCGCGGCTGGTCGCCATCGAGGATCTGGAAGCTGCCCAGCATCCAGGGGCTCTCCTGGCACCCGGTGCCGAATGGCCAGCGACCGGTGACCCGGTAGCCCCCGTCGACGGGTACCGCCCGGCCACCGCCCTGCACGGCGGTGCCGGCGACGGCGACGTCACCGCCTTGCCCGTAGATCTCCCGGATGCCTCCGTCCGGCAAGCCGAGCGTGACCAGCTGGGCGATGTTGTTGTTGCAGAGGTTCCAGCCGACCGAGCCGGAAGCCTCGGCCAGCAGCTCGACCGTCCGCAGATACGTGAGCGGGTCGGCCTGCAGGCCGCCCAGCTCCCGCGGTCTCACGAGCCGGTAGAAGCCGGCCGCGTGAAACTGCTCGACCAGCGCCTTCGGCAAGCGCTGCTCGCGATCGAGCTCGTCGTGATACGCGCGGATGACCGACCGCAGCGCGGCCGCGGCCTGGACCGGGGCCTGAGCCTCGACGTCAGCCGGTAGGCGTCTGTCGTCGGCAATCTGTCGCATTGGCCGGGATGTTCCGCTGGCGAAGCAGAGGTGTCAAGAGGTACAGTCGCTGATCATCCCCAGCCAGGAGACCCTGATGACAGACAAGATTCGCGTGGGCATCGTGGGAGCGACCGTGACGCAAGGGGGCAGTGGCTGGGGGGCGAACGCTCACGTTCCCGCCTTGAAGGCTCTGCCACACTACGAGCTGACAGCCGTCTGCACTGCGCACGAGGAGACCGCGAAGGCTTCGGCCGCGGCGTTCGGCGCCGCCCGGGGTTTCCACCGCTTCAGCGATATGGTGGCGCATCCCGAGGTCGACCTCATCGTCGTCTGCGTGCGGGTCCCCGGTCACCGGGAGCTGGTCATGGCCGGTCTGCAAGCAGGCAAGGCCGTGCTCTGCGAGTGGCCGCTGGGTGCGACGCTGGCCGAGGCGCACGAGATGGCCGGACTCGCCCGGCAGCGCTCGCTGAAAACGATCGTCGGTCTGCAGGCCCGCAGCGACCCGGCGATTCTCTATGCGCGCGACCTCGTGCAGAGTGGCTACATCGGCGAGGTGCTCACGGCACACTTGAACACGGCCGTCCCGGCCGTGCTGCAGCGCGGGCCCGGCCGCATCTGGCAAGGGGTGCGCGCCAACGGCGCAAACACGCTGACCATCGCGGGCGGCCACGCCATCGACGCGATGTGCGCCATCCTCGGCGAGTTCGCGGAGGTCTCGGCCCGGGTGTCGACCCGGATCCCGGAGTGGCGAACGCTCGAAGGCAAGCCGGTTTCGGTCGATGCGCCGGACAGCATCAACGTGATCGGCCGCATGGTGAGCGGCGCCGAGGTCTCGGTCAACGTGGCGGCCGTTCCCTCGAACCCGAGCGGCAATCGGATGGAGATCTACGGACGCGAGGGCGCGCTGGTGGTGCGGACGGATGGCTCGTTCAACATCGGCCCGAGCTCCGTGCACGCCGGCAAGGGGAAGGAGGCGATGGTCGCGATGCCGGTCCCGTCCAAGTACAAGGTCGTGCCGGACGGCACGCCGACCGGGCAGGCCTACAACGTCGCCCAGGTCTACGCGCGTGCGGCCGATGCCCTGCGCGACGCGGGGTCCTTCGACGTCGACTTCACGCTGGCCGTGCAGCGGCACAAGATGATCGACGCCATCGAGCGGTCCTCCGCTACGGGGCGGTCGGTGAGGATCGAGCAGGGCTAGCCAGGAGGCGCGGAGCGCAGGCGGGACCCGACCTGGGGCCAGGGCTCCTCGAGCGCCAGATATCGGAGAGTGCGTCGTTCCTCCCCGTCTTCCCGCCAGAACAAGCACTCTGGCGGGAAGCGCCGGGGATGTGGAACGTCATCGAGATCGTCGGGCACCTGGCCGATACCGAGCGCGTCTCTCCGCGCTCTAGTATCGATAGTGGTCCGGCTTGTAGGGTCCCGTCTTCTCCACCCCGATGTAGCGCGCCTGGGCGTCGGTCAGCTCGGTGAGGTGCGCGTTCAGCTTCCGGAGCTGCAGGCGCGCGACCTTCTCGTCGAGGTGCTTCGGGAGCACGTAGACCCCGACCGCGTACTTGTCGGGGTTGGTGAAGAGCTCGATCTGGGCGATGACCTGGTTGGCGAACGACGAGCTCATCACGTAGCTCGGGTGCCCGGTGCCGCAGCCCAGGTTCACCAGCCGGCCCTCGGCGAGCAGGATGATGCGCTTGCCGTCCG
>Ga0210384_10008827_pt1 | contig 10470 bp, 6 predicted proteins | sample IncBWH2MmetaG_FD_160574 | JGI IMG/M metagenome (GOLD analysis project Ga0210384, IMG submission 160574) | Forest soil microbial communities from Barre Woods Harvard Forest LTER site, Petersham, Massachusetts, United States - Inc-BW-H-2-M | ecosystem: Environmental > Terrestrial > Soil >...
AGCCTGTTCCAACGCCGAAGACACTGAACATGCGTGACTCAGGATTGGCATGGGTGGGGAGGGCGGTTGGGCTGGGGGAGCTCTTATTTTATGTCGAGTTCAATCAGATGAACCGTGGATTTTCCGATGTTTTTCAAGGAGTAGGCCAACGGCACATCAAGAAGTCTGCTTTCGCCAGCCTCGGCGTCCACGACCGTCTGGGTTCCGTCTTTAAATAAGCGTTCGAAGATCCCGCCGGTTATGAAGTACACGACACGCATTGGGCTCACTTGCATGGGCGAGGAATCGCCCGGTCTTGCTATAACATCGCGAGCCAACAACTTTCCATTTTCGGCAAGGACTTTCACCGTCATTGTACCGGCGGGCTGCCCCGACGACATTTTACTCATCGCCGTGTCTTGAGCGAACGCCGCGCTAATCAGATGAATTGTGGTTCTGCCGATGTTTTTCGATGAGTAGGGACGCTTCTCGGCGACTACCAATGCTTCCCCTGTCTTGCGGGTCACGACCTGTTTCGAGCCGTCAGCAAAAGTGCGCTCCAGCGTGCCCCCAGTTACGTGATAAATAAACATTCCCTCCCGTGATTGCATGGGCCCAGCTTCGCCGGGTCGAATTACAACATCCCAGACTTGCACCTTTTCATTCGCAACGAGAATCTTTCGGGTGTATTCGCCGACGGTATGCCCCAATGACATTTTTTCCAACGCCATGCCTTGGGCCAACGCTGCGCTGGAACCTGCTAGAGCGAACGCCGCTGCGAAGGCGCAATACAATGCAGTTTTTGGAATGTTAGTCATGGGAGTTCTCCTTTTTGACTGCACGCAACGCAGGTAGCGTAATTGCGGGGTTCAGTAGTCTTGGCTGAAGACGACACATGACCTAGAAATTCTAGCAGGCTTCCGATTGCAGCCCCAGCCAATTTGGCGTCTTCAGCCATGTCGCGAAGCGACGCTCGCCAGTTCAGATTTGTCGACCTGAGGAAGGTGCAGCGTTAATGCCTTCTGGTATTACGCACTGTCCTCATCCTTGCGCCCGGCATGAAGTTGGGTGACGGCGGCAATGAATGACAGTTCTCGGATTGGGCCGAGAATGGAGAGCCCCGCTGCTTGTCGCGGCGGGGCCCTGAACGCTTACGCCTAATATCCGACGTCTAGCCGGACGAGTTTGCGGGATCATCCCGCGGTTCATTTTATCGATAAATGTGGAGGCCGATAAACGGCTATCCAAGCCATTCATTTGATGGCCTTGCCCCGCGTCCAGCACGGAGCCTCGGTGCTATGCCGGGTGGAGTAAATTCCATGCGGAAACCTCCTTTTAGAACATCAGTCGTTTCGGGTTTTGACCTAGCGTAACTGCGTTCCCCATGTCGCGTTATCCGATTTGGATCCTACCAAATCCCGAACCTCTGCAAGCAGTAGGCCGATGCGCCGAAGAAGCGGTGCGTTTTAAGCGATTGCCCTCTGCGACTTCCCTGAAATCTTCCTCCCGGCTGAAAGCCATGTCAATATTGCCTTATTTATCAACCGCCACCCACGCTTCTTCCGCGTTGGCATATTGACAATTCCATTGAGGCCTAGCGCTTCGGATCGGTATCGTCGCCATCCTCCAGCACGGGCGTATCGAAGGCAGGCTCATCGTCGTCCCAATGTCCGCATTGCGCCAAAAGCGGACATTCAGCCCATTGTCGGCTTTGGATCGCTAGCCGTCAGTGCGCACCTGAGCTTTTGGCCCCACCCATGCCGGTGTCGTGGCCGTCGCGGCGATAAACCACCCCGCCTTTCATCACGAAGCCGACATGCTCCAGCTGGCGCACATCGGCCAGCGGGTCGCCGCTGACCGCGACAATGTCGGCAAAGTGCCCAGGGGCCACCTCGCCAATGTCGGCCTGAGCACCGATCAGATCGGCGGCATTGCGAGTTGCTGCCAAGATGGCGTCATTTGGCGTCATGCCGGCCGCGACCATCAGCGCGAATTCCTTGGCATTCTCGCCATGCGGCACCAGCGTCTGATCGGTGCCGAACGCCACCTTCACGCCTGCCTTGTAGGCTGCCGCCAAATTCTGTTGCAGGTGCGGCGCAATTGCCAGCGCCTTGGGGGCCGATGACGGCGGCAGCTGTTCGGGGTGCGCCTTGGCGACTTCATAGACGCGCTGGGCGATTAGAAGCGTAGGCACGAGATAGCTGCCGTTCTTCTTGAACAGCACATGGCTTTCCGGCCCGGCGTAAGAGCCATGTTCCACTGAATCTACGCCCATCATCAGCGCGTGCTCGATCGCGCCGCGGCCATGGATATGGGCGGCGACCTTCATTCCCAGGGCATGGGCAGTATCGACCACCGCCTTGATCTCGGCATCACTCATCAGCTGCAGATTAGGATCATCATTCACAGACAGCACGCCGCCCGAAGGCATGATTTTGATCAGGTCGACACCGCGACGGCGATGGTCGCGCACGATCCGGATGGCGCTGTCGGCACCATCAACCAGCGACTCATCCCATTGCGGCTGCCTTAGCCGGGGATCGAGGCCAGAATGGGAGTCACCATGACCGCCCGTAGGGCTGAGCGGCGAACCGGCCACCCACATGCGCGGGCCGGCGATGGTGCCGTCGGCGATAGCGCGCTTTTCCGCCACAATCAGATCGGTGTCGGAGCCGACATCGCGCACAGTAGTGAAGCCGGCCTCCAATGTGGCACGGGCGTAGGCGGGCATCTTGAAAGCCTGTCCGACATCGGTCTCAGTCACCAGCTCGCGGACGGGATCGCCGCCGTCAAATTGTTTGGAGAGATGGACATGGGTGTCGATCAGGCCCGGCAGCACTGTGGCGCTGGACAGATCGATCACATCGGCTCCTTGCGGAGCGGAGAAGCCCGGCATCACCGACACGATGCGGTCATCATGGACCAGGATTGTGACCTGCGTGCGCGGCGGCGCCCCTGTACCGTCGATCAGGCGGCCGGCATGGATAGCAGTGTCGGCAAAAGCAGATGGCGCCAGCGCTACAAACGCGGCGGTGGCGAAAAGAAGATCGCGCATGCAAAGCCCCCGAAAGTCCCGGAAGAGCCTAGGACAGAAGCGTGAAGTGTAAAAGGTGGTCATTGCCCGCCACCGCCAGCGTGCTTCGAGCACCTCCACTCGCATTACGTATGCGCAGCGGATTTGGCTTAAGAGCAGTAATGTCCGCTTCGCGCCAAAAGCGGACATTCCGCTGTCAAACGAAGTCTGGAACGCTTCGCCCCGCGGCGAAGCTAAGTTCAGTGCCGAAAAACCGCATGACGACGCATTTCCAGCGAGGCGCAGAACGACGCCTACCTTGTTGCAAAGTTGTCGCTGACAATATGTTGTTCTATCAAGCCTTATCGGGCGCTGTACGAGCAACCTCCACGGGGACACGTAAGCCAACGGCACCAGGCGAAAGCAGCGCCCACCCTTGTGCGGCGTAAACATATTCCTTTACGCGGCCTTAACATTGCTCCTGGTACTGTCATTTTCACCGGGGAAATGACTATCATGCGCGGCAACGCTTCGACCTACGATAGATCGCTGCTGCGCCGCTTTTCTGCGGATTACGGCAACCTCATTTCTCGTAGAAAATCCGAGCAGGCGCTGCGCGGTGCCGCGGTTGAATCGGCCCTTGCGAGTCGGGCGAAGTCGGAATTTCTCTCAAATATGAGTCACGAATTGCGCACGCCGCTGAATGCGATCATCGGCTTTTCAGAACTCATGCAACATATCGGCACTGACGGGGGAATCGAACAGAAAATTTTGGAATATGCAGGCCACATCAGCCAGGCAGGGCGTCATCTCCTTGGAATAGTGAATGACATATTGGACATGTCAAAAATCGAGAGCGGCACTTTCGAGCTCGATTTGGATCGGAACTCAATCGAGGAAGCGCTGGGCGCAGCCATCGCGATTGTTCAGCCACGCATTGATGCGAAGAAGCAGCGGCTATCCGTTCAGATAGCTAAAAACATCCCATCATTCGAGTTCGACCGGCGACGCGTCATTCAAATAGCATTGAATCTTGTCACAAACGCTCACAAATTCACGCGGGAGGGTGGCGCGATCACAGTGGTCGCGGCCCTGGAGGGCCAATCGGTGCTCGTCGCTGTCGCTGATACAGGTATAGGCATGACGAATGATCAAGTGAATCATGCTCTGAAGCCTTTCGCGCAGGTCCAGTCTTCTTTTTCACGCGATCACGAGGGGACCGGGTTGGGCCTTCCTCTGACCAAGGCGCTTGTCGAACAGCATCGCGGTACATTCATCATCGTAAGCGAGCCACAAGTTGGCACTCGCACCGCGTTTTTGCTCCCAATGTCACCACCGCAGATCTCTCAGGCTTGTCAGACGAAGCAGCAGCTATCGTTTGTCGCGAACAACACGGGGCACACAAATGGCGATTGAACTATTGGCACAATCCACAAAGACCAACAATCCAAATCGCGATTTGGAGTCTGCTCGGGTGCGTGTTGCGCAAATCGTTTCCGTTTCCGGTTCGCAGGCCATCGCCCTTCTGGACAGAGCGGCGCCGAAGAGAGATCAATTCGACGAAAAGCGCATTGAGATGGGCGCACTAATGAAGATTCGCACGCCCGAGTGCTTTGTCGTGGGTGTGGTTTCGGCGATAAGTTGTCCAATACCGGAATCTGACGCCGATCCCCAAAACCAAATTATGATCGAGCTGAATTTGGCCGGCGAAATCCCGATTGGCGGGCGAAACCAGAAACTCGCATTCAATCGCGGTCTTACCAGCCTGCCGAGCGTCGGCGATGCTGTTTACTTGACGAGCCGCAACGATTTGGAGCTTGTCTATTCTCAACCTGGTGCTGCAACCATCGATGTCGGTAAGTTGTATCTGAATTCCGGCGTTTCTGCGCGATTGCTGATGGATGATTTGTTTGGAAAACACTTTATCGTTGTCGGAACGACGGGATGTGGAAAATCGTCTGCGGTTTGCTGCATTCTTCAGAGCGCCCTTCAGGAGCATCGTTCAGCCCATATTGTGGTGCTGGATATTCACAACGAATACTCCACGGCATTTGGCGGTATGGCCGAACTCATTGATCCAACAAACCTTCACCTGCCGTACTGGCTGATGAATTTTAATGAACTGACGGTCGCTTTGACCACAGACGATGTTCATCGGGATGCTGAGGTGGAAATCCTGGGTGAGGCCGTATTGGCTTCGAAGAAGCGCTATGCTGGCGCTCAGTCAAGACGCCTGCGGGAATCGAGTGGGGCAATTGGCATTACGGTCGACACGCCAACGCCGTTTCGCCTGTCGGATATCACGGCGTTCATCGACGAGCGCCTCGGGCGACTTGAAAAAACACAGTCTGTCATTCCATTGAGACGACTGAGGAACAGGATTGACATGCTGGTGGGCGACCCCCGGTATGGATTCATGTTTGCCAATATGGTCGTCGAAGACACGATGAGCGCGATCCTCGGGCGGCTCTTTCGCGTTCCCATCGATGGTAGGCCAGTTACGGTGATTAATCTCGCCACTGTTCCTGCCGAGATTCTCGATATCGTGATATCCGTGGTCTCACGCTTGGCCTTCGATCTTGGCGTCTGGAGCGAAGGCGCAATACCAACGCTGCTTGTTTGCGAAGAAGCGCATCGGTACGCGCCCTCGGCAAATGACGGTAAATTCATGCCCACGCGCAAGGCGCTCGCGCGGATCGCCAAGGAGGGCCGCAAGTATGGGATTTCCCTTGCGTTGGTGACGCAGCGCCCTTCCGAACTAGACCAGACAATTTTATCGCAGTGCAGTACGGTCATCGCAATGCGACTGGCGACGGATCGCGACCAACAGGTCATTCGGGCCAACACGAACGAAGGGGCGCTTGATCTGCTCGATTTTCTGCCACTATTGGGAGAGCGCGAAGCCATTATTCTTGGGCAAGGTGTGATCATGCCAATGCGAATCAAATTTCGGGATATCGGGTCGGCCAAGTGCAAAACCTCTGCATACCGGAGTTTTTCATCGGCATGGAAGGAGCCGCAGATTAACGGCGAGGTACTGGATGATATTGTTCGGTCCTGGCGGCGCGCGAGAAGGCCTGAACACAGTGCCCAGACCGGAAGCCAAGCGACTGCCGATAACATCCCGCCGGTTATTGGATAGGCTGAGTAGAATATTCAGCCCGACCATCAACGGCCCGCGGCATTACATGTAATCCTAAAGCGTTGACCGGACCGCCTGCGATACAGAGCAACCTTGGTCGAGGTGGATACTCATGCTCGCTAGCGGCCTTGGGCAATGTCCGCTTTGGGTCAAAAGCGGTCATACGCGCCCGGTCACGCCAATGTCCGCTTTGCGCCAAAAGCGGACATTCCGTCTATCGCGTTTCAATTGGCTTATCCTAGCATGGCTCAGGTTGGCCTGACGCGCTAACGAGAGGGCCCATCAGCGCGCCGCGATGCGCGCATCTATCACCTGCGCCAGCACCGTCATCGGCACCGCCCCGGCCTTGACCACTATGTCATTATAGTCCCGCAGGTCGAAGCGGGCCCCCAGGGCCGCTTTCATCCGGTCGCGCAGGCGCACCAGTTCGGTATGGCCGACCTTGTAGCCGCAGGACTGGCCCGGCCAGCCGCAATAGCGGTCCACCTCGCTGCTGACGCCTGCACGCGGATTGCCGGTGCATTGCTGAAACCAGTTGATCGCCCGCTCGCGCGTCCAGCGCTTGGCATGCAGTCCGGTGTCCACCACCAGGCGGCCGGCGCGCATCTTCTGCCCCGCCAGCCAACCCAGCTCGCCAAAGGGATCGTCTTTGTACATGCCAATTTCGTCGGTCAACTGTTCGGCATAGAGCGCCCAGCCCTCGACATAGGCGTTGAACCCGCCCAGTAGGATTCGGATCAGCGGAAGCTTGCCGGTTTCGGCAAGATAGGCGGCCTGCCAGCTATGACCGGGAATGCCTTCATGACGGGTAAGCGTGGGCAAGGAATAGCGCGGCCAGCTCGAAACCTCCTTCAGGTTGATGTAGTAAATTGAGGGCCGCGAGCCATCCAGCGATCCCGGGCTCATATAGCCTTGGGGGGCGCCGTCCTGAATGTCGGGTGGCACGCGCTTGACCAGCACCGGCGCCTTCAATTTCAGCGCCGACAGTTTCGGCATCTGGCGGCGCGTGTCGGCGATTAGCTGGTTGAGATAGGCAAGAATCTGGTCGCGTCCCGCATCGGTTTCCGGGAACAGGAATTTTGGATCGTGCGACAGCGCCGTCATGCGCTCGCCCGCCGTGCCCCGGCTCAGGCCCTGCTTTTTGAGCAGCGCGTCCATGCGCGCTTCCAGCTGGGCATTCTGTTCCAGCCCCATCTTGTGGACCTCGTCCGCCGTCATGGTGGTGGTGGTGCCGACCTTCAGCATCCAGGCGTAATAGGCTTCACCATCCTTGAGCTTCCAAACCCCGGCATCGTGCGTAGCCTTGGCCGCAACCTCTTTCAGGGCAGCGGCCTGGCGGGCAACCGCCGGCAGGATTTTGCCGACAGTGATTTGCGCCGCTAGCGGCGCGTAATCGCCCAGACCCTTTGCCTTGGCCCGTGTCGCCAGAGAAAGCACAATACGTTGCTGCGCCGCCGGGAGTTTGAGAAATCGCTCCTGCTGCCCCAGCGCCGTCTTGGCCAGAAAGTCCGGCAGCAGCACGCCCTGGCCGGCGTCGCGCCGGACGCGGTCCGTCTCCTGGTCCAACACACTGGCGAAGGCCTCCATGCGGCTTAGGTAGGCGTCGGCATCGGCCTTGGTCTCGATACTGTGCTGGCTGTCGAGGAATTCCACGGTGTTGACGAAACTGCCGCCTTGCTGGCTCACGACATAGGGCGAGGTGTTTTCGTTCATGGTCGCATACAGCGTGTTCTGCCCGAAAGCGAAGCGGCCGCCGTCGCGGCCCAGCTCCAGCGCATATTGCGTGACGGCCTTGTTCAGGGCCGCCTCAGGCGACAGGCCCGCATCCGGAATGGCTTTCAACTTGGCCAGCCAGTCGGCGCAGAAGACATGGTCCTGGGAGGCATGCGCCCAGGAGGCGTCGGATAGCCTGGCCTTCAGCGCGGCGCGTTTGCCCTTGTCCAAGGCCAGCGCGGTTGCCGATTCCGGGCTGTCGGCAAGCAGCGCCTCCGACAACCGATCGAACAGGGCGTTGAGCGGCGCATCCCCGGCCGGGGCGGCAAAGGCCGCCGTGCCGAACGTGGGCAGGATGGCGGCGGACGAAAGAAATTCGCGTCGATTGAGGGCCATTTGTGATCTTTCTGACCTTGAGAGTTTCGCCAGGCGTTAAAAAGCCGCCTCGAAATACATTTGACGTGATGTCGACTTCCCGCAGCCAGGCGTAGCCGCGCTGGGCAGAGACTGTGCCAAGGAAGTTCTCTACCGTCCACGCCAATGTCCGCCTTGCGCCAAAAGCGGACATTAGGCGGAGTCTGCGACTTGGAGCTTAAGGCCAGGAATGAGAACAGCAGGTAATTGCCACTGATCCGTTACCCACAATGGGAAACGACCCGGCACCCCGGGCGGGGCACCGGGTCCTAGACAGAACTATTTCAGTTTGATGCTGATGACATGCGCCGTGGTCGAGCCGATGTTGACGACCGAATAAGGACGCTTTTCGGTATTGACCAGCGCCTGGCCGGTCTTGCGCGTGACAGTCTCCTTGGTTCCGTCCGCGAAAGTCCGTTCGACCTTGCTGCCAGAGAGATAATAATAGATCGCGCCGCTGCGGTCTGCGCTCGGCAACCCCTCGCCAGGTTTAATAACCGAGTCCATTACGAGGACCTTGTCGTTTTCGAAAACGGTCTTGCTCATTCCCGCCTTGGGCTCGGCACCTGCCGACGAAACCGCGATCAATGCAAGAGCCACAGATACAATTGCACCACGAGAAACGGCATTTGGAGTAATCATGGACAGTTATCCTTCTTTCTAGAATGGGTTTCGATGAGCCCGGCACATCATGTTGAGCCGATTGGCAACAATTTTGCTGCGCGGGAAAATTCGAACGCTACTTCCGCAAGAATGCGGCAGGAACACGCGAAGATTGTCGGCTAGGCAACTGCTTGTGCAGAAACGAGGGAGTCCGTTTTTTCCAAATCGGTCTGCCAAGCCACAGCCCCCCTGCAGCGCGGTCGAATTGAGGCATACGCAAATGACAATAGCAACATTGATAGTGAAATGACCTTGCTTTGTGCAGAAAGCACGGCCTGAACCGGCAAACTGTCACTGAATGACCGCGACAAATCGGTCGTTCATTTCAAAGTAAAGCTGCGGGGGTGCGATGGATAAATGCTTGGTAGACCAAGGAGTGCGAGACTGACCGCTTCCAGGCCGAAATCATTAGATGCCACAACCACCTACGCGACCTGATGACAACATTTGTCAAGCTCAGAAGGGACAACTCAGGTGCGCCCGACCAGCCCAGTAACGATCCTTCTGCCTTGTCCGCCGGGGCCGCGATCGCCCAAGTGCCACCATCGAAAGCGTCTGGCCGAGTGGGTGGCTAATTGTCATTGGCGGAATGCCTGCCTACAAACGGCCGGCTATTGGGAGGGGTCCGATGCGTCTGTCCCGTACTTGTGCGTGCATTCTGTGTTTCGCTGCAATCGTCTCATTCACCGTGGCGTGCTCGCAGCTTGCACCGAAGGGCGCGTCGGCGCCGGCTTCGCTCGACGAACTGGCCCGTCAGTCGCTGGCCACGATCGATGGACGCCTCAAGATCCCCGGCTTGAAAATGCCGGTGGAGATCATCCGCGACAAACAGGGCATTCCACATATCTTTGCGAGGAACGACGACGACCTGTTCTTCGCGCAGGGGTATGTGATGGCGCAGGATCGCCTCTGGCAGATGGAGATGTGGCGCCGCTGGCGTGAAGGGCGACTCGCAGAGGTCTTTGGCCCGAAAGCCTTTGACTATGACGCGCGCGCACGCCTGATGATGTTCCGCGGCCCTTGGGACGCGCAGGAGTGGGCCAGCTATCACCCGAACGCGAAACGGCTGTTCACGGCGTGGGCCAACGGCCACAATGCGTACATCGCCAGCCACGCCGACAATTTGCCGGTGGAATTCAAGCTGACCGGCATCAGGCCGGAGCCATGGACCGTGGAAACAGTGGCTTTGCGTTGGTCGCAACTCAACATCGACAGCACGAGCGGAGGGCCCACCTCCGAGATTCAGCTCGCGCTGGATGTGAAGAAGCTCGGGGCCAAGGAAGCTAATCGGAGCGCAGCCCCCGATCCCTATGATGACCTGAAGGTGCCCGAAGGTCTCGACCTGAACTGGATCACGGAAGACGCGTTGGATGCCTCACAAAAGGGCGAAGGCGATCCCTTCGAACCTGGAAAGCTGCCGTCTCCTGAAATTGTAGAGGCATACCGTTCGCTCGTGCCAACCAAGCTGGCGGCGCGTCTGATCCCCGAAATGCGGGATATGGACGGTAGCAACAACTGGGTGGTCAGCGGAAAGCTCTCGGCGAGC
>Ga0210384_10008828_pt1 | contig 10469 bp, 12 predicted proteins | sample IncBWH2MmetaG_FD_160574 | JGI IMG/M metagenome (GOLD analysis project Ga0210384, IMG submission 160574) | Forest soil microbial communities from Barre Woods Harvard Forest LTER site, Petersham, Massachusetts, United States - Inc-BW-H-2-M | ecosystem: Environmental > Terrestrial > Soil >...
CTGAACTACGTCCCCAGCCGTGGAATCAACGACTTAGCTTAAATCATTGCAAACAAGGCGTTTGCAAGATTTGCATACAGCGCACCGTTCGCCTGGATTGCCTACGATAGCAGTCCTTCCTGGAAGAACTGCTTGATCCGGCTCATTAGCTTCACATTCTTTTGACCCTTTACGCTTGACGTAACGCGTACTTCCTGGTTGTTTGTGCAACGGTCTTGCTTTAGTTAGAGTGTGTCTGGGGGCGCGGCCAAGCTATCGCCCAGCATCCACATTTCGTCCGGGGTGCGTTAGGTGAAATTGAGCGATTTTCCGGGCTTTGAAAAACGAGCGAAGGAAGGCCGAGATGAGTCTCTTCTCAGCCCTGTATTAAGATGGTTGGCGACTGCAGGAGCAGCCGAGTTTAGAGTGGCTGCTCTCCGAGTTGCAGGAATCTTCGAGGGAACAGAACCAGCGCCTTAGTAACTCAAAATATACGTACTCGCTGCGTTTATACCGCGCCTTGAGGATGTAAAATGTCGGTTCCGAAAATTCTGACCCTTTTCATTCCGGAAATTCTGAGCCGTCCGGCAATAGCCGGAAGGGCTAAAACTCTCTCTGTGCCCCCGGTCGGTGAACCGGCAGGGCCGAGGGAGGAGGATGTTAGGAATGTTAAAGCGTCACGAAGTCGAAATTCTACTGAAGGCCGGTCACTCCAAGGCCGAAGTGGCCCGTCTGGCGGGAGTGTCCCTGTGCTCTGTTAAGCGCATTGCAGAAGAAGTTCCGGTGGACCATGTGGATGATGCCGCCGAGCGAGAGAAGCGGCGGATCGGCAGACCCAGCGTCGTTGAGGATTTCCGGAAACCGGTCGTAAAGATTCTGGAAGAAAAACCCGACCTACCTTCTCTGGAGATCCTTCGCCGGGTTCGAGAGGCCGGCTACCATGGCGGCAAGACCGCCTTGTACGCTCTGGTGGCCGCTGTTCGTCCGAAACAGATCAAGCCGCTGATTCGTTTCGAAGGTCTGCCTGGAGAATTTAGCCAACATGACTTCGGCGAAGTCGACGTTACCTTTCTTGATGGGTCGACTCATCGTATTCACTTCTTCGCTTCTCGACTGAAGTACTCCCGATTTATCTGCGTCAGTGTGGTGAAGGACCAGGCCGTGGAGAGCTTGGTGCGCAACCTGGCCGAACATCTCGACCGTTGGGGTGGAGCTCCGCTGATGTGCGTGTTCGATCGGCCAAAGACAGTGGCCTTAAAGTGGCAGAGAAACGGCGAGGTCACCGAATGGAATCCGGTCTTCGCTTACGTCATGCTCGAGCTGGGCGTCGGGGTGGAGTTGTGTTGGCCTCATAGTCCGCAGCAAAAGGGTGCTGTTGAAAACCTGGTGGGTTTCGTAAAGTCCTCCTTCTTCAAAGTACGCCGCTTCCACGATCAAGAGGATCTCGCACAGCAACTTATCGAATGGCATCGTGAAGTGAATCAGGAGCGTGCGTGCCGCGCGACGGGCATCATCCCCGCCGTGCGTCTTGCCGAAGAGGCCTCCAGACTTCGTTCCCTGAAGGTGCCTCCGAAAGATCTGGCGCTTCGCATTCCTGTCTATGTAGGACCGACGGGTACGGTTCTGCATGATGGCCATCCTTACTCCATGCCGCCCGAGGCCATTAGCATGCCGGCGACGCTGTACTTGTACGCCGATCGCGTACGCATCGTGGCGGGCAGATATGAAGTCCACCATCCACGGAAATTCGTTGCACACGAAGGTTCCACGCTCGCCGCGCATCGCGCGGCCATGGTGGCGGCGGTATCGGGCAAGCGCGGCAAGCGTTATCTGAAGCGCCAGCAGTTGCTGGAACTCGGAGAACCTGCTTTCCTCTACCTCACCGAGATCGTTCACCGCCGACCCGGGCAGTGGTTCCACGATATCGATCGGCTGCACGACATCTTGCAGAACCATGGAGCAGAGGTTCTTCGCCGCGCCATGGAACAGGGACTCGAAGAGCAAGTTTTTGGTGCCACCTACATTGAGCATTTTCTTCAGCGTTCATTAGCTTTTCAGGAGGAGATCCCATGAGTAAAGAACAGGTTAGGAAAAATCTACGAGAGACCTCGCTGACGCCCAAGCAGGACGACAACACGTCGAAGAGTCTGGAACTCTCCGAAGGCCAGCTCGAGGCTCACTTCCGGCGCCTCAACTTGGCGCACACGCGCCGGATTTACAAAGAGGTCGCTGATCGGGCCGAAGAGGAAGGTTGGTCCTATCGGGACTTCCTGGCTCTGCTGCTGGCCGAAGAAGTGGCGCGGAGAAAACAGACGCGACTGCAACGTTGCACGCGGAGCGCACACTTCCCGTTCTTCAAGACCATCGACGAGTTCGACTTCGCGTTGCAGTCAACACTCCGCGAGTCCGTGATCGGCTCCTACCTCGGGCTGGACTTCGTCACTGAGGGGCGGTCGTTGATTCTGCACGGTAAGGCTGGCAGAGGAAAGACTCATCTGGCAGTGGCCATCGGGTACCGCGCCATCCAGAACGGTTTCGAGACTCTCTTCACCACCGCGGCGAAACTTATCGAGGACCTCTCGAACGCCAGCAAGCGTGGAAATCTCCAGGAATCGTTGACAACCTACACGCACCCTCACGTCCTCGTCATCGATGAGGTCGGATATCTGACCTACGGGCCGGACGCTGCCAACGTGCTCTTCCATGTCGTGAACGATCGGCACCTGAGGAAGCGGCCGATGATCTTCACAACCAACAAACCACTGAATGACTGGGGAAAGGTCCTACACGACGAAGATATGGCAGCAGCCATCCTCGATCGAGTTCTCGAGCGCGGACGCTTTATCCACCTCGATGGACCCTCCGGGAGAACCCGTCATCTCAACCCGGAAGAGACCTTGCCAGAAAATACAAAACGGCTCAGAATTTCCGGAATTGGTGGCTCAGAATTCCCGGAACCCACAATCTCTAATGCCATTTCGACGGAATAGCAGGGATTGCGGTGCCCATAGACGATCAAGCAAGCCTTCAGTTCGTCTCTTTCACGGACGGAATCGCAATGTTTTCCGCGTCATATGGATGATGCACCTCTGCGGTGAGCCGGCAAAGTTTCCTGTCAGTGTGAGCGTCGGTCCCACAAGGTCGTAGTGCCCTGAAAACAAAACTGGACCCATGGTCATCCACTTCTCTGAAATGGTTAGAGCTTTGTTGCTTTCGTCCACCCGGAAATCATGTGTTTGAAAACTGCCGTCAGCAAGCCGGAATACGCACATCCAGGCCCGGTTCCGCTCGAAGTAAATGCTAGTGGGCAGAACTCCTACTGGAGATTCGACTGGATTTACCTGCCACGCCCCATCTATCGGCGTTGGCATGCGATTGTTGTAATTGGCGACATAGTACGTGAAGCACGCCGCAAAGATGATCATGGACACCCGCACTACCCACTTGGCTGCGTTTATTGTTGGTGAAACAGCGACGGATGGGAATCTCGCATTCTGACTGTGCCAGAAGAGATTGAGCAACTCCTCCTTGTGCATAAAGAGGATCGACAGAAGGGCAAATAGAATATAGATCGCAACGAGCGTCGCGCCGGGATCGATGCGGAAACAGATGTCGATCAGGACAATATTTACCACCACGGGGACGAGTATGCTAGCGCCAGCCAACACCGTTTTCCGAAACAGCAGCAAGATCGCGCCACCGATCTGGGCCAGAGCTACTACCGCACCGAACACAGGAGAGAAGCCGAAGTAGTACCATGTCAGCCAGAAGCCGCTGACATCTCCCATCGGCTTGTCGAGCTCGGAATCCAGGATCGTAAACTGTGCGCCGTTTAGTTTCGCAAACGCGTAAACAAACAGTAGTAATGCGACGGAATAGCGCAGAACGGTATACCACCCGCGTTCAATATTTCCCAACTGTGGCGGTTGCTCCATTTGCTCACTCGCCTCCATCATGTGGCCCGGTTACCCGACTGTCCAGAAGTTAGGAAGTTAGCCGTCCGAAGCCAGCTTACTCCGGCATCTACACTCTATTTATTTGTTCGAGTATCGTGCGCATCTGGAGCCGATAAGATCTATCGCGCCGTTACTCAGTTATGTCGCGAAATCGGACAAGTTCCCAGTTTGGTTTGCGTCGAAAGATGAAGCAGCGTCCAATTGATGGCGGCGGCGTCCATCTGGCGTCCAGAATCGACCATTTCTAGGGGTATTTTCAGCGACTCGGCCGCCTAAAGGCAACAGAGTCATCGAGACTTATGGAGCGGGCGATGGGAATCGAACCCACGTCCGAAGTTTGGGAAGCTTGCAATTCAAACTCAACAAACGCTAGGTTGGCGTCATTTTTGACGATCTGAACGGCCCTCAAATGGAAACTGGAAAACGGCAGGTAAAGCTCCATCCCACCCAAGAGTAGGAAGTCCGCTGCCCGTAGGTCATCCCAGGACTGGATGGCCCTTATGGGAATGGATACCGCTGCGGCCGTCTCCACAACTGTGGGTACGACACAGAGCAGAGCGAACAATTGCTAATGTTTGGCGCGGAGAAAGATGCTGGCGAGTCTTTTCATTTTCTCCTTGAACCCCGATGCAGCACCCCTCACGGAGTGGTCGGGAGGGTCAACACCGGATTTCGCGGGAAGAAGTCGAAGGGCCGAATGACGAAGTCGTGCCACATCACAGGCATGACCGGCCAGTCTTCGGCTCGCGGCACGTGGTGGAAGCCCATGGTGTACCAGGCCACGATGTCGGTGTTTTCGATGGGGCGATTGGCTTTGGTCCAGTTCGCGAGGCCGTCGCCGCCCTTGCTGGCGGTGGGAAAGACGCCGGCGGCGTAAAGTTCGTCGGGTTTGTAGGGCGTGACCCAAAGCTGGTGCGCGGAGAACGCGCCAACACGCTGTGGGCCGTCATCAGGATCGAGCAACGAAGCGGCATTTACGCCCGGCATGATTTCGTACCCGGTGGGGTAACCAAGAGGGCCGCGCTCGTTGGTATTCACGAACATCCACATCGACGGATGATCGAGATTGATGTTCATCATCGCGTCGTTTTCGGTCTTGGCTACTTTCGGTTCTGGAACCCAGATGGTTTTGCGGTGCGTTGCCGCAGGCAGTTGCCGCTGTTGTAGCTGGTGTGCGACGAAGGTATTTTTTTGCCCGTCGACATCGAGATCCAGGCGGAAAGAGAAAAAGTGGTCGTGGTTGACGCCGATGGTGTTTTCGCCAACAAAGTGGCCGAATTCGTCGTCGGCGCCCTTCATGCCGCTCATGTCATGCTGACCGGCGGTCTTGGCGCTCACGCCTTTGGTTTCGATGATGCCGGTGGCTCCGACCGCAACACGAATGGAGCCGTCCTGTTCGAGCCTCCAATCGAGAAGATAGTCATAGTTGCCGATGACCGCAGCAGTGCGGAGTACCAGCGTGCGGCTGGGGCGGCCCCAGACTTGTTCGTTCTCGAAGTGCCGCCATGCCGGATTGCCGCTAACCATTTCGAACAGGCAGGCCAGTTTTGGCCGGATGACCGGAAGTCCGTGTTCGTCGGGAGCCAAGCCGGCGACGTATTGTGCGTTGGAAGGGCAATCCACACCTTCACTCAAGTTGCGGAGCACACCGCCGGGGAAAAATTCGCCAGCGTCGATGAACACGCGCGTTGCCCAGGTCTCCGCGGGATCCATGTAGGGGACGTAAAGCTCGGACATCGAACCTTCATACATCACGGAACGCATTTTGCCGCCGTCGTCGAGGCGCAACAGATTCAGCACGGGACCAACTCGAGCATCGAGCCGGAAAAGAAAGTGCCAGTTTTGCCAGCTGACTTCGCCGTCGCTCTTTAATTGAAAGCCGGTTCCTAGCGGCTGCACGATTTCGATAGGAGTCGTACCCGGGCGCGCGATCGCGGGCGCTTCTTCGAAATTAATCGGGCTTTGTGGCACAGGAATCACGTCCTGGTCGACGACTTTCAGAACTTTTTTCTCGACGGCATCGATTTCAAAATACAGACCCTCGATGGGGCGTCCCCAGGTCAGGAACTCGCCACCCTGGTCGGTACAACCGCCGTACAGGATGCGGTGGCCTTCGAGTTCCGGCAGCGCGAAATAGCCAAAAGGCAGAGGTATGCATTGGACCGTGCTCATGTCCTTGATGCCGCGCTTGGCGAAGCTCGCTTGCATGCGGGAGTCGTTCTTGCCAATTTCTCCGAGGGCGATCAGCTCGCTGAGGAAGATCGGTGCGGTCGCGCCTTTCACTTCCTTCCAGGATTCCGTTTTGCGCTGCGTAAGATCCACGCGGACTTCGGTGACGACTCCTTTGCGCATCAGAACGACATCGGCTTCGCGCGTGATGGGATCCCCAGCTTTCCAGGCGAGGACTTGGTCCTTGGGCCGTTCGTGCAACAGGACGCTCATGGCGTAGGTGTCGGCATCGATTTTTCCCGTAGCTTGCAGGATTTCGTGCACGGCCCAGTATTCCTGAGAGGTGAGTCCTTGCAGTGGATGCTCAACGGGCGGCGCCTGTGCTGACAGCAATGACGGAAGCGCGAGCGTAAAGACGGAAACGATGAGTGCCCGGATACAACGACGGTGGACGCGCATTGATCCTCCTCTGGGCGCCAGGGCGCGCTGAAGGTACAGAAATTTCACGATGGTCAACCAAGGCAACCGAACCCGGCCACGGACAGGTTGGGGAGATTATGCACACTTAGGCGAAAAAGGGAATAGCCGCAGGATGATATTTTTTTGCTGGCAGCCATACAAGATTCGGAGGCATGCGCCATGCGCGGTGGCGATGGATCACTGTAAAGACGCAGCCTTTCACCCGGGGGACTGAGGTCCTCGGGAGCTAGCTGCTCCCCACGCGCAAAACGGAGGTCTGGCGCGGACTGCTTTAGTCTGGCTGTGGTTACCGAAAACTCCATTCAGCGGTTTCCAACCCGATGTAACATTGTTACATTCTCATCGCAAGGTTAGCACGGCCAGATTGCGCATCGCAGAATCGGCGCACGGCCGGAAACCCTGAGGAATCATGGGCGAAATAACAATTCGCCAGCCACAGGATGAATTGATGGCGCACCGCAAGAAACGCGGTTGCGAATAGGCGGATACCGAACATGCTCTAGCTCTCCGGTTCCGAAATCAAACATAATTAACACAATATGCCGCGCAAGCTACTAATTCACTCCAAATTGGCGAGAACACTTGCCGGTCTTTTCTTTTGCCTTTCTGGCGCGTTTGTACTTCGGCAGGTTCCGACACATACTGGCCAAGAGCTCGCATCATGGACTGGTATGCTTCCTTGATTCCGGCCTCGGCAAGATCTTCTGCGTCGAGGAAAAGCATCTTGTCGTAATCGAGCTTGAACTCCATAGCAACGGGAGAATAGCGTGAGTCCGACTGCTGAATCAACCAAGCTCAACAGTTTTTCATGCTTGCTCTCGCCCTTTTCTCCGGTGCGAACAGCGGCTCGCTCACGCGGTCGACTTGCCAACTAACCTGCAAGAGAGGTTTTATTCTTCGATCGTTACACGACAAATTCTTCCGCATTATGGCCGGCTGCTCGAGCACTACGAAAAGTATCGTTCTGATATCGTCGCTTGGGTGTCACACGACAGCGTTGCACTGCAGCATGCACTCGGGTCGTCGCGGAGTGATCTCACGCGCGCCCTCTTAACAGAAGATTCTTCGATCGTGTGTACATTCATGGGTGATGCGCAGAGAGTGTCGGAGCGACTCGCCCCCCGCTTCAAGGAACCGACCTACTGATGCGACCAGGCCGTCTGGCATCGGTCTTGTGCGTTTGGAGGACTCGAATTCAGGAGCCATGGCTCGTCTGGGACCAAAAGATCGTAGCCAAGGAAGCCTGTCAGGATTGTGAAGAGCCCTCGTATCCCTACTTGGCCCGTTTTAGAAGAACTCGATTACTCGCGTTCAGCGTGACTACCTCCCAACCTTCGTCGCCCAGCTTGTTGATCTGGGCGACTTGGCCGGCGCAGCCGACGCCGCAACCGACAATCTGGTATTCCCACTTCTGGGGGCTTTGGGCAGCCGTGGCGCGCGAGTAGTGTTGCCCGGCGATGAAGGCGCCGACCAACATCAAGGAGACCAAGCCGATTCTTACGACTGAGTGCGGTTTCATGGTTTCTTCCTCCTAGCGGCTTTCATCTAGTACTGACGGCTGAGCGCAACCTCGCGTTACGCTCCTCTCCCGTAGAGTAGTATTGACGCTGAGACCCCATCAATCAGCACGGTGCCGACCTCAGAAAAGAGTCACTTACCCAGGCTTCCGGGTAGGTTTGGGATTGGCTTGCTCGGTGTTCTCAGCGTAGGCCGTTTCTGCCCGAAATCGAGGATCGGAAATCTCTTCTTAGCACTGTGTACCCTACAATCCGCTAACTACTGTAGTTGCCATACAATTCAAATCTGACCTCCGCAACCAACTGGCACTGTGCCGACCGTGACTCTTGGCAGCTAATTTTTAGGCCGCCACCTCAATGCAGAACGTGATCTGGGGAGTGATTGAGCTGTGGCTACATGGTGCTAACCGAGCCCCCCGGCACCACCACAGCGAAGTGTGGCACAGGGGCGTTCCTCGGTTTGGTCGGCTTCATGCAGCCACGTCGATCTTGAATTGTGTGCGGGGACTGCTATGTACAGGCCAGGCCCCCGGCACCAGATTTGGTTTTCCCTTTCGCTAAGACTATCGCTTTTCCGAGCAGCTTCAATTCGTGGCGCGCGATTGCGCTTGACTACTTCACATATTGTGAAGTAGCATCGGTCAGTGCACATTGTGACGCGCAAGCATCTGAGCGAGGCCATGCAGGAGTATCCAGATGCTGCGAATGAGATCAAGGCATGGGTCGCCATAGTCGAAGGCGTCCGATGGCACAGTTTTGCGGAAGTTCGGCTCATGTTTCGCGACGCCGACTACATCAACGGATACGTGGTGTTCAACATCCGGCGAAATCGCTATAGGCTCATCACGGTCATTCACTATGCAAAGACGACAGATGAGAAACGGACGGAGGGACACGCCTACATTAGGTCCTTCTTGACACACAAGGAGTACGACGATCCCCGGAAATGGGATCGGAGATTTGGTGCAAAATGAATACAGTTCTCGCAGACCCGGCAAAAATGATTGCGAAGGGCGCTCCCCACGTCATACACAATGACAAAGAACTGGAAGTGTATACAAACGCCCTCTTTCAATTGACAGCTCTGGAGGATCCGTCTTCCGCAGAAGTGGAAGCAATCGAACTTCTGACCTTACTCGTGGAACGCTACGAGCAAACGCACTACGCGATTCCCGCCGCGGATGCAGCTTCCGTCGTGCGGTTGCTCATCGAACAGCAAGGCCTTACGCAACGTGATTTAACGCCCGAATTCGGATCAGAAAGTGCCATTTCGATGTTTCTCGCTGGACAACGGAAGCTCACGCTCGAGCAGGTTCGCAGATTAAGTTCACGATTCAAACTTCCTGCCGATGTTTTCATTCGAAAACCATAGCTAAGGCCGCAGACAAAGATCCCTCCGCTCCTCCGACTTGGCGGTTGCTCGACAGCCAACTATTCAAAGTGATTGGCGGACGTTCGGTCCACTTCCCTCCCCCGCAACCATCCATGCTGCCACTGTGCGCTTGCCAAGCTACGCGATTCCAAGCACATCTCATGGCACTGGAAGGGTTTATGCCGCGACCCTGATGATGAAGCGGATGTCGCGATCCGTTCGTTCCGGGCCCCCGGCACCATCCGAACGTCCGCCGAATAGGTTCCAGTCCCCCCGTGATCCTGAAAGTCGGCCCCTCCGGCGTGAGCGTGATAGCCGTGCAGTGTTTCGACAATTCAACTATTTCCCGGGGCACGTCGGCGAAGAGGAGCCCCCGAATATCCTGCAGTCGTTTCTGAACGAATTCCTCAATCTCCCGGATCCGTGCGTCGAGCCCGCGGCCGTCAGCCGCTGTTTTTGAGGTACCTGGCCGACAGCCGAAAATTCAGAACTCATGCAATCGGCAGATAATGAGTTTTCCTTTAGGTTCAATCGTCGGGGGCGCAATTGGAGCGGTTTCGAGGAAGTAAGGTGCACAGAGGTGTAGCGGATTCGGCAGCACATTGGGCTCCCGCTCCCTAAGTGGGCAACAGGTTTACTTGCGCTCCGTGCGTTAATTTTCTGCGCAGGGCACCCATTAGGAAAAGGGCGCCCGTCCCAAGCAACAGGATGCTGGACGGCTCGGGAACTGGTGCGACGTTCCCAGTTACTGTAACAGTGATATTGTTGAAATCAAGGCTGCAACCAGCTTCGGTCCACATAAAGACTTGGGCGTACAGGCCGTTCGCGAAATCACCAGGTGACGTAAACGTTGCGTAGGGGGGAGCAAAGATGCTACCTGTGGGGTTTGACTGAAATGTGTTGGAGATAAAATCGTAACTCCCGGTCAGTGTCGCTGTTGCCCCGATCGTTGTCGGCCCGGGTTGGGCAAACAGGAATTGCGTCGGTGCATTGCTC
>Ga0210384_10008829_pt1 | contig 10468 bp, 12 predicted proteins | sample IncBWH2MmetaG_FD_160574 | JGI IMG/M metagenome (GOLD analysis project Ga0210384, IMG submission 160574) | Forest soil microbial communities from Barre Woods Harvard Forest LTER site, Petersham, Massachusetts, United States - Inc-BW-H-2-M | ecosystem: Environmental > Terrestrial > Soil >...
CGGGACCTGCGAGCGGCGGCAACCACCTCGCGGGCGTGACCTTGGCGACGCGCTCGAGATTGTCCCTGAGCTCCAGTTCCTTGGCGGCGAGCTGCGCTGCGGGCGCGAGGTGTTGCAGTGCGCACCCACCGCACAGCCCGAAGTGCGGGCAGCGCGGAGCGACTCGCAGGGGCGACGGCTGCAGCACCTCGAGCAGCACACCGTCATCGTGCTGGCGGTGCCGGCGCGTGCGCCGCAGCCGGATGCGCTCGCCCGGCAAGGCGCCGGCGACGAACACGGTCTTGCCGCCGTGTACCACCCCCTCGCCCTCGTGGGTGAGGCCGTCCACGGTGGCGAGTTCCCCCGCGGCATCCGCCGCCGCGGCGGCATTCACGCCGGGGTCTCCCAGGCGGCGAGGAACTGCGCGTAGTGCGGCTCTGGCCCGGAGCGCAGCAGCGACTTCACGAGTTCAATTTCCTGCGCGTGCCCGGCTGGGGATAGTCGACCGCGCAGCAGCTCAAAGCGCAGGTAGATGAGCCAGGTATTGAGGACATCCGCCTCGCAGTAGCGGCGAATGCCCTCGATGTCTCCCGCCTGATACGCGTCCCAGACCTGGCTGCCATCGAAGCCGAGTTTGCCGGGCAGGCCCAGCAGGCACGCCATGTTCGCCAGCGACACCCGGCCACGGCGCTGGAACCCCGACAGCACATCCATGAGATCCGTGTGCCGCTCGTGAAAGCGGTTGAGGTAGTTGTTGTAGCGGAAGGCCGTGTCCTCATCCCCGGTCTCCCAGAAGCGCGGCGCGTGCACGCCGGCGCGCAGCGCACGGTAAGTCAGCGCCGGCAGGTCGAACCCCGAGCCGTTCCACGACACCAGGTCGGGAGTGAACTTTTCGATGCCGTCGAAGAAGCGCTGCACCAACTCTTCTTCCGCGGTGGCCGCATCCCCGAGACTCCACAGCTTCAGGCCCTCGCCGCTGCGCAACGCGCAGGAAATGGCGATCACGCGGTGCTGCTCGAGCGGCAGAAAGTCGCCACCGGTGTCCTGGCGGCGCAGCGCGAACATGGCCTTCGCGACCTGCGCGTCCGCGAGCCCCTCAAGTCCGTACAGGCGCCGCCCGAGGGCCACGTCCGGCACGGTCTCGATGTCGAACACGAGCGTGTTCATGCGGCCTTCATGAGCACGGCGACGGCGACGACCAGCCCCGCCTCGTCGGTCAGCGTGACGTGTCCCTCGCCCACCCCTAAGCCGGCGCGCACGCGCTCGCCGCGCTCGGAATACACCACTTCGGGCTTGCCCCAGGCGTTTTGCACCACGCCCACGTCGCGGATCCAGATGCCGTGGGAAAACCCGGTCCCCATGGCCTTGACGATCGCCTCCTTGGCGGCGAAGCGCATGGCGACGAAACGCTCGCGGCGCGCGGTCCTGCGCAGCTGCTCCTGCTCCGCCGGCATGAGCAGATGCTCGATGAAACGCTCACCGAAGCGCTCGAGGGTCTCGGCGATGCGCCGCGTCTCCAGCACATCAACTCCGATGCCGAAAATCATGCGCGCGCCGCCCGCATCAGCGCCTGCATCTCGCGCACCGCGGCGGTGAGTCCTACAAAAACCGCGTGGGCAATGAGGGCGTGGCCGATGTTGAGTTCGACCACCTCCCTGATGGCCGCCACCGGCTGCACGTTGTGATAGTTCAGCCCGTGACCCGCGTGCACCGTCAGCCCCAGGCCCGCGGCCAGCCGCGCGCCGTGCGCCAGGCGCTCCAGCTCGCTCCCCTGGCGCGCACCGCTGGCCTCCGCCCAGGCGCCGGTGTGCAGTTCGACCACCGGCGCCCCGGCACGCGCCGCAGCCTCGATCTGCGCTGCTTCCGGGTCAATGAACAGCGCCACGCGGATGCCGTGGGAGCTGAGGCGCGTCACCGCGTCTTGCACGCGCGCCACATCGCCTGCGACCTCCAGCCCGCCCTCGGTGGTCAGTTCCTGGCGGCGCTCGGGAACCAGACAGCAGTCCGCCGGCCGCACCTCGGCCGCGAACGCGAGCATCTCCTCGGTCAGCGCCAGTTCCAGATTCATCCGCGTCTGCAGCAGGTCGCGCAGCGAACGCACGTCGTGATCCTGGATGTGGCGGCGGTCTTCGCGCAGGTGCAGGGTAATACTGTCGGCGCCCGCGGTTTCCGCGGCGAGCGCCGCGTGCACCGGATCCGGGATGCGCCCGCGGCGCGCCTGGCGCAGCGTCGCCACGTGATCGATGTTCACCCCGAGGGCGATGTCAGTGTTCGTCATCGCGCCGCCTTGCGCAGCACCGACTTCGCCACCGCGCGGCTGCTGAGGGGCCGACCCTCGAGGCACACCCCGAGCGCCGCCTGCAGCACGCGCCGTGCATCCTCGAGCTCACGCGCGTCGCGCAAGGTTTCCTGGGCGAGGTTCACGAGCGAGGCCCCCGCGATGGCACCCGCACTGCCATTGGCGGCCGCCACGAAGCCGAGCGCGGGACGAAACCGGTACCAGCCCTCGCTTGCCAGGCGTGCGCCCGAGTGCGCCTCGGTGGCAAGATTCAGCCCGTAGCCGAGCACCTCGAGCAGGCGCTTCTCGAACACCCGCAGTGCGGGCGCCAGCGGCGCGCTGGCGCGCAAGGCATCGAGCGTCGCCTGGTAATTGTCGAACAGCTGCGGCAGCGGATCGTGACGCGTCGTCAGCCGCATCAGCAGCTCGTTCAGGTAAAAGCACGCCAGCAGGCAGCCACGCGGCAGCGCCCCGCAGTGGTGCGCCCGCTCGGCACCGGTCAGCTGCGGGGCCTCGCCGCGTCCGCTCCATGACAACAGCAACAGCTGGAAGGGCTGCAGGACCGGAGCGAGCCTGGCGGAAGGTCCCCGCACGCCGCGCGCAAACAAGCTCAGCCGTCCGTGCTCGCGGGTGAATACCTCGAGAATGCGGCTGCTGTCGCGCCACGGGTGGTGATGCAGGAGGTAGCCGGTGGTGAGCTGCACGCGGTGCGGGCTGCGTGTCATTCGAGTCCCAGCTCCTTCAGCGCCCGGGCATTGTCCGCCCAGTTCTCGCGCACCTTGACCCACAGGTTCAGATGCAGGCGCCTGTCGAGGATCCCGTTCAGCGCCAGACGCGCCGCGCGGCCGACGCGCTTCAGGCGCTCGCCCTTCGGGCCGATCACGATCGGCTTCTGACCGTCGCGATCCACCCAGATCGCCGCGTCCACGGTGAGCTGGCCGTCCTCCTCCGCCAGGCGTTCCACTTCTACCGCGATGCCGTACGGCACCTCCTGGTTCAATTCCAGGGTGAGCTTCTCGCGGATCATCTCCGCGATCCGGAAACCCAGGCCGCGATCGGTGAGCTCGCCAGCCGGGAACAGGGCGGGAGAGACCGGCAGCTCCGCCACGATGGTCCGCCGCAGGGCGTCGAGGTTGTCTTCCTTCAGTGCCGAAACCGGCACGATGGCGCGAAACGCATGGCGCGCCGCAAGTTCCGCCAGGTAGGGCAGCAGCTGCTCGCGCGGCCGCAGCCGGTCGATCTTGTTTGCCACCGCCAGCGTTGCATGTCCGGCGCGCGCGATGCGCTCCAGGACCAGCTCGTCCTCAGCGGTCCAGTGCCCCGCTTCCACCACCAGCACCACGACGTCCGCGGCGTCGAGCGCCGCGGCGGCGGTGCGGTTCATGGCCTTGTTGAGCGCGCGGCTCGCGGCGCGGTGCAGCCCCGGGGTGTCCACGAAGGCGATCTGCGCCTGCGCGTCGGTGAGGACCCCGAGGATGCGATGGCGGGTAGTCTGCGGCCGCGGCGTCACGATGGAGAGCTTCTCGCCCACGAGCGCGTTCAGGAGCGTGGACTTGCCCACGTTCGGCCGTCCGACCAGCGCGGCGAATCCGCAGCGAAATTGTAGCGCGGCAGTGGCGGTCAAGCGGGCTGGTCCTGCTTAGGGCGTGGTTTCGATCCGTGTGAGCATACGCTCGGCGGCCTGCTGCTCGGCGCGCCGGCGGCTCGAGCCGCGCCCGCGCACGCGCAAGCCCAGAGCGGCAACCTCGCAGCTCACCTCGAAGGTCTGGGCGTGATCCTCGCCCGCGACGTTAAGTACCGCGTAATGCGGCACGGTGAGGCTGCGCGACTGCAGGTATTCCTGCAAGCGGGTCTTCGCATCCTTGAGCGCCTCGGGCTCCGGTAACGCGCTGACGCGCGACGCAAACAGCCGCACAATCACGGACGCTGCCGCCTCCAGACCGCCGTCAAGGTAGATCGCCCCGAACACCGCCTCCAGCGCGTCGGCGAGGATGGACTGGCGACGGAAACCTCCGCTCTTGAGCTCCCCTGAGCCCAGCTGCAGCGCGTCGCCGAGGCTTAAGGCCGCGGCGACCTCGGCGAGTGGCTCGCGGCTGACCACCCGCGAGCGCAGGCGGCTCAGGTCCCCTTCGGTGGCGTGCGGGAAGCACCCATACAGGTGCCGGGCGATCACCAGGTTCAGAACCGCATCGCCGAGGAACTCGAGGCGTTCGCTGTTGGGCCCGCTCGCACTGCGATGGGTCAGCGCGGCGCGGAACAGCGCCAGCTCGCGAGGCTCGTACCCTAAGCGCTCGTGCAGCCAGCGCGTCGGCCAGTCGGCGCTCATCAAGAGGCTTCAGTCCTGCAGGCTAACCGCCGCCGCCGGCGCCGCCGGTGTGCACGATCTTGTCGAAGTTCACGTGCAGCGAGATGTTGGAGAACAGCGGCGCCTCATCATCGTAAGCCATCTCGACGGTCCAGCCGGCCCCCTCACGGGTGATCTTCATGTCCTTGGTGGTCGGAAACTCCACCATGTCGATCTCGAAGTGCTTGTCGACCGATGTGCGGATGCTCTGCGGATCGCCGCCTCCGGCCTTGAGGTCGCTCGCGACCTGGTCGAGCGCCCGGGTGACCTTCATGTAGTTCAGGTACAAGGGAGCCAGGCGAATGCCCGCATAAAGCACGATGGCGATCGGGGTGAGCAGGAACAGCCAGCCGATCGCCGTGACACCGCGTTGTCTGTTACGCATCGCTTAAAACCCCTTTGCGCAGGTACGCCGTATTCTAGGGAATGGCGGTGCCAATCCGCTTCCAGATGGGTCCGCCGGCACGGTGCGGGTCCCAATTGAACCAGATCCGCGTCGCCTTGCCGACCAGGTTCTGCTCCGGGACAAAGCCCCACGAGCGCCCGTCGTCACTGTTGTCGCGGTTGTCACCCATCATCAGATATTGCCCCGCGGGCACGTCGCCGACAAACAGGGGCACGCGCCGCTCGCCCGGCGCATCGTCCTCGCCGCACACAAAGCCGCGCACGGTGCTGCGATTGCACCCCGGCAGCACCGGCTGGCGGTCGATCGCCACCGGGCAGAATATGGCCTGATGCTCGTGGCTCCCCAGGCTCTCGCGGGCGAGCTGCAGGTTCACATAGCAGCCGTCGTCATACCTGCCGGCGCCCACCTCGGGCACCGGCTTGCCGTTGATGGTGATGTGGTTATCGCGCACCTCGACATGATCCCCGGGTAACCCGACCAGGCGCTTGATGAAGTTCACGTGCGGATCGACCGGCCAGCGAAAGACCACGACATCCCCGCGCTGCGGTTCCCCGACCGCGACGATCTTGCGGTTGATCACCGGCAGGCGCAGGCCGTAGTCGTACTTGTTGACGATAATGAAGTCGCCATCCAGCAGCGTCGGCATCATGGAGTCGGACGGAATCCGGAACGGCTCGAAGATGAAGGAGCGCAGCACCAGCACCACCAGCGCCACCGGAAAAAAACTGCGTGCATAGTCGACCGTGCCCGGTTCGCTGCCGAGCGCCGGATCCTTACCGGCGGCGCGCGCCGCCGCGGCGCGCCGCGGTGCCAGCCACAGCAGGTCCAGGCCCCAGATGAGGCCCGTGACGACGGTGATCGCCAGCAGCACGGCGCTGAAATCCAGCCGTTCGGCGAGCAACAGGCGCAGCACCGCGGCCCCGATCAGGACCACGAGACTCCCGTACAGCACCGTCATGAGCGGGGTATCCCGCACACCCTCCGCTCCCGCCCGCAGTTGCCGCCGCGGGCGCAGGAACCAGTCGTCGAGGACGCAGATGAGCGTCACCGGCAGCGCGAGCCACGACAAAAGCACAATGATCGGCATCAGGGTCTGCAACATGGGAAGCCTTAGTTTACCCGCTAGTGTTTGCGTCCGACCTGCAGGACGGCGAGAAACGCCTCCTGCGGAATTTCCACGTGCCCGAGCTGCTTCATGCGCTTCTTGCCCTCCTTCTGTTTCTCGAGGAGCTTGCGCTTGCGGCTGACATCGCCGCCGTAGCACTTGGCGAGCACGTTCTTGCGCAGCGCCTTCACCGAGGCGCGCGCGATCACCGCGCTGCCGATCGCCGCCTGCACCGCCACTTCGAACATCTGCCGCGGGATCAGTTCCTGCATCTTGTCGACCAGTTCGCGGCCGCGCTGGTAGGCGGTCTCGCGGTGCACGATGATCGACAGCGCATCCACCGGCTCGTCGTTGATGAGGATATCCAGTTTAACCAGCGGCGCGGCGGAAAAGTGGCTGAATTCGTAGTCGAAGGAGGCGTAACCGCGGCTCGCGGACTTCAGGCGATCGAAGAAGTCGAGCACCACCTCGGCGAGCGGCAACTCGTACTGCAGCGACACCTGGTTGCCCAGGTACAGCATCTTTTTCTGGGTGCCGCGTTTGTCGTTGCACAGCTTAAGCAGCGCGCCGACGTGCTCGGGCGGCACGAGGATGTTAGCGATGATGATCGGCTCGCGGATTTCGTCGATATGATTCACGGCCGGCAGCTTCGCCGGGTTGTCCACGTACATGACCACGCCGTCAGTGCGCAGGATCTCGTACACCACCGTGGGAGCGCTGGTGACCAGGGTCAGCTGGTACTCGCGCTCGAGTCGTTCCTGCACGATGTCCATGTGCAGGAGCCCGAGGAACCCGCAGCGAAAACCGTAACCGAGTGCCGTGGAAACCTCCGGTTCGTAGTGCAGGGCCGAGTCGTTGAGACGCAGCTTCGCGAGCGCGTCACGGAACTTCTCGTAGTCGTCGGTGCTCACGGGAAACAGCCCCGCGAATACCCGCGGCTTGATCTGCTTGAATCCCGGCAGCGAAGGCGCCGGCCGGTTCTCGAGGGTGATGGTGTCGCCCACCGGAGCGCCGTCAATTTCCCTGATGCCGGCGACCACGAAGCCCACGTCCCCGGCGGCGAGCTCGCGCTCCACGACCGGCTTGGGGGTGAAGCGACCGAGGCGGTCGATCACGTGAGCGCGACCGGTGGAGACCACGCGGATCTTCTCGCCGGTCTTCAGGCTGCCGTTCATCACCCGCACGAGTGACACGACCCCGACATAGTTGTCGAACCAGGAGTCGATGATGAGTGCCTGCAGCGGGCCTTGCGGGTCGCCGCGCGGCGCCGGGATCCGCCGGATGAGCTGCTCGAGCAGCTCCGGAACCCCTTCGCCGGTCTTGGCGCTGACCCGGGCGGCATCGGTAGCCTGGATGCCGATGATCTCTTCGATCTCGTGGATGACGCGCTCGGCATCGGCCGAGGGCAGGTCGATCTTGTTGATGACGGGGAGGACTTCAAGCCCCTGCTCGATGGCGGTGTAGCAGTTGGCGACGCTCTGCGCCTCCACGCCCTGGGCGGCGTCCACCACCAGCAGCGCGCCGTCGCAGGCGGCGAGGGAGCGCGAGACCTCGTAAGAGAAGTCCACGTGCCCCGGGGTGTCAATCATATTGAGCTGGTAGCGCTGCCCGTCGTGCGCGTTGTAGTACAGCGTAACGCTCTGGGCCTTGATGGTGATTCCGCGCTCGCGCTCGAGCGCCATGGAATCGAGCACCTGCGCCTGCATCTCGCGCTCGGCAAGGCCCCCGCACAGCTGTATGAGCCGGTCGGCGAGGGTCGATTTGCCGTGGTCGACGTGCGCGATAATGGAAAAGTTACGTATGAGCCGCATGAACCGTCGCGGGAGCTGTCGCGTTTTGCGCCGCGCCAGGGGTCAAGCGGCGGGCGAATTATAGGGAAGTTTCCGCTTTAAGCGACCGGAGAGTCGCGCAACAGGCGTCGCAGCTCGTCTTCCTCGAGCCGCTGACGGCAAACCACCGTCCCATCGACCAGCAGGACCGGCACGTCGAGGCCGTGGCGGCGTCTGAGCTCCGGATCCGAATCCACGTCCACAAGCTCGATGGGCGGCAGTGGCAGGCGGCTTCGCAGGGATGCCAGGCCCGCGAGCATCTCATCGCACAGCTCACAATCACGACGGTGCAGGACCGTCAGCCGCGACGCCACCGGCGCCAACCTCAGCGCCGCCGCAGCCCGGCGGGCTCGGTGTCCTGCGCCTTCACCTGCGAGGCGATGAAACGCACCGTGTCCGGCGGAACCTCGCCCACCGCGGTGACCTTGTGGCCATCCACGACGGTCGAGAAAGTGGACGAGGAGCCGACCGTGGCGGACTCGCCGACGGCGCCCGGGGCGCCGTCCAGGTGCGACTGCTGCTCGACGAATACCGATACCGATGCAACGCCGTCGGTGAACACCAGGTGATCCACCGCTCCTGCGGTTCCTGGCAGCCGCTGGGCCGAGCGGATGGTCATCCGGAAGCCCGGCGGCAGACGCATCGCGTGCCACGCCGGAGCGGCGGCGACTGCGTCCTGTGGGCCGGTGCCGTTGCGCAGCCACTGGAAGCCCTCGGTGGACACCTCCGGCTTGAAGGCTGAATCGGGGATGCGAGGACTGACAGTGAGGCTTGCGAATACCACCTGCTCGATCACGCGTCCGTGCGCATCACACAGCTGCGTCTTGATCGGCATGGCCGTGGAGTCATCTATCCACAGCCGGTAGCCGTAGCGGTACTCATCGCGCGGCGCCACCGTGATCACGTGAGTGTCGCGGCGATTCAGGCGCATGCGCGCCACCTCGCGGATGTCATAGAAGCTCGCCGCCTGCTCATTCAGAGCCGGAAAACCCACCAGGGATTCCCCGGGAGGCCTTTCCTCCACGACGACGGTACGCTTGTCAGGCAGATAGCACGCCAGACTCGCGCCGGTGCGGATGAACTCGCGCCCCGAGCCGTCGAGGGATGCCAGCCGCTCCGACACGGTGCCGTCCTGCACGCGGTGAATGATGCGCAGCATCTCCACGCGCCCGCCCTGCCAGTGCGCAAAGGTCCCGTCGTAGTTGCGCGTCGTCAGGGCATGATTCATGCGCTCGAGCCAGTGCGCAGGAGGGTCTACTGGCGATGTCTTCTGTGGCGGATCGGCCGCCTGCGCGGCGCCGCTCAGCGCCCAGGTGAACGCCGCGACGGCGAGCTTGCCGCTATTGAGCATTGCTGCGCGCTGCTTCCAGCGGTTCTTCGGTGCCGGCGGCACCGGCTTCGCTCGTCATGAACGCCGACAGCAGATTGCGGCGGGCGACGGGTGAGGAAACCGCGCTGTGCGCCACGACATAGTTGGCAAGCTCGGTGATCGGTACCACCACCGGGCGCACCGCCGGCGTGCGCGGCACCACGTAGCTGCCGGGGGGGCCCGCGGTGCTGCTGAGCGCGGCGGGCGTAGCGGCGAGCACCTGCGGTGGCAGCGCCTGGCGCGCGGCCACGGCGACCGTCGGCAGCGGCGCCTGACCACGCAGCCACAAAATCGACACTGCGGCCACGCCGGCCGCGACCGCCACACCAGCGACGCCCTGCCGCCAGCGCCAGCCGCCGCTGCCGGGTGCGCGCTGCGGCGCTGCGGTCGCTCCCAGGGCGGGCTCGGCGAGGATCGCCGCGTTCACCTTCCACGCCAGTGCCCCGTTCAGGCGCACCCCGCGCTCGGCGCGGATGGTCGCGCCGATCGCCGCATAGCGGCCCCAGCGGGCCTTGAGCTGCTCGTCGCGCGACAGGCGGCGTGCCAGCAACTCGCACTCCGCGGCCGGCAGCTCGTCGTCGAACATGGCGGATAACTGACTGTCCAGTTCCTCGTTCATCCCAGCTCCTCGGCGCGGCCCAGGCCGCCTTCAAACACCTCGCGCAGACGCTGGTCGATGGCCTCGCGGGCGCGGAAAATCCGCGAGCGCACGGTCCCGACCGGACAGTCCATGGCGGCGGCGATCTCCTCGTAAGACAGGCCGTCGAGCTCCCGCAGCACGATCGCGGTACGCAGGTCCTCCGGCAAGGCATCAATGGCGCTGTTGACGATCGCACGGATCTCATCGGTCAGCACCAGGGCTTCCGGGGTCTCGGAATCTTTCATACGGCCTTGCATGTCGTAGGACTCTTCGCTCTTGCGGTCCAGATCGTATTCAACGGGACTGCGGTCACGGGAAACCACGGCGTTTTTGGCGGTGTTGATGGCAATGCGATACAGCCAGGTATAAAAGGCGCTATCGCCGCGAAACTGCGGCAGGGCCCGGTAGGCCTTTATGAAGGCCTCCTGGGCGATGTCCTCGGCCTCCGCCGGGTTGCGCACGTAGCGCATGACCAGCTTGACCAGTTTGTGCTGGTACTTGAGCACCAGCGCATCGAA
>Ga0210384_10008831_pt1 | contig 10466 bp, 11 predicted proteins | sample IncBWH2MmetaG_FD_160574 | JGI IMG/M metagenome (GOLD analysis project Ga0210384, IMG submission 160574) | Forest soil microbial communities from Barre Woods Harvard Forest LTER site, Petersham, Massachusetts, United States - Inc-BW-H-2-M | ecosystem: Environmental > Terrestrial > Soil >...
GCATTACAAGGTGCCGTCCCTTCGATGGTTTTGCGTCAACTCGAACAGGTCAACCAGATTCTGGGGGTCCTATTCGTGAAGACGTTTCAGAGCTTGCCGAACGTGGCGAATCAGATTAGTGCCACGATGAAAAGCTTGTCTCGCGCAATTAAGGAAGGCCAACAAGCTTCGAATGTAACCGAGGCGGTTAGCAAGAACGAAGAGGGATCGAGTCAGCCGCCGATCAATTTCAGTGCGGTAAGCCAAGGGCAAGTTCCTGGGGCCGACCAGGGTGCAACAACGTAAAGGAGAAAATGAATGTCCGTCGATCAGATCAAGAAATTCCTAGATGATGCCAAAGATTACCCCGATAACACAGCTATTAAAATCGGGGAAACTGAGATTCCGCTCGGCTCGCTTCGAGCATTGAATGCTGCGGAACGAAATACGCTATCCGAACGGCTCAAGGGCGTCGAGGCGAAGGAAACAGAACTCAATACTCGGCAGCAAACTGTTGTGGAACTCGCGCAGAAGGCGCAAGCGGCGTACGACGCGGCAGAAGAAGCCCGAAAAAAGGCGACTACGCGGCAAGCCGATCCGAATTCCGATCCCTTTGCCGATCCGTGGCTCGCTCCGGTGAAATCAGCCCTCGAAGCGAGAGACAAGAAGCTCGAAGAGAATGCCGTTCTCCTAAAGAATTTGCAGGCGACGCTCGGACAGGCTGCGACTGTGTTCATGCGCCGGGAATGGCAGCGCGAATACGACGGACTGAACTTCGGCAAGCGCGAAAAGAAGCCGACTCGGGATGAAATCCTGAAATACGCCCAAGAAAACAAGATCGTCGATACCGATGGCATGCCGTCCGTCCGGCTGGCATGGGACAAGATGTCGGAAACCGACCGCCTCGAAGATTTGAAGAAGGAAGCTCTCGAAAGGGGCCGGGAAGAGGGTCGGATGGAAGCGATGGCGGCTCGGGTGACGGCTCCCGGAGTTTCGGGAATAGGACAGGGACCGCAACCGGGCGCTCGAAGAATTACCCCCGATACGGATGTGCTCGGCGATTTGTACGTAGACGCATTGAAGGACCCCGATTTAAGGGCATTGATCGAGCAATCGGGAGTCGTATAAAAAGGAGCCTTAAATGGCACTGACTGTCGGAACGGGAATCAATCAACCTAGTGCTCTTTTGGTTAACACCCTCTCGTCAATCGCGCAGAAACTAATATTTCCGAAAATTTCTGATTTGGTTTTTCAGCCGAGTCCTACTTTTAGCTTTCTTAACCAGTACGCCAAGAAGTATTCGGCAGGTGCGGAAATAGTATATCCGTTATTGACTACAAAGATAACAACTCGCGGCTCCTACTGGGGCGATCAACTTTTGCCGACTTCGGCAATTGATGCGATTCAGCCCGCCGATCAGGTGTGGCGCGGCTATTTCCAGGCGACTACATTGCCGGTGATGGATATTGTGATCGGGCGCGGCGGGCCGGTGGGTCTCGATCTCGTGAAGACTTACGTGCAGGCTGCCGCTGGTTCGATGCTCGACATGCTCGCCGAGGCAGTGGCCGGAAATTCGCCGTTTAACTCTTCGACCGACCTTGATTCGATTAGTTCTTGGGTTCTATCGACGACCAACACAATTGCCGGAATCAATCGAACCACGAACACGTTCTGGCAGCCGCAGCCGAACTCGGCCATCGGCGGTCACTTGACACCGCAAAAGCTGCTCATTCCGTACTTCCAGGCGACCTATGGCTACGATGAGCCGAACCTGCTGATTCTGAACAACACGGACTTCGCGAACTTCGAGTCGGCGTTCACCGCGAATTCGAACTCGGCGGCTTCGACGACTATCATCCGAGCTTCGGACAATTACGCGGACACGGCTCCCATCCAGACTTCGTTCCGGTACCATATGCGGTTCAAGAACGCCGTGGTGCTCGCGGATCAGCATTTCCCGGCTGGCACTGGGTATTTGTTGAACACGAAATACATCTGGATGATTTACAACATGGGAAGCTTTTTCCGTATGACTCCGTGGATTATGCCGTCAAACCAGGATGTCATCACAAGCCGCATTCATTTGATTTGCCAGCTTGGATCGAATCGTCCCATCTCGCACATTGCGCTTACAACTTTGAGCTAGTCGAGGAGAGTAGAATGGCCATAAATATCGGTTTGTCGCGGACGTTCCCTGGATTCGGAGTATCGACACTCCAATCGATCCAGGTAGCCACCGGCATCGCGGTCACTTCGGGCACGACGTATTACGTTCCGGGTACCACGCTCAACACTGTGGCCGGACTCCTCGTACCGACTGTGACTATCGGACGTTTGCGCATCAAGATTTACAACGGTACTGGAACGTCCCCGACCGTGACGAAGATTCAGGTTATGTCATTCGATGGCACGAACTCGGTGGTAGTCGCTGATTGGAACTTCGGCACGGCGGTAACGCTCTCCTCGACCAGTTGGCTCGACGTGATGATGGATTTCATCACCGATACGGCTTCTGGCACGACGAGCGGCGGCGCGGTCGGGCAATTAATTGGCGGTGCGAGCGCGACTTCCGGTAATGGCGGCATTCAGTGCTTGAAGATCATTCCGACACTCGGCGGAACTGGACCGGGCGCAACGATGGACGCCGAAGTGTTCGGACTTATATGATAACATTGGGTTTATGGACGAAAATTTAAAGCTTTGCACGATCTGTGAGCAAGAGAAGCCTTTGGAAGAATTTAGATGGAAACTAAATTCTAAGGGGATACGCTATCGTACAAGCCCTTGCATTCCATGCGCAAGAAGGATAGCGCAAAAAAGGTACGATTCCAGTGGCCGCGAGACGGCTATAAAGAGATACCGAGAGAATCGGATGACTCTTTATAAGCTAAGAAAAACGGTTTTGGAAGCATACGGAAACAAATGTGCATGTTGCGGGGAGGCCGAAGATGCCGCTCTGTGTATCGATCATGCCGATCTATCCGGGAAGCAGCACCGAGCTTTGAAGAAAAATTGGGGCATTATCAATGACATAATTCGCGAAGGATTCCCAGATAAATATCGTCTTCTGTGTTGGACTTGTAATGCAATGACAAGGTTTGGGAAGCCGTGTTTTCATGAAAAATTCGACACAGCTTCTGTTATTCAAGGATTGGCATGTTGATCTAAAAAGAGTTTCTCCACTGGTCGGCAGCGAGCCGGGGCAAAGGCGTGAAAATGCCTGGTTCCGGCTCGTACCAGTTTTAGGAGCACATGGCAACGAATCCCATTGCGTTGTTTACTGGGTCATTAATAGGAGATATAATAATTCAAGGAAGAGAGTCTGTCCCAGACATGCCGCCTTCTCTTCCGGCTCCTATCGCTTCCTTTGCGGTTACAACGCCGGGAACCGGCACTCTATCGGCTGGAACCTATTTTGTTGAAGTGACGCAATGGAATCAGTGGGGAGAGACTCTTCCATCGACCGAATCGTCGCAACAAACAATTCTTGCCACGAACGGATTACAAATCACATCGGCCTTACAGGTCGGAGCGACCAAGATTCGAGCGTATCTGACGCAGGTTAATGGTTCATCGGGCACGGAATCGCAGTACGTCGAATCGACTGTTTCTCCCTTCACGATTCTTGCTAATCCGGTACTTGCGGGGTCTCCTCCGGTACGCGGAACGGCATGGCTCCCGGATTCGGATGGCGGATTTATTTCGGCGGGAGCGATTTACCGCTGGCTCAATGCAGGTCTCGAATTGATCGCTCGGGGAACGGGTGGATACCAAGATTATTCGGCTATCGGATCGACGATCAATCAGCCGCTTTACCAGATTCCGGGAACATGGAACTCAATTACATCGATCTGGTACGACGGATACTGGATGCAGGGCGGGGATGCAGGGACATTTTGGCGTCGCAACTCGATCACGAGCCAAGTTCTATCCCAGGCCCACATTTCAGTCAGTTACGGAAAGACGATTCTAGAAGTCTACCCGCAACCGGCCCGAACTTCGGTAGTGACAACGCTATCTTCGCCGATGGCCGCAACCGATACGACGGCGGCTCTTACGAACGCCGGTTTCACGCTGCCATTTGGATTCGTTTCAGTCGGTTCCGAGATCATGGCTTACGCCACGATCAGCGGCAGTTCACTCACAGGACTTATTCGCGGTCTCGGAGGGACAACGGCTATCGCTCATACCACAAGTGAAGCGGTTGTCGAGTGCAATATCGCTTGGATGGGGAAGCGGCAGTCGAATCAGGTCTACACTCCCGGCCAATCGACTACAACTCTTCCCATCACTTCGGGGTGGGATCAACTTCTTGTCCAGTATATTTCCGGGAGAGCGAAGATCGTCGAACACGATATCCAGTCGATGCAGGCATTTACTGCCGAGATGGAAAAATCGGTGAAGTCATGGGCACAGACGAATAGAGGGGTTTTGCGTAGACGGCAAGTTGGCGATCCAAGTGGCCCGGTTGTCTATTTCCCTGACATTGCGGGCGGCATTTTGATTAACTAAAAATGGCTTATCAACCCATCAGTTCCGGGCCGTGGTTAAAAGGTTTTGTTGCCTCGAATCAGCCTCTCGCGCAACCGAAAGGCTCATTTCCGCGTGGCTCGAATCTCGTATTGATGGAGCGTGGAGCACTGACCGAGTGCGATGGGTCGGGGATCATCAATTGGTTTTCCGGGGCTGTGCAGAACAATCGTGGCCGGTTTATGAGTACGTTTCTATACGAGCCGACTGGCGTTAATCCGTATTATCTGGTGCTGGCTCAGGCGCTTGACGAACATCTCGGAGCGCCGCATGCCGTATCAGCTACGGCATCAACTGGCGGAAGTCTTGTTTCGGGACAGCAGTATTTCTACAAAATTACGGCAATAGATGGTGTGGGTGGAGAAACTACAGTTTCAAATGAGGTAAGTGCCACTCCGTCAGGTGGAAATCTATCCGTTACGCTTGTTTGGAATGTTGTTCCGAACGCCTTTGGATATAATGTTTACAGGTCTACGACCACCGGAACGGAAGTTCTTCTTTACTCTGCAAAATTACCAGTAGTACAGCCAAACCCACTGACCGCCACAGTTACGTTCATCGATGACGGAACCGCCGCTGTTGGATCATCGTATTCAGCTACGGCTTTTGGAAACGTGTTTCCGCTACAAAATTACGTGGATTTCACGACCACGAACCCAGTTTCGGGAATCCCTACAGGAGTTCTGATTGCCACTGGATTTACTCCTGCCGGTTTCAATATGACTTATGCTAGTTTTGTTCAGAATGGACCGCAATCTTTTACCGCCTTCCGGTCTGGATCGACTCCGACTGGATCGGGCACAGGTGGAAGTATAGGATTCCAGAGTACACCGCCCGTCAGTGACACAACTCAACAAGTAGTTCTTTTTCAAATGCCCCGTGGAACAGTGATTCCGATTAGCTATTCCAATTCAAATATCGTTGCCTTCTTCCCTGCTACCCTGAATCAGCTTGGTCAGATTCCAACTGGCGGCAGTGGGGGAAGAGGAACAACTGGTCCTGGTATTAACGGAAGAGGAAGTTCAACTCCGTCTGGTGGAATAGCCGGTCTCGTAGGTCCACTCCCACAGATGAAACAGTTTACAAACCGGGTCTGCATGGCGATGGGGAATGGTTTCCCGATGCAGGTTTTTTGGGATTCTACCGGCTCAACGGTAAATTCGGCTCCGACCGGAGCCATCGCTTCGGTTGCTGTTTCTGCTGATGAAGTCACCGTTACGGTAACGGGGATCACATTAAGTGCCACAAATCCGTTCGCTGCTGGTTTCCTGCCGGTTGGGGCAAACGTAGTAATCTCGGGAGCGAGCGATGCGTCCTATAACGGAACCTTCGTCGTAATTTCGGTTCCAAGCAATACTACATTCAAAATTAGAAATACAAGCGCATCCGGTGGGGCTTCGACCGGCACTTTTACCATTTCTACTACTCCGATAACGACTGCCGACAATACATTCATTCCAGCTTATCCGGCGTGGGCAGCATCGACTCCTGTCATAGTCGGTGATATTTATGTTCCAAAAACGCAACCTGGGGCCTCGAATATCTATATCACTTGTATTCAATCAGGGACGACGAATGCGAGTACTGAACCGACGTGGGCAGCAGTGGCTGCAACTGGACAGTCGTTTCCCACCGGAAATATTGCAGATGGTAGTGCGATTTGGCAGGAAACAGGGTATTTGGCTGCTCCGGCCCCACATGGAGCAGGGCACATCGAGGTTTACGCCGGATCGCTGTGGGCTTTAAATACTTATCCCGTTGGTAGTTCCGATGGTCTGGATGGTCCGACTTCGCTTCGAATGTCAAACACTAACAACATTTTCGGCTGGAATCCAGTGAATCAGGCGTTCCTCGACAAAGACGACGGCGCGGAAGGGATGGGTCTAGGGAAGTTCACCATCACGGCACAAGGGATTCCGCCCGAAGGTTCGCTTATTGCTTTCAAATATCGTGTTCCGTATCAGTTGATTGGCGTCTTCGGAGCGAATAACTTCGTGATTCAGCCGGTTTCGACGGATATGGGCTGCCTAGCTCCGAGATCGATCCAATTCGTTGCCGGTTACGGGCTAATGCGGTACACACATCTCGGAATCTCAGTTTTCGATGGGTGGAAGGATCAAGTTGTCAGCGAGCAGGTTAGACCGTATTTCTTCCCGGTGAACGATTTCGACGTACAGGATATCGTGGTTGCCGACGCGAACTATATTCCGCTTGCCTGGGGAGCGCAAACCGCGAATCCGCCGATGTACACCATTGCGATACCGATTGGCAATAGCGGTGGTCAACTAACCCGGATTATGCTCTACGATTTGATCCTGAAATGTTGGGCCGCGCCAGTCGATCTGCCGTTCCCAATTGGAACGATGTCGCAGGTTCAGCCGGTTACGTCGAATCCATTGACGATTATCGGCGGTTTCAATGATGGAGCCTTGCAACGCTGGCAGACTGGTGACGAGCAGTGGTATACAGGCGGTGGAGCGGCTCAAGTCCCGGTTTTATGGTCGCTTCGGACCATCACTATTGCTTCCCAGAGTTCGAGTCAACGGATTTGGGCACGGAAACTGATTGTGCGTGGAACAAATGGAGGAAGCGCCGGGACGATTACGGTGCAACCGAGAATGTCGGCGGTAGCACAAGCGGCGGTGAAATATGCAATCCCAGGAAATGGAGATTTCGATCTGTTCGCCGACATAGGACTTACAGGATTGCGGTTCGATGCGGTCATTAGCGGAATTGTTGATGTTGAGATCGACGGGATCGATTTTGCAATCGAGCCGAGACCGTTTGGCGTTCCAGTGCAGGCTGTGTAAAGGAGGTTTCCAATGGCAACCGCAGTGCCGACCAGATCAACTTGTATTACATACCAAGTGGAGCCGTTCGATACCAGTTTCGAGGAAGCTCAGGAATTGCTAATCGAGCATTGGGAAGAAATTGCGCTGAACAAAGACAAGATCAAATTGGCGGTCGATGTCACTCGATACAAGGAACTTGCTGATCGAGGGGCATTACATATCGTCACGGTGCGAGACGCGAGTATCCAAAAGTCGGCATGGGACCCTGGAAAGCTAGTTGGCTACCATGTGGCGATCATCAATGTACACATGCACTACAAGAATGATTTGCATGGGTTTACGGACATTTTCTTCATCCATCCAGATTACCGAAAGGGCCGTATCGGGATCGATTTGTTCAGGTTTGTAGAAAAATCCATGAAGGAACGCGGCGTGGTGAAGTTGATGACGGCGGTCAAGATGCATAAGGACGTAGGCCCGATTTTCGAGTGGCTCGGATGGACGGAAACGGAACGCATGTTTTCGAAGTATATAGGGTGAACGAATGGCTGGACTTTTAGCCGCTATCGCATCGATTGCGGGCATCGCCGGAGCCGGAACGAGCATTGGTGAGGCTATTGCCAATTCCGGTGGTCCCCCTAAACCGACTGCAACTCCTACACCAGTCCCAACACCCCCGAATGCGCAGACATTATTGCAGCAACGGGCAGCGGTTAGTCAGCAAGAACCGAATGTTATCGGCGCTACATCGGGACTCGCGAATCCAGAATATAACTCTTTGATTGCTCAGATTTTAGCAGGTACACTCGGTCAACCGGGATCGACGGCAGCAGGGAATGCGGCAACTGGTCAAAGTACTTTTACACCGGCAAATAGTCAACCTACAAACGCAGCGATAAACGGGACACAGATCAATTTGTCCGACTTTCTCAGTCAGCAATAGAGGGTTAAATGGCCGGATTATTCAGCGGTATCTCTAATTTTTTCAGTAGCTCGGCAGGAAAGGGCCTGTCGGAGATCGCAGGGATCGGTGCGGCTGGCAGTGGTTTGGTCGGGAACTTGCTCGCCGACAAACAGCGTTCCGATGCTGCCGCTCTTGCCAAGAAAAATGCCAATTTAACCCCACAGCAACTCGGAACGATGGTTTCAGGGGCCGAACAGCCCCTCAATGCGGCCTTGGTTCAGGCTGTGACCGGGAACGTCAACGCCTCTCTTGCCGAGCAGGGACTTTCCGAGGCTCCTGGACTAATCGCTACGGCCACATCCCAGGCATTAGCGCCCTATCAACAAATGAATCAGCAAAGCGCTCTCCAACTTGTGCTGCGTAAACTTGGCCTCCCTGCGGAGTACGCCGCCACAGTCCCGCAAAATGCCCAACTCGCTCCACTAATTGCGATGCTTTTTAAGGGTTTCGGAAATAATTCGACTCCTGCTCGGGGTGGAGCATTCCCGGAAACGACTGGACCGACACTCGATCAACTTGGAGCGCCGCCGACATTTATGGATACGGGTAATCAGGATGGGATTCCGTCTTGAGTTGGAAAATTAAGATGCGCAAATTCGCCAAAATATTTCTTCGCGGCGTCATCGTAAGCGTGAGCCGCCTGTTCCTTGGAATCAAAAAGACCGAGATATATGATTTTGTATTGGCAGCATATCTGCGCTCTCCATTTTCGATAGTATCTAAAAACTCCCTTATAACCACTAGTGTTGATTTTCCTTTTTCCGCTATTTGCAGAATTTCCAGAACAAGAGGATTTTCTGAGATTGTCCCTGCGGTTGTCCAAAGTGTTGCCATTTTTGTGATCCACGAACTCTTGAGGGAAACCAAGAATTTGTCTGGACATTCGGACACATCCCTCCTTTCTGGTGAAACGTATTGCGTAAAAACTTCGAGTACATTTATTCCAATGGGACGACCAATTCCATTGATCCAGCCAATTATAGTCGGCAGAATCTACGACTGCATTTTGTCCTTGTGTCAGTGGAATCAGTCTGTAGGATTGGTCGAGCGGCTGGATAACTTCGTGTCTGCGAACACGGCGTTTTGGCATCGGTCCTCCCTAAAGGATCGGTGTTACCAGCCGCATTCTATCACAGGCGGTGCCTTATTGGTTGGCTAGCAAGAGGACTTGGCGACTTCGGGGGGAGTGTCGGAGAAGGTTACGCACAGAACCTCGACTGGCGAGCAAAATTACAAAATATGGCGCTTGCGAACGCTCGGCAGAAGCTTGCCGACGTACTCGGACCATTGCAAGTGCAAGAAATTCTGCAAAAGCTAAAACAGGGGAATCAGGTTCAGCCTGCCGGGATCGAGAAACTGCCGAGCGGAGCCATTTCCGGTGTGACCTTCGATCCGAGAACTGGGACTTACGGACTTCAAAATCTAGCTCCCGGCGCTCCCCCTGAACCGAAGTTCCCGACACTCCAAGCGGCAGCAGCGTATTACCTGCAAAAAGGAGATTTCGAGAAACTGAAACAGGTCAACGATGAGATTGCGAGGAGCCGAGCGCCTGTTGCGGGCGGATATACCGATACCAAGACAGACACGAAGGGCAGGCTTTGGGGATTCAACAAAGACACGAATAAATACGAAATAATCCCCACTCCGGGAGCGTCATTTCCTCCCCCAAGGGAGCCTGTTGATCCGAATGCTGCCTACGACCGATTTGTAAAAGAACAGGAATATAGGGCTGCGCATCCGACAGTAAAGCCGTCCAAGCCGATTCCACCGGATGTCGTGGCCTTGGTAAACGGTCCTATGCCGAAGAATCCGACCCCGGAAGAGAGTCGAAGACTGGCGGATGCGGCGGATCGTGTCTTCGGAGGAACAGCCTATAAGCAGGATTTGATAAAGCGCGGGCAAAGATCAACAATTTTGGGCCTCCGTTCTCCCTATGGGGCTGTAGCCTACGATCCTTCGGAATATAAGGACATTGTTGGCCTATTGAGACAGTCTATCTCCGCGCCAGTAGATTTGAACGATTATACCGATGTGGTGAAATAAGATGGCCCAAGATCAATTCGCGGAATACGAATCGGTTCGGCGTAATCCGAAAACCGGACAGATGATTGGATTGAAAAGCGGCCAATGGATTCCCATTCCGCCTCAGTCTACGGCTACACCTTCATTTGCTCCTGGATCGATCCAAACGAAGCCGGGAG
>Ga0210384_10008834_pt1 | contig 10464 bp, 5 predicted proteins | sample IncBWH2MmetaG_FD_160574 | JGI IMG/M metagenome (GOLD analysis project Ga0210384, IMG submission 160574) | Forest soil microbial communities from Barre Woods Harvard Forest LTER site, Petersham, Massachusetts, United States - Inc-BW-H-2-M | ecosystem: Environmental > Terrestrial > Soil >...
CGCGTTTGCTGTAACTCTCGTCGCGCTTCTCGGTGCCGCGCGCCAAATCGGCGCGCAGGGCGGCGAGCCGCAGTACTTCGCGATTCGCGGCGCCAAAATCGTGCCGGTATCGGGGCCTCCTCTGGAAAACGCCACGGTGGTTATGGCGCACGGCGTTATCAAGGCGATTGGCAAAGACGTCGCCATCCCTCCGGACGCCTGGATCATCGAGGGCAAGGGTCTAATGGTCTATCCCGGGCTGTTTGATTCGTTCACCGATGTGGGCTTGCCGGCGGCCGCCTCCCCTGCCGGCGGCACCAGCGAAGGTGCAGGCGGAGGTCGTCGGGCCCCTGCTACAGGTGAGATCTCTCGCGGCCCAGAAGACCGTCCGGGAACCACGCCGTGGCGGAGCGCCGCCGATGAACTCACCCTGAGCGACAAGCGCATCGAATCGTGGCGCAACGGCGGCTTCACGACGGTACTTTCTGCGCCCAAAGGAGGAATGTTTCCGGGGCAAGCCGCGGTTCTCGATCTAGCGGGCGAACGCGCCAGCGAAATGGTGGTGAAGACTCCGGTTGCTTTTCCCGTGTCCTTGCAACCCAGCGGTGGATTTGGAAATTTCCCAGGCTCGCTGATGGGCGCTCTCGCGTACGCTCACCAGGTTTGGATTGACACGGATTGGAGCGCCAGGGCCCAGGCAATGTATGAGAAGAATCCCCAGGGCGTCGCGCGGCCGCGCTACGACCGCACGGAAGCCGTGCTCGGCCAGGCGGTTGAAGAGCACATGCTGGTGCTAATTCCCGCGAATAGTTCCGTGCAGCTCCGGCGCGCCATCGAACTTGTGGATCTCTGGCAGCTGGACCACGGCGATCATGTGGACGCGGTGATTTATGGCGGCCAAATGGGATATGAAGTCGCTGGCGAAATCGGCGCACGGAAACAGAAAATACCGGTCCTGGTCAATTTGAAATGGCCGGAAAGGGAAAAAGACGCCGACCCGGACGAGAAGCCATCGCTGCGGACTCTGCGTTTTCGTGATAAAGCGCCTTCCTCGCCCGCAGCGCTCGCCAAGGCGGGCATTCCGTTTGCGTTTTACTCGGGCGGAATCACGGCACCGAAAGACATTCTCAAAGCCGCGAAGAAATCCATCGAAGCGGGTCTTGGGCCTGATGCCGCATTGCGCGCGCTCACGCTTGCGCCCGCAGAGATCTACCGTGTCGCCGACCGGATGGGCTCCATCGAGACCGGAAAGATCGCTAACCTCGTTGTGACAGACGGCGACCTCTTTGACGAAAAAACCAAAATCAAAATGGTCTTTGTAGACGGGAAAAGGTTCGAGTCGCGCGAACCGGAAAAGCCCAAGGATCCTCCCAAAGGAGACATGACCGGGAAGTGGAAGCTCGCCTACACCACGCCAGAGGGGCCGGAGGAATCCACGCTGGATCTTGATATGGCGAGCGACGGCACGCTCACGGGAACCGCCGCCAGCAAGCGCGGCATGGCCAGCATCATCAGCGGCTACCTCAGCGTCGACAAATTCAGCTTTACCATCAACATTCCGATTGAAGGAAATCCGACCGACGTTGTGTTCACCGGCACCTTTGACGGCAGCACGCTGAAAGGCAATATCGACGTGATGGACTTCTCGATCGAATTCACGGGCACCAAGCCATCCTCGCAGGCTCCCGCCTCTAGCGGCTCTGCCATCGCGGGCCGGGCGAAAAGTGATTCGTCGGTCGCCGGGGGTGCACAATGAGGATTCCAGCTTTCGAGATTGCAAGGCGTTGGCGAACCGCAGTGGTTTGCCTGTTGTGCTTCTTCGCGCTTCCACGTTCGACACGCGCCGCCTCTCCACCTGATGCGCCAGCGGTGATTCTGATCCAGAACGCCACCATCCTCACCGTTTCGCACGGCACCATCGAGCACGGCTCCATCCTTATTAAGGATGGGAAAATCGCGGAAGTCGGGACGTCCATCAAGGTGCCGAAAGATGCCCAGGTGTTCGACGCCACGGGCCAGTTCGTCATCCCAGGTATCATCGATTGCCATTCACACATCGCCGTCGACGGCAGCGTGAACGAAGGAAGCGTCTCCGTCTCGTCGATGGTAAACATTGCGGATGTCCTCAATCCCGATGACATCGATATTTATCGCGATCTCGCCGGTGGTGTGACGGTCGCCAACGTTTTACACGGCTCGGCAAACTCCATCGGCGGCCAGACCGTGGTCATCAAGCTCCGCTGGGGCCTACCCGCGTCAAAGCTGCCATTCGAAGGCGCGGTCCCCGGCATCAAATTCGCGCTCGGCGAGAATCCCAAGCGCTCCAACTTCAGCATTCCCGGCGCGACCCCGCGCTATCCCGCCACGCGATTGGGCGTCGAAGAGACGATACGAACTGCGTTTGCCGAAGCCCGCGACTACAAGAAAACCTGGGACGACTACGATAAGCGCGTCTCGGGCGGTGATAAGAACGCCATCCCGCCACGCCGCGATCTTCGTCTCGACCCACTCGTCGAAGTGCTCGAAGGCAAGCGCTATGTTCATGCGCATTGCTACCGTGAAGATGAGATTCTGATGCTGCTTCGCGTAGCGAAGGAATTCGGCTTCAAAGTACGCACTCTCCAGCATGTGCTGGAAGGCTACAAAGTGGCCGACGAAATCGCGGCAGCAGGAACGGGTGCTTCCACGTTTTCCGACTGGTGGGCTTACAAGGTGGAAGCTTATGATGCGATTCCTTACAACGCGGCGATTATGACGCGCCGCGGCGTCATTGTTTCCGTCAATTCCGATGATGCGGAAGAAGCCACGCACCTCAATCAGGAAGCGGCCAAGACCATGAAGTATGGCGGCCTCACGCACGACGAAGCCCTTAAGCTGGTTACGCTGAATCCGGCGATACAGCTGGGCATCGACAAGCGCGTCGGCTCGATCGACGTCGGCAAGGACGCCGACCTGGTCGTTTACAATCACGATCCGCTCAGTGCATACGCTGTCGTCCAGGAAACCCTCATCGACGGCCGCGTGTACTTCGACCGCAAGCGCGATATCTCTGAACGCGAAGCCCGCGAAAAAGAGAAGAAAGCGCTGATGGAGAAGGAAAAGAAAGCGGAGGAGAAAAAACCGGGAGCCGCAGGGGAAGGCGGGAAAAAGCCCGGCGCCAAGGCGGACGAGAAAAAGCCCGAAGAAAAGAAACCTGAAGACAAGCCCAAGCCGCCGCAAACGGTGGCCGTTTCCGGAGGTGCTCTGTGAAGAGCATCAAACAGATGTTGCGCATCGCGCCGATGATGGCCGCTGCTGGCTGCCTTTGCCTCTGCGCTTCCGGGCAATCGCAACCGCCTTCCACCTACGCCCTAACACATGCAAAGATTTTCACGCTTGCCGGCTCGCCGATCGAGGACGGCACGCTGGTCATTAAAGAAGGCAAAATCGCCGCCGTTGGCGCAAACGTGGAAGTTCCCGCAGGCGCGGAAGTCATCGACGCCAAAGGCTTCGAGATTTATCCCGGCCTCTTCGATCCCATCACGCAGATGGGTCTCAGCGAAATTTCCGCCGTGAACGCCACCGTTGATTCCACCGAAACGGGCGCTTACAACCCGGACGTGGTTGCGGCGACGGCGGTATCTCCGTCCAGCGAACATATTCCTGTAACCCGCGCCGCCGGCATTACCGAAGTTCTCGCCGTGCCGGACAGCGGCGGATTTGATTCCAGCGGCGCACGGGGCGTGATCGGCGGCCAGGCCTCCGCGATCCAGCTTTCCGGATGGACGATCAACGACATGCTCATCAAGAAGAGCGTGGCCATGGTCATCTCTTGGCCCGTGATCGAGACGCGTACATTCGATTTTGCTACGTTTTCGCGAAAGGAAAAGCCGTTCACCGAAGCCAAACAGGACTACGAAAAGCAGGTGAACGAGCTGACAGACTATCTGGATCGCGCCCGGCACTATGCGCAAGCGATGGGGCACGGAGGTCCCTCCGATTTCCAGCGCGACTTAAAGCTGGAAGCGATGGCCCCGGTCGTCCGCGGGCAGCTGCCTGTGCTGGTGTTCGCAAATCGCGTCCGCGACATCCGCAACGCCGTCGAATTTTGCAACAAGCAAAAGCTGAAGATGATTCTCGCGGGCGGCGAAGAAGCCTACAAGGTGAAGGATCTGCTGCGCTCCAAGGGCATTCCCGTGATCTTGCGACCAACGCTAAGCCTGCCGATTGATGAAGACGATGCCTATGACCGGCTGCTCTCCCAACCCGCCGAGCTCGCTGCCGCCGGTGTGAGGTTCGCGTTCGGCAGCTTTGACAATTCGTTCGCGCGCCGCCTCGGCCAGCAAGCCGCGAACGCGGTTGCGTATGGTTTGCCGTACGACGAAGCCCTGAGGGCCGTCACGGTGTATCCGGCGGAGATTTTTGGCGTCGCCGACCAGGTCGGCACCCTCGAGACGGGCAAAATCGCTAACATCATCGTCACGAACGGCGACCCTCTCGAATTGTCGACCGAAGTCAGGTTCCTGTTCATCAAAGGGCAGCTCACCTCCCTGGTCAACCGGCACCAGCGGCTCTACGAGAAGTACGTTAACCGGCCAAAAGCCGCGAACTGATGCTCCGGCTCCGGTAACCCGTCCAGCATCATCAGCTGGCATGACGGCGCTAAGAAATTTGCCCTTTGCTGCCCGTGCCAGTGGTCTTGCGCGACCCTCCGCGTTCTTTGTGCGGACAGGTCGCCTTGTTCTCTTCCCTTGTTGACATCCTCCACGCCATTAATGGCGTGGATTCCTACGGCGCCATGGCAGTTTCGCATGGACGCTTCGGAGGGTTCCTGCTTCACAGATCAGCCTCACTGCGCCGCATCTCCACAGGCTTCACATTGGGCTCATCCGGCCCTAGGTCCATGTTTCAGGACGCGGAGAATTTATGACAAACCACGAGAAACGCAAGCCTTATATCCCCGGCCTGAAGTGCCGGGGCTTTACGGCCCATTTGATCCATTTGATGGTAACCATTGCGCGAAGTGTCCGTCTGAGCGTATAGGGTAGATTTGCGCGCGGGGAGTCGATGCTCAATCTGTTGCAGGATGTTCGCTATGCTTTCCGGCTGCTTGCCAAAAGCCCCATGTTCACGGTTATTGCGGTCCTCACCTTGGCGCTTGGTATCGGTGCGAATACTGCCATCTTCAGCGTCGTCAATGCGGTTCTCTTGCGTCCGCTGCCGTTTAAGGACCCGTCCCGGCTGGTTTTGGTGATCGAAAAAAGCAAATATCCCACGATTACCGTCTCCTATCAGAACTACCTCGATTGGCGCGACCAGAGCCGTACCTTTGACTCCATGGAAGCCATTTACGGCACCAACATGACTCTCACGGGGAAGGGCGAACCTGACCGCCTGGTCGCGCGCATGGTCACCGCCGGGTTTTTCTCCTTGCTCGGCGTCTCTCCCCGAATAGGCCGGAACTTCACACTGGAGGAAGACCGGGCGGGCGGCACACCGGTGGCGATTCTGAGTTACGCCCTCTGGCAGAGACGGTTTGCAGGGTCCAAGGATGTGCTTGGCCAGACCATTGATGTGGATGCGCAGCCGTACACCGTCGTGGGTGTCCTGCCGCCCGGCTTCCAGTTCTTCCAGCTCGCCGACGTGTTTTTGCCCTTCCATCCATGGGCTAAGACTCTGCCGGATGATCGCAACTGGCATCCGGGAATTCTCCCGGTCGCGCGACTGAAACCTGGGGTGACCATGGAACAGGCGCGCACCGAAATGCAGACGATTTCCAAGCGGCTCGAGGAGCAATACCCGGTTTATAACACTGGCTGCAGCTCGGACGTAGTTCTCGCGCACGACCAGCTTGTCCAGAGCTCGCGGCCGGCGCTAATACTCCTGCTCGGCGCTGTGAGTTTCGTGCTTCTGATTGCCTGCGTGAACGTGGCGAACCTGCTGCTCGCCCGATCCGCTTCCCGCACGCGGGAAATTGCGATCCGCACAGCCATGGGAGCCGGCCGCATGCGCATGTTGCGGCAACTGATGACAGAAAGCGTTCTTCTTTCGCTGCTGGGCGGAGGACTCGGTTTGCTCTTGGCCTGGAGCGCCCTCGGGCCACTCCTGAGAATCTCCGGAAGCAGCCTTCCGCAAACCCCGGCGGTGGGTTTGGACGGCTGGGTACTCGCCTTCACTGCGGGAATCGCGATTTTCACCGGACTTCTCTTTGGCATCTTCCCGGCCCTGCGCGCGGCAAAGCTGGATCTGCGGGAATCCTTGAATGAGGGCTCGCGCGGATCCACGGCCGGGCCGGGACATCACCGGTTGGGCAACGCCCTGGTCTCCTTGGAAATTGGCTTAGCCATGCTGCTCCTTGTCGGCGCCGGACTGCTCTTGCGCAGCTTCTCGCGGTTGCAAGATGTACCGCCTGGATTCCAGGCTGATCATTTGCTCGTTGCCGATATTCCCGTCTCCCAGGCCGTTTATGCCAAACCAGAGCAGCGTTTTGAGTTTTACGACCGCCTAGTCGAACAAGCCAGGACGCTGCCCGGGGTCCGCGCGGCGGGTGCGGCGTCGTTTTTGCCCGTGAGCGGCGGCGGCTCAGTGATCCATTTCAACATCAGCGGGCGCCCGCCAAAATCGGCGAACGATTTTACGGCGGCCGGTTACCGCGCCGTTACCCCGAGCTATTTCGAAACTCTGGGGGTCCCTCTGCTCCAGGGCCGCCTGATCGCCGCTTTGGATACCGAAAAGGCTCCGGCAGTTGTGGTGATCAATGCGAGCATGGCGCGTCTCTATTTCCCTAACGAAAATCCGCTTGGCAAGCACATGCAGCTTGGCGCGACACCGGTCAAAGAGATCCCCACGATGGAAATCGTCGGAGTGGTCGGCGATGTCCGCCCCGGCCTTGGCATCGATCCGCAGGCGGAGATGTACCTTCCGTACCGGCAGGCGGATCAGCTCCTGCCGGTCTTCCAGCTTTCTATCGTGATGCGCACGGCTGGCGATCCCTTGCTCCAGGCGGTGGCGCTGCACAGCGCGCTTGCCCAAATCGATCCCAATGAACCGCTCGTGAAAGTCCGCACCATGGAAGAAAACATGGCCACAACGGTGGCGGAGCCGCGTTTTCGTGCATGGCTTATCGGAATCTTTGCCCTGCTTGCCTTGGTGCTTGCCGCGGTGGGCGTCTACGGCGTAATGTCCTACACGGTGACCCAGCGCACCAGCGAAATCGGCGTTCGCATCACCATGGGCGCGCAACCGCAAGACGTATTTCGCGTGATCGTTGGCGAAGGGTTGCGGCTCGCGCTACTGGGCGTGGGAATCGGTCTCGTAACGGCTCTCGCCCTGACGCGCCTGCTCCGAAGCTTTCTATTCGGCATCAGCGCCTACGATCCGCTCACCTTTATTGGGGTTTCGGTGCTCCTGACGACCGTCGCAGTCGCGGCATCCTACTTCCCGGCGCGCCGCGCAACTCTCGTCGATCCTTTGGTCGCACTGCGCTACGAGTAGCGCAGTGCTGGTTCTAAGCCTGTTCCTGCTTTTCACATGTGATGGTCAGGGACTCGATAGCCACTTCATTGCTCATGGCGTTTAGCGTGGGGCCATCCCATTTGCTGGGCCACGCATTGGTAAAATTCCATCTCACCGCTTCCGTCCCGTCCGCGTTCAGCAAAACGACCGAGCCAGATTTTCTCTGCAACTGACCGTTTATGACGGCGAGGTGCCAGCTGTACAGGTCTCGCGACGCAGTCACTCCCCATTTCAGAACGATATCGGGGTAGGACACTTTGCCTGGGATTTTCCGGACCGTAACTGGCTCCGAGCCTTCGCGATAGTCCACAACCTCGATATGTGACCCCAGTCCGGTGCATTCCATGAATGCCGCCTGCTGAATTCCATCGATCTCCACGAGAAACCGGAAATTTGTCAGTGGATCCACTCGTTGCGAGCCAGCCATTGGTCCTCCCTCTCCTATCTCCGTTTGGAGCTTGACGGGCTGAGAATACCGCACTTTCGCTCCCAAACCCCAGCTGTCGCCGCGCCCCGTCTGCATTTCGAATTTCTTTCATTTTGCTGTAATTCTTGGCGCCGAACAGCGTCTAGGGTTAGAGAGATCCCAATGCGACGACTCACATACGCAAGCCTGCTGGCGCTATCCCTCACCCCGTCTGCTTTTGCTCAGGCACCGGAGCCTCGAAAGATCGCCGACCAATATGTAAAAGCGGCCGGCGGAAGCAAGGTCCTCTCCAAGATCCAAACTATGACGCTGGAAGGCTCGTTCAGCAACGCAGCGGACGGAAAATCGGGCACTTACACGTTCGATACCAAGTTGCCGAACCGCTACTACTCGGAATTGGTGGTTGGCGACAAGAACGTAATCGAGGCCTACAACGGCAAATCGGCGTGGCACCAGACCGCGGCGGGAGAACTCGCTACACTTCTGGGGCAGGAAGGCCTCCAACTCGAAGCCGCTTCTAGCTATTACAACTCGCGTTTCTTGAATCTCAAAAAAAACAAATTGGCGCTGGCGTTTATGGGCCACGCCCAAGTGGGCGGAAAAGATGCGCTGCACGTCGAAGTAACCGCCCCGACGGGCATGAAACGGGAGGTGTTCTTCGATCCCGAGACGCACCTGATCGTGAAGGAAGCAGGGCCACTCGATGGCGTGAACGAGGAAGTCTTCTACGATGACTACCGCGCGGTCGACGGCGTTAAGTTGCCCTACAAGATCGAGTTGCATCGCGGAAGCGACGTCTACGCTGTCATTATTACGCGCGCGGCGATCAACGCGACCGTCGGCGAGCGGGTCTTTGACTTCCCTATAAAAGCTCAGGTGAGGCTCCCGGACCTGAAGGCCTTGTTCAAAGAGATCGACGACAACCAAAAAACCATCGACAAACTGAAGGAAAACTATGCAGGCACGCGCGTGGAAGAAGAAACGGACTTTGAAAAAGACGGCAAGGTAAAAAAGACGGAAGTGAAGGAATACACGTTTTTCTATTTGAACGGCGAGGAGATTTCCACTCTGGTCAAGAAAGATAACAAAGCGCTTAGCGCCGAGGAACAAAACAAAGAAAACGAGAAAACGCAGAAAGAAATTCAGGACATCCAGAAGCGCGAAGCCAAGAAAGAAGCCAAAGACGAAAAAGCCAAAGAAGAAGGAAAGAAGGAAAAGAGCGATGACGACGTCGGCGTCGAATCTTTCTTGCGCACATGCCAGTTCGTGAATCCCCGGCGCGAGCGCTTCCGTGGACAAGACGTGCTGGTCTTCGATTTCGAGCCCAACCCGGAGTATAAAGCGCGCAACATAGTGGAAAAGATCGTCCAGAAACTGGCCGGAGTGATTTGGATCGACGAAAAAGCGCACGATGTGGCACGTCTCGAAGCCTACTTCGTCGGCGACTTCAAATTTGCTGGCGGCTTGCTCGCCAACTTGCAGAAGGGAACGAGTTTCATTTTCGAGCAGGCCTACCTCAACAACGAAGTGTGGCTGCCGACGTACGAGGAAGCTCATGCGGCGGTCCGCGTGTTGCTGGTAAAAGGCTTTAAGGTCAACGCCATCACACGATATTCCGATTACAAGAAATTCAACGTCGAGACTCTGGCCACCGTTGCCAAGCCAAAGGGCACAGAGGAAGTGGCGCCCAGCAAACCCAAGGACCCGCCGCCCGCGCCTCCGCAACCATAACTTCACTTGCCACGGATTTGTGCCGTTCGGGTTCCCGAGCTGCGTCTGGAATCTCCCTCCCCGTGGCACCCCAAACTGACGGAGCCGCCCAGCTACTGGCAGCTGCGCGCCAGAGTGATAGGATAGCCCCCGCAGTTTTGGGAGCCCCCATGCGAGGAAATATCCTCAAGAGTTTTTTGTTGACACTCGCGGCCATCGTTTGTTCGCCGCCGCCTGGTGTTTCTGCCCAAGCGAAACCAGCTGAAAACGCGAATTCTGCCCCGTTGCGAGTTGGCATTGCAGGGCTAGTTCACGGCCACGTCGGCGGATTTCTTCAACAGAACCAGCGCCGTTCGGACATTCAAATCGTGGGAATCGCCGAGGAAGACAGCAAACTCGCCGCGTTCTATGAATCGAAGTTTGCCCTCGCGCACAACATCTTCTTTGCGAAGGTCGATGAAATGCTTGAGACAGCGAAGCCGCAAGCCGTGCTGGTCTACACAAACACATACGACCATCGCAGCGTAGTGGAAGCCTGCGCCCGCCACGGCATCCCCGTGATGATGGAGAAGCCGCTGGCCGTGAGTACGGAGGACGCGCGCGCCATCGAAGCCGCGGCTCAGCGGGGAAAGATCCAGGTCCTGGTGAACTACGAAACGACCTGGTACCGCAGCAATCGAGCGGCGTACGATCTCGTGCATGAAAACGCCATCGGCGCCCTGCGAAAAGTCGTCGTCCATGATGGACATTCCGGCCCGAAAGAAATCGGCGTGGAATCCTGGTTCCTCGCCTGGCTCACCGATCCGAAGCTAAACGGCGCGGGCGCCCTCTTCGATTTCGGCTGCTATGGCGCC
>Ga0210384_10008836_pt1 | contig 10461 bp, 10 predicted proteins | sample IncBWH2MmetaG_FD_160574 | JGI IMG/M metagenome (GOLD analysis project Ga0210384, IMG submission 160574) | Forest soil microbial communities from Barre Woods Harvard Forest LTER site, Petersham, Massachusetts, United States - Inc-BW-H-2-M | ecosystem: Environmental > Terrestrial > Soil >...
TATTCGTCGTCGAGATATTGAGCGCCTAGCGTGCGATAGCGATCGCCTGCGCCTCGTTGGTAAGCGAGGAATAGATTCTCGGCGATGGTGTACGACTCGTCCATGGTGTACGTATCATCTTTCCCCGGGCGCCAACGTTCGCCGTGTTCGATGGCTCTTCCGGGAAGATGGGGCAAGGCTACGTCGGTTGTATGTTCGAGAATTCGCAACGCGTCGGGATCCCTAGCCAGGCGATGCGAATCCATCAGTCCGCAGACTAGCTTGTCGTAGCAGTATGCTGGGAAGCGATTGTTTTCGTAGAAATCGCCCGAGATCGTTTTCGCGTATTGGCGATTCAGGTGGAGAACTTTGTTGCGGATTTTTTCGTCCCGGTTGATCGCGTATGCGCGGGCCAGAGCGGAAACCCATTGTCCGAAAGTTGCTGCTGGAGCAAAGCCCGGGCCGAGGGATCGACCGTCGAAGTTCGGATCATAGAGATACCAGCCGCCGAGGTCATCGCCGGGGGCGCTCTGTCCGGACATTTTTCTTAGGGGCTTGAGCAGGCTGTCTTCGCTCAGTTCCACGAGTACGGAAATGTTGTCTTTTAGTTGCTGCTCGTGGAGTTCGCTCGAGAGAGTTACGTCGGAGTAGTCGAATTCCTTGAGCGGCGGGCGTTCGTTAGAAGAATCGAAGAAACCGCGAAGAGAAAAGCGTGGAACGGCGAGTGCAGCGGTTGCGAGCGGTGTGGTGGAAAGGAAATGACGTCGAGAATATTTACGTGAGGTCATGGCTTAGAGGCACAGCCTCTATTAATAGCCGACGTGCGGAAGCTGTCAAGCGCGCGGCCAAGAGAAAAAAGACTATGTGGCGAATTGCGGCGCTTACCGTGCCCGTACAAGAAAAAATCAATACGACATGACCAGATGGACCAGGGTGCGGAGGGCCACACCTGTCGGGCCTTTGGCTAGCCACGGTTTGGCGTCGTCGTTCCAGGCGGTGCCGGCGATGTCGAGGTGTATCCATGGGGAGTCGCCGGTGAATTCCTTGATGAACATGGCGCCGGTGATGGCGCCGCCGCCTTTGCCGCTGCCGATGTTTTGGATGTCGGCGACCGTGCCTTTGATGAATTCGCGGTAGTCGTCATCGATCGGCATTTGCCACATTTTCTCGCCGACGGCCTTGGAACTGGCCAGGAGTTTGTCGGTGAAAAGTTGGTCGGAGCCGAAGACGCCGGCGTTGACGTTGGCGAGGGCTACGACGATGGCGCCGGTGAGCGTAGCGGCATCGATCAAGTGCGTGGCGCCTAACTGCTTGGCGTAGTGAATGCCGTCGGCGAGGATGAGGCGCCCTTCGGCGTCGGTGTTCAAGACTTCGATGGTTTTCCCGGACATGGCCGTTTGAATGTCGCCGGGCTTTTGGGCCGTGCCGCCAGGCATGTTTTCCGTGGAAGGCACGACGCAGATGACCTTGACGTTGGGCTTCAGTACGGCGAGCGCGCGCATGACGCCCAGCATGGTGGCGCCGCCCGCCATGTCGTACTTCATCTTTTCCATACCGTCGGCAGGCTTGATGGAAATGCCGCCGGTGTCGAAGGTGACGGCTTTGCCGATGAGGCCGATAACCGGCGCGCCGGGCTTGAGATGCGCCGGTGTGTAGGTGACGACCATCACACGCGGCGGTTCGGGTCCGCCTTGTGCAACGCTCAGCAATGCGCCCATCTTTAAGTCAGCGATTTTTTTCTCGTCGAGGATTTCCACGGCAAGGCCCGCTTGTTTGGCCATGGCTTCGGCCTTTTCGGCGAGAATTTTCGGCGTGAGCTTGTTCGAAGGCTCGTTGATGAGGTCCCGCGCGAAATTCTGAGCTTCGGCAATGATGCGGCCGCGAGAGAGCCCCTTTTCTCCTGCTGCGCGATCAGCGTCGGAATACCCGGTGAGCACTAAGGTGTCGATGGATTTGTCGTTCTTCTTTTCGGTCTTGTACTTGTCGGATTCGAAGTTTGCCGCCAGCGCGCCTTCAGCGATGCTTTGCGTGAATTCCTCGGTCGCGTTGTTTTCGCGAATCAAGAAGGCGAACTGCTTTACCGAGCGGGCTTTAAGGTAACGCAGCGCGGCGCCGGCAATCTTTCGAAGAGTGGCGCTGGTGAATTGCTCCCGCTTCCCTGCTCCAACCAAAAGGAGGCGCGCGGCTTTGAGCCCTGCCGGGGCATGAATCAATGTCATTTCCAGGGTCTTGCCGGTGAGTTCCCCGCTCTTGGCGAGGTTGCGCAACAAGCCGTTGGCGGACTGATCGAGTTCCGCGATGCGACCCTGAATCGGGTCGACCTCTTCGAACACGTAGGAAACGAGAGCATCGGTTCCCAGTGTGGCGTACGGCTTTGCTTCGAGTGTGATTTGCATGGTTCTTTAACGCCTCCGGTTGTTGTACATCGCTTTTTCAGTTTCCCTGCGGGCTTCCTTGTCGCGCTCGTCCTGGCGGCGATCCCACGACTTCTTGCCTTGCGCCAGGGCGATTTCGACCTTGGCCAGGCCATCGCGGAAGTAGATGCGCAGGGGAATGACGGTCAAGCCCTTGGACTGGGTACGCCCGGCGAGCTTGTGAATTTCGTTCTTGTGAAGCAGAAGTTTGCGCGAACCGAGAGGCTCATGGTTCCAGGGACCGCCGGGCATGTACTGTGCAATGTGCGCGTTAACGAGCCAGGCCCCGCTAGGCTTGAAATCGACATAAGCATCGCGGATGTTCGCTTTTCTTTCGCGCAGAGCCTTTACTTCGGTGCCGTGGAGGACCAAACCGGCCTCGAATCTGTCCAGCAGATGGAAATTATAGGAGGCAGCGCGGTTCTGAGCCACGATTTGCTCGCCGGCTTTGCTGTCCTTCTCGGGTTTTTTCGCTGGCTTGGACACAATCCTCCATGATAGCTGGAGTGTTAAATCTTGGCTACAGGGATGAAAAAAACCCTATTATCGGAGGCGGTACAGCCAACCTTCCGCGTCTTGCCCATGCTCTAAAGCGAGTGATAGACTGCAATGGCTTCGCGTCGAGGCCTCGGAGAGTTCATGCGGCGTTGCTGTAGTGCCATCCTGTGTGTGGGAATAGGTCTGTTCGCAGCGGGCTGCCCAAAGGGCCAGACGGACTATAGCAAGGGGCGGAAGGCTGAGACGATCGAAGATTACGATGCCGCGCTGGAGTTTTACCAGAAAGCTCTAAAGGCCGACCCCAACAACGCCGGGTACAAAATCAGAATCAATCAGGCCCGCTTCCAGGCGGGAGAGATGCATATAAAGCTAGGCCTGAAGCAGAGAGAAAACGGGGACCTGCAAGGCGCGGCGGCGCAATTCCAGCGGGCACAAAACGTTGACCCTTCCAGCCCGATTGCCGGGCAGGAACTGAAAAGAACGCTGGCGATGATTGCCGAGCAGACGCACGCCGGGGATAACGCCAGGCCGCAAGCGGAGGATGATGCGCAGCAATATTTGTCGGCGCCGCCACAACTTAAGCCACTTTCCAACGTAGCGATCACCTACAAGGCGTCGGGAGACGCGAAGATCATCTTCGACACGATTGGGAAGCTGGCGGGACTCACAGTCATCTACGACCCGGATTTTCCCGCTCGCCGAATCTCCGTGGATCTGAATAACTTGACGCTGGAGCAGGCGCTGCAGGTTGCCAGCTTTGAGAGCAAAGCGTTCTGGATACCGCTGACGGAAAACATCATCATGGTGGCGCCGGACCAAACGACGAAGCGTCGCGACTATGAAGAAGAAGTGCTCAAGACCTTTTATCTGTCAAATACGGTGACGCCGCAGGACTTGACGGAAATCGTTACGGGGCTGCGGCAATTGTTCGATTTGAAGCGCATCGTGCAGCTCAACTCTCAGAATGCGATTATGATCCGGGCGACTCCGGACGTACTGACGCTGGTTAGCAAACTGCTGAATGACGTTGATAAAGCCAAACCAGAAGTGCTGATTCAAGTGGAGGTGCTGGAGGCACGCACGGATCGTATAAGGAACTTGGGGGTTTCGCCCGGGCAGAGCGCGTCCATCGCTATAAATCCGAATGCCACAACGACGACGGGGAGCACCACGACCTCCACAACAACGAACAACACTACGCTGAATACGTTGAGACACCTGAACGGTAACGATTATAGCGTCACGCTGCCAAACTTTACGGCTAACGCGGTCCTTACCGACACCTACACTAAAATCATTCAAAATCCTGAGTTGCGGTCAGTGGACGGGCAGCAAGCAAAACTCAAAATTGGCGACCGCATTCCGATCGCAACGGGAAGTTTTCAGGCCGGCGTAGGCGTGGGAGCGGTAGGGTCGGCAGGCTTGGTCAATCCGCTGGTCAACACACAGTTCCAATATCAGGATGTGGGCGTGAATATTGATATAACGCCGCGCGTGCATCCGAATCGCGAAGTAAGTCTGAAAACAAAGATTGAAGTGTCTTCCGTTACGGGCACCTCGACCATCGGCGGAATCAGCCAGCCGATTATCAGCCAGCGAGTCGTCGAGCATGACATTCGGCTGAAGGATGGCGAGGCCTTTATTCTCGGGGGCCTGATCCAGCGAACAGACTCGAAGACATTGAATGGGTGGCCTGGGTTTGCGAAGATTCCGGTCTTACGTTACCTGTTCTCGACTGACAATGTGGACCATCAGGAAGACGAAGTTTTGATTGTGATGATTCCGCACATCGTGCGGCTGCCGGATTGGACGCGCGAGAATTTGCGGGGGATTTACTCGGGTACGGATCAGAGTATCCAGGTGAAGCGTGAAAGTGCAATCCGTACCCCTGTCACGGAGCCACCTAAGCCTGCGGTGCAAGCTCCGCCTGGCGTGGCGCCCGGGGCGGCCGTTCCCACGCCGGGTGCGGGTGCGAGCGGACCTGGCGGCGCGCCAGCCGTGAATCCGCCGCAAGGACCGCCGGGCAAGATGCGCTTCGAGCCTGGCACGCTTGCGCTGAAAGTGGGCGAGACCAAGACGGTCGCCGTGGTTGTGGAAAACGTGAGTGACCTATTCTCGATACCGATGCTGTTGCAATACAATCCGGCGGTGATCAGCATCGAAGAGTTTCAGCATGCGGTGAGTGAAGGACAGCACGGCGGGTTCCTCTCCGGAGGCACGCAGGAAATCGCCATCGTTTCCAACATCAATAAGGAGAAGGGTCAGGCGGTCATTTCCGCAACCCGGCAGCCAAATACGGTGGGCGTGAGCGGGAGCGGCACGTTGCTGGCGATTGTGATCAAGGGGATCGCGCCAGGCTCATCGAATTTGTCGATTGTGCAGCAGAATGCGAAAGATTCGCAGCAGCGGCCCATTCCGTTGGTCACGAGCGAGGCCGCGGTGCAGGTTCAGCCGTAGTTGAAGCAATGGGAAGTGAACCATGTTGCGGCGCGAGTTTCGTTCCAGTGGACGGTATCAGCAGCGGCGCCTTCCGCCAACGGCGGGAATGACGCTTCTGGAATTGATTATTTCCTGTGCTATTCTCCTGGTTTTGTCCTCCATGGCATTGCCAATTTTCCGGTATGCGGTGATCAGGGAGAAGGAATCCGAACTTCGCTATGACCTGCGAACGATGAAAGATGCCATCGACCGCTACAAAGAGCTGGCCGACCAGCACAAGTTCCGGACCGAGGTGGGGAGCGATAATTATCCGCCGGATCTGGAAACGCTGGTGACGGGGGTGCAGTTGGGAGCCGGAAACGACAAGAAGCTGCGGTTTCTGCGCAAGGTTCCTGTGGACCCGATGACGGGCCGAGCGGATTGGGGACTGCGCTCGACTGGGGACGATTCGGATTCGACGATCTGGGGCGGAAAAAATGTATTCGATGTGTATTCGAAGTCGCCGGGCACGGCGCTCGATGGGACAAAATATAGCGACTGGTAGTTCGTACCACGTTTGTGGCGAGGTGTTGCGATGAATGGATGGAGACGATGCACAAATGCATCGGCTGCACGGCGAAATCGGGGCGCGCTTTGCACAAACCGCGGCTTTACGCTCATCGAGCTGATGATCGTGATCGCGATCATTTTTATTTTGCTGGGATTGGCCGCGGGGCGTTACGACATGACGATCCAGCGGTCGCGCGAAGCGGTGCTGAAGCATGATTTGCTGATCATGCGAGAAGCGATTGACAATTTTACGCTGGATAAGCAGGCCGCGCCGCAATCAATGGACGACCTTCAGCAGGCGGGTTATCTTCGGGAAGTTCCAATGGATCCTATGACGCAGGCAAAAGACTGGGCGCCGGTATTCGACAATATCGTGCTTAGCCCAGATCAGGTGACCACAGGGATGGTCGACGTGCATTCGAATTCGGGGAAGACTTCGCAATTCGATGGGACCGCATACAACACCTGGTAGGGTTTTCCGCCACGAGGAATGTGGGCATGACGTTTGAGAATTCTTTGAAACTCTCGCGACCTCTGGACTTAGCAAAGTATCGCAGTTGCACAAGACGGGCAACTCGCGTAGTATTAATGACGCGGGGTGGAGCAGCCTGGTAGCTCGTCGGGCTCATAACCCGAAGGTCGTCAGTTCAAATCTGACCCCCGCAACCAATTATGCTGTTAAGCAGCAAGGGCTTCCGGTACTCCAGTCGGAAGCCCTTTTTCCTGCCACACGCAAGTTGTCCTCGTTTGTCCGAGTTCTCGAAAGCCACGAGGAAGGCGGCGGATTTCTCCGTGGTTCGAGTCCCCCGCACGTCCACCATTCGCCTGTCTTGGTTTACCGCACGAAAACTGATCGCCGCTCTTGAAGCCCACCTGCCCGCCTATGCCAACCGCTTATCACATTTACGCGCTTCTGGATGTCCAATTGCGTACACCTTACTGTGGTCAATTTTGCTCATCTAGACGGATTGGTCCTATAAATCATACGATTGGGCCGGGTGACCAGTTTCCTGTGTTCACTGAGGGGCAGATCCGAATGGCGGGTAAACGTAGTCTCGGTGTCAGTCGCGCAGCTCTCCGCAAAAAGTTCCGTACTGGGATGAGTTTTCGGAACTACCGAGACAGGGAGCCCGTCTTTTTGCAAGGAGATCCAGCTGATTCTGTCTTCTACGTGGAGAGCGGCACGGTGAAGCTCACGGCTGTCAGCACGCGCAAGAAAGCTATTATCGCCATCCTACAGCCAGGTAGTTTTTTTGGCGAGGGCTGTCTGGCAGGACAATCTCTGCGGATTTGTACGGCGAGATCCATTGGACAATCCAATGTTATTCGACTGCAGAAGCAGCACGTAGTTCGCACGCTCAAGAGGGACCCGAAGTTTGCGACGCTGTTCGTTGGATATTTACTTACGCGGGTAGTTCGAATCGAGGAAGACCTGATAGATCAATTCTTCAATTTCAGCGAAAGGCGACTAGCGCGGGTTCTGTTGCTGTTTGGGGATATAACCAAGGAATCGAAATCGGACTCCGCCCTGAAGGTGAGCCAATCAACCCTTGCCGAGATGGTTGGTACTACCCGCGCGAGGGTAAGTAAATTCATGAACGAGTTCAAGAAGAGGGGCTTGGTCAGCTATAACGGGGGCTTGCAAATTAACAGTGCACAGGTCGCCGCGTTTCTGGAAAATCGCCCGCTCTCCGTCAAGAAAGCGTAGGCCCGGCCAGATGGCTCCGGCTTTCGCCATCAGCATGACCGCCGAACCGAAGGGACGTGCAATGCGATGGGAGGCAAGAAATAAAGACTAAACAACTAACACTGAAGGAACAGTCTTCGGTCGCCTGCCCTACGTGCGGCGTGGCAGCCGGGCAGCGTTGCATATTGCATTCGGGTGCCAAGCGCTCAGGACCACATGTGGACCGGAAGCTATCTGCGATTGAGGCGATCCAAGAGAAACCGGGCCCATGAGGTGTGGAATGCCTTTCTTTCTTGTGAAATGCAAAAACCCCAATTGCGAGGCGATGCCGGTTACGCCGTACTACACTACTTTTATGAAGCAGGAGGAGATTAGGAGTTCAATGACTGGGTGCGGCCCTATTCAAATCACTTGCCAAGAGTGCGGTCACATTGATACTTACTTTCGGGATGATTTTCGCATAACTGCTGGGACGAATGACTTTTTCTCCGATCATCCAAGAAACAGACTGAAATAGAGTTAAGTTAATTACTCGGGAAAGTACGACGCCAGTATGTTCGTAAGGGTGGGGCAGAACCATCCGGACAGAGTTAGACCTTAATGCAGGAACATCTAGGACGCTGCGCTGAAAAGCTTCGCTGTGCAGTTCGTTATCTGGCCAACAGTCCCTGCGCACCTCAAGAGAAGTTGACTGGGGTGTACCGCGACACTGGGTTTGGAACTATTTGCCAAGACGATTTTCTGGACGGCTCTTTGAAAAACGACTACCTGACCATTAGAGCCTCGCTAGTCAAAGCCGATGAGCCTAACTTCATAGGCAAGATCGCGACCATGTCCGATGAGCAAGCAAGCACGCACGGTCATAGGCCAAATCTGTTCGCTTTCTGAGGCCGTTGCATACCTCCTGGGCAAACAGAGCAATTCCGAGCGGTAGGGGAGAACGCAAACATGAAAAAGGGAGTGAAGTTGAGAGAGTCTACGCCGGTCGTAACTGAATACGAAGACGCTTCCGGTTTCCCCGATGAACAAAAGGCCAATTCGTATTGCCGCGAAATGAACGGCTGGAGTTCTGGGTGGACAGTTGAAAAACTCAAACTGGGTGGGGTGGACAAGTGGAGAGTTGTTTGGCTAGGAGAACTTGCCCTTGACACGTGGGAAAAGAAGATCGGCAACGTGACCTTGACCTATTCGACGGAAGGCACAGTGGGCGTTGGCTACACTCACAATTGCGATTGCCGCCGAGGAGATTTGATGACAGGAACTATCACCCAGACATCAGGCATACGGTTGACGCGGGACGAAATTGAGAAACTGCCAAGCTTTGCTGAATGGGTGGCGCAGTACACCTGACGCCCAATGCCTGAAAGGTGCAGAGTTATGGTACCGTCAGGAGTCTGAGGATTCAGCAATGTCCGCAGCTAGAATTCATTCAAACAGGTTCCCCTGACGGCTGCCTGAAGAACCCCGGCAGGAAAAAGCGGCATGCCCAACCTTCGACCCTGAAAAGTCATCCGGGACGCAGAAAGCGCGCAAAATACGCGCCGCGTGGAACGATGGGCCACGCGCCTCCTGTCCCGGGCTCCTGAACATCCTCCGCGTAATGCTTTTGTAATGTTGCCAACATCGGTAAGCCGTTCAATACAGAGCTAGACCCAGGAACAAAACTGCTATCCTCGGGCGTTCCTTTCCTGGTCATACACGGTGTTCAAAGTTTTCGATCGTCTGATACGTTCGTCGTCAAGCGCTTCGAGAGGAATTCACGGAATAAATTCATGCCCACTCGCCCGGTGAGGCCAACGGCGGCATTGGAGAACACCAGGTTGGCGCCCCGATTCGCTTTGGGATAATACAGATTGGACAGTGCTCCTGAGCACATGTCCCCAAGGAAATAAGAAGAGTTTGGCACAGTTCGCCCACTATCGCTGCGTGTGACAAATACGGAGCTGACCGCATGCATGAGGCGAGACTTAACGGACCCGGAGCCCCGATAGTAGTAGCGCGGATCCTGGCGAAGGAACGCGGGGAAGAGCGCATTAGTCAGGAAGTCACTGACGCGTCCGTCGGCAAACGTTGCAGCATAACGTTTGCTATATCCCGAGGCCCCTTGCCCGTACCCGGCATAGGCGTTCGTCGCCTGTTCGATGCCGGCACCGAAGCCGACGCCGATGAAGGCAACGGGATCGAAAGCGCTCCGTGCAGCGAGCGAGAATTTCTGTTTCCAAGTGAGCGGGGCGGCGTTAAAAATATAGCTTGTATAGAAGTTTGGGATGACGCCGACCAGACGCTGCGCGTTATCCTTGCAATTAATCCCCACATGCTGCTCGCCTCCTGTGAACCCGTTAGAACAGGCGTTAGCGCCGCCGCACCGAGGTACTCCAAAAATGTCCGCCAGTCTATTTGCACCCTGTAAATTTACGTGTGCTGATTGAGGAATGGAATGACCTCCGAGTGGATTCTAGGCAATCCGTCCAGAAACGGCGAAGCTGCATTCCCTGGCTACCCACCGTCATGGATGGGCGAGTGCATTAGATTTTGTCCGAGTTCTGTCCGAGAAGGCCATACAAACAGGTACAAAACGGAGCAAAGCAAACGGGCAGTTTTCCTCTATTTTCTTGCGTTTGGTTGTCTGGCTTTGTACCACGTGTAGGCCGAAATTGCGCTCATAACCCGAAGGTCGTCAGTTCAAATCTGACCCCCGCAACCATCTTCTAGTGTAGATCATTCTTGTCCAAATTAAGAATCTGAGAAGTTAGACAAAAAAAAGCTGAGCCTCTGATAACTTTAGATCGGGTTCTGCGAGAACCGATCACAAAATCAAGGAGGCTCAGCCATGACTCGAGTCTGCAGCATTTTCTCACAAATCTTGCAGTTATTTCCCCGTCTGGAGTTCGAATT
>Ga0210384_10008837_pt1 | contig 10461 bp, 9 predicted proteins | sample IncBWH2MmetaG_FD_160574 | JGI IMG/M metagenome (GOLD analysis project Ga0210384, IMG submission 160574) | Forest soil microbial communities from Barre Woods Harvard Forest LTER site, Petersham, Massachusetts, United States - Inc-BW-H-2-M | ecosystem: Environmental > Terrestrial > Soil >...
ATTTGCAAGCGGTTCATCCGCACTCGCGCGGAAGGAAGCGATGAGCCTCACGAAACCGATGTTGGGACTGGCGCTGGGAGGGACGCTCGGACTGCTGGATGGCCTGAGCGGACTCTTTGAGCCGTCACTGGCGCCGGTGATGGGGAGTGTGATCACGTTTTCCATGCTGAAGGGGCTGGTGTCCGGCGTAGCGATTGGATACGTCGCGCAAAAAGTGCATTCGATGTTGCTTGGAATTCTCGCTGGAGTTGCGATCGCCGCGGCACTGAGTATGCTGGTGATCCTGCGCGCAGGGATGGCGCTGTTCTGGGACATCATGCTACCGGGGATGCTGCTGGGCGTCATCGTGGGATTCTGCACGCAGAAATTCGGGGTGCGCGCAGACGCGGTCGGCGCGCACCACTAAAATCCATTTTGAAGAGTTCCGATCTTTTTCGAGGGAAGAGAGCGGTAACGAAGAAAAAATTCTGAAAGGAGCAAAGAAATGAAAAAAGCAGCAAGAATCCTCGCGGTTGGATTGATGTTGGCGGCACTTGCGGTTCCGCAGTCCGGTCTGGCTGCGGGCAACGGCTCGGCGGCTTTTGAACAACTGAAGTCGCTGGTAGGGCACTGGGAGACAGACAAGTCGAACATGAGCAAGGCGACGCTGGACCTGGAGTTGACATCGGGCGGGACGGCAGTGCTGGAAAAGTTCCGCATGGTGGAAGACGGCAAGCCGGTGGAAATGGTCACGCTCTATTACCTGGACGGCGACCAGATCAAGTTGACGCACTACTGCATGGCGGGAAACCAGCCGACGATGCACGGGACGTATGCGCCGGAATCGAAGACGCTGAAGTTCGAGCTGGAAAGCATTACAAACTTGAAGAGCGCGGACACCGGGCACATGCATCACGCGACGTATACATTCATCGACAACGATCATTTCAAGACGACGTGGACATTCCGGAAAGAACAGAAGGATGCTTTCACGGAAGACGTAACCTACGTCCGCGCAAAATAATGCGTTACCCTCCAGGGTGATGCGATACGATATTCTCCTCGAGGGTATCCATGAAAGGCATTTTTCTGGCAATTGCATTGATGCTGGCGGCGGACGGCACGCAAACGCTGACGCAGGAAGAGCGGGACCGTGCCGTAGCGGAACTGGAAGGGTCCAAGAAAGCCTTTCTGGGCGCCACGAAAGGACTTTCCGCGGCGCAATGGAGCTTCAAAGAGGCGCCGGAACGCTGGTCGGTGGCGGAGTGTTCGGAGCACATCGCGCTGGCGGAAGGATTTATTTTCGGACTGGTCAGCGAACGGATCATGAAAGCGCCGGCGAATCCTGAGAAGCGGGACGCCGCCAAGGGCAAGGACGAGTTGATCATTAAGATGATGCAGGACCGGAGCCACAAGGCGACGGCCCCGGAGCCGATCGACCCCGCAAAGCATGGAATCATGGCGCCGGAAGAATCGGTGAAACTTTTTCTAGACAACCGAGGGCATACCATCGAATACATCAAGACCACGCAAGAAGACTTGCGCGACCATCTCTTCGATCACCCGGTGCCGGCGATCGGCACGCTGGATGGTGGATCATGCTGATTTCCGGGCACACACGGAGGCATACCTTGCAGATCCTGGAAGTGAAAACCGACCCGAATTTTCCGAAGATGTAGGGCGCAGCGGCAAGCAGCCAGCAGCTCACCGGCCAACTGGAGACCACGGGGCAGGCAGGAATGTCTGCCCCTTTTTTTGTGCCTGGCATAGAATGCCTTGCATCGAACTAGCGGGGGCGATGCAATGGGATTTGCGGCGTTTGAGGGACAGAAGTATTTGAATCTCGAGACGTTCAAGAAGAGCGGCGAGGGAGTGAAGACGCCGGTGTGGTTTGCGGCGGAGCCGTCGGCGAAGCTGGATTCTACCGAAGCGAAACTCTACCTGTACACCATCGGAGTTTCGGGAAAAGTGAAACGCATCCGCAATAATGGGCGCGTGAGAATTGCGCCGTGTGACGTGAAAGGCCGCGTCCTGGGCGAATGGGTGGATGCGCGAGCTGAAATCGTGACCGGCGATGAGGCAGAATACGGGACGAAGTTGCTCAACAAGAAGTATTACCCATGGAAACAGATCCTGGCGTTTTTCGCTTCGTTCAGCCGGCGAGGGCGGACGGTGATGGCGATCCGACCGGCGTGAAGGAAAAAGAGAGAATTCAGTATTCCGTATTTGAGCTGTCCGGCGGGAGTGCGGTTGTTGTTGGCCAGGATTTGGGGAAGAGGTGAATTGTCACTTGCCCAAGATTACTGCAATTCCGGAGAAGACCAATTCCAGCTTCGAGAGCGGCAGCTTGCCCATACGAGTCGAGAGAAAATCTTTGTCCACTGTAAGAATTTGGGAGACGTTGGCCACAGAATTCTTCGGAAGACCCGTGAGACGGGCCGAAAGGGAGACGTTTCCCGGCGCCGGGCCCCACTTCAAATTGGTGGTCAATGGAACGCAGACCACAGTGGCAATGCGGCTGCGATTTAACGCGTCAGACTGGACGACTAGCACCGGGCGACGGTAGCCAGGAGCCGACCCGGCGGGGTCGGGTAGATCTGCCCACCAAATCTCGCCTTGCGAAATTACCACTTGCTACGCTCAAGAGTGCGACGTGCCGCGGCAGAAACGAATGTGTCCGTCGTTTCACCCACCTCAGCACAGGCCTTATTCATGGACTCGGTTACCTCTTCCGGGGTGTGGCGAGCCAAGTACTCCCTTAAGGCGTCGCTGAAGATGCGGCTCCGCGACTTCCTTGTCCGCCGCGCGAGACGTTCTGCTCCTTCGAAAACATCATCGGGAATGGAGACAGCTGTTTTCATACCCCGAGTATAACCACTCCAGAGTTGGCAGACAAGGCGCGCACTCAACTAGCTACCTGGTGGAGGGCGATGCGATCGAATGCGTGGGGGTGGCAAGGGAGCGGAGGGAATCGGTGAAGGGGGCGCGGGCGACGCCGCGTTCGGTGAAGATGGCGGCGATGTAGCGCGCGGGAGTGACGTCGAAGGCGGGATGGGCGGCGTGGACGTCGGGGGCGATGCGCACGCCCTGGAGATGGGTGACTTCGGCGGCGGAACGCTGTTCGATGGGGATGTGATCGCCATCAGGGATGGAAAGATCGAAGGTCGAAACGGGCGCAGCGATGTAAAAGGGGACGTTGTTTTCCTTGGCGAGGACGGCGATCTGGTAGGTGCCGATTTTGTTGGCGGTGTCGCCGTTGGCGGCGATGCGGTCCGCGCCGGTGACGATGGCGCCGACTTTTTCTGTTTTTAGAAAATGACCGACCATGTTGTCGGTGATAAGCGTGAGGGGGATGCCGCCTTTGTGCAGCTCCCAGGCGGTGAGCCGCGCGCCTTGGAGATAGGGGCGCGTTTCGGGCACAAAGACGTGGAGTTTTTTGCCCTGTTCGAATGCGACGCGGATGACACCGAGGGCAGTGCCGATTCCGGCGGTGGCTAACGCGCCGGCGTTGCATTGCGTCATGACGTGGCCTTCGCGGGGCATGAATTCGGCGCCGAAGCGGCCGATGGCTTCGTCGGTGGATTTTTTTTCGAGATGGACTTGCCGCGCTTCTTCAACCATTCCCTGCTTGATTTTGCCGAGGTCGGAAGTTTGCGAGGCGACTTCGGCGAAGCGGCGCTTCATGCGCTCGAGAGCCCAGAAGAGATCGACGGCGGTGGGGCGGGTTTTTGAAAGCGTGTCGCAAATTTCAGCGAATTCAACACGAAGAGCTTCAACCGAATTTGCAGAAGAGTGCAAGACGCCGAGGGCTGCGCCCATGGCCGCAGCAACACCGATGGCGGGCGCGCCGCGAATGACCATATCGCGGATGGCTTTGGCGACTTCGCGGTAGTCGGTGTAGGTGTGGGTGACTTCCTCGCCGGGAAGCAGGCGCTGGTCGAGCATGAGGACGCCGCGGGCGGTCCACTCGATGGGTTGCGCTATGTACATTCGCTCAAGAGCCTCGCAAACTTTCATTGTAACGAACGCGGAAGCAGAAAACGAATCGATCAGGGGTGCGGGGACATTTTGGTGAAGCCATGCGTGCTGGCGACGGCGGCAAGCGCGATGAGCGAATTGTATCCGAGATGCATGAGATAGCTGGCGAAAACAGTGCCAGTGCGGGCGCGAACGTAAGTAAACGCGATGCCGACGAAGATTAGAAGCGAAACGATACCCCAGGTCCAGGCGAGCTGGACGCCATGAAGCAGGCCGAAGCAAACCCCCGTAAGGAGGATGCTGGAGGAGATGCCGGCGCGAATGGATTGTGCGGACCCCACGCCCAGAAAACGCAAAACACCCGAGACCATTCGCACGAACACGGGGTAGAGATAGCCGCGAAAAACGGTCTCTTCGACAAGGGGCGCGACGGCGACGGCCATTCCCATCATGAACATGGCGCCAAGCCTGCTTTTCATCAGAAGTTCAATCGGCATGTCGTCGGGAGTGTGGACGCGCGAACCGACGACGGCGGCCAGCAACGATAGACCGGCGCCGGAGAGAAGGTAGAGCCAAGGCTTGGAAGGCAGATTCGAAGCAGTGGGAATAAGTTTGCGCCAGCCGAGCGTATGCCAGAAAGGCTTCTCGGGGAGCGCAGAAAGCGTGACGTAGAGGAAAAGAAAAATGAACGCAAACACCGCAAACGTCGAGCCCACGACAAACTGTGGGATGGAATAAAGATAATTCTGCAATTTTTCGGGAGTGAGATGCTTGCCCTGGAGGTAAGGGATCGCCAGCAGGGAGGGCACGACGGCCATAACCACGAGAGTGAAGAAACCGAAGCCGAGCAGGTGCAGCCAGGACCAGGAGATGCGGAGGTCTTCGGGGACTTCCGGCCTTTGCGAGTACGGAATGCGGGACGGGCCGGGAGCAAAGGAGAGAGGATCGCCGGCAAGCGCGGGCGCAAGCGTGTCAGTTGCCGGGGAGCCGGAAGGCGAAGTTGCGGCGGGATGGGATTCCGAGTTCTGATCGGGAGGACTTGAAAAGTTGTCGTCGAAGAGAGTCATCGTTTTCCTGGATGCGATTTCCTTGGCCAGCCGGTGGCCAGCGCAGCGGCGACCAGCGGCAAGAGCAGCTCGTGGTGGCCGGTGATGGCGTAGCCGTGCGATTCGGGTCCGCCGCGGCCGCGGGCGGAAGCGGTGGGGCGCTTCACTACATTCTGCAACGGACGGTAGTGCTGGATAAAGTCGAAATTCGCAGTGGTGATGGGGCGGAGCGGGACGCCGAGATTGCGGACGACGCTCACGGCTTTGAGAAAAACTTCGGGGAGCAGAACGGCGGAGCCCCAGTTGAGATAGACGCCGCCGGGATGCATTTGCTCGACGTGAGCGCAGAAGAGACGGAAATCGTGATGCGTGGCATCGCCGAGGGCTGCGCCGCTCGCGGTTGGATGCATGTGGGGGATGTCGGTGCCGATGGCGAGATGGATGGTGACGGGAATGCGATGTTTGTAGGCGGCGACGAGGACGCTGGAATTTGCGTGCTTGACGGGGATGATGCCGCTCGAGAGGAACTGGCCGGCGGCTTCGCCGTAGCCGATTCGAATGCGGTGGGCCAGCTTGGCGATTTCGTTGACGTACTGGCCGGTTTCGGCGGCCATGCCGAATTGGCCTGCGCCGAGGCCGGCTTCGACGTCTTCGGAAGTGTTGCCGGCGAGGGCGATTTCGAAATCGTGGATGAGCGCGGCGCCGTTCATGGCGATGCCGGAGACGAAGCCGCGTTTCATCAGGTCGATCAGGACGGGGCCAAGGCCGACTTTGATGACGTGGCCGCCGAGGCCCCAGAGGATGGCTTTGCGCTGTTTGCGCGCGCGGTGGATCGCGGCGAGAAGTTGGCGAAGATCTTCGGCGGCAAGAATGTTCGGAAGCGAATCGAGGAATTTTGTGATCGAAGTGTTGGCGGCGGGAGGCTTCGCAAAATCACGGACGCTGACTTTGCCCTTGCGCGAGGCGAGCGGATAGGTGTGAACCGCGCCGAGCGTGATGGGTAGGATGGAATAGATGCTCATGGAGCAGGGGATACTCTAACCCGCACGGAGCGCAATACCAAGCAAAGGCGAGATTTAGGAAGCGGGTCATACTTCGCCAACTCTAAGCTAGCTCATGATTTCGGCGAGGCACGAGGCCAGAATTTCCACAAAGACGCTACACCTGCGGCGATCGCGATAACTCCCCCGACTAGGAGCCCACAAAAGTAAGCATCCATTTCATCAGGGCCATCTGGTGGCGGGCCGCAGCGGCTCCAAAGGTACGAACCTCCAAGAAATCCTCCAAGCCCCAATAAACACGCCGTGATCAAAGAAAAGAGGACCGATGCTGCGCGACGGCTACTTTGCGATGCCATTGTGGTGGCCGTTGGGGGAGATCCCGAGGACGCGGGCGAGGACTTGGCCGGTGTAGGATTTTTTAGTGCGGGCGACGAGTTCGGGAGGGCCCTGGGCGACGATGCGGCCGCCGCCTTCGCCGCCTTCGGGGCCAAGGTCGATGACCCAGTCGGCTTGCTTGATGACGTCGAGGTGATGCTCGATGATGAGCACGGTGTTGCCGAGATCGACGAGGCGCTGCAGGACGTCGAGAAGTTTTCGAACGTCGTCGAAGTGCAGGCCGGTGGTGGGCTCGTCGAGGATGTAGAGCGTTCGGCCGGTCTGGCGCTTCGAAAGCTCGCGAGCCAGCTTGATGCGCTGGGCTTCGCCCCCGGAGAGCGTGGTGGCGGACTGGCCGAGAGTGACGTAGCCGAGGCCGACTTCGACGAGCGTGGCGAGCTTTTGCTGGATTTGCGGAATGTTTTCGAGCAGCTTCAGCGCGTCGGACGAAGGCAGATTCAGGACGTCGCTGATGGAGTGGCCCTTGTAGCGGACGGCGAGCGTTTCTGAATTGTATCGGCGGCCGCGGCAGACTTCGCACATCACGTAAACATCCGGAAGAAAATTCATTTCGATGCGGCGGAGGCCGTCGCCCTGGCAGGCTTCGCAGCGCCCGCCCTTCACGTTGAAGCTGAAGCGGCCGGGGCGGTAGCCGCGCTCGCGCGATTCCGGGAGCATGGCGAATAGATCGCGGATAGGCGCGAAAACACCGGTGTAGGTGGCGGGATTCGAACGCGGGGTGCGGCCGATGGGGGCTTGGTCGATCTCGATGACTTTGTCGATCTGATCGGCGCCGAGAATTTCGCGATGGGCGGCGGGCGCCTCCGAGGAGCGATAAAGCTTTTGAGCGAGGGCACGATAGAGAATGTCGTTGACGAGAGTGGATTTGCCGGATCCGGAGACGCCGGTGACGACGGTGAGCAAGCCGAGGGGCAGCGTAATGTCCACATCCTTGAGATTGTTGGCGCTGGCGCCGAGAATCTGGATGACTTTGCCATTGGGGCTGCGGCGCTTTTCGGGGACGGGGATTTTGGCGGCGCCGCTGAGATATTGGCCGGTGAGGGACCCGGGCGTATCCTCGATTTGCTGCGGCTTGCCCTGGGCGACGAGGTAGCCGCCGGCATTGCCCGCGCCGGGGCCGAGGTCGACGACGAAATCCGCGCGGCGGATGGTGTCTTCGTCGTGCTCGACGACGAGGACCGTATTGCCGAGATCGCGGAGGTGCTCGAGCGAGCCGAGCAGGCGATCGTTGTCGCGGGCATGAAGGCCGATGCTGGGTTCATCAAGAACGTAGAGAACGCCGCGAAGGCGCGAGCCGATTTGCGTGGCGAGGCGAATGCGCTGGGCTTCACCGCCGGAGAGCGTGGCGGCGGAACGGTCCAGGCTGAGATAGCCGAGGCCGACGGCGAGCAGGAAATCGATGCGCTCGGCGACTTCTTCGAGGGGGCGGGCGGCGATTTCTTTTTGGCGCGGGGTCAGCTGCGCGATGATTTTGGCGACGGCGGGGCTCGCTGCGCTGAGGGACAGCGCGGTGAAATCCGCGATGGACCAGTGGGCGAGCTTGACCGCGAGCGATTCGGGGCGCAAGCGCTTGCCGTGGCAGGTGGCGCAGAGCGTCGCGGACATGTACTGCGTAATCCACTCGCGGTAAGTGTCGGAACTAGACTCCTCAAAATTTCGTTCCAGGAATTTCAGGATGCCCGGGAAACGGAAGCCTTTTTCGCTTTTGGAGCTCTTCTTTTCGGAGCCGCTTCCGTTCGAAGGCGGGTAGCCGTACAAGAGCATGTTCTGGACATTCGCGGGAAATTTTTCAAAAGGCGTTTCAAGACTGAATCCATGCGCGTAGGCGCCGAGTTCGAGGGTGCGCTTGAGAATCGCGGAGCCGGAGCCCGGGCCGAGGCCGCCGTCAAAGAGCGGGCGAGTCCAGTCGGTGATGATCTTGGAGGGATCGAAATCGTATTTTGAGCCGAGACCGTTGCAGGCGGGGCAAGCGCCGTACGGCGAATTGAAACTGAAGGAGCGCGGCTCCAGCTGCGGAACGGAAATGCCGCAATCGGGGCAGGCCAGTTTTTCGGAAAAGACGTGCTCCTTGCCGCCGACCACGGCGACGGTGACGAGTCCGCTGGCAAGCTTGAGCGCGGTGGCGATGGATTGTTCGAGGCGCGCGGCGATGCCCTGCTTGACGAGAAGACGGTCGATGACGATTTCGATGGTGTGGTTCTTGCGCTTGTCGATGACCGGGAGATCGTCGAGGGGGAATAGCTCGCCGTTGATTCGAACGCGAACGTAACCGTCCTGCGTGAATTTTTCCAGTTCCTTGCGGAAGGCACCTTTCCGCCCGCGGACGATGGGCGCAAGGATCATGACGCGGTCATCGGATTTGCAGATCTCGCCGTGCAGGATGGACTGGACAATCTGTTCGCTGGACTGGCGCGTGATCGGCTTGCCGCAGTTGGGGCAATGCGGAACGCCGACGGAGGCGTAGATCACGCGGAGGTAGTCGTAGATTTCCGTGATGGTGCCGACGGTGGAGCGCGGGGAGCGCGTGGTGGTTTTCTGCTCGATGGCGATGGACGGAGAAAGGCCTTCGATGACGTCCACTTCGGGCCGTTCCATTTGGTCCAGGAATTGGCGCGCGTAGGCGGAGAGCGACTCTACGTAGCGGCGCTGGCCCTCGGCGTAAATGGTATCGAAGGCGAGAGAGGATTTGCCCGAGCCGGAAAGCCCGGTAATGACCGTGAGGGAGTTCCGGGGGATTTCGACGTCGATATTCTTGAGGTTGTGCTGGCGCGCGCCCCGGATTACCAGTTTGGTCAGGCCCATGAGACGAAAGCGCTCCCTCCCCAGGAGCTCTGGCGCCCAGTAGGCACACTGAGGCCAAAATAACTCTTCACGATAACAGGCTGGGGAGAAAATGGTCAAGCAGCCGCGAGGAAAGGACTCAACAAGCACCCTAGAGGGGGGCAGGACAAGCCGGGAGGGCAGGTAAATTTGCGGGGGAGGTAGGGCTTTTTTACTTAGAATTATAGTCCAGTTCATTGAAAATAAAGGGGTTAAGAATGGCGTAGAGGTTGCAACCCTAAAGTCGGTGGGGGAGGCGAGCCGAGGATCCCTTTAGGGGATTGAGGGCTGGGCCGGTTCGCTACTCCCCCCTTTTTTATTGCTGCTGACGGTAAACCGCAAGAAATCTCCGTAGCTTTGCAGGCCGGTTCCCAGGCTTCCCAACATAGCGAAAATCCACATGCTTAACGCGCGATCCGTGTTTCGAGCACGGCTCAGGTCTGGAAGAAATGGGATGGGGCGGGTGCGGTGAGACGGCTTACGCCGGGCTGGAGGTCGTGGGCGCGGGTGTCGTAATCGGCGAGGGTTAGAGCGAGCATGATGGCCAGCCAAAAGACGGAGCATATGATCACCAGCTGGGTGCGCTTGGGGCTGTAACGCGCGTGCATGAAGTAGAGAACGACGAGGGTGGCTTTGATGCTGGCGATGACGAGAGCGATGACGATATTGAACTTGCCGAAGTTCTGAAAAGCGGCCCACACGGTGATGGCCGTGCCGATCATCAACGACGAGAAAATGACGGCGTAGACTTTTGGCGAAACAATGTGCTCAGACACGCGTGCCTCTCCCAAACTGCGCTAATGGTGCCGGTCAATCAGGTATAGCAATGGAAACAGATAAATCCACACAATGTCGACGAAGTGCCAGTACAAGCCCACGGTTTCCACGGGCGTGTTGTACTGCGGCGTGTAACGGCCGGCGAAGGAACCCTTGATGAGCCAGAGCAGGAGGCCTGCGCCAATGATCATATGCAGGGCGTGCAGGCCGGTCATTCCGAAATACAAGGAGAAATAAAGCTGCCCGTGGAAGTTGATGTCCGGATCGCTCTTGATGGCCTTCTCCACTTCCTCTTTCTCCAGGGCCAATTCCTTGAGGTTATCGCCGGGCGTGGGGTGCGCGGAGCGGTAACGCATGTCGAAGCCGAGGCCCGGGATGAGGTGATGGTCGTACTTCTGCTTGTACTCGATGGCTTTGACGCCGAGAAAAACGGTGCCGAGGCCAAGCGTGGCGATCAGGAAAAT
>Ga0210384_10008838_pt1 | contig 10460 bp, 10 predicted proteins | sample IncBWH2MmetaG_FD_160574 | JGI IMG/M metagenome (GOLD analysis project Ga0210384, IMG submission 160574) | Forest soil microbial communities from Barre Woods Harvard Forest LTER site, Petersham, Massachusetts, United States - Inc-BW-H-2-M | ecosystem: Environmental > Terrestrial > Soil >...
TCCGTGCTGCTGCTGGCCGTACTGGGCATGAGCATCTACGCCTGGCATATGCGCGGCCGCGCGAAGGCAGGTTCCGTGACGACTCTCGATAGCCGACCGGTCGCGCCTCCTGTGGCTGGGGCCACCGAGCAAGTCACTTTATTCGTCGCCTATGACGACATCGGCGTGCTTCACGCTCAGTCCGCCCGCATTCCTCTGCCCAGCGTTCGCCAGGAACGCGCCGAGGAATTGCTCCGCGCCCTGCTCGCCATTTACCTGGACAAATCCTCGCCTCACCCGCTTCCTGCAGGCTCAGACGTGCGTAGCGTCTACCTAGTAGATCCCGGCCTCGCCGTCATCGATATCAATGCAGCCTTCGCCGACGGCCATCGCTCCGGCGTTCTTTCGGAAGAATTGACTATAGCGTCTTTGATTCAGACACTCACGGCAAACTTGCCGGGCATTTTGAGAGTGAAGATTCTGGTGGAAGGGAAAGAGCGGCAGACTCTGGCTGGACACGCGGACCTGTCCAGCTTCTACGACGTCGCGGCCGTCAATCAGCTAGCGACGCAATTGCAATCAACCCAGTAGCAGTCTCGTTTCGTGACCGCACTTCACTTCGCGAAGCGGCCAAGGAGACAAACTATGTCAAAGGAGTCGAGGGCGCGAGAGTCCAAGGGAGAATCAGCCCCAAGAAGTAAGGTTTTGCCGAAGCTCGGTGGACTGATCCAACGGACAGCGGTGGTCTCGGCAGGCATCGCGCTCTGCGTAGGACTGGCCGCCGCCCAGGCCGCTACCGCCTCTGCGCACACAGAACCTGCACAGCAACCAGAGGAAATCGGGACCGTCCGGCAAGTCTACGATGGAACGCTATATCCCGACATTCAGGTCCAGACCTTCCGCAATATCGACCGCTTGTTTCCTACGCGGGCCGTAAGACACGGCACTCACGTCTATCCCCTCCCAAAAAGTGAAGCTCCCTTAAAAGGCGTCGAGTTCTCTTCCGCCGGCAATAAATACGACTTGTACGATTACATGTCGCTGAATCGAGTGAGCGGCTTGTTGATTCTTAAAGATGGGAAGATCGCCTTCGAGCGATATGAACTCGGCAATAACGACACCACGCGATGGATGTCAATGTCGGTCGTCAAGTCGATCACTTCAACTCTGGTTGGAGTCGCAATTAAGGATGGCTACATAAAGAGCATCGACGATCCTGTAACGCGGTACCTGCCAAAACTCGCGGGAAGTGCATATGAGGGAGTGACGATAAGAAACCTGCTTCAGATGGCATCGGGAGTCAAGTGGGATGAGACCTACACGAACCCGGCGTCAGACCGCCGCCGCATGCTGGAACTACAATTGGCGGGCAGACCCGGATCGATCCTTGAGTTCATGTCCACGCTTGGCCGCGCAGGCGAACCGGGCACAATTTGGAACTACAACACTGGAGAAACCCATGTTGTCGGAGAGTTGATACACGCCGTGGTCAAAAGACCGGTCGCGCAGTACCTGTCAGAACGGATATGGTCGAACTTTGGAATGGAGTCTGATGCGACGTGGTGGCTGGAATCGCCTGACGGTCAGGAAATCGGCGGCAGCGGCCTGAGTGCCACTTTGCGCGACTACGGTCGATTTGGGCTGTTCGTGATGAATCATGGCTTGATGGGCGGGGAACAGATTCTTCCGGAAGGCTGGGTCAACGAAGCCGGCACCAGCAAGATGATCGGTGGCAGGAGAGTCAACTATGGATACATGTGGTGGATTCCGGATGTTTCCACGAATCCTGTTCATGAAGGCGCATTCTTAGCTTCCGGTATCTTCGGGCAGTCTATTTACATAAATCCCGCGGCGCGCGTCGTAGTCGTGGTGTGGAGCGCCCGCCCGAAGCCAACCGGCACCGATACGGTCGATGACAAAGACTTCTTCGCCGCGGTGGTCAATGCACTTCACTGAGACCCGGCGTCAGGCCGCTCGTCCGCCGGACCTTTCCGATTGCCCCTACTCCACCTTTTCCGCCACCCAGCGGGACACTGCCGTCACCAACTTCCGAGGAGCGAATCGCACCGACTCGGCGACCAGCCAGTTCTGCACGCCGGAAATCACGATTGTTTTACCGGCCATCAGTCCGCGATATCCGTCGCTCGCAACTGCGTCGACCTTCATCGCACCGATTTTCTTGAACAAGCGGGAGTTTTCCATTCCTGCGCGCTTCTGGAAGTTGGTGTCGGTGGCTCCGGGACAAAAACAGCTCACCACCACACCGGATCCCGCTAGTTCGTTCGCCAGCGCCTCGGAAAATGACAGCACATACGCTTTGGTGGCGTAATAAACCGCCATCAGCGGACCTGGCTGAAAAGCCGCAGTGGAAGCTACATTCATGATCTTCCCGCTGCGCCGAGCCAGCATTGCGGGAAGAAACAACCGCGTCAGTTGGGTAAGGGCCGTAATATTGAGAGAAATCTGCCCCAGGATTTCCTCCTCGGACATCGAGGCAAACTCGCCGAAGCCGCCGAAGCCGGCATTGTTCACCAGAACTTCCACGCTGATTCCTTCCTGCTGCAACTGCTCGAACAACGATTTCGCAGCCCATGCTTCAGACAGATCAAGCACGACGGTCTTGACCGCAACTCCAAACTCACTCTGGAGTTCATTCGCGACCTGCTTCAGCCGCTCCGGGCTGCGAGCAACCAGCACCAAGTTGTAATGATCGCGCGCAAACAGTTTGGCGAGTTCGTATCCAATGCCGCCGGAGGCGCCTGTGATCAAAGCGGTCTGAGTGTTTGCATCCATGAAGTCACCTGAGAGATTTCAAAGTCTAATTTGTTAAGTATGCTGCGGGTGCCGCACCGGCTCTGGATGGCAAAAGAAAAGCGCGGGCGAGTCGCCCGCGCCCACATGATCCAACTAACTTACGCCCCGACCAGCGCCGGCTCCACTCCGTAAATCGAATGCCACGAAGTTGCAGCCTTGAGCTTGCCATTGACGTTGTTGATATTCTTCACGCCTTCGCTTTCCAGCCATGATCGGAAAGCCGCCGCGCCCTGCTTGGCATAGATTGGAATGCCGTCTTTCCAGGTGGCGCGACCGCACAGCACGCCATTGAACTTCACTCCTGATTCTCCAGCCAGTTCCAGGGTCTCGCTAAACTCGGCGTTGCTAACGCCCGCCGAAAGATAGATGAACGGTTTCGTCGCCACATTCGCCGCCTTGTGGAAGTGGTCAATGGCTTCTTGCTTCGTATAGGCTTTCTGCCCGCCAAAGCACTTCATGCCTTCGACAAACTTCATATTCACCGGCACTTCCACCTTCAGCACATCGACGCCGTAGCGGTCTTTGCTGAACTCCCGCATCGCCTCGGTAACAATCTGCGGCTTTTTCTTCGCGTAGTCCAGTCCCTTTTCGTCCGCACCCTCGTCATAGCCCACGAACTCAAGAAAATAGGGGATGTCATTGGCGCGGCACTCGTCCCCAATGCGCTCCACCCACGCATGCTTCTTGTCGTTAACTTCCTTGGGATCGAAGGGCGTGTAGTAAAGCAGAATCTTCACGCAATCTGCTCCAGCTTCTTTCAACCGGCGCGCCGACCAATGATCCAGCAGATCGCCGAGCCGGCCGGGACCAGTCTTGTCATAACCAGTCTTTTCATAAGCCAGCAGCAGGCCCGCATTCTTGGCCCGGCGCTTGGAAGCCGGAAGTCCCCACTCAGGATCCAGCAAGATAGCGCTGGCATGCGGCGTCAAAACTTCCGTGACCAGCGTCTTGAACTCTTCCATCATGGCGTCGCTGACTTCCCCGCCCTTTTCTTTACTCAGAGACTTTTGCAGCGACCCGCGCTGATCCATGGCGGCCGCAGCAATGACACCGCGTTCGTTCGAGACTTTTCTGAGGCCCGCAAGTTTGCCGGGGGTAAGCTTCATAGATTTCCTCCAGGAGAGAATAAAAGAATGTGTGCGTTAAACCACTCATTGTAAACCAAGCCAAACCCACGAACGAAAGAGAGGAGGTGAAGGAGGTTTGTTCACAATGTCCAAGTGCGGGGGCCCGAAGCGGTAATAGGTAAGTCAAAGGCTAATTCCGGGTTTTTCTCTTGAGTTTGCCCGGTATTGGTGGTAGTGATAACGCGTTAGTTTGCTGCCATCCCAGGGAAGCTCGAGTCCGAAGCTCGAAAGACAAGTTTCGCAAGGAGCATCCATGAAGACCAAAGTCTTTACTCTCCTGATCGTTTGTTTGTGTTCCAGTCTTGGGTTTGCCGCGCAAGTTTACGGAACTCTCAGACAATCCGGCAGGCCCGTTCCCAACGTCACGGTCGAAGTCCTGTGCGGAAACAACACATATTCCGCGGTCACGGATAACTACGGCTCTTATAGGCTGTTTGCCAAAGAAACCGGCAGATGCACCCTGCGGGCTCGCTATCAAAATCAATTGCCCTCGGCGCCCATCGATTCCTACAACGATCCAGCGCACTACGACTTCGACCTCATCCTTCAGGGTGGCCAATATCAACTGGTGAGAAAGTAATGCCGGATCCGGACAAAACAAGATGGGACAAGGCGGCAATTATCCTTCAGCCGGTGGGAGGATTGCTGACTGCCTTGGCGGTAGCTCTTTTGGGTGTTCTGGGCTCTAAATCTTTGGACAAGAGCCAGTCCCAAGATGCAAAGCTGAGACTATATACCGAGTTGATGAGCCGTCGGGAACAGTCCGACACGGCGCTCCGCGAAGACATGTTCAAGTCGATTGTAGGAACTTTTCTCACCCCTTCCACAGCCAAGCTGGAGCAGAAGGTGCTCAGTCTGGAACTGCTGGCCTACAATTTTCATGAGTCGTTGGAACTGGCTCCACTCTTCAAACACGTGCGCCGCGAGGTGGACGAATCGAAAGATCCACAAAAGGCGGATTACCAAGCGCGATTGGAAAAGGTGGCAAAGGAGGTTGCCGGAAAGCAGATTGAGATACTGCAGGAGAGCGGTACGTCGCTAGAAGGCAGAGTAGATTTCCTCGAGCTTCAGGCTCATCCGGAGGGCATAACAGTCCTCGACGGGTGTTTTCCTCTCCATTCGGAGGAGGTGGCGAAGGATGCCGTTCGGGATCAACGCGCCGCCCTCAACATATCCGATGAGAACCACCCCAGATGCATCCGTGCCAGCGTGCTGGAGAAGGACTCAACCACGCAAGGATTGAGCATTCGTTTGGAGAGCGAGACGCCCGAGGGTGAAAAGGTAGACCAGCTTTTCTGGGTAGATTTTTACGACCTCCCCATGGTTGACAACACCCGCCTATCCCACGATCAGCGATTGGCGGTCGTTCTCAGGACTTTTACGAAAGACACCGCCCAGTTAGCCTTCGTTTATTTCCCCGGTTCTCATGCGGGCCTTAAGGACAAGCCTTTTTACGATGACATGCTGCATCAGTTGGAGTTGACGCCGGAGGATCAGCCGAGGCAACACTAGCGCGCTTTAGCGTCTGCGGCGGCAATCGATTTGGTCTTCAGGAGTTGAAAATATGTGGAAGAGGTGCTCGAAGAGATTTGTTTGGGTCTGGGCGATTCTGTCTGTTGCTTCCCTGCCGCATTCATTTACCCAAGACGAACCGAAAGCAGCAAAGAAGCCAGAACTGATTGTGGTGCAGGTCAAGGTGAGCGATAAAAAGACGGCAGTCGCCATCGACAATGCCGACGTGAGGGTCAAGTGGGGTGAGCCCGAGGCTGACTCTATCAGCGAGCCGACAAATTCAAAAGGCATCGCCAGGCTAGCTGATGTCCCGCGAGGGATGGTAGGCATCCGAGTCATTGCTCACGGTTACGCGGTAGGCGTGAAAACAAATGTAGATCTCAAGAAGGAAGAACAGCCCATCAAGATCGAACTGGAGAAGGAAACGCATGGCCACGCCGGAGACGGCGACGCTCCTCCCACGGAGTAAGCCTCACAGTTCTGTCTGCACAATTATTTCGCCTGGCGGAGGGAAACGATGGACTACGACGTTATAGTCATCGGCAGCGGTTTCGGCGGAGCCATTACCTCCTGCCGTCTGGCGGAAAAAAAGAAACGCGTCCTCGTGCTCGAGCGTGGCAAGAAATGGACCAAAGACACTTACCCGCGCGAACTTGACGACGACTGGATCTGGAGCCACTCCCACCCCGAGGAGTTTCACGGCTGGACTGACCTGCGCCGCTTCAAAGGCATGGCTGTGATTGCGGGCGCCGGCGTGGGTGGCGGATCTCTGATCTACGCTAATGTCTCTGCCGTTCCTCCTGAATCCGTCTTCCAGTCAGGCTGGCCCTCGGAAATTACCTTCCAGGGATTACAGCCTTACTACGACACGGTCGCCGAAGTTCTCGACCTTCAACAAGTACCTGAAAATCAGTGGAGCCCACGTGTGCGCCTAATGCAGGAAGCTGCCAACAATCTGAACCAGACGCAACGTTTTCGTCCAGCATCGCTCGCCGTTTCCTTTGATCCCAATCTGCAGTACGACTTCAACACCCCGCCTGCTACCAGCAACACCAAGAAATTCATCAACAAGCATGGCGCCGAGCAAGGCACCTGCGCGCACCTGGGCGAATGCGACATCGGCTGCCGCGTAGAAGCCAAGAATACGTTGGAAAAAAATTACCTCTTCATCGCCGAGAAGAATGGCGCGGAAATCCGTCCACTTCACCTGGTAACCAGCATTGAGCCCATCGCCGGAGGTTACCGTGTGCATCACCTGGAACTCCGGGACGGCGGCAGCGTCGCCGGATCAACCACCGCCGAGCGCGTGATCGTCGCTGCCGGTTCCATGGGATCCACCGAACTTCTTCTGCGCTGCCGCGACGTCGACAAGACTCTGCCCAACCTTAGCCCCTTCCTCGGCAAACACTGGAGCAGCAATGGCGACTTCCTCACCCCTGCCTTCTATCTTCACCGCGCCCTCTGGCCTGATCGCGGCCCGACCATCGGCGCCGTCATCGACTACCTCGATGCTTCCGATAACGGTCAGACCTACTGGATTCAGGACGGCGGCATTCCCAATGTGATGAACAAGTATTTTCAGGCGGTGCTTCACCAACTGCGAAAAGCTCCTCACGAAACTCATCTTCTCGAGGGTTTCAACATGCAATCGCTGATCCAGCATGTGACGCTGCTCGCGGCTGATCTCGATGTTTTCAAGCACATCATGCCGTGGTTTGCTCAGGGAGTGGACGCTGGCGACGGCGATTTGCACCTCACCAACGGAAATCTTGACCTGACCTGGGACATCGCCGCTTCCATGCCGCTATTCGATACCATCGAGCAACGACACCACAAACTCGCAGAGGCTACGGGCGGGCATCCTTTTCCGCTGCCCACCTGGCTCTTATCACACGAATTAGTCACACCGCATCCCCTGGGCGGGTGCAACATGGGCGCTTCCATCGGCCAAGGGGTGGTAAATCATGCAGGTGAAGTTTTTAATTACGCGAATTTGTATGTGGCCGATGGCGCGATCATTCCGCGGCCGCTGGGAGTGAACCCCTCGCGCACTATTAGCGCGCTGGCGGAGAGGATCGCGGACAGAATCCCGTGATGGGAAGAGTTCGCGTGAGGGCAGGCGGTTCTAGCCAGCCTCTACGGCCCAGTTCTCAATCTTCAACCCGCGAACGCGTTGAAATTCTCTCACGTTGTTTGTGACCAGCGTCAACTTGCTGGCGAGTGCATGGGCGGCAATCCAAAGATCGTTGTTTCCGATCATCTCGTCCTTCGTTTCTAGATCGGCACGAAGCGTCCCGTAGGTTTCACCAGCGCCATCTGGCAAGGCTAGTGCAGGGAGCAAACGCACTAACTCATGCAATCGTTCCAGCGCCGCAGCCCGCTGGGCGCTCTTGGCAGCGCCATAGAGTAGTTCGCCATAGGTGATGACCGAAAGCGCCGCTTCTCCGGGCCGCAACTTACGAAAGCGCCGCAACACCTCCTCCGGCCGGCGCTGCCGGATGTAAATACAGATGTTTGTGTCCAGCAGATAGCGAGGCTCCATCACAAGCCCTTGCGCTTCTGCGGCAGATCTTTCTTGCTCCGATCTTTCCCGACGGAGGCGAGTGATAAATCATCCGGAAGGCCGGCCAGCAGATCGAAGGCGCGAGCCATAGTGCCGTCTTTCTCCCGCAAAACAATTTCGTCCCCCCGCCGGAAGATCTCAACCTCTTGGCTCTTCAGTCGAAACTGCTTGGGCAGTCGGACTGCCTGACTGTTTCCTGACCGGAAAACCCGTGCTGTTCCCATACCGCATCCTCCTACGTATATACGTTAAGTATATACATTTTGTTTCGAGGTTCAAAATGGTTTTCCGAAATGAGAGTTTAGGTAAAGAAAATTCTTTGCCGCGAGAGAGTGGTATAGTGGTATGACCGCTTTGATTTCTCGCCTCGACGATGCACGTTGCTCCCGCGAGAAACTTCTTAGAGACTAGTTCTGTAGGACATCCATCATGGCCATTGCTACAACCAATCCTGCGACCGGCGAAGTAGTCCAAACCTTCCAACCGCTCACTGAGAGTGCCATCGAGAAAAAGCTGCAGCAAGCCGTCACCGCCTTCCAGGCTGAGCGCAAGACCCCTTTCGCCGGGCGCGCCCGCCGCATGGTCAAGGCCGCCGAGATTCTCGAACGGGACAAGGAAAAGTTCGCACACCTGATGACCCTGGAAATGGGCAAGCCTTATAAGGCCGCCATAGCCGAGGCAATGAAGTCCGCCGGCGGTTGCCGCTTCTACGCTGAAAATGCCGAGCGCTTTTTGGCCGACGAAGCGATCGACACGGGAACGCAGAAGAGTTTTATCCGCTACCGCCCCATCGGACCCATTCTCGCCGTGATGCCCTGGAATTTTCCGTTCTGGCAGGTGTTTCGCTTCGCTGCCCCGGCCCTCATGGCAGGTAACGTCGGACTGTTGAAGCATGCCTCGAACGTTCCCCAGTGCGCTCTCGCCATTGAAACGATTTTTCTAGAAGCCGGATTTCCGCAGGGCGCCTTTCAGACCCTGCTGATCGGCTCGCAGCAAGTAGACGCGATCCTCAACGATCCCCGCGTGGTCGCCGCCACCCTGACCGGAAGTGAGCAAGCCGGGATCGAGGTGGGAGTCTCCGCCGCCAAGCGCATCAAGAAGGTGGTGCTTGAACTGGGGGGAAGCGATCCTTTCATCGTGATGCCCAGCGCTAATCTTGATGCAGCCGTGGCCACTGCCGTGGAAGCTCGCGTCATCAACAACGGCCAGTCGTGTATCGCCGCCAAACGTTTCATCGTGACCGACTCCATCGCCGACGAGTTCGAGAAGAAGTTCGTCGCCCGCATGAAGAACCTGCGCATCGGCGATCCCTTCGATGACAAAACTGAACTCGGTCCACTGGCCACTGCCGACGCCGTGAAGTCTCTCGATGCTGACGTGAAGAAATCTGTGAGAGCAGGCGCCAGACTACTCACTGGCGGAGAGCCCTTGAATCTTCCCGGCAATTACTATGCTCCCACCGTTTTGACCGATATACCGAAAAACTCGCCCGCCTATGCCGAAGAGTTCTTTGGCCCAGTCGCGATGCTATTTCGCGTCAAAGATATCGATGAAGCCATCCGCCTGGCCAACGATTGCCGCTTCGGCCTTGGCGCCAGCGCCTGGACCACCGACGCCGCCGAGCGCGAACGATTCATCAACGAACTCGAATCCGGCATGGTCTTTATCAACAAGATGGTCGCATCCGATCCTCGGATTCCTTTCGGCGGCGTCAAACATTCGGGACATGGCCGCGAACTTTCCGCCAATGGCATCCGCGAGTTCATGAATATCAAGACCGTCTCAATCGCATAGGGGTCGAGGATCCACCGATCTCCGAAAACAACACATTGACGAAATGATTTGTATCGGAAAGTGCGTCCAGTTTAGGCGCACTTCCGCGCTAACCATTGCGCGCGGCGCCAGTCGAATGTGATATCGGACGGGGTGGATTAACCAGCCGCCCGGAGGCCATCGATGCGCACCCTCCTTGATACATTCGCCCAGACGCTGCGCACGCTCTGGGCGCACAAGCTGCGTTCGTTTCTGACTATGTTCGGAATCGCCTGGGGCGTCGGGTCCCTTCTGCTGCTCGCCGGAGTGGGTGAGGGATTCCGGAACGGCAACCGACGTCAACTCGAAACTTTTGGCAAGAATATTATTTTTCTCTTCGGAGGGCGCGCTCCTGCCGTCGAGGGCAGCTTCAACTCCATGAAGTGGTTCAACCTTACTTATGACGACTACCTTGCTATTCAGAAAGAGTCCAAGCTGGCCTTGCACATTTCGCCGGTAATTGCCCGCAACGACATTCGAGCGGTCAGCGACTACACCAGCACCAACGGCCAGGTCTCGGGTGTTCCACCGGTCTTCAGCCAGGTGCGCACAATTCCCTTGCAGGTGGGACGCTGGTTCAATGACGAAGACAACGACCAGCGCCGCCGCGTCTGCATCCTGGGCCGGGAGATGACCCGCAACCTGTTTCCCGG
>Ga0210384_10008839_pt1 | contig 10459 bp, 9 predicted proteins | sample IncBWH2MmetaG_FD_160574 | JGI IMG/M metagenome (GOLD analysis project Ga0210384, IMG submission 160574) | Forest soil microbial communities from Barre Woods Harvard Forest LTER site, Petersham, Massachusetts, United States - Inc-BW-H-2-M | ecosystem: Environmental > Terrestrial > Soil >...
AGCGGCAGGCCAGCCGAGAAATCGGTCATGGCGATATTCCAACGCTCGATGCTATCGGCGCTGCCGGTCGCGAAGGCGCGCGCCGGCATGAGCAAGGCGAGGCCAATCAGTACGGCGGAACAAAAGGCAATAGCCTGGAATGGACGACGTTTAATCTTCATGTCGTTCTCCTTGTGTCCTGAGATTTGAGATCCATTCAAAGGGTCGCCAGTCCGCGTCCAGAGTGCAGACTAGACTTGAAGCGCTAGCCAGCGATGTGCAGAGAAGCTTCAGTGGGAACATGGCAGTATTTTCCCGAGCAGGAGGTTGTCTTCCGGTCGGCAACGCACTGTGTTGTGGATCCGCGTGTGATGGGCGGCGTCACTTCGCCGCTATCTGCGCAGGCACGTCGATCCCGTGCGCCGCCGCTTCCCGAAGCGTATGGGTTACAAGATAGACCTGCGTGAGCAGCGGCACATTGGCGGACCGGATCGCATCTCCGAGCGCCTTCTCATAGCAACCTTCCGGATCGGGGGCGGGCGCCAGGTCGACCCGGTTGCCATGCGTGCAGGCCACCCGCGCAGCTTGCTGAAGGCGCGTATAGAACTGGTGCGCTCCGGCAGGCTGACTGAGATCGAGTCCCTGTGTGCTCACGTGAATAGCAACAGTGACCCCATGAGCCCCAGCCACAACGTTGCCGGCGAAGAGCGTGCACGCAACTGCGGCGGCGCCGAGGACGGACCGGGCACTCATGACAGCTGTTTTGGTGTACATGTGAGTCTCCTCATGAATCCGCGTTGATCGTTCGTTTCATTGACAACGAGTCCTCGGACGACGAATTGGACACCTCTGAATCGGGATGACGGGTGCCGTGGTCGGTTGGCGGGCAGGCGTGCTCGGGTGCGCCGCAAGTTTTGGTTGCCAATTTTGAGCTGGGGGACTCATATACAAAGAGGGGGAATTCTCATGCGTCGCGGTGGCCGTGGCTGACCCGAAACCATCCCTGGTCGAGCGGCTGTTTGCCGAGCACGGGGTGCCCCTACAGGCGTTCTTCCGGCGGCGCATCCGCAGCAAGGCCGATGCAGCCGACCTGGCACAGGAGGTGTACGTACGGATGCTGCGGATCAGCGACCAGGAGGCGATTCGCAATCCTGTCCACTACCTCTACACGGTGGCTAACAATCTCGTGAAGGAGAACGCGGTGCGCGACCTCCGGCAGGCGAGCGGCATCGACATCGACGGAGCTCCGGCGCAGGAGCAGCTCGAGACGCTGCCCGCGTTCGACGGGGAACTCGACACGAGGCAGCGGGTCGCGCGGCTCGGGGTCGTGCTGCAGCAGCTCCGTCCGAAATGCCGCGCCGCGGTGGTCCTGCGCTTCACGCATGAACTCACCTACCGGGAGATCGCGATCCACCTCGGAGTGTCCCGGCAGATGGCGAAGAAGTACGTGGCGCAGGGGCTGGGTCATTGTCGACGCCGCATGGGGCGGCTGGGTTGAATCCATGATCTCCAAAGAAGAGCAGGTCCGTGCCGCGATCGCCGAACAGGCGAGCGAGTGGCTCGTGACGAACGACGACGGGCCTCTGGATGCGCGGGACTCCGCCGCCCTCGCTGCCTGGCTGAAGGCCTCGCCGGTGCACGTCGAGGAGTTCCTCGGCGTGTCGGTGATCGCGCGCGATCTGCGGGAGGTCGGCATCGATCCTGAGTACTCCCTCGAGACGGTTCTGGCACGCGCACGCGCCGAGGACGACACTCCGGTCCAACCCCTCTGGCCGCGCGTTGTCACCGCTGTCAGAGAGCTACCCTCACGCCGCTGGCTAACAGCCGCAGTGACGATGGCGGCGGTCGTCGTGTTGAGTCTGGGCTTGTTCTCGTTGTGGAACGTTCGGCCCATCGCGCAGGTGTCGGCCCCCGGCGGCACGACGGCACTGCACTTTGAGACACGTCACGGCGAACAGCTGAGTCGTCGCCTGACGGATAATTCTGTACTGCACCTGAACACCGACAGTGCGGTCACCGTCCGCTTCGACAAGAAGCAACGGCTCGTCACGCTCACGGCGGGCCAGGCAGACTTTGAAGTCGCCCACGAGCCTGAACGCGCATTTCGGGTGTTCGCCGGATCGGCTGAGGTCGTGGCGCTCGGAACTAAATTCGATGTGCGCCTGGAGCATGACTCGACGGTGGTCACGGTGGTCGAGGGGCAGGTCGCGGTCGGGCCGTCCCCGCTGTTGAAAAAACTCGGCACGCACTCGGGCCAGAACCACCCACCACGATTTGTCCAGCTGGGGGCCGACCAGCAGATAAGGGTGGCCGCGGATGAGTGGCCGGCCACGCCCGCAGCCGTCGACGCGCAGCGCACCACGGCCTGGCTGCATCGACAGATTGTGTTTGACCAGGAACCTCTGGAGCGTGTCGCGGCCGAATTCAATCGCTACGCCCCGAAGCCAATCGAGATCGCCACACCGGCGCTACGGAATCTGCAGATCAGCGGGGTCTTCGCCACCGACGACACCGAAGCATTCGTTGCCTTTCTGCGCAGCCTCAAGGGTGTACAGGTCGAGGTGACTACGACGCGGATTCGCGTGTCGCAGGACCCAGGCGTCGCCGCGCCCGACTAGCCTTAACTGCCGCGCTGCGCTACGCTTCAGGTCAAGGCGCGCAGAGACGCCCGAATGGGTAGTGCATGGGGGTTCGCTCACGTCACCGATCAGCGGACGTCGCGACAGTGGTGTCCGGGGTGCTCCGCGCGCTCTCGATCTGCGCCCCCGTTGCGCTCCTTGATGCTCCGCCGACGCTAGCCCAGACCCTTCAACCTATTTCGCTCGCCGCCGATATTCCTGCGCGGCCTCTCGCGGAGGCACTTGCAGCGTTCGCCCGCCAGACCGGCCTGCAGCTGGTCTATGTCTCAGGTGTCGTGCGTAACCGCAGATCCCACGCTGCTGCTGCGGGACTGAGCGCCGATGAAGCGCTCGCTCGCCTGCTCCAGGGCACCGGACTGCGCTTCGAGTACCTCACACCGCACAGCATCCGCATCCTCGCCGCCGTGGCTACGCCGCGGGAGACTACTACGAACGCCCCCGCGCGAGACGAGCTGTACGAGGTGATTGTCAGCGCCAACCGCCGCGAGGAGGACCTCCAGGACGTACCGATCACGATTCAGGTGTTGACCGGCGACAGGCTGGCCAAGCTGAACGCCACGACTTTTGATGACTTCGTGACCTATCTGCCCGGTGTTACTGCGCATGGAGGGGGACCCGGTCAGAGCAATATCTATGTGCGCGGCCTGGCGACGGCCGTAGGCGGGATACAGTCATCCGGTAGCCTCGGTACTTTCTCGAACGTCGCGGTGTATCTCGATGAGCAATCCGCGCAGCTTCCCAACCGCAATCTTGACATCTACGCTGCCGATCTCCAGCGCATTGAGATATTGGAAGGCCCGCAGGGCACGTTGTTCGGAGCGGGCGCCCAGGCGGGCGTGGTGCGTTACATCACGAACAAGCCGAAGCTGAATGTGACTGAAGCAATCGTGAACGCAGGCTATGCAGCGACGGCGCACGGCGAGGCGAGCCAGGCTCTCGACGTGACCGTCAACATTCCCGTCATTTCCGATAAGCTGGCGGTGCGCAGCGTGATCTACAACGAGCGCCGCGGCGGATACATCGATAACGTCCCCGCGACCTTTGCACGTGCCGATACTGACCTCGGCATCGCTTACGCGGGCGGCAAGGTTCCCGCCAACAGCGTCGTCATCAACAACTCCGGCATTGCGGCCAACGACATCAATCCGGTCACCTACCTCGGCATGCGTGCAGAGGCCCTGTACCAGTTCAATGAAGACTGGAGCGCATTACTCGTACAGTCATACCAGAATCTCGAGGCGGACGGCGTCTTTGCCGAGATGGCGGCGAATTCGCTCGGCGAGCCGCAACCCGAGCTCACCGCGCAGCTGTACAACCGCTCCTACGACAAGGATAGATTCGAGAACACCGCGCTGACGATTGACGGCCGTGTCGGTGCCCTGAATCTGGTCTATGCGGGCGTCTATTTCGTTCGCAACGTCGAGCAGGTGCAGGACTACACGAACTACGCCCGCGCCGGGTTCGTGGACTACTATCAGTGCGTCAATCCAACTCCGCCGAATCCTGCAACTGCGCAATGCTTCACGCCAAGCTCGACCTGGCATGATCTCGAGCGCAACACTCATCAGAGCCATGAGCTGCGCGTAACCACCCCCGCTGACTGGCGCATCCGCGGCGTCGGCGGGCTGTTTTACGAAAACTACCGGATTCAGGAGCAGGTCGACTGGTTCTATCTCACGGCGCTTCCGTACTTCAATCCGATCGGGCCGCCCACCGGCTACTACACGCTAAACGGATCACGGTTTCAACCGAACGGTCTACCGGTCCAGTATTTCACGAACGGCGCTGTGTTCGTACCCGCACCCGTCACCTCGGGCAACCCGAACATCCGGCCGCCGGGCGTCGGCTTCTTCAACGACATTACCCGTGGGTACCAACAGCGGGCCGCGTACGCTTCGGTCGACTTCGACCTCATTCCGAGAAAGCTGACGCTGACGGGGGGCACGCGCTACTCGCGTACCGATACATCGGAGGTCGGCTCGGACGTGGGTAGTTTCGGTTGCCAGGTCATTTTTAGTCCGATGGCGCCCAATCCGTGTCTGAATCACTCTATTAGCTTCGTCAATATCAATGCAGAAGGCCTTGACCGGACTTTTTCCGGCTTCAGGAGCCGCGCGAACCTCAGCTGGAAAGTCACCGAGGATGCGCTGCTCTACTACACCTGGTCGCAGGGTTTCCGCGCGGGTGGCTTTAACCGGGAATCGTTCCCGCCATCGGGTAACTCACCGCTGACAAGAGGCCCCGATCCGTCGCAAGCGCAGGCCAGTGCGCACGGGAGCTGGACCCCGCCACTGGTCTTCGCGCCCGACAGCCTCACCAACAACGAGTTGGGCTGGAAGACGAGGTGGTTGAACCATCGTGTCCAATGGAATGGCGCGATCTATCAGGAGGACTGGAACCAAGCACAGATCGTCGTATACGCTAACGATGTCATCAACAACGGCGAAATCCTCAACGGTGGTAACTACAGAGTGCGGGGCATTGAAACTTCCGGCGTGGCGCAGGTCACCACCGGGCTCAGCATCGAGGCCGGCGCCGCCTGGAATCACAGCGAGTTGGTCAAGGAAGCGACATTCCTGTGGGCGGACGGAACACCGATCGACTTTGGTACGCTGCAGACCGCGCGCGGACGGAAAGTTTCGAATCCAGGCGGGGTACTCGGCAGCCCGCTCGCCGGGGCGCCCCCCTTTCAGGGCAGCGTCCGCGCGCGATATGAGTTCGCTTTCAACGGCTATAACGCGTTCGCTCAGCTCGGCGCTGCGCATCAGTCGCATTCCCTCTCTACGACTGATCAGCTCAGGGTTGACCTGCAAGGCAAGTCCATTGCTTACGACCTGCCCGCCTTCACGACATATGATGCGGCGCTCGGTGTCGGAAAGGACGCGTGGCTCGTGCAAGTCTACGGAGAGAACCTGACCGACACGCGGGCTGAGCTGTATGCAAACTACGCGCAGTGGTACAAAGCCATAAGGGTGAGTCGACCTCGCACCATCGGCTTGCGCTTGAGCCATAAGTTCGGCAGTAGCTAGCGTCCGGGGTCGTGGAGCATAACCGGCAGCTGCGGCGCAGGGCCTTTAGAGATCTGCAGGGTCATGCGACATCCGGCCACTGTGCAACCCAACCCTACTGGCCTCCCGCGCATCGAGGCGCGAGTGCGGCGTATACGCGCACTGGTAGAGGAACGTCAATTCGTGCCCGCGCTGGGCGCCGCGCAGATTCTACGGGCGGACGTGCCGGAAAACCGTGACGTCCTGTACCTGATTGCGGTGTGCCAGCGCTACCTCGGACGCGTCGTTGATGCGCTCGCGACGCTGGAGCAGCTGGAAGAGATCCACCCGAACTATGGCAGACTTTTCCAGGAGCGCGGGCATTGCTACCGCTCGCTCGGTAACGCGAGTGCGGCGGTAACCGCCTATGAGCAGGCGGTCAGTCGCAATCACACACTCACTGCGAGCTGGAAGGCGCTTAGCGCATTGTGGCACTCGCTCGGCCGGGAAGCACAAGCGCAAGCGGCTGCCGCTCAGGTGTCGAAACTCCTCAGCCTGCCGCGCGAGATCGTCAACGCGGCCAATATGCTTGCCGAGGGAGAACTCGGCCCCGCCGAGCAGCTGGTGCGTGGGTTTCTGCGTAACAACGGCAAACACGTCGAAGCGATGCGCCTGCTGGCGCAGATCGGGGTCAAGCAAGAAGCGCTTGATGACGCCGAATTCCTGCTCGAGAGCGTGCTCGTATTCGCACCGGATTATCACGCGGCACGTTACGACTATGCCAACGTCTTGTCTCAACGCCACAAGGACGCGCGTGCCCTCGAGGAAGCCCGCAAGCTGCTGCAGGTCGAGCCGAGCAACCGAGCGTTCCGCACCGTATATGCCAATGCCTGCGTCGGCTTGGGCAAACGACATCCCTCGCCTCGTCAATCAGCTCAATGGCCGCGAGGCAAGCGGTGAGCCGCCGCGGTACCCCGCAATCCTCGCGGAGCTTGAGCCGCAGCGTCTGCGCCAGTTGGGTGAGAAATATCTCGCCGACACTCAAGTTTACCGAGCAGGGAAGGCCTTTTTCATTGACAAGATGCCGAATAACTTCCGGCACATAGGTCTGATTCACCTGATATTGCCGAATGCGACGATTATCGATGCGCGACGCGAGCCGATGGCCTGCTGCTTCAGCAATTTCAAGCAGCTGTTTGCCTCCGGACAGGAGTTCACGTACAGCCTTGACGATTTCGGCCGTTACTACCGGTGCTATGTCGCGTTCATGGACCACTGGAATTCAGTGCTACCCGGCAAAATATTGCGCGTGCAGCACGAGGAGCTGCTGCAAGACCTTGACGGGCAGGTACGGCGGATCCCTTGATTTTGCCGGTCTTGAGTTTGAGGCCGCCTGTCTTGAGTTCTATAACACCGAGCGCAGCGTCCGTACCGCCAGTTCAGAGCAGGTCCGGCAGCCCATTTACAAAGAGGGGACGGAACAGTGGCGTCACTTCGAGCCCTGGCTCGGGCCGCTCAAGGGGGCACTCGGGGATGTGCTGCAAACCAACGTCCTTGCCTAGGTGTGGGAGTCTCAGGAACGTTATTCCTGGCCGAGGGGTTGTCCCTTCGGGGGTCTTCGAAGCTTTGGATTACCAGACTCAACGAACCAACGGAGTCCCGAATGGACGTGCGCAGGAATGCGCGGTTGACTGCGACGGTATTACGCTCGCCATGTCGTGCTTTTCACGTAGCGCAGGAGCGGGCGCGGTGTGCTGCGGGCTGGCGGACAGAACGACCGCGCCTGGCTACTGTCTATCGAATACCGTGAGTGCCGCTGTTTGCACATCATTCGCGTTGGATATCACGTAATTGATTGTGAGTGTTTTGCCGTCTTTGGAGACTGCGCGGCGGATCTTGCCTACTGGCTTGCCAGCTCTTTTCAGTGTGAATTCGACGGTGTCGGTATCGATCCGCACCCCTGAGAGGCTGTCGAAATCAGGGTTACCCATCGACGGATAGTCCTTGCCGTTCAATTTGTACGTCGCTTGCGTGGTGGTTTCCTTGCCTCCCTCGCTAACAGTCGTCATCTTCAAGGTTACGTCCGCACCAGACTGCGAGTAGGTGCGGATCTGGCTCTTATATGCCGGAATGCCTGCGAATGTCGATTTTGCGAGATTCAACTTCCAAGTGCCGATCACGGGGTCAGCGTCGGACCCAGCCGCCATGACGGCGCTGCCGGTCGTCAGAAGTGCCCCAAGAAATGCGCTCATAAGAACCCTTTTCACGAGTCTCCTCCTGTAGCTAGTTATCCGGCCATTGGTCGTCTTGCTGTGTCGGCGAACTAACGGCGGCGCGCAAACAGTATACTTGCTCGCGAGGCACGTAACCCTATTTCCCCATCGCAGGGGGCCTGGTCGATTAGACGAAGGTGTCGACCGCGGTTGCCTCCTGGTCATCCGAGCCGATAGCCACCCTGAAGCCAGGAAACGATGTTGGCCGCGTACTCCTGCGGTGCGTCTTCCCAGATGAGATGCCCACCCTCGAAAAGGATGTAACGGCTGCGCGGGAGGTTGTCCGCCAAAAGCTGTCCGTTTTCCCGAGGGGACTAGCCGAATCGAGACCTTGTCAGTCGCGAGACGCCTAACCGACTATCGGTTTCTCACGGCGTTCTTCCTCGCTCAGCGTGTACAGAGCTTCCGGAATCGCCTCAAGTCTCTCGCGCGGGATCGGTTGACCACTTATGTCGGACAAACCGTAAGTGCCTTCCTCGATTTTTTTCAAGGCACGATCAACGCGCTCGAGCCTCTGGACGTCGCGAACGACTAAGTGGCCATCCCGCTCAAGCGTGTCGAGTCGTTGTGCATCGTCCTCGAACTCGGCAGCCTCACGAGTGCTCTTCCCTCCTACATCTGCTTCATCAGATTCGGCTGCTCGAGCCGCCGCGAGAAGACTCGCGCGCAAGCGAAGCAAGTGCTGGCGCTGCCTTTCCACAAACGCTGTATCAAGTCCAACTTTGACGGTTTGCATATCTGGCTCCATCGCGGATTCCGTTCTGGTGCTGGCGCCATTATGCCTTGATTTACCGCTCTGGCCGCGCTTCACGTTGCCGCCGGCATCGTGGGCGCCTCTCGCGGCCTCCGGCAACGAAGTCGCGGCACGCTTTGGTTTGCTTCACGCTGCCCGACTACCTTATCGAGCTCTACCACGAAACCTTCAAAAACGATCTTTCGCGTATCAACGGTGACCCGAGCTGGACCGTGCCGATGCCCGGGAGCCATGTGATCGGCACGGACGGAGTGGTAGCGTACGCCGGTGTGAACCCCGATTACGCCCGCCGGCCCAACCCGGAGCGGCTGCTGGTGCTTTCAGCTATGAATAATCCGCTGCTGACTGATCGGAGACAACGATGAAAACTCATGCGTTCGAAAGCTATCGCGAAAAATATGAGAACGTGCGGATGAAGCGAGAAGACGGCATCCTCGAGGTAGGTTTGCATACTCGAGGCGGCTCTCTTGTGTTCAACGGCTACGTGCACGAGGCGCTAGTGCACGCGTTCCGCGACATCGGCGACGATGCGGACAACCACGTCGTGATCCTCACCGGTACGGGAAACGACTTCTGCGCCCGAATCTCGTCGGACGGGTTCGATTTCTTCACGCCGACGGGCTATGACAAGATCCGGCGCGAGGGTACGAAGATCCTCGAGAACATACTCGATATCGAAGTACCCATGATTGCGGTCATCAATGGACCGGTGACCGTGCATTCCGAGTACGCGCTTCTTTGCGACATCGTCCTTGCCGCTGAGGGCGCGTACTTTCAGGATGCACCGCATCCGGCATTTGGTATCGTGCCTGGCGACGGCTTGCACGTCGTGTGGCCTGAAGTCATCGGGGAGATTCGCGGCCGGTACTTTCTGCTGAGCGGCCAAAAACTCAGTGCGGCAGAGGCAAAGGGGTACGGCGCCGTTAACGAGGTCGTCCATCGCGAAGCCCTCCTTCCACGAGCCTGGGAATTGGCGCGATATCTCAAGAAGCAGAACCCGCTGACGCTGCGGTATACACGCATGGCGCTTTCGACTCGCTTCCGCCGTCGCCTCCAGGAGAGCTTGCCCTACGGACTCGCGCTCGAAGGCATCTCGGCAGCACAGGTCGCGGCATTGAATGTGCAAAAGACCAAAGAGGGGTGAGTCTGCATGCTGCTTGTTTGCGGCATCAGGCCCGCTAAGTCACGCGGCTTAGCAGGCCAACCCCGCGACGGCCGTTAAGACGGAGATCGAGGTAGTGTTCGAAGATCTCAACTATGAGGAACTGAAAAGGCGGGCCAACTCGCGGTTGCCGGACCGAGTGGTCGCCACGCTCGAGGCTCACGGCGAGCGGCGCTCGGTAGCTGGCGGCGAAACACTATACCGGGTCGAAGACCGCCAGTACCCGCTCGTCTACGCGATTTCTGCCACCCTGCAGATACGGGATCCCGACGGAATGGTACTGGGGGTCATGGAGCCGGGGCAGTTCACGGGCGAACTCGCGCTACTGTTCGGCCAGACGGCCTTCGCCGACTGCATCGCCGTCACGCCGGGCGAGGTCCTGCTGGTCGCGCCGCAGACGATCGCCGAGCTGGTCCAAGTCGATCCGGAAGTGAGCGACGTCCTGCTGCCCGCCTTCGCCGCGCGGCGCCTGCTGCTGATGCAACGCCAACAGGGCACCCTGACGCTGGTGGGCCACGAGGGGGCACCTGCTCTGCAACGGCTGTTCGAGTATGCCGAACGCAACCGCATCCCGTATCGCTGGCTGAACCCTGCCGACCCCGCTCAGAAAGAGGAGATCCGGGCACGCGCGCTTGAGGGGTCCGCCGTGAAGGTGATGGTTCGCG
>Ga0210384_10008843_pt1 | contig 10458 bp, 7 predicted proteins | sample IncBWH2MmetaG_FD_160574 | JGI IMG/M metagenome (GOLD analysis project Ga0210384, IMG submission 160574) | Forest soil microbial communities from Barre Woods Harvard Forest LTER site, Petersham, Massachusetts, United States - Inc-BW-H-2-M | ecosystem: Environmental > Terrestrial > Soil >...
ACGCGCACAACAAAAACGAGGACCCGCGATTGGATTCAACACGGCGCGCGTGCGTGCAGTCCGCGCAGAGTCCAGCACGTTCTTTCTCAATTTTGGCTCCGGACGCCTTGGCCATGCAGCCAGAATAACCTAGACTTCCCCATTCGGAGAGAAACCAGACGCGCGCGTTGGTTTAGCGGCTTCGTCGAACACCTTGCACTTTTGCCATCTGCGCCCGCGCTTTGCTCACAAAACCCACAAACCTCCGCGCCAACTCATGAATCCGTTCCTCTTGTCGGTGCTGGATGGCTTCCTGAGGCACCAACTCGCCTCCCACGCCTATAGCCGACGCTCCCGCGAGAATGAAGCTTGCGGCGGTCATTTGATTGACGCCCCCCGCGGCGATCAAAGGCACATGTCGAAACGGTCCCTTCAACGCCTTGATGTATCTGTCGGCGCCGACCTGCGAGCACGGAAAAATTTTCACGAAATCCGCTCCCGCCTTCCACGCCATCGTCACTTCCGTCGGTGTCAACGCGCCCGCTAACACCACAACGTCCTTCCTAAGAGCAAACTCCACAAGCTGCAAATCAAGCCCAGGGCTCGTCAGAAATTTTGCTCCGGCGTCCAAGCAACGGCTCGCCGTTTCCTGGTCGAAAATTGTGCCCGCACCCACAATCACGTCCGGACTGTTCCGCGCCAAATCGGCAATCAACTCAATGGCTCCAGGCACGGTCATGGTGATTTCCACGATCGGTATTCCGCCATGAGAAACGGCCTGTGTGGCAAACCGGGCGTCCTCCGTGGAACGGAAACGGACAGCCGGAACGATCCCAATTTCTTCAATCCGAGCGCGAACTTCTTCCTTCGTCATAGACTCTCCTCAAAACCCGGCTCCGGGTCGGGGAGTTTATCGCGATCGCCCGCAAACCAAACGTACAAGGTTGGCAGAAGAAAGATACTGAGCAGCATCGCCCCAACAAGCCCTCCCACAATGACGATGGCAAAAGGTCGCTGCGAATCCGACCCGATGCCGCGCGAGAGCGCCGCCGGCAACAAGCCGAGAGTCGCCACGAGCATGGTCATCATGATAGGCCGAAGCCGCAGAACGGCTCCGTCAATAGCCGCGTCTTCAATGGTGTGACCGCGGGCGCGAAGCTGGTTGATGTATTCCAGCATGATGACTCCGGTTTGCACCGAAACGCCGAAAAGAGCCAGGAAACCCACGCCCGAAGACACGCTGAAGTGCGTCCCGGTAATCAAGAGCGCCAGCAATCCGCCAATAGGCGCCATCGCCACGTTCGCAAGCAGCAGCAGCGCCCATTTGAACGAACGAAACATGGCGTACAGAATTCCGAAAATAATTAGCACCGTTAGCGGCACGATTACCAGCAGCCGGGCCTCCGCCCGTTTCTGGCTTTCATACTCCCCGGCCCAATCGATGTGATATCCGCGCGGCAGTTGGACTTGCGCTCGTACAGCGCTGATCGCTTCTTCTACCGCTCCGCCAAGGTCCCGTCCGCGGACGCTGTATTTGATGGCAATGTACCGTTGGTTTTCTTCGCGGTAGATTTCGGAGCCGCCATCCTTGACTTCGATCTTGCAAAGCTGCGCGAGCGAAACACGTTCGCCGGATGGAGATAGCAATCGGATATTCTCGATGGCCTCTTTCGTATCCCTGTATTGCGGAAGATACCGCATCGCCAGATCGTAGCGCTGCTCACCCTGGAGCACCTGAGTCAAGGCGGTTCCCCCAACGGCGGTCTGGATGGCATCTTGCACGTCCGCAACGTTGATTTGGTGGCGGGCCGCCTGCACACGGTCCACTTGGACGTTCAGGTTCGGTTGGCCCAGAACTCGAAGCACACCGAGATCCTCGACGCCCTTGATCTTGCGCATGATTTCGACGATCTGATCCGCCTTCTCTTCCAAAAGCTTTAGATCCTCCCCGTAAATTTTCACTGCCAGCTCGCCCTTCACTCCGCTCACCGCTTCTTCCATGTTGTCCGAAATCGGCTGTGAAAAATTCCACAGCACCCCGGGCATTCTGTCGAGTTCGCGCTGCATTGCCGCAATCAATCGTTCCTTGTCTTCGTGGAACACCAGCCGCCACTGTTCTTTCGGCTTTAAGTCCACGAAATACTCGGTATTGAAGAAGCCCGTCGTATCCGTTCCGTCATCCGGGCGTCCCACCTGACTCGTGCATTGAGGAACTTCGGGAAAGGAGCAAAGCACAATACGCGCCTGGTTCGCCAGCCGGGTACCTTCGCTGGGTCCGGTACTGGGCGCGAGAGTGCCTCGCACCCACATCGCCCCTTCATCCAGGTGAGGCAAGAACTCAGAACCGATGAAGCCGCCCAACGCCAGAAGGATTGTTGCCGCCAAGCTGAGTCCAGCGAATCCCACCGTCACCAGCCGATGCTCGATGGCCCATCTCACCGCGTGGCTATAGCGCCTCTTCAGGAATTCCATCACCCGGTTGCGCCCTTCGCTCACGCCCTTGCTAAAAAATACGCTTGCGAGAACCGGCGCGATGAGCATCGAGAATAGGAGAGCACCGAGCAGCGCGAACGCTACGGTCCAGGCCATCGGATGGAATAAGCGTCCCTCGACGCGTTGCAGGGTGAAAATCGGCAGATAAGCGGTGATGATGATGGCGATCGCAAAAAATACCGGACGTTGAACCTCGTGCGCCGCCTCGCGGATACGGTCCATCGGCGTCTTATAGCTTTGTTCGCCGTGTGTCATGTGGCGAACGATGTTCTCCACCATCACGACAGCACCGTCGACAACCATCCCGAAATCCAGTGCGCCCAGCGAGAGCAAGTTCGCTGGAATACCCTTCAACCGCAGGCATGTCGCGGCGAACAGCAGAGAAAACGGAATCGTCAACGCCACGATCAGCGCCCCGCGGACATTCCCGAGAAACAGAAAGAGGACCACCACCACCAGAATGATCCCTGCGGTGAGATTCTCCAGTACGGTATGCGTCGTGAAGTGCAGTAGGTCACTACGGTCAATGAACGGAACAATCTTCACGCCCGCGGGCAGAATATGATCGTTCATCTCTTCGACTTTTGCATGTATGGCCGTTAGTACCGCGTCCGCGTTTGCCCCTTTGCGCAGCAGCGCGATTCCCGAGACCACGTCATCGTTGTCGATGACAGTGCCGTCTTCCCGATGGATTGCTCGAGCAAACTGCCCAAGACGAATCTTCGGTCCTTGCGCGACCACAGCGATATCTTTCACGCGTAGCGGCGTGCCCGTCTTCGTCATGATCACCGTGTTTTCGATGTCGCGAACGGTTCTGACCAGTCCCACTTCTTGCACATTGATTTGCTGAAGACCGGCTTCAATAAAACTGCCGCCCGCATTCGCGTTATTATTCGTAAGCTGCTGCTCCACCTGGGCGAGGCTTAGTCCGTAAGAGATTAGTTTGTTCGGGTCAACGCGCACTTGATATTCGCGGGTCGGCCCACCGAAGCTGGCAACGTCGACAACATCGGGAACGGATTTAAAGTTCTTCTCAACAACCCAGTCCTCGATCGACTTCAACTCCATAACGTCGTAGTTTGGATTCGTGCTTTTCAGTGTGAAGAAATAGATTTGCCCGACGGGGCTCCAATCCGTGCCCATCTGGGGCAGGACACCCGGCGGCATTGTCACCTGCGAAAGCCGCTCGAGAACTCTCTCCCGGTTCCACGCGTTCTCTTCTTCATCGTCGAAAATCAGTTTCACGTCGGAGAGGCCAAACAGCGAGAACGAGCGCAAGTGCATCACGTGAGGAATACCGTTCATTGCCACTTCTAGTGGAATGGTGACCTGCTGCTCGATCTGCTCCGCCGAAATCCCTGGCCACTGCGTGATAATATCAACGTAGTTGTTGGCCACGTCAGGATAGGCTTCCACCGGCAGCTGATGGAAGGAGATCGCGCCCCACACAAGGAGCAGAATAGCCGCCGCGATCACAAGAATTCGGTTCTCCAGCGCGAAGTCGACGACCCTCCGAATCATCTATTGCTCCACCGTGTTCTGCATCACCAATGCCCTGCTCACTACCTGCTGCCCGGGCTTCAATCCCGAGATGATCTCCTGCATCTTGTCCGGAAGCGTTTCGCCTGACGTGACTTCTACGCGCCGGAAAGTTTTATCCACGGCGGGGACATACACCCACTCCCGGTCATGAAGATGCAGGATTGCATCCGCCGGAACGGCTGCATGTATTTCCTTCTTCTGGCCACGGAACGTTGCCGTGGCGAACATCCCTACCTTGATCGATCCCGGATTCGCGATTTCGATTCGCACCTTTGCTGTTCGCAGGGTGGGATCGAGAATTGGGCCAATGTTGCCGATGCGCCCGCGCAATACTCTATCGGGATAGGCGTTCAAGCGAACTTCCGCTGTCTCTCCGACCTGCACATTCGCGAGACCGTTCTCGTAAACATCGCAGAGAATCCAAACATAGCTAAGATCGGAGATCGTGAACGGATTGGGCGAGCCCAGGCCCGCCACGCCCGCCGCGTTCGTCACCTGCTGATCGGTGATCACTCCCGAAACCGGAGCACGGATATCCACAATTGGGGCCCGTTGATCGATGCCCCCGCCTAGAACGCGAAGCCGTTCTGTCGTGTTCTCCACGTCCACTTGTGCTTTGTTCTCGACATCTTCAGCTGTCTGGAAATCGTTCAACGAGATGGCCCCCTTGTCGTAAAGGAGCTTGGCGCGCTCAAATTGTGTTCGAGCGAGTTTTTCGTCGGCGACAGCCTTTCGATAGTCCGAAAAAGCCCCGGACATGTCCGCGCTTTGCACGCGCAGCAGGACTTGACCCTTTTTCACCGTGTCGCCGAGACGGGCTTTGATCTCGACCACCCGCCCCGTAGCAATCGATATTACCGGCACCGTCCGCGACACATCGGGGCTCACAACGCCCGTAGCCACCAACTGTGTCGTGGCGGCGTACTCGATCGCCGTGAACAGCGGAAATTGCTCCGGGTGCTCGACCTTGAACACATTCGCGTCTTGCTCGCGTTCGACCTTCGCCGCCGGCGGCGCTTCGGCCTTCGGATCACCCTTGCCTTCGCCGCAGCCGGTCAGTAACAGGCCCGAAGCGAGGAGGTGTACCAGCGTTCCAAATCTCCTGGGGCTCATGGAAGGACCTCTCGTCCAACGGCAAGGTTCAATTGGCCTGCGGCATTCAGATAGGAAGCAACCAGGTTCAAATAATTGACCTGTACGCTGCGGTACTCGGCCTGTGCATTCAGAAAATCCAGAAGTGATGCCGCTCCATGTTCGTAGGAAAACGCAATCGTGTCTCGTACGCTCGAGGCCTGCTGCAAATACTTGTTTTTATAAGGTTGAAGAAGAGTGACCGTGCTCGTCACCGTGGCATACGCAGAATCCACGTCGCTGAACACTTGCGCTCGCGTAGCCTCCATCAACTTTTCGTTGCGGTCAATGTCCAACTGCGTCCGAAGTTTTTCACCCTGGTTGCGGTCGAAAATCCGCAGCGGGATGCTAATACTCGCGCCGAGCGTTTGGTGGTCATTGGGGTTATTGAACGACGGGTTGTAGGTATACCACGCGCTGAGGGTCGGATCGGTCGACCCGTTTGCGACCGCCAGCCGGTGATCGGACTTGGCCTTGTCGACCGATTGCAACGCGGCCTTTAGATCGGGCCGCGTATCCAGAGCCGTATGCCGGATTTCATCCAGTGGCGAAATTTGTGTGGAAAAATCGAACGGCCCGGTGACGTCAAACTGGTCCACCGGCGTTCGGTCGTTCAGGAGCATAAGAAGGACGATTTTCGCCGTTTCTAAACTCTCTTCTGCCATTTGCAGGTCGGATTCATACTGCACTCGTTGAAGCTCCAGCCGGTCCAAATCTACCTGGGAAATCGCGCCGGCTTTGAAGCGATCGCGATTTACGTCCAGTACCTTGTCGTAATACGAGAGATTTTCCTTTGCCAATTCCAAGATCGCTTTTTCCTGAAGCGTCTGCACAAAAGCTGTTCGCAGGTTAAAGACAAGGTTTCGCTCCACGTCAGCTTGTCCCGATGTCGCAATACCGGTGGCTTTTTGCGCGCTCTCCAGTCGCAATTCGCGCTTGTGCTGCCGTTCGTGCAAATAGCTGAAGTTGGTTGAAAACTGAGTACCGCTGAACGGCTGCCAGACCCTGTGGAAACGAGCGAGTTGGGTTCCGTCCGTCGACAGCGTGAAATTCGGATTCGGACGAAGAAACGCCGTGATCTCCTGCGCCCGCGACTCGTCTATGCCAATCTGCCCGGCGCGCACAGTGGGATTCGCCGCCTCAAATCTGTCACGAACTTCCTGCCAAGTCAGCGCCTTTTGCGCAAAACAGCTCTCCGCCAATGCTGCCGCCAGCAGGAGCGCCAAACACGTCGTCTTCATCAGAACACGCATATCCGTTCCCTCTTGCTTCTGCCCTTTCAGGCAGTGTGTTGAAACACTTTGCGTTGACCCTTCCCGAAGGATTGTTGTTCGCAACCAAACAAGAATAGAGATTTCTTTTGTCGGCTGTAAATTGAGGAGAACTATATCGGCTCGTTACGGGCCGACAGTTTACACACTTTGTAACGGCATACTTAAACGTGAAGAACGGCGAAAGGAGGGGCCCTGCCGGCACAGCTGAAATCCGGCCGCACTGTGTGAAAGCAAATATCGGGTAACGGCGTCAACTCTGCATCGTCTCCCGCGAGAAACGCAGCAACAGACACCCGGCCGGCCTTGGCCGAAGACCAGGAAGACGGAATCGCTGCATGGTCTTGAATTTGGGCCGTCGTGGCGGACCATTCGGCCTGCGATTCCCGGAGCGCGTTCGGGAACGCGCCCGGATCAGCCAGGGTGAATTTACCGTGGCCGTCGTTCAGCAGCACGGCTACTTGTTGGTGCTGCCAAGCCGTGCTGACCAGCAAATCCAGGGCGCTGTCGCCATTCACGTCGCGAGCCACAATCTGCAACCCGCCGGCGGGCGCATTCACACCGAAGACTTGCGCGGCGCCTGTGGTCAGCTGGAATCGAATCGAATACCGCGCGGTCTCCGAGGAACTGCCCGCTAGGACTTCCACGGTTGCAAGGTCCGGCTTTCGGTCATCGTCGAAATCCGCGATGGCAAAATACGAATTGATTCGCGGCGAAGAGCCCGGCGAATGCTGGGTCGAAGCGCTGGCGCCGTCCACCCGGCAGGCCGCACCCAGAACACAACAGAGAATCAGAAGGGCCTTGCTAGCGGCTCTTGCTGCATCGAGGCGGTCATGGATCTGCGAGAGCATAAACTCCAACTGGAAGCCCGGCTTCCTGGCACTATACGATTTTGCTCTGCCAGAATACCACCCCAATCCAAAAATCTGTCGGTAGTCTCTTAGAATTAGGTTACGAGGCACTAACGGTTTTCTGGCGAAGCACCTGCGGGAGCGGCCGAGCGTGGCACCGCTGGCTTTCCAAAATGCGCGTCATCGATCGGTGCATCGAGCTCGATTTTGTCCACGACAATTCTCTGTGTAACGTCCGCTCCGGGAGTGTTTGAGACCAGCTCAAACGCAAATTTCAACCCGCCCACGTCTCGGTAATCGCGAAAGAAAGTCTCTCGCGTCACAGGTTCGCCGTTCACGGTGTCAGCGCCGCTCCATTTCACCAGCAAAAAGGTCTTCACGTCGAACGAGTAAGCGGAAACTTGGCCGTCCTTATGCGTCACTTTCAATATATATGCTTCGCGGCCTTCTACTTTCTCCGTGCCGGTCAGTTCGATTGTGTTTCCTTTGGTCTTGGCGTCTATGAGCGGCCCGTCAAAGTCAGACTCATTGACTGCATCTTTCACTTCGTCGGCCGACATCGGTTCGGGCGCGTCCTTCCCAACGAACGGGTTGCTCACCCATCCGCCATCTTTTCCATTGAACGTACGAACCACGGTCTTGTTCTGAATCGTCACTTCGTTGTGCATCTTCCCCGGCCGTTTGAACTCCGCCAGAAATGGTCCATACATCTCCGCATTGAAATATATCGTGCCCGTGATGCGCTCGGACTTAACAGCCTTGGCCTTCTCCAACCCGCCGCGGGCGGCCATCACCTTACCCACAATTTCGTCGGTCGTCTGCGCCGCGGCCCCTGCTGCGCATCCCAGCTGAAATCCGGCAACCATTAGAGCTTGGACGATCGTTAGTACCAGGGCGCGCCGCTTTATTCCACACCGCTTAATGTCCATTGGCATCCCGCTTACAACGTGGCCTTCCACGGCCCCGTGCTTTCCATGGCTCTTTTCTATGGTAAGAGCAGAAGCAGTCTGCGTCAATTTCGTTGCCTGGAGTCGCTAAAAGCCCATTTGCGTTGGTGGCCTGCTCTTAATTCACGCCCACTGCCAATTTCACGACTGCTTCGCAGCCGATGCGCATCGCTCTCTCTGGGGGGAACTCTTCAAATTTGCAGGAACAAGATCGTCTTGACGGGGTACACCGGGATGATTAGTCTTCGCCACCGGGCCGTTTCGCGCCCGCGTGTCACTCGCGCGAGGAGCGTCGCGTTAACAAATCCCGGGAATGCCCGAACCTGGATCGGAGTCACAATGAAACTGCTGCGATGGGCCGCAATTCTACTGGGCATCCTTCTACCTTCGCGCATCACCAACGCGCAAACTCTCTCGCCAGATGATTCAAAGCAAGTGGACAAGATTTTTGCGAAGTGGGACAAGCCGGACTCCCCGGGCTGCGCGTTGGGCGTCTACAAAGAAGGACAAATCGTCTACAAGCGCGGCTACGGAATGGCCGATCTCAACGACGACGTGCCCATCACGCCCGCAACGGTCTTCCACGTGGCGTCCATGTCCAAGCAGTTTACCGCCGCTTCCATCGTCCTGCTTGCGCAGCAGGGAAAACTCTCGCTGGATGACGACGTTCGCAAATACATTCCGGAGCTACCTGACTTCGGCCAGCGCATTGCGATCCGGAATCTGGTCTACCACACTAGCGGTCTTCGCGATCAGTGGAACCTTCTCGAACTAGCAGGGTGGCGCTATTCGTTCGATTTAATTACCGATGACGACGTGATGTCCGTCATGACACGCCAGAAAGACCTGAACTTCAGTCCCGGCGACAAACACGTTTATTGCAATACCGGCTACACGCTCATGGGACTGATCGTCAAACGCGTAAGCGGTCTGTCGCTGCGCGAGTTTACGAGCAAGAACATTTTCGAGCCGATGGGAATGACGCACACTCATTTTCGGGACGACCACGCGGAGATCATAAAACACGATGCGCTGGGCTACGAACAGGCCGGCGAGGACAAGCCTTTCCGCATGAGCCTGACCAACTTCGACACTGTCGGAGCGACCAGCCTCCACACCACGGTCGAGGACCTGCAGCTCTGGGATGAAAATTTTTATCATCCGCGCGTGGGAGGTCCAGCGTTCCCGCAACAGATGCTCGAGCGGGGCAAGCTCAACAGCGGTGAGCAACTCGACTACGCATTTGGGCTGGTCGTCGGCAAGTACAAGGGCCTGCCAACGGTAGACCACGGCGGCGCCGACGCCGGGTATCGTTCCGACCTGACGCGTTTTCCTGACCAGCATTTTTCCGCAGCGGTGCTTTGCAACTCCGCGGAGACGAACCCAAGCGGGCTGGTTCGCCAGGTCGCGGACATCGTTCTCGCGAAAGACTTCAAAGCCGTGGAATCGACTCCCGCGAAGGAATCAGCGAAGAGCGATGGATTTACTTTGACGGCGGAACAGATGACCGCGATCGAGGGGCTGTATTGGAATCGCGAAAATGATGGCTTCGAAAGAATTGTGTTGAAGGGCGGCAACCTGCAGATCGAGTTTGGCAGCGACGAAGTTCACCCGCTGAAGCTCGCTGGAGAGTCGCGCTTCCACATAGCTGGCGTCCCGTGGGGTGATCAGCTGGATATACATTTTGTGGCGGCTACCGCGGAGAAGCCTCGACACTTGGAGCAAAGTTTTGGAAGCGCAAAGCCGGACATTTTTGAAACCGCGTCCGCATACCAGCCCAGTGCGACCGAACTGGCCGAATACGCGGGCGCGTACGTGAGCGAAGAAATCGACCCCGTTTACCGCATTATCCTACAAGACGGTAAGTTAAGTCTTGCGCGTCTGAAGCACAAACCTGAGACTCTTCAATCGACGGTGCGTGACGTTTTTACCGTGGACACCGGCACGGTGCGCTTCACGCGCGACGCGAACCAGCACATTTCAGGTTTTGTTCTGAATGCCGGCCGCATTCAGAACTTTCGTTTCTCCAAAAGAGCCAGCTAAGGCTCCGGGAGCTATCATAAAAACTCTTGTCAGCGCGGCCAAAGCCACCCAAACGTCGCCGCAGTCAACAAGCCATACACGAGCCCGTCGATCACTTCCTTGATCGTCATGCTCCAAGTCTGGCCCTTCCATATGGCACTGCTGACCTGGCCCAGCCCGTAGCCCAGAAACGCCGCGGTACCCGCCACGCGGAATACCGCG
>Ga0210384_10008844_pt1 | contig 10457 bp, 7 predicted proteins | sample IncBWH2MmetaG_FD_160574 | JGI IMG/M metagenome (GOLD analysis project Ga0210384, IMG submission 160574) | Forest soil microbial communities from Barre Woods Harvard Forest LTER site, Petersham, Massachusetts, United States - Inc-BW-H-2-M | ecosystem: Environmental > Terrestrial > Soil >...
ACATCGTGCGCCGATTGCACCGCGCCTTCGGCGGCGACGGCCACGAGGCAATCCTGAAGACGCTTTTCCGCGGCCAGATCGATCGCGGGCGGTTCGCCTGTGACGATACCCGAGATGGCTTTTGAGTATTCGCTGGAGGAAAATTCCTGAGCGACCGGACCGGAGGGTTGGGTGCCAAGCTGGGGCGCAGCATGCTGCGCCCCAACGACGGATGACGCTTGCGCGCCATCTAGAACGACGATGACGTCGCCTTCATTACGGAACGCAATTTTCAAGACGCGCGATGCGTCATCGAGCACACCCAGTACGCCGATGGTCGGCGTGGGATAGATCGATTTGCCCAAAGTTTCGTTATAAAAGCTGACGTTGCCGCCGGTGATGGGCGTGCCCAGTTCGTTGCACGCCGTCGTGAGGCCATCAATCACTTCGCTGAACTGCCACATCACCTCGGGTTTTTCCGGGCTGCCAAAGTTCAGACAATTCGTCGCCGCGATGGGCCGCGCGCCGCTGGACGCGACATTGCGCGCCGCTTCGGCCACGGCGTGCATGGCCCCGAGCCGCGGATTCAACTGGCACCAGCGGCCGTTGCCGTCGGTGGCAAGCGCGAGTGCCCGCTTCACCACTCCCGTTTCCGGATCTTTGATGCGTATGACCGCGGCGTCGCTTGCGCCGGGTCCCGCTAACGTATTTGTCCGGACGGAAGTGTCGTATTGCTCGGTGATCCATCGCTTTGAAGCGATGGCGGGGGAGGAAAGGAGTTTTACAAAGTTCGGTGTGAGGTCAGTTCTTTCACGCGCGAAAACGAACCAATCCGCTGGAGTTTCCTTGGGCTGAACGGGAGGCGCGAGCGGACGCTTATAGACCGGGCCTTCTTCCGCCAGCGGATGCGCGGGAATTTCCGCGACCACTTTGCCGTGATCCTTCACGCGCAGCAGGCCGCCGTCAGTCACTTCTCCGACCACCACGGCGTCGAGTCCCCACTTCGCAAATACATCGAGCACTTCGCGCTCGCGGCCCCTTGCCGCGACGAGCAGCATGCGCTCCTGCGATTCGCTGAGCATGATCTCGTAAGGCGTCATGCCCGTCTCGCGCTGCGGGACTTTAGCAAGGTCGATCTCGATGCCGGTGCCGCCGCGCGAAGCCATTTCCGTGGTCGAACAGGTCAGCCCCGCCGCGCCCATGTCTTGAATCGCGACCACTGCGCCGGTGTGCATCGCTTCGAGGCAAGCCTCCAGCAGAAGTTTTTCGACGAACGGGTCGCCGACCTGCACGTTCGGCCGCTTCTGCTTTGATTCTTCGGTGAACTCCGCAGACGCCAGAAGCGACGCACCGTGGATGCCGTCGCGGCCGGTCTTCGCGCCGACGTAGATCACTGGATTGCCAGAGCCTTTGGCTTTGGCGAAAAACAGATCTTCTTTTTTGGCGATTCCGAGAGCCAACGCGTTTACCAAAGGATTCTGCGAATAGCACGGCTCGAAGCAAGCTTCGCCGCCGACAGTCGGCACGCCAAAGCAATTTCCGTAGTACCCGATTCCCCGGATTACACCGTCGAGGATGCGGCGATTTTTGGCGGCATCTTCGCCGGTTACGCCTCCGCCCGGCACAATCGGGCCAAACCGGAGCGAATCAAGCACGGCAATGGGCCGCGCGCCCATGGTGAAAATGTCGCGGAGAATGCCGCCAACGCCGGTCGCGGCGCCCTGGAACGGCTCGACAAAGCTCGGATGATTGTGGGATTCGATCTTGAAGGCGGCGACGAGGCCATCGCCAATGTCCACCACGCCGGCGTTTTCTCCCGGCCCCTGCACGACGAGCTTTCCGCGCGTGGGCAGGCGCTTTAGGTGAACCTTGCTCGACTTGTACGAGCAGTGCTCGCTCCACATCACGCTGAAGATGCCCAGCTCGGTGATGTTCGGCTCGCGCCCGAGGATTTGTTTTACGCGCGCGTATTCTTCGGCGGTTAATCCGTGCTCCGCAGCAATTTCCGGAGTGACTCGAATTTCCGTGCTAGCGGTGGCCATATTTCACATCAGCAAGAACAATTGGAAGCCGAGGGGCACGATATATTGTGCCTCCTCAAAGACAAAATTTACTTGGACCAGAGTAAGCGCCCCGCGGATCACGGGGTCGCCCTTGCGGCACCGACTAGGGCTTCCACCATCGAGCGGAAAATCACCAGGCCATCGGAGGAACCGATCGGGTTTTCCACGGCGCGCTCGGGATGCGGCATCAGGCCAGCGACGTTGCGTTCGCGGTTACAGATGCCGGCGATGTTGGCCATCGAACCGTTGGGGTTCCCGGCCGCATCGGCTTTTTCCTGCGCGGCCGCTGAGCGGCCGGCGCCGTCCGGGGTGGTGTAGCGGAAAATCACCTGGCGATTTTTTTCGAGCGCCGCGAGGGTCACCTCATCGCATGTGTAGTTTCCGTCGTTGTGGGCGATGGGGACCTTGAGGATTTGCCCCTTCGTTGCGGCGTTGGTGAACGGCGTGTCCATCTGCTCGACGCGGATGTGCACGTGCCGGCAGATGTATCGCAGGCCGCTGTTGCGCATCATCGCGCCGGGAAGCAAGCCCGCCTCGAGCAAAATCTGGAAACCGTTGCAGATGCCCAGCACCATTCCGCCGCTTTTGGCGAATCTTTCCACCGGCTTCATCACCGGGGAGAACCGCGCGATCGCGCCTGTGCGCAGGTAATCGCCAAACGCGAACCCCCCGGGCAAAATTATGGCGTCGCAATTCGCGAGGTCTTCGGATTGGTGCCAGATGAATTCGACAGGCTTCTTGAGGACGTTTCCGATGGCGTAGTACGCGTCGTGGTCGCAATTGGACCCAGGAAAAACGACGACTCCAAATTTCATGCGATGGCTGCTCCCTCGAGAAACTTGGGAAGACTCATTTTAGCATACGCAGCCGCCGACCGCTCATAATGGTAAGCAATGACGCAGCTGCTGAGGGCACGGGGTTACATGGCGCGGCCTGACGGCGGAGCAAGTGACCCCGAGACTTTGGAATTCAGCGGCGTCGAGCTTTCTTTTTCTTGCGCGAGGAACGAGCCTTGGACTTTTTTCTTCGTCGCGCCGGCTTCTTCGGCGCTTCGGCGCGCGCTAATTCCCGCCGCTTCCGCGACGCCCAGCCGGGCTTGTTGTCCTGGCGCCCGCGCGCGATTCCCAAGCCGTCCGCAGGCACGTTCTGCGTAATGGTGGATCCTGCGGCCACATAGGCTCCATCGCCGATACGTACGGGAGCCACAAACGCCGAATTGCTGCCGATAAAAACTTTGTTCCCAATCGTCGTGGGATTCTTGTGGAATCCGTCGTAATTGCAGGTGATGGTGCCCGCCCCGATATTTGTTTTCGCGCCGATCTTTGAGTCGCCGAGGTAAGTCAAGTGCATGGCCTTGGTGCCTTCGCCGACGGTGCTTTTTTTCACCTCGACGAAATTGCCGATCCGCGTGCCCGTTTTCAGGTGCGCCTCGCCGCGCAGCCGCGCAAAGGGCCCGACTTTTGCCTCCGCATCGACCCGGCTATCGGCGATCATGCAATGCGCTTCGACGACCACGTCATCGCCAAGCGTCGCGTTCGTGAGCACGCTTCCCGTTCCGATGCGGCAGCGCGCGCCGATTTTGGTTTTCCCAAGTAACTGTACGCACGGTTCGACGGTAGTGTCTTCGCCGGCTGTTACGTCCGGGTCCACGAGCACCGTTTCGGGCAGCTGAATCGTCACGCCATCATTCATCAGCGCGGCGCGTTTCCATTCGCGGAGCGTGCGATCCACTTCCGCCAGGTCGGCTCGGGTGTTGCAGCCGAGCGTCTCGCGCGAATCTTCCGCGACCCGCGCCAGCACGGTGTCGCCCTTCGCGGCCATCACCGCGATCGCATCGGTCAAATAAATTTCGCGGTGCTTGTTGTTTGGTCTGACCTGCGCCAGGGCTGGCCACAGCTGCTCGAGAGTGAAGCAGTAGATGCTGGAGTTGATCTCGTTCAGTTCGCGCTGCTCTTCGGTGAGTTGCGATTCCTCCACAATCGCGGCAACGCTCGTTTCCGACTTGCGAACAACCCGTCCATAGCCGCTGGGGTCGGCGAGCACCGCGGTCAGAATCGTGGCCGCGGCATTTCCCGCGCGGTGCGTTGCCACTAGCGCCTTCAGTGTCTCCGCACGGACCAGCGGAGCATCGCCCGGCAATACAAGCGCAAGTTTTGCGTTGCCCAGCGCGCGTTTCGCCACCTGCATGGCATGTCCGGTTCCATGCTGCGGCTGCTGCAGAACAGTTTCCGCTCCGAGCGGCTCGACAATAGCGGCGACCTGCTCCGCTTGATGGCCCACAATCGCGATGGTTCTCTTCGCCTTCAGCGGTGCGCAAGCGCGCACCACATGCTCAACGAGCGGACGCCCGCCCGCGCGGTGAAGAACTTTCGCCAGGCTGGATTTAAGTCGCGTGCCCTTCCCGGCAGCGAGTACCACGATAGCGAGATCATTAGAAGTCATAAGTTCTTGCCCATTCTGCGGGAGGCTGGCAAATTTGGCAAATCTGGCAATTTAACTAATCGGTGGAAGGAACAACGGGAAGTCAGTCAGCCGCCGGAGCGGGGAAAAGGGCCGCGAAGCGCACTTCTTCCACGGCGTGGGAAGCCTCGTCCGTGCTGATGGTCCAAAGCGTCGGGTCCGCAAGCAGCCGGCTCACAAGCTGGGTATGCAGGGAATGCCCTGCCTTGTGGGCTTCGACGCGCGCGAGCAGGGGCAACCCTGCCAATGCCAGGTCACCGATCAAGTCCAGCGCCTTGTGACGGCCGAACTCATCGGGAAACCGCAGAGGGCCGTTCATCACGCCGTCATCGGTCAAGACAATGGCGTTTTCGAGGGACCCGCCGCGGATCAGGCCCATCTCACGCAGCGGCGCAATGTCGCGTTCGAAACAGAATGTCCGAGCGCGCGCCAGCAAGTGCCGGAAGGTTTCCGGGCTGACGACCATCTCGACTTCTTGCTGGCCAACCAGCGGGTGCGGAAAATCCACGTAGCACCGCACGCGAAACTCGTCCGCTGGATAAATACCAATGCGACGGATTTGTCCCGGCTTGCCGGGGTCAGCTTCGGCCACTTCCAGGGGCTTCAAAACCCTGAGGTAGCGCCTTTTTCGGCGGAGTTTCCGAACGCCGGCGTGCTCGAGCATCTGCATGAACGGTTCAGCCGACCCATCCAAAATCGGAATCTCGATGGAATCGATGTCGATGAAAATGTTGTCAATCCCGCAGGAATAAATCGCCGCCAGGAGGTGCTCCGTGGTCGAGAGCAGTACGCCCTGTTTCATCAAGCTTGTGGCGTAACTCACCTTAGCGACGTTATGGCCCTGCGCCTCAATGGGAAAGTTATCCAAGTCGATGCGCCGAAAAACGATCCCTGTGTCGGCTGGAGCGGGAACCAGGCGGATATGCCCAAAAACCCCGGTGTGAAGCCCGACACCCTCTGAATAGGCCTCGCGGATAATCGTGGTCTGGAACATGAATGACATTTAATACTAGCATGTCCTGTTCCAGTCCAATCGCAATTTTCTCCTTTATTGTCAATAACTTACAAACATGATTCACGCCCAGTCCGTCGGACCGTGGTAATCTTGCAACATTCACGCTCGTCCGTGTGTCTTCTCCCTCCATTCTCGAACCGGATATCGCATTGGCCCTTGCCTCCAATTCCGAAGGAATAGAATTCCGCGCCATCCTCTACCACTCTTTTCCGAAGGAACACTACCCCTCCATTTCCCCCGGCGTCCAAAAGGGTCAGGATGGTATACTGAGTTTTAGGATTTTTCACATAGGTGAGGCATGAATCGAGCGACTCGCATCGGCATTCTTTGCGTATCGGTAGCCATCTTCTGTTTCGCAGGCATCGGGCATGTCCTGCTGGGCCGCGCTTCGGACGACAAATCCTACAAGTCCATGCTGGTCTACGGCGAAGTGTTGCAGAAAATCCAGATGGACTACGTCGATGAGCCGGATATGCATCTGGTCACGGCCGGGTCGCTGCGCGGTCTGCTGGAATCGCTGGACCCCGAGTCGAGTTATCTGACCCCCCGCGAATACACGGAGTACCGGCAGAAGCTCCAGAATGCCGGCAGCGGTGAAACCGGAATTACGCTGAGCAAGCGCTTCGGATACGTCATCGTCGTCACCGTTTTGCCCGAAAGCCCGGCGGAAAAAGCCGGGATTCACAGCGGCGATATCTTTGAAGCCATCGCGGGATTCACGACCCGCGATATGTCCGTAGGCCAGGCGGTGAATCTTCTTACGGGACAGCCCGGCACAGGCGTCAAGGTTTCGGTCATACGCCGCGGGAGAGCGGAACCTGAAGACGTGGACTTGGTCCGTCAAAAACTCGCTCCGGCGAAGATCGTGAGTCAGAAGTCTGATCCCGACGTCCTCGTTCTTCGTCTTCCTTCGCTCGACCCAGGCCGGTCCGATGAAGTTCGTGGGCGGCTCCTCGAGGCCGATAAACTGGGCATTCACAAAGTCATTCTCGATGTTCGCGACTGCGGCCGGGGCCCGGTGTCTGAAGCCGTCTCCCTCGCGCGGCTGTTCATTTCTTCCGGGACACTGGCCACTCTCCGCGGCCAGACCGTCTCGACTCAAGTTTTTGCGGCCGACCCCTCCAAGGTTGTCTGGAAAAATGCTGTTTCCCTTTTGATGGATGGCACCACCTCGGGCGCTGCGGAAGTCTTGGCGTCGGCCTTCGTCGCTAATCACCGCGGCGACATCGTTGGTGAACGCACCTTCGGCCTTGCCTCGGAGCAAAAGTTGATCTCGCTTGATGACGGTTCTGCTCTCATCCTTACCGTCGCCAACTACTACAACGCCGGCGGCAAGTCGATTCTCGAAGAAGGCGTCACGCCGACCGAAGTTGTCAGCGCCGCATCCGCCCCGGACGATAGCGATACCGGCGACGATGACACCGCTGCTGCTCCGGCCACGAAGAAAGAGCCGCTCGCCGGGCCGCGCCCGCTTTCCCCGGAAGATCCCGTCTACCGCAAGGCCCTCGAACTTTTGAAGACCCCCGCCAAGAAAGCGACTTAGGAATCGGTGGAAGGACTGGCTCGAGAAACTCTAAGCCCCAATCGGCAACTTTGTTTTACCAACCAGCAAGAATCATCACTCTCCGTGTGCCGACGGGGAATGCTGTTTGCGTTCCTTGTGATCCTAGCGTCTCTGACTGGCTGCAAGAAACCCGAGCCACGTTTGCGGGCCGCGGATATTCATGCAATCACTCGTGAACTCGCCGCAACTGCGGCTAGGGCGACACCTGCGGCCTCCGAAATTCGCTTCCAAACTCAGGCCTCCGACGAATTTCCCGAGCGCCCAGACCACCTCGACATTACTATCCGCTTGACGGAACCTTCGCGCCTCAAACCCGATGCGAAAGCACGCTTGCTCCAGGCGCTGGCCGGAGTCGCCACTCGCCACGGCCTCACTCAGGATTCACCATCCGAGAGCCGCGAAGGAATTCTTTATAGCTACCGCCACGCAGGAATTCCGACGCACACCATTCACATCCATTTCGGATCACTTGCACAATCCGGCGGAGCTTCGTCCTCTTCGCAAACGGGCGCGAGATTGGCCATTATTCTCGATGATCTGGGAAATGACCGCGCTGCCGCCGATGCCATTTTCGCACTGCCGTATCCCCTGACCGTTTCCGTCTTGCCGAACCACACCCACTCCATCGACATCGCCGAAGAGGCCCACCGCCGCGGGTATCAAGTCCTTCTGCACCTGCCCATGCAATCGGTGGGAAATGAAAAACCGGAGGCGCAAGAACTGCGCCCAGGCATGACGGCGACGGAAGTTGCCGCGATTGTCGATCAGATGTTGAGCGCCGTCCCCGATGTCGCCGGCGTAAACAATCACCAGGGCTCCCAAGCCACCGCGGACCAGCCTCTTATGTCCGAGCTCATGCCGGTTCTGCGCGACCACGAGCTGTTCTACATTGACAGCCGCACCACTGCGGCGACTTTGGCGTTCGATGCCGCCCGCGAATCAGGCGTTCCCGCCGCCTTTCGAAACGTGCCGTTCCTCGACGATGTCGCCGAATTGGGGCCGGTGCGCAAACAGCTGGAACTTGCACTGCGCGAAGCCCAAGAAAAAGGCGAAGCCGTGGCCATCGGCCATCCACACGCCGCCACCTTGCAGGCGCTGCGCGAAATCCTGCCGCAGGCCGAATCCCAGGGCGTCCACCTCGTTTTTGCTTCGGACTTGGTGCATTAAGAATTAGCTGTTGCCGGGTGGACTGATTGAAGTTTCTGTGGGAAATAACCGGTGAAACAAATAAAAGAAAATTCCTAAGACGAGAAAATCCAGCACGCTGGCTTCTGGTCCAGCTCGCCCTCCCGTCAGCCACGCGGAACCGTGAATCGTGGCATTCAATAGATGTCCCGGAAAAACCTCGCCGCTGTCCGGCACGGAATAGAGAAATGTCTCCGCAAAATCGAAACTTGCGTGCATTCCCACCGCGAACCACAGGTTGCCCGTTCGCCGCAATGTCAAACACCAGAACATCCCCGCCAGGACCACTCCGGCGATGCCCATCCAACTCTCGCCCTCATTCGTCGAGTGCATAACGCCAAACACCAGCGAGAGCACCACCGCCGCCGGCCAGAAACCCACCCCTTGCCCCAGCGTGAATTGCACGTACCCACGAAACGCAAATTCTTCGTAGAAACCCACTACCAGGAAAAATGCTCCCCAGAAAAGAGCCCAGCGCCAGAGCTCGCTCCCGTGGAGCGCCAAATCGCCAAACCGGTATCCTCCCAGCGCCGCGATTACGCCCAACACTGCGCTGATTTCCGCCAGGCCGAAGAGAGCCCCCTGCCAGAATCTTTTTCCGAACGCCGCGCGCCACGGCAGCCCGTACTCCCCAAAAGACCGGCGCTCGATCCGGCACATCACCAACGCCACGGAGAGCACGCTCATCAACTCGATGCTCTCGTCTCTCAGCAAGCGATAGTGCAGGGAGGAATGCTCTCCGCCAGGCAGCAGAAGGGCCACCAGCAGATGCAATCCATAGCTGATTCCTTCGACCAGAGCGATATACAGGCACAAACGCAGAAAAATGAAGGGAACAGAAGACCCACGGAACAAAGCGGCCGTCGAGGGGATCTCTAAGTCTGTATGCTTGCCGAATTCGGGTTCAAGTCCGGGTTGCGGTGATTCAGTCATCGCTGCCGCACTCTATCACGACACGTGCGGCGCTCCAGCATCGGTCATTGCCGTTGGTGTTGGAAATTTGTCGCGTAACTCCGAGGGGAAAATTTGTCCGGCACTTGGCCTCACTGCGCGATCTTCACCTCTGCAGCTCCCACGATTTGCTGGCTCTTTTTCTCTTGCACAAAAACCACCACGCGCAGATTGCCGCGTTGCCACCCTTTGTCCAGGGAAATATCCGCACCGCCGGCGAAGGAGTTTTCCTGATTCTTCGCATCGGCAGTTCCAAGTTTCCGCAGTGTTCGAACAACCGCGGCATGGTGCAAATCCTCGCCTGCGTTTTCGCCGCGTGTCACGGCGGTATGAAGCCTCGTCTCCGTGATGGCCAGCCACACTTCCGGGGAATCGCCGCCAGTCCCTGCGGGCAGTTTTCCGACGCGCACGGAGACGCGATCCTTTCCGTCGCCGGTCTTCGCCTCCGTCACCGTGACCTCGGCTTTTTCCTTTCCGGCCATCTCCTCAATCGTTCGTCTTGCCTGGCCCTCGCGGCTCCCGACAAATTCCGCTCGCCCGTCGACAACCATCTGTGGTGTGTATACGCTCCCCTGGCGAAAGTTGTCCGCATAGCGCTGCTGCCGCACCGTCCATTCGTGCGACGAATAAGGGTCTTGCCATCCGAGGTCATCCCAGTAATCCACGTGCTCCTCGAGCGCGATGACCGGGACATTCCCCACCGAATGCGCCTCATCTATTTTTCGCAGCAAGCTGTCCGCCGGCGGGCAACTCGAGCAGCCTTCCGACGTGAACAATTCCACGACGACAGGCCCATGAGCCTCTCCCGAACCTGCCGCTACATCAAGTGTCTTTCCGGTGCGCCTCAGGCTTGCGCTGAACGCAAAGAGCGAAATTCCAATCCCTGCCGCCGCTATAATCAAGTACCGCATTTGGCTCATCCTACTTTTCAACCTGCTTTGATGCCCGAACAAGAGAATAGTCTCTGAAATCTAAGCCTTACCGGGATTGCCAGGTTCTAACCAGTATGTTACCGTTAGCCGGTTATTTAAGAATCCCTTCGCTTTTGTGATCCGGGGAGGTTCCTATGCCATCGCAAACCCCGCAGTTGCCTCTCGTCGGTGGCCGACTCGCCCTCAACTTTGTCAATTCCCTACGTCAGTCTAAATCATCCAATTTGGAAGATTTCATCCGGTTTCTCGAGATTGCGGGCGTGGTGTCTCCTGAGCGCAGCGCCCTCCTTCTGCACCTCCCTGAATCT
>Ga0210384_10008845_pt1 | contig 10456 bp, 3 predicted proteins | sample IncBWH2MmetaG_FD_160574 | JGI IMG/M metagenome (GOLD analysis project Ga0210384, IMG submission 160574) | Forest soil microbial communities from Barre Woods Harvard Forest LTER site, Petersham, Massachusetts, United States - Inc-BW-H-2-M | ecosystem: Environmental > Terrestrial > Soil >...
ACGAGATCCAGATCCTCGGACACCGAGAGCTGACCCATCGGAACCAACATCGAACCGAGGGTCCCGATGCCCCACAGGACCGTTTCCCGGCGGCGAGTATCGACCACCGACTTTGCCAGAGCCCCTCGTCTCTCACCGGACTTTCGGAGTTCGGCTCGGCATTGCGATGCTCACGAGGGACCCGAACCAACGGTCGTTTGCGAACCCGCCACGCGAGGCCGCCCTCGTCCTCACCATGGCTCCGACGAAGGAAACGAGTGGGCGAGCACCGAGCAGGAGTGCGGTTGCCGGGACCTGCCTGAAAGTTCATATCCCGCAGGCAGCGGCGGCCTCGCCGGAAACCCGCGGAGATGACAGGACCAAGGCTGGTTAAGTAATGGCGCACTCTGGAGCTTGGTGAATTTCAGTGGGCGAAGGTGTCTCCGATCCCCAAGTCGCTCTTCCAGGAGAGGTCTTAGAATTCGGAACTCCGACTCGATGCCAGCGGAAAGGGAGGGTGGGGATCCATCGGGTGTGGCGGCTGCCGCGGCTGGGCACTGGCATGCTCATCCGGCGAGGGACTCAGGTTCCCCTCACAGTGGCAGCCATCCTAGTAGTCACTCTCAGCTCTCTTCCTCTTCCCACCCAACGCCACTCATCTGCGAAATTCGGCCTCGACACTGGTGGCGCCGGGACTGCCCCCTCATTCTACCCGTATCTCGTGAACGCCTCCCTCTTCCCTCAACCGGATGCCCTCGTCGGTCCTCAGATATCAGCCTGCGGAGGACTCCTGCTGGGCACCGTCGGGCGTGACCTCTACTATCCAAGGACGACCTCCGTTGTCATTGGGGGAGTCCCCACGATCCTATTGCTGGCGACGGCGGCTACCGATCATTGCGTCTGGGCAGGAGGTTACTGGCAGGCCCAGTTCTACACGGATCTAGTCCTTTACGAGGGCACGTATAGTCCGTCGCAGGCAGTAGGGCTTCTGAACGGAAGCGCGGCGCCCACGCATCTCCCACTTCAGTGGTCGGCCCCCCAAGTCGTTGCCTCGGCCAAGGGTTGGAGCTCCTTCCCCAACGCCTCTTCGATGAGCGGCGACGCGCTCGCAGCATCTGGGGACGGGAAGGAGATCTATGCCGCCTATGTTTCCGGCAGCACGACTTACCTATGGAGCTCGATATCATCTGGGCCCTGGACTAACCTAACGTCGGGGGGGATTCAGGGCACCGACCCTCAGCTCTCGTTCGGGGGAGCGGCGGTTGCTCTTGTATCCCGCTCAGTTTCGAGCCTCACTGTCGCCACTTTCTACCTCTCGGGAGTCCAGCCTGCGTTGACAACTCTGAGCGTGTCCGCATACCACGATTCCGTGACGTGGTATCCCACGCAAGCCATGGGGGAGGAGGCAATACTGGCGACCACCTCGGGTAACGCCGTCATCTTCTACGGTTCGTATGATGGAGGCCACGTCTTCTCCTCTCATACTATCGCGAATATCTCGACTGCTTCGGCGAATAACACGATCTTTGGTACGATTGCGTCGACCAGAATCGCCAACCCTATCGGGTACCCCGGTGAGATAGCCGCGACGACTGAGGGCTCAACACTGTTCGGGCTCTACACGGCGGAAGTAAACAATCAGACCGCGGTTGCGACCATGACGTCGCCCGACGGTGGAGTCCACTGGAACGCGCCTCAGTTCCTCCAACTGAGCTTCGCCTCCGTTCTGAACCCGAGCTTATCATCGTCGTCCGTCGGCTACGTGTACTCGACTTGGCTCGAGAACGCAGGCGGAGGTTGGACAGTCGACGCCGCGGAGTTCGGTCAGGATGGGCGCTTGTTGACTGGTCCCAACCCGCTCCCGGGTGCTACTCCTGGCGGAGTCTCTGCTAACGCGTTGACCGGTGTGACGGTGGATGCGTTTGCCAGGCCTTTCTACGCTTGGACGCTTCCCGTCGCCTCCGTGCCCTCGGCAGTGTCCGGTTGCTCGGCGAACGAACTCTCGGTCATCGTCCCGTCCAACGGGTGTAGCGTCGGGGTCATCCAATACTCCGGCGCCTATCTTTCCCCGGCGAACGCGCTCGGAGTCCTTCAACGCCATATGGGATCGCTAGGCGCCTGGGACTACAAACTTGGGACCCTCGGGACCCTTAACACGCTCGTATCCTCCAAAGTCGCCATAATCGATAGCAGCGTGGCCAACTACACGGCCCACAAGCATCCTACGGACCTCTGCCAAGCCCAGAATTCAACTGCCAACGGGGTGTACGCAAACCTTACGCACATCCTCTTCTCCTATCAGTCGGGCCCGACCGCATGCGGGAATTTCGCGTATGCGATTGCGGAGACGACGAGTCCCATCGTGAACGGGGTCCCCCAGCCTCCCCCGAATTACTACTGGACCCAGCCCATCGCCATCAACCTCGGTGCGGCGGCCGCCAACGTCTATCTGGGAGTCCTGTCCGACTGGGCTCTCGAATCGATAGGAGTTCCGGTCACCTTTACCGGGGACCCGCTAAGGGGATTCAATCCCGTAAACAGTGTTCTCCCATCCTTGGCGACACCCATCACTACTACAATTTCGGTTCAGGGTCGCAACGCCTGGGTGTCTGTGTTGCCCGCGGCAACCGAACCGACTACTGGAATTCTGACCATTTCGGGCAGCTTCCCAGTGCAAGTCGTAAACTGGACAGGGGCAGAGGTCTGGTGCACCAGAACACATCGGTGGGACAACTGGTCGTACTCCGCAACTGCAATGCAGACGTCGTTGCGCTACAACGTGTCAGTCGAGAACAACACTGCGCAGTACTCCGGTAGCGGTTCGGGGTTCCCCTCTGTCTATCTGACCAACCTGACCCCCAACGCCACCATGCGTTGGAACGGCACATTCACTGGGGTCTATCCATCCAGCTTCGTCCACTCTGTAGTTTGCGGGGCCTCAAACAACAGCAACCCGATCGCGCCGCCGCAGTATGGATTGAAGGCCAAGGTGGTCATATCCGTTTCGGGCTCGATTACGACTAGTCTGCGGATGGTTCCCTGGCCCCCGAGCCTCGTGATTTCTGGCGCGCAGTCAAACGCGCTCAGGTACTACTGGAACCAGACGATGCCCGCGATGGCATCGGCGAGCATCACCGATCTTACCCATGGATACGGCCCGACGTGGATGAACAGCTCCAATTGGCTTGTGGCGGAAGCTCTCGGTACATTCACGGTTTCCCTCGGGACGTCGTACCGGGCGTACATGACCTCGCTGAGCCAATCAGGGATCTGGGATAACACCCAAGTGCCAGGTATATCTGCTAAGGAGGTCTATTCGTCGCCTCCCCTCTCGACGGGTTATGTATGCAGCTTCACTCTCGCCAACAACCCGGTCAGCGTGTCCGCGCTGGCGTTCTCCAACATTTCCGGTGGCAATGCGACCGTTACTTGGGCGAGTTCGGCCTCTGGTACCGGATGGATCACATACTACGGGATGGCCACCGGGAGCAATCTTACTCAGACTGCTACGGTTTCGGGTTCCGGGCCAACGTACTACTATCACGTTCAACTCCACGGTCTAGACCCTCAACATCTCTTCGCAGCCACCGTAACCACCGCGGTTGGAGCCGGGTGTCTCACGTATGAGAATAGTCTTTTCGGCACTTTCACTACGGTTGGGGCGTTCCCTGTAAGGGAGACGGACCTTCCGTACGATTCCGTCGCTAATCAGGGCGGGGGGGCGGTCCTATCTTGGCAACTCCCGACCAACATTACCCAATATGGTTTGGCGAACGGGTCCCTGCTGTTGGTGAACAATTCAGCGAACCCAACTACTGTGAGCTATCCGCTGAACAACCTGAGTGAGATTACGAACAGGTCGCTAGGTAGCCTGTTCTATGGTTCGTACTCGGTTACGATCCAGCCCAGTTCCCTCAACACCTCCTACTCTCTCGCTTTGTTTTTCAACTTCACCGCTGCAGTCAATGGGCACCAGATTTTCTGGCTCGTTACGAGCGCGCGATCCAGCTTCATCTACCAGCGCGATAGTAGCGGAGATGGACTAACCGACGCGGAGAAACTCCGAGGCTGGTGGGTACCGGTGACCGCCGGGTTGGGTGGGGTGAGCCCTATCCCCGGTCAGACATGGGTGTGGGCAAATCCGGGCAGATACTCGAGTAACGGCCTTGTGTCGGACTTCGTCGAGAAGGAGTTTACCCTTGATCCCAATACGATCGACACTGCTTCGAGCCACATGCTCGACACCTGGAATCTCACTTTTGATCTCGGGACCGGTCCCAATCCCCCTTCGTGTCCCACCGGTTTCCAATGTTGGTACACCAATACGACGAACCCGTTTGCTCAGGCTCCATATCCCGGTGGAACTCCAGCAGTCGTGGCGAAGAGCACGAATACAACGGGGCCACGAACCCCGGTCGACGACAGTTCAGCTTACGATGCCTCCATCTTGTGGACTGGGGGTACGTTGAGCTACCTCCAGGGACTGGTCCAGAATCAGAGCCTGGGATGGCTCCGGGGGGCAATCGGAAAGTACCCTGCGACCGGTCATTGGACCTTGACCGTCTGGGGAAAACTATCCTGGGGCGCCAACCCCCTTGTGGCCTCCACGCCGGCGAATGGGCAGGCCGATGGCGCCCGGGTGAACCCTCTCGGGACAGAGGACGTGCAGGTTGCGGTCTACAATTGGACAGCCAACGTCTCTCAGGGGGACGGAGTTGCCGCCTTCTTCAACGCTAACTCATCCCTCGCGCCGGGTTCGCACGGCAATCAAACCGATTACAGCGGTTACAGCCGAAATGTGCAGGCCGGGGTCGGGGGGCATTCTTACTACGGCGGGACCTTCACAGTAACGTTCCCCGTGATCTCCAGCGAGCAGTATGCTAGACTCAACGTTTCAGTCGTGAAACATCACAGCGGCTTCAGCAATTCGGTCAATCTAGGGCCATTGGCAATCGACCTCGCCAACACCTCGGTTCACCTCAAGCAGAAGACGAGTGGTCAGGGAAGCATATACATCCGATACCAAGTAATTCCCGTCTATTCAAGAGCGCCGACGTACATCTACGTTCCAGCGGACAATTCGACCCTGTCTCCACTCCCAACGGGCCTGCAGAGATACACAGCGGAACAGAATTTCATTCTCCTCGTAGCAAATGACACGACCAACGGGACCGATTCTCTCGCTCAAGGGTCAATACCGTACGTCTTTGCAAACGGCACCGCGTCCTCGGGTCGTTACTCTGTCTCACTCTCCGGCGGCTCGAACAACATACTCGTCCCACGCTCGATCTTCATCGGGACACCGCTCGGTGAGGCCCTGTTCAACGGGACCAACGTCTCAGAGACCCAAACCTCTGGAACAAACGGGAACGGATTCTTGCAGTCGCACTGGGACCCGCAGACCTGGTACGCGCGCGTGGTCGGAAAGACCTCGTGGAACGGCTCGAACTACGCTCCCGGGAAGACGGGGTTTATCAGAGTCTTTTCGAATGTTAGCCAGAACTGCACCACCGCTCCCTCCCTTTGCGGCGGTGTCCCTTCCAATCCTCAAATAGAGTCTGGCCAACAGGCACTCGCGCTTGAGGCCCTACTTACGCTCAACGTCACGAATCTCGGTCAACTCGACGGATTCTTGGCCGGACTACTTCTGAATCGATCTGGAAACTTCTCAGGGTCATTGCTCCGGGTAACGAGTTTTCTTCCGTCCCTCGGCCTTCCGGCGGGGGTCATGCGAGCTCTTGCTAACTCCTCGTTTGAAAACGACGGCGGTTTCGGCGCGCCGACGTCCAGTCAATCACAACCCCAATCGTGGTCAGGCCTCCCCGCCTCCACCATATGGAACTCGGTAACTGGGGTGGCGGGATTCGTCTCTGTTTGTTGGAACGGCGCCTTGGCCGGAATCGCGTACGCGTCCAAACTCGTCCAGCTTGTGGTCGCTTGGGGGCTCGGGGCAATCAATCAGGTCGCAACCGTTCTCAAGCAAGTCGCCGAAGGAATCACCTGGGCCTTCCAACAGCTCGTCGAGGCGACGGTCGATCTCATCGAAACCTTACTAGCCACTGCTTTCAGCCCGTACTTCAGTGCTAGATCGCACGATGCACATCTACAGGCGAACGTGCTGACAAACGCTACAACGAATTTTTCACCAGGTGGTAACATCAGTGCCAATAACGCGAGTGCGATTCTGGATTCTACGTCGAACAGCATGTTTATCTTCTCGACCGTGGCCGCGGTGAGCATCGAAGTCGCGATCGGAATCCTGACCGCCGTTACGGCAGGCGCCGCGCTGACGGTCTCTCAACTCGTTATCTTGTTCTTGACCACAGCTGCAGCGGCTATCGCGATGCCCTACATCATCGGTCCCCTAGGAGTCGCTTGGACCTACACAATCGAAGGGAAGATCAATCAAACCGCCCCTCAGGGTTCGAATCAACCCTGGTGGCGAGCGATGGCTGATGCTTTCGGATGGTACGACACAGGGCTCGGAGCTACCTTAGCAACGCAATCGCTGAGAGAGACTCTCAAGGCGCCACTTACCTCGGCCGCCGTAGGGGACCTCATCGCCTTCGCGTTCGGAGGCGTCGCCGCTGGCCTGGGGGTCGTGTCTTCGATCACTAACGACAGGGCAATGGCGATTACCGCTCTCGGACTCGCCACCGTGAGCCTCGTGTTGGAAGCCAGAATCGTTCTCCTTCCAAGCGAGGCGAACCCTATCAAGAAGGACTTAAACATAATCACGGGTGTTCTCGACGCGGCAGCGTGGGCCTCCGGGGCAGCGACCTTGTATTACTGCGAAACGCATCAATGTTAGCTGGCAATCGCCCAATGGGGCCTGAACGTCGCGTCACGCTAGTGACCACGGACTCCCCCCGACGTGACGCGTCAAGAGTGGGCGCACGAATTGTCTTGCTCGCGATAGCGCTGATCTCAACTTCCGGCGCAGTCTGGGCGAGCTTGGTCCTCTTCAGCTCGACTACATCCCCTCTAACGCCGGACACTCTCCTCGTCACGGGAATCGCCTCAGGGGTGGCGTCATGGATCTTGTTCGTTCGCGGGTTCCGACCAGGGGCAGAGGAACTGATCGTCGACGCTCAGGGCATCCTTCTGCTGTATCCGCGTGGCTCGGAACGGATCTTGGCATGGGAGCGAGTTGGGATCAAGAGAGACGTCATTGTCTGGGATTTTCGGCCTTCAGCGGGAGTTCAAGTCATGCCGCGGGACGAGATTTCGATGCTCACGCCGGATAGGCGCACGATGCTGATCACTCCCGAAGCGCTGGAGGTCCTCCTCGAGGAAGCGAACGCCCACGGGCTGCGGACGGAGTCGACGCTGGAGCCGGTCGATCATCCGTCCACTTGGCGTCGGTTCAGAATCCACCAAGCATAGCATCGGCGAACCGACTTATGGGCAAGCTCCGCGTCCTCAAGCCCATCCTCGCATGCTCCGAAGATACCACCCACGGCGCAGACACTCGGGCCAATCTCGCGGCAGAGTAACTCATCAGTAGCGACTCGCGGGGAACCGATCCTTCAAGAACGGGGCTGCACGGGGGAATCCCGGTCGACCGGTTCCTTGGCCGGAGGGCTTACTGGAGTCAGGTTGAACCACGCCATTTCGAGGGGCAAACTCTTTCCTGAGCGAGTTCGTTGGGGGGAGTGTCATGAGCCAACCCTGAGCAAATCGTGCCGGGCGAGGCTAACTCATCGTGTGCGAGTTTCGTTGGGTCCAATCCACGGCGCTCAACAATCCAACGGATGTCCCTCGTCCAGGCTTGCCCTTCGAGATCATTACCCATGTGAATCATGACTGAGGCAATTTGAGCAACCTCCTGGGGTAAGGTTCTTGTCCAGTGGGATTGGGATCGCTAGGACGAGGCGGAAATCATCGGGAGACCTACTGGCCCGGCACGCTGCCGCCTGTCGGATGGGTCCGAACCGGGGAGAGGGGCGACTCTGGACCGCTCGCCTGGATCAGAGGGACGTTTGCGAGATGGACGAGTTAAGAGTCATCAAAGCCCCAATCCGACGGTTCCAGTTGAGACAGGTCGGCGATGTGCGGGTCTGCTCGCCATCCTAATGGGCGTCCTACCTGAAACGTGAGGGCGTACCCGGTCGAGGCAAGCCAACGGTTTCCCCCCGAGTGGGCCGACGTACGGGCGGCCCGGGCCCGACAGGCTGGGAGGGAGTCTCCGGTTTGGCGTCACCTTTGTCGTCGTTCTGGTGCGGACGAATACACTCCGAACGGCCGACCCTGCGCGAGAACATTCCGGTGCGCAACGACCCGATTGAGAACCCGTAGGCGCTGGAACTGCTGCGAGGGAAGGTCCCAATGTGCCATACTGGATTCAATCCATATCACGCAGCAGGTCGTCCGCAGTGACGGCCTCGGGATCCTCCGAGGAGTGGGCCTGAGGGTTCCGGGCGCGACCCGTCCCGGTCTGCTGCGGCGGAGGAACGGGGCGAGCCCAGTCCACCGGCGTTTCGCCCGCGAACTGATGAGGGGAATCCCTCCCGTACCCTGGTACCCCCAGCCCCGGACTTCTCGATCGTATCACAAGAGTCATCCGGGGGACCTCTTCCCTGTCCGATTCGTAAGGCAAGCTCGAAATCGAGGAGCGGCGGGAGCATCGTTCATGGAACATCGGGCGAACTCGCGCGCCCGGCTAGCAGGCCGGACTCCGCCAACGAAACCGATCTGAATCATTGCTTCCCTCTGCCGCCCCGGGGCCTCGGGCATGAGCCGGCGCACCAAGGTCCATATACAAACATCCGATGAGTCTCCGGTAGCCGCTGGGTCGGAAAAGAATCGGTCGCACCTGGTCGCGCGGAGAAGGGTATGTGGAGTGCATCCGGAAGCGGGCAAAGCCGCGAGCTGAGTTCGACCAGTCCACGGGCCGGCCTCGGTCAGACGGCCTCCCGATCGATCGTGACGTGCGGCGGCGTTCTTCTGGTGACTTTGATCATGGTTAGCTTCCCTGCCGTAGGAACTCCTTGGGCTGCGACTGTGATTGTCGCGCCTTATCACGCGGTCGTGAATGTGGGCGGCTCGGCGTACCATTATGGATGCGGCACAGGGAAGATTACCAAAGCGGCTGCCTTCTCCAAGCCGACCGGTTTTGGGGGATTCGCTGGGACTACGACTGCGCCTTGCTTCCAAGGGCCGGCGTCCACCGGAGGCTCGGCGAGCTCGTACATCGAGGTCTTCGTCCCCCTGAAGCTCGCAAGCGGAAACCGTATGGTCCAAGCCAACTGGACGCTGAAAGGAACCGGAAGCGAGCTTCTGAACGTAGGTGCCTGCAAGATCGCCAAGAACCTGACTCCGTCAGGCCTGATGTGCTATCAAGACGCGTTCACGAACATTTACGGCGCGGCGTTCGTCATCGATAACTCGAACGGTACGATCACATACCCTTCGCTCTGGTGGACGAGCTATTTCAACGCAACGTACAGTCAAACCAGCTGCAATCCTAACTGTACCACCTCGGGTAGCGGGGTGTCTGGTCTCACTCAGGGCTTCGCGTTCTCCCTGACGAAGGTGTGGAATTTCAACATCACCGGCGTCGTCTCCGTGCACAAGTACTGGCTGGACGTCTACTTCATGGGATACGCTGGCACGACGGTTTTCTCGTGCTGTGGGGCACATCTCAAGGGCGGAGGGACCGCTCTTGCGTCGTACAACTTCGGGACGCTGGGCAACGGGGCCAGGCTTAACTCCATCATCATCAGCTAGGGTCCTCCAGCGTGAGTCCCGCCGAGCTTTCGGAGCACCAACCGGGGACAAGGTGCCGCGCCCAGCCGAGCAATCGGATGCACGGACCGAGGGATCGAGGCGGGGGCGGAGTGTAATCCTCGGACAGGATTCGTTGGCCCTCCCCTCTGCTAATGAGCAACGTCGGGACTCTCCTCGCCGGTGGTGTGACCCGAGTGATACAATGGGGCCATTCGAGGTGACTGCGAATCTCTCGAATCCTAGGGGTTCACCCACCTTACGTCACGCGTCTGGTGCGGTACTCCCTCGCCCGGGTTCAGACACCGATTCCGGAGTTCGATCTGGGTGGGTGGAAGCTCCTCACATCCAACTTGAGGGTAGTGGGAACGGGATGTTCACGCTGGGGCTGGTGCACTCACCGCCGACGTGAGCCACCATCAGGTTAGCCGACATGGCCCTGCATTCCGTCAAGGGGTCCCCCAGCCGCAGTACTCATCAGGGAAGAGGCGAGAAACCAGCAGATCATCGACTCCCCTGCCTTGGAGTGGCTATGGGTCATTCTAGCCGAAACGGACTTTCTGCTGGTCCGGCACGACCTGAAAGGTTTCCAGCCATCTCGCATAAGTGGAGCGGGTCCAAGGGATCCGGGGGCTCACGGACCGTGACCGGTACCTAGTGTCGCGTCCAGAGCGGCCGACGATGTTTGCTGACCTTGTGTTGGGTGCTCCTGAACTCCTTCCCTGATGCCTTGTGCTCTCGCGTGATGAGT
>Ga0210384_10008846_pt1 | contig 10456 bp, 4 predicted proteins | sample IncBWH2MmetaG_FD_160574 | JGI IMG/M metagenome (GOLD analysis project Ga0210384, IMG submission 160574) | Forest soil microbial communities from Barre Woods Harvard Forest LTER site, Petersham, Massachusetts, United States - Inc-BW-H-2-M | ecosystem: Environmental > Terrestrial > Soil >...
AGGCCTCGCAATCGCTCCGAGCAGGCGATTACGCCGCCGCTGAGGCCGGCTTCCGCGAAGTGCTGCGGGCGGAACCAAACAACCTGAGCGCGATGGGGAATCTGGGAGTGGTGTACTCGCGGACCTTGCGCCACGACCGTGCCATTCAAATCTATAAGCGCGCGCTGACGATCAGCCCTCGCGAGCGCGGCATCCTACTTAACCTGGGTCTGGTGTACCTGAAACAGGATGACTACGCGCGGGCGCTGCCGTATTTTCGAAAGCTGTATGCGCTGGACCCGACGAACGGGCAGGCAGCGACGCTTCTTTCCACGTGCCTCGTTTATGGAGGAAAGCCGGCTGAGGCGCTGGAAATTCTGAAGCCGGCGGTGGAGAAGAATCCGGATTCCGCGACGATGTATCTTCTTGGCGTGGCCTATTCGCGTGCGGGGCAAAAGGAAGCGGGGCAGGAAGTTTTTAATAAACTGATGTCGGATGGTTCTACAAAGCCGCAAGCCAATTTTTTATTGGGCAAAGCGTATTACGATTCGGATCGCTTTGAGGAAGCGGGGCAAGCGTTCAAAGAGGTGTTGGCTGCCGATCCGCAGTTCCCGAACGGACATCGCGAACTGGCGAAGGATTACATCAGCCTGCGGCAGTTTCCAGAGGCGGAGAAGGAACTGCAGATCGCGCTGCAGGACAACCCGGACGATAGCAGCGCGGCGTATTTCCTGGGTGCGCTGTACGTATTGACGGAAGAATATGCGAAGAGCCTACCGTACCTGGAGCGGGCTTACAAGATGACGCCCGATTCGTGGGCCGCACTCTTTTATCTTGGCAAGGCCAAACTAAAATTGGGAGATACCAAGGAAGCGGTGCATTTGCTGCAGGCGGCCGCGGAACTGAATCCCGACGAAGCGACGATATTTTATTTGCTGGCAGGCGGGTTGAAGACGATGGGGTGCGACGAGGAGTCCAAACAGGCGCTGCGGCGCGTTAGCGAGCTGCATGCGAATTTGCTGGAAGCAGAAAAGCGCGCGCGCTTCGATTCAGAAACACATGTACCGGGCACGCGGTAGTGACACAGTCGAGAAAAATTGCGGGAGGATGGTTGCGAGGGCGGAGTAATTTGTGGAAAAACAAATTGGGTTTTGTTGTCGTGGCGCTTTGCCTAGCGCTTTGCCAGGGCACCGGCGAGCGAGTCAAAGCACAGGGCGTGGCGCAAGGGCCGCCCCCGCCGGCGTCGGCAAAAGCGACCAAGTGCAAGAACCGCACGATACCGCAACTGGAAGATGTTACCGACAAAGCGGGCATACATTTTTCACATGCGGCCACACCTACCAACAAATATTTGATTGAATCGATGAGCGGCGGGGTGCTGCTGCTGGATTACGACCGCGACGGCTGGCTGGACATTTATTTCACGAATGCGCCGACGGTGGAAATGGCTTTGCGTGGAGAGAAGGCCCGCAGCGCGCTGTATCACAACAATCACGATGGCTCGTTCACGGATGTGACGGATAAAGCCGGAGTCGGCGGTGCGGGCTATGCCATGGGCGGTGCCGTGGGGGATTTTGACAACGATGGATGGCCGGACATTTATGTGACTGGGTACGCAGGGAACACGCTGTACCACAACAATGGGGATGGGACGTTTACCGATGTGACCGAGAAGGCGGGCGTGCGCGATGGGCGCTGGTCAACGGGAGCCGCGTTTGGCGATTACGACGGCGACGGTTTTCTGGATTTGATGGTGGCGAACTATGTGGACTTCGACATTCACCATCCGCCGGCGTTTGGAAGCAGCACGACGTGCAAGTACATGGGCGTGGATGTGCAATGTGGGCCGCGCGGGCTGAAGGGATCTGGCGATACGCTGTTTCACAACAATGGCGATGGGACGTTTGCGGATGTGTCGAAGAAAGCTGGCGTGGACGATCCAAATGGATATTACGGCCTGGGCGTGATTTGGTCGGACTTTAATAACACCGGGCGGCCGGATATCTATGTGGCCAATGATTCGACGGCGAGTTTTCTGTACCGAAATGACGGAAATGGAAAGTTTACGGACATTGGATTGGAATCCGGAACGGCGTTGGGTGAAGACGGGCACGAACAGGCGGGCATGGGAATCGCTATCGGAGATTATTCGCACACGGGCCGCCCATCAATGGTCGTGACTACGTTTGCGCTCGATAACAGCCCGCTGTATCGCAACGACGGCAAATGGGATTTTCAGGATGTGTCTTACGCGTCGGGGCTGGGGTTACCGTCCGTGCCTTGGGTGAAGTGGGGCGTTGCGTTTGTGGATCTGGATAACGATGGATGGCTGGATCTGATGACGGTGAGCGGACACGTATATCCACAGACGGACACGCTGGTGTCCGGTGCGCATTATCGCGAGCCGAAATTGCTGCAGCTCAATCAAGGTGACGGAACATTTTGCGATGCCAGCGATCAGGCTGGCCCGGCGATTCAGGAGCAGCGCGTGTCCCGCGGGATGGCGGTAGGCGATTTGTTCAACGACGGGAACATGGATGTGGTGGTGGAGGATTTGACGGGGAAACCGATGGTGTTGCGAAACCACGGCGTGCCGGGACGCCATTGGGTGAGTTTTGAATTGGCGGGAACGAAGAGCAACCGGCTGGCGATCGGGGCGAAGCTGAAGATTGTGGCCGGCGGAATGACGCAGACGGACGAGATACACAGTGGCGGAAGCTATCTTTCACAGAATGACCTGCGCGTGCATTTTGGATTGGATAAGGCGGCGAAGATCGACAGCTTGGAGATTCGGTGGCCTTCGGGGAAGGTGGAAACGATTAAGGATTTACAGGCGGATAAGTTTTATAGCGTGCTGGAAGGAGAGGGGATTGTGGCTGCTGAGAAGATACGGCCGGTGAAGAGTGTAAGCGCGAAGTAGTTGTTTAGGTTTTTGCGCGCGCTTGGGGCGGGCGTTGTTGGAATGGTGCCACCATCGCTGCGCTCCGCAGCCGCGAGGACGCCGCTGCTCCGGTCGGGATGTCAAGGGGTGTGAGGGGCGGCGTTCTGGAGCCTTGAGGTCGGGCAGGGGGGCGACGTCCGGCATCCACAACTAAGGCCTGTATGGAGCGAAACAGCGCGATTTGATTGTATTTGCGATTTGGATGTGCCAAATCGTTATTTTAGTGGCTATTTCTGTATGTCTGTGATTTCATTCCCTTAACATATGGTGCGGATTCAATTCCTTGGAGGTTGCATGCTCGAGGAACGCTGCTGGCGTTTGCTGCCGTTTGTTTGCGCGGCTCTTATTCTTGGTTCTTATTCTCCCATACTACTGGGGCAAGAAATTCCGAAGGCGGCCTGGAAGAGGCCGCTGGGCGAGCCGTTGGCCAATCCTGGAATCAAGAAGGCGGCGCTTGACGCGGGACATATTGATGATGGCTATTGGCAGGGCGGGCCGGTGGGAGGATTTGGCGCCGGAACGTTTTCCCGGAGCTATCGCGGCGATTTTGTGCGCTGGCACATCAAGGCGGGCGTGCACAAATATGAAGCAGTGCCCGGAAATCAATTCGCCATGTATCAAAAAACGGAAGGTGATCTAGAAGGCGTTGCGCGGGTGCTGAACAATTGGCATCCGGCTGGGCCGATGCTTAAAGCGTGGCAATGGGATTACCCGGTGGGCGCGGGAGAGTATGCGGCGTTGTACCCCAAGTCCTGGTTCGATTATCGCTGGGAGAAATTTCCGGCACACGTGGTGCTCGAACAGTTTTCACCGATTCTTCCGGACAACTATAAGGAGACGAGTTACCCAGTAGCGGTCTATCGCTGGCATGCGGAGAATCCGACAAAGAAGCGAGTGACAGTTTCGGTGCTGCTGTCGTGGGAAAACATGGTCGGCTGGTTTCGCACCTTCGGAAGAACGCTGAGCAGTTCGATGAGCGAGGGGAACGTCAATCGTGTCAAGAGGGAAGCGCTTGGCGGCGGGGGACAAACCGCGAAGGGAATCGTGTTCGACCGGAATCACATTGGGCGCGTGACGGAAGAGTGGGACGGGCAGTTTGCGATTGCCACGGTGGAGCAGCCGGGCGTGGAAGTGAGCTATCAGGATACGTTTCGTGTGGAGGGCAACGGAGCGGAGGTGTGGACGCCGTTTGCAAAAACGGGAGCGCTGGCGAATAGCGATGAGGCCTGGACGAGCAGCGGCGAAGCATTGGGCGGAGCGATCGCGGTGCGATTCACGCTGGAGCCAGGCGAGAAGCGCGTGATTCCCATGGTGATTGCATGGGATTTGCCGGTATATGAATTTGGCTCCGGCAGGAAGTGGTATCGCGAGTACACCGAGTTTTACGGCACCAGTGGTCTGAACGCGTGGGCGATTGCGCGCGATGGGTTGAAGAACGCTTCGGCGTGGAGCGACGCGATTGATGCGTGGCAGCGGCCGTATGTACAGGACGAATCGAAGCCGCTGTGGTACCGCGGGATGTTATTTAACGAATTGTATCCGCTGGCGGACGGCGCCAGCGTGTGGGGCCGCCCGGTAGACGGGAATTCCAAGGCGCCGCCGACGTATTCGTTCATGGAATGCTACGACTATCCGTATTACGAAACGCTGGACGTGCGCTTTTATGGATCGATGCCGCTGATCAAATTTTGGCCGAGGATCGAGAAAGGCGTGATGCGGGAGTTTGCGGACACAGTACCGCAGGAAAATCTCGAGAAAATGATCTGGACCTGGAAAACGCAACAGACCGGGCAGGACGTTTTCCGTGTGCGGAAAAAAGCGGGCGCGGTACCGCACGATTTGGGCGTGCCGCAAGAGGATCCCTTCCAGCAGATCAATCAGTTCAGCTGGCAGGATACGAATGGATGGAAGGACCTGAACACGAAATTTGTGCTGCTCGTTTATCGCGATTTTGTGTTCACCGGATCGAAAGACAAGGAATTCCTCAAATACGCATGGCCGGCGGTACAACAATCGTTGAAGTACCTTGAAAAATACGACACCAATGGCGATGGCATTCCGGAAAACCAGGGCTATCCGGACCAGACCTACGATGAGTGGGTCGTAAATGGAGAGAGCGCGTACTCGGGAGGATTGTGGGTGGCCGCATTGCGTGCAGCGGAAGAGATCGCTAGGCAACTAGCAGACAGCGCGGCGGCGACGAGATACCACGTGCAATTCCTGAAGAGCCAGGCGAGCTACGTGCAGAAATTGTGGAACGGCAGTTATTTTCGCTACGACACTTTGAGTGAGTACAAAGACAACATCCAAGCGGACCAGCTTGCGGGGCAGTGGTATGCGAGTATGACCGGACTAGGGGACATCGTTTCACCGCCGATGCAAAAAAGCGCGTTGCAGAAGATTTTCGATTTCAACGTGATGAAGTTTGCCGACGGCAGCATGGGCGCGGTGAATGGGATGTCGCCGAATGGATCGGTCATCACTTTGAAGAACAACGAGCAGGTGGACGAGGTGTGGACCGGAACGACGATGGGCGTGGCGGCGCTGATGCTGAGCAACGGAATGAAGGAAGAGGCCTACCGGACGCTGTGGGGCGTGTATCACACGACGTACGAGACGAAGGGATATTGGTTTCGAACGCCGGAGGCTTGGGACAGCACCGGAAACTACCGGGCATCGATGTATATGAGGCCGGCGGCGATTTGGGCGATGGAGATGATGCCGGGGAGGAAGTAGCTACGGACGACAGTTCCACGACAGGTGATGGAAGACCGCAACCTGAAAACCGACCCTTTCAAGCTCAGGGCAAGCGGGTGCGACACCAGGAAAAAAACGGTAGAAAATTGTTTACTAGTACGGCCAGCGAAATTCGCGGACGCTGGGGCTGTCGATGCCAAATTCGTGCGCGTAGTTCAGGCAGTCGAGCTGCAGATTTCGGAAGTGCTCTTTGGTGTGGGCGCCGATGCGCTGGAGTTTCGGAGTGCGATCGATGGCGTCGATGGCCAAGCTGAAGCGATCGATTTGATTTTCGATGGCCAGTTCCATGGGCGTATTGATGTTTCCCTTTTCCTTGTATCCCCGCACGTGAAAATTGTCGTGGTTGGTGCGGCGATACGCCAGTTTGTGAATTAACCACGGATAACCGTGGAAATTGAAAATGACCGGACGATCCACGGTGAACAGAGAATCGAAATCGCGGTCGTTGAGGCCGTGAGGGTGTTCGGTGCTAGGTTGCAACTTAAACAGATCCACTACATTGACGTAGCGGATCTTGACGTCCGGAAACGCATCGCGAACAAGAACGATCGCCGCGAGGGCTTCCTGCGTCGGAATATCGCCGGCGGAAGCGAAAACGATATCCGGCTCAACGCCTTCATCGTTGGAGGCCCATTCCCACATGCCAATGCCCTTGGTGCAGTGCTTGATGGCATCGTCCATGCTGAGATATTGCAGGTGATTTTGTTTATCGCAAACGATCACGTTGACGTAGTTTTCGCTGCGTAGGCAGTGGTCGGCGACGGAGAGCAGGGAATTGACGTCGGGCGGGAGGTAGATGCGCGTGACGGCGGCGCTCTTGTTCATGACCACGTCCAGGAAACCGGGATCCTGATGGGTGAAGCCGTTGTGGTCCTGACGCCAGACGGTGGAAGTGATCAGGATGTTCAGCGAGGCGATGTCCTCTCGCCAGGAAATGTGCCGGCAAATTTCCAGCCATTTGGCGTACTGATTGAACATGGAATCGATGATGTGGATGAAGGACTCATAGGAAGAGAGAAAGCCGTGGCGTCCGGTGAGCAGGTAACCCTCCAGCATGCCTTCGAGAGTGTGTTCGCTGAGCATTTCGATGACGCGGCCGTCAACGGCTAATTCACCGCCGTCGGCGTCTTCCGGGAAATATTGTTCGATCCAGAATTTCTTGCTGGCTTCGTAGACAGCCTGGAGTTTGTTGGAAGTAGTTTCGTCGGGGCCAAAGACGCGGAAGTTCTGCATGTTGCGCTTCATGATGTCGCGCAGGAAAACGCCGAGAGGCTTGGTATTTTCCGCTTCGATCTGGCAGGGCTTGTCGAATTTTACGCTGTACTCGCGGAAGTCCGGCATGCGAAGGTCGCGTTTGAGGCGCCCGCCGTTGGCGTGCGGATTGGCGCTCATGCGATGGTCGCCAAGCGGAGCGATCTCGGCGTACTCGGCTTTCAGCTTGCCCTGCTTGTCGAAAAGCTTCTCGGGCTCCAGCGAACGCATCCAGTTTTCCAGGATCTTGAGATTTTTGGGCTTGCTCTTCACATCCATGATGGGCACTTGATGCGCGCGCCAGGAGCCTTCCAGTTTGTGGCCATCCAGTTCGGCGGGCGCACCCCAGCCTTTGGGAGAACGCAGAACGATCATGGGCCAGCGAGGCCGAGTGGCGTTGCCGGATTTGCGCGCGGTTTTCTGAATTTCGTGTATCTGGTCGACGCAATATTCCACGGTTGCGGCCATGGCTTGATGCATGGAGTCATGGTCGGAGCCCTCGACGAAGCAGGGAGTCCAACCGTAGCCGCGCAACAGGCTTTCCAGTTCGTCGTGCTCGATGCGCGCGGGTATGGTGGGATTGTTGATCTTGTAGCCGTTAAGATGAAGGATGGGCAGGACGGCGCCATCGCGAATTGGATTTAGAAATTTGTTGATATGCCAGGAAGTGGCGAGCGGGCCGGTCTCGGATTCGCCATCGCCTACGACCGCGGCGACGAGCAGGTCCGGGTTGTCGAAGGCGGCGCCCGCCGCATGCGAGAGCACGTAGCCGAGTTCACCGCCTTCGTGGATGGAGCCGGGCAATTCCGGCGTGCAGTGGCTGCCGATGCCACCGGGAAAGGAGAATTGCTTGAAGAATTCGCGGAGACCTTCTTCGTCTTCGCTCCTTTCGGGATAGACCTCGGAGTATGTGCCTTCCAGATACGTGGGGCCGAGAACGCCGGGAGCTCCATGGCCGGGGCCTGCGAGGAAGATCATGTCGAGACCATCCTTCTTGATGAGGCGATTGAGATGCGTGTAAATGAAGGCTAAGCCCGGGCTGGAGCCCCAGTGGCCCAGCAGACGATTTTTGATGTGCTCGGGCCTGAGCTGATCTTTCAGGAGTGGATTGTCGAGGAGATAGAGCATGCCGAGCGCGAGATATTTGCAGGCGCTCCAGAAGGCGTCGATCTTGCGAAGCTCTTCGGGGCGCAGCGGAGAGCCGTGAATTGTAGTGCGGGCTTTGCCGTAGGCGCTGAGATCGTTGATGGATTCTTTTATTTTTGCGGGGCGAGTAGCCATTGGTGAATCTCCTTGCGGCAGGCGAAAACTGTAGATCTAATTTGCTTGTAAAATTGTCAACGCGTGACGCGCAATCATTAGCTCTTCGTTCGTGGAGATGACCCACGCGGAAACTTTGCTGTCGGTTGTGGAGATGCGCGTGGAGGCTTTCTCGTTCGCGGTGGAATCCAGCGAGAGGCCTAGCCACGCGACGGCTTCGCAGATTCGCTGCCGGATGGCAGCGGAGTTTTCGCCGATGCCGGCGGTGAATACGAGGGCGTCGAGACCGCCGAGGGCGGCGGCAAGTGCGCCGATTTCCTGGGCGATGCGATAGATGAAGTAGTCCAGGGCAAGCTGGGCGCGAGGGGAAGCGCTCTTGAGGAGTTCGCGCATGTCGCTGCTGACGCCAGAGATGCCTAGCAGGCCGGACCGGTAGTAGAGAACATCCTCGACTTGTTGCGCGGACATCTTGCGCTCCTGAAACAAGTACAACACGGCGCCGGGATCGAGTCCACCGGGGCGGGTGCCCATGCAGATGCCGTCGAGGACGGTGAAGCTCATAGTAGTTTCGACGCTGTGGCCGTGACGCAAAGCGCAAAGACTGGCGCCGTTGCCGAGATGCGCCACGATCACGCGGCCTTGTGCGATTTCCGGAGCTGCTTCCTGGGTAACCTCGGGGAGTTGCGAGGCGATGTATTCGTAGGAGATGCCGTGAAAGCCGTAGCGGCGGACCGCAGGGTCGAGGACTTCTTGTGGAAGCGGCAGAAGTTGCGCAACCGGCGGCATGGTGCGATGAAAGGCGGTATCGAAGCAGGCGATTTGTGGAACGTCGGGCCACTTCTTCATGGTGACTTCGATGGGCGCGAGGTTCGAGGGCAGATGCAGCGGGGCGAGCGGTATGAGTTTGCGGAGGTCGGCGAGGACTGGCGGAGTGACGCGAACGGGTTGTGAGAAGTCCGGGCCGCCGTGGACCAGGCGATGGCCGATAGCGGCGAGTTTTTCGCCGGAGAGATGAGCCTCGAGCCAGGGCTCGAGGACGGTCAGCGCGCCTTCGGCGTTTCTGGTTGTGGATCGGTCGAGAGATCGGTCGAGGAGGACGCTGCCGGACGCGTCCTTCACCTTTATGTGAGGTTCGGCGCCGATGCCATCGATCAGTCCGTGAATGTCGGGATTGAGGTTTTGCCCGTAGCTTCCGCGGAACAGGGAGAATTTCAGGCTGGAGGAGCCGGCGTTGAAGACGAGAATCGGGCCGATTGAAGTCCGGGTGCTTGTTTCCAGCTTGGGCTCCACTTCAAGCATGTGTGCACGTGGCCTTTCCCGGCATGAACGCAATTGAGTGCGGCTGGGGAAGGGAGAACCCGGAGGGCAAGCGAAGACTTGCGGGAAAAGTCATTCTCTTAAATGCTCGATCGTCCAGATGAATGCTCAGTTGCGTGCGACTTAATTTTAGATGAATGAAGGCCGGGATGTCCTGAAAAAGAGATAGCGGGCCTTGTCCGGCTGACTAGTACGTGACCGCTTTGGAAAACGCACATTGCCACTAAGCAGGCGCAATTCGATTGCTTAAGTTGCGCCTGGGCAAGGCATACGTTACCAACGAAAGTCTCCCACCTATTCTGGCTCACCAAGCAATTCCAATTCAGCGCCGCTGCCCGTGAAAGTGACGATCTTTTACTCGCCGGCAAACTTCTAGACGCAACTCAAATGCGCCTTGGTGGTGCGGAGGAACAGGAATTGGGCGATGTGGCATGACAGCAAAAACTGTGAGGCAGTGCCTGGCGATTGTCAACGGGATGGATATACATGCCCTGATGCACACGATAGTCGAAAGGAGCACCACTTATCGAAAAAGAATGTGACTCGCAGCAGGTAGATTGGATGAGAGGCAGCGGATTATTGGTCGGTGGGTTCCTGGGTGACGATGTGCACATCTACGGGTGGCGATTCGCGCAAGAAGCGGTGGACTACGGAGAGGTACAGGTATTTGCGCCAATCGTGAATTGGGGCGCGGCCGAAGATCACCTGGGTGATGTGCTTGCTGCGGACAAATTCGGAGATGGCGTCGGCTACGCTGTTACCTTTTAGTTTGACGACTTGCGCGCCGAGATTTTCGCCAAAGCGAACGTTGGCAGCGAGAACATTCGGATCTTCCGCGCGAGTAGCAAGCTGGCGTTCGACGTGGACGATGTAGAGTTCCGCGTCCATACGGCGAGCCATGCGCGCAGCGCGGGAAATCAGATATTGACCGGAAGGGCTGCCGGAAATGCA
>Ga0210384_10008847_pt1 | contig 10456 bp, 9 predicted proteins | sample IncBWH2MmetaG_FD_160574 | JGI IMG/M metagenome (GOLD analysis project Ga0210384, IMG submission 160574) | Forest soil microbial communities from Barre Woods Harvard Forest LTER site, Petersham, Massachusetts, United States - Inc-BW-H-2-M | ecosystem: Environmental > Terrestrial > Soil >...
GTCGGCCGCAGCGTCGATTTCACCGTCGTCTCTGCACCCGCCAAGCCCGGCGCGCCAGCCCCGATTCTGTAGCAACTAAGGCTCTACACCTCGGGGCAATTCACCGCATCGTGCGCCTTGTGGCGCCTCCTGGTGTTCCCCCCGTGGCTGCGTCTGCGACCAGTCACGAACCATCACTAGTCACCCTTCTCCTTCCCTCGGCTATGCTAAACTCCGCCGGTTTGCGTCTGACCTTATATATCCATTCTTAGGAGTCTTTTGAATGAAACCCGGCTCTCGGCTTTCGCTCGTCTTCCCGCTCCTGGCTCTGCCGCTCGCTGTCCAGGCTCAACAGCCGCCCGCGGCTCCGCGCGCCATCACCATCGATGATCTCTTCCAGATTCGCGAAGTTCAGGATCCCCAGCTGAGCCCCGACGCCCAGTGGGTCGCCTACACCGTCAAGACCGCAACCTTAAAAGACGACAAGAGCGAAGAACGCATCTGGATGGTCCCGACGGCCGGTGGCGATCCCATCCCGATGACCGCGGAGCACGCGTCTTCGGCGCAACCTCGCTGGAGCCCCGACGGCAAATACCTGGCGTTCCTCTCCGCTCGCGACGAAGGAAAAACGCAACTCTGGCTGCTCAACCGCCTCGGTGGCGAAGCCCAGCGCCTCACCGACACGGCCCAAGATGTCGAGGACTTGGCTTGGTCCCCGGACAGCCGTCGGCTGGTCATCGTCCTCCGCGATCCCTCTCCCGAAGAACTAGAGGAAGCAAAAGACCGAGCGAAGGACCAGAAAGACGATCAAGACAGCGACGACAAAGCCGCGAAAGACAAGCAGAAGAAGCCTAAAGCACAAAGGCCCTGGGTCATCGATCGCCTGCAATTCAAACAAGACGAAATAGGTTACCTGGACCGCCGCCGCACCCATCTGTACCTCATTGATCTGGCAACCAAGAACCTCACGCAGATTACCTCCGGCGACTACGACGATTTCCAGCCAGCATGGTCTCCCGACGCCACGCAACTGGCCTTCACCAGCAACCGCTCCAAGCCCGACCCCGATCGCAACTACAACACCGACATCTGGGTAGTGGCTGCGGACAACACCGACAAAGGCGCTCAGCTTACGCAGATCACCACCAATCCCGGCTCAGACAGTTCGCCCACTTGGTCTCCAGACGGTAAATGGATCGCGTACATCACCCAGATTGAGCCAAAGCTTTTCGAGTACGGCACCAAGCATGTAGCGGTCTCCCCAGCGACCGGCGGCGACGCCAAAGTTCTCACGCTCGCTTTCGATCGCCTCGCGAGCGACCCGCACTTTTCGCCAGACAGCAAGAGCGTCTACTTCCTCGCCGACGATGACGGCACGCTGGACCTCTGCCGCGTCGCGGTCACCGGCGGTGAAGTCACTCGCCCCATCGGCGGCCGCTTCATCATCTACGCCTACTCTGTCGCCAAGACCGGCGAAATCGCCGCGCAAATCAGCATGCAGGATCGCCCCGACGAGATTTATGTGACCTCCACTCCCGGCGGGAAGCTCAACCGCATCACTCACACTAACGATGCGCTCATTTCGCAACTCAAGCTGGTGCAACCCGAATACGTCCACTTCAAGAACAAGGTCGACGGCACAACCGTCGCGGGTTACCTCTATAAGCCGCTCGACTACACTCCTGGCAAGAAATACCCGGCGATCTTGCGGCCGCATGGCGGGCCGGTCTGGGCGTACTACGCGGAGTTCACTCACCTTGCGCAACTCTTTGCCGCTAACGGCTACGTCGTGCTGTTTCCCAATCCCCGCGGGTCGTCCGGTTACGGCCAAAAATTCTGCCAAGCCATCTTTGCGGACTGGGGCAACAAGGACTATCAAGACGACATGGCCATGGTCGACTACGCTATCGAGCAGGGCATCGCCGACCCCGACAAGCTTGGCGTAGGCGGCTGGTCCTACGGCGGTATCTCCACCGACTTCATCATCGCCCAGACCACCCGCTTCAAGGCCGCCATCTCCGGCGCCAGCGAAGCCCTGAACATCAGCAACTACGGCCACGACCAATACCAGAAGGACTACGAAACTGAGTTAGGCCGCCCGTGGGAGAACGAAGTGGTTTGGAAGAAGCTCTCTCCCTTCTATAAGGTCGCAAACATCACCACACCCAGCCTGTTCATGGGCGGTAGCATCGATTGGAACGTCCCAATCCTCGGCGGCGAGCAAATGTATCAAGCACTGAAGAGCCTGGGCCGCACGACGGAGCTCGTCGTTTACCCCGACGAGTACCACGAATTCAAGACCCCGTCGCACATCAAGGACCGCCTGGAGCGCTACGTCGCCTGGTACGCCCATTACGTCAAGGGCGACGCCGCGCCAGCCACGCCACCTCGCGAGGCCCCCGCAAAGGCCGGCGAATAGCCGTCGACTGCTCAACTCCCATTGCTCAAGTCCGCGACGCGCGCTATCCTCCCGGCGGCTTCTCCCGCCCTCTGGAGGCATGCCATGCGTATTTTCCGGTTCGCTTTCGTTCTCGCGCTCTTGGCGCCGCTCCCGGTTCGCGGGCAAGCGCCGTTCGCCGTGGGCACTGCGTCTGCGGCTCCCGGGCAGAAAGCCACTGGCTATCTGGAAGTTCCTGCCGGCAGCGATGCGGCCACCGGCATTCCCGTGATCGTCATCCATGGCGCCAAGCGCGGTCCGGTCCTTGCGCTGGTCTCCGGTGCTCACGGTACCGAATATGCCTCGATCATCGCCTTGGAGAAACTGATCCCCTTGCTCGATCCGGCGCAGCTCTCCGGCACCGTCGTGCTGCTGCCGCTGGTCAACATCCCCTCCTTCGAACAGAAAGTGCCGCATGTCAATCCCATCGACAACAAGAGCATGAACCGCTTCTACCCAGGCAAGGCCGACGGGACGCAAACCGAGCGGGCTTCCTACCTCATCACCAATCAGGTCGTGGACCGCTGCGACTACCTGATCGACTACCACGGCGGCGACCTTGACGAGAGCCTGCGGCCCTACAGCTACTGGGCTCCCACCGGCAAGGCCGAGCAGGACCGCATCTCCAAGGAAATGGTGCTGGCCTTCGGCCTGGACCACATCATCATCTGGCGGGAGCGCCCCTCCGACCCCAACGCGACGCGGTACCTCGACAACACTGCGGCGGTTCGCGGCAAGCCTTCGATCGTGGTGGAGGCGGGCCATGCGGGCACCGTCGAGACCGACGACGTCGCTCTGCTCGTTAACGGCACGCTCAGCACCATGCGCGCCCTCAAGATGCTCCCCGGGGAGCCTTATCCCATCGAGAATCCCGTCTGGATCGAGAGCCTGTCCGACGTTACCAGCCCCGACGACGGGATCTTCTATCCCCTGGTGAAGCGCGGCGCCTACGTCGAGGCCGGGATGAAGCTCGGCTATGTCACCGACTTTTTCGGCAAGACCATCTTTGAAGCCCGCGCCCCGGTTGCCGGCGTCGTCCTGCACATCGACGCAGTTCCCTCGCTGAAGAAGGGGGACGGCATCGCGAACATCGGAGTGGTCGCTACAAAGGCTCCATAGGTCCCCGGCAGCGACCAAGTGGTGGCTGCGGTCGAGAAGGGAACGCGGTTGGCAGCGCAACAAGTACAATCCCGACGAGTACAATATCCCGGAGCTTGAACAACCAACATTGGAGGATCGAATGGCTTCCGACTATCTGCTGAAAACCGAACCTACCGCGTATTCTTTCGCCGACCTTCAGCGCGACGGGGTAACGGTGTGGGACGGGGTGCACAATCCCGTGGCCTTAAGAAACCTGGGAGCGATGAAACCCGGCGACAGGCTGGTCATTTATGAAACCGGGGACATGAAGAGCGCGGTAGGGACAGCTTCGGTTGTTTCGGTCGATGTGTCTGACACCAAGAATCCCGCTGTTGAACTCAAGGCCGGAAAGCCCTTAGCGAAGCCCGTTTCGCTGGCCCAAATCAAAGCCAATCGGCTCTTCGCCGAATCACCTCTGGTGCGCCAAGGTAGGCTCTCGGTGGTCCCTTTGAGCCCAGCCCAATACAAGGCTTTAACGGGCGCCTGAGGGAACTCCCTAATACTTTGCACGTTGGCTGAGTTCCCCGCGGTGAAGCAACCGTAGAAAGCGGCGCCGAGCCTCCGCACTCCAAAGGGCGCTCCAAGCCTTAGAACTCGTTAGATTTTTTCGGCCCAGGCCGCCGTCGTGTGTGCCAATCCCTTCAGAACCTCGGCATCGGTCTTGCCGGAGCTTTTTAGTACGTGGAACGAATGGTCGGCGCCTTCAATGACGTGCAGCGTGGCGGTGGCACCTAGTTTGGCCCAGATGGGGCGCAGTAGGTTCAGGTCGGCGAAGGTGTCGCGCGTTCCTTGCAGGAAAAGCATGGGTAGCTTTACGTCCGGCAAGTGATCGCCGCGCTTGGTTCCCGGGCGGTCGGGCGGGTGCAGCGGGAAACCGAAGAACACCAGGCCTCGGACGCCCTCCAGTGGGTGTTGGGCTGCGGCCGTGGACGTCATTCGTCCCCCCATGGACTTGCCACCTGCAAATAGCGGCAGGCCCGGAACAACTTTCGCAGCCGCGCGGACGGCGGCAGCGACCGTCGCGGTCAGGACTGGCGGGCGATCGGGGGCCCGGCGCTTTTGTTCCATGTAAGGGAATTGGTAACGGAAGGTCGCGACGCTTGCAGCCGCTAACTCGTTTGCCAGGGTTTCCAGGAACGGGTGGGTCATACCTGCGCCCGCACCGTGTGCTAACACTAACAGCCATCGGGCCTTGGCGGGTCGCAGTAAAATAGCGGACACCTCGCCTGTGCCTTCCACAGCGAACTGCAGATCTTTCCTATCTGGCATTGCGACCGCGATTCTATCAGACCGGCTGCATCGAAGCTCAATCACGGCACTGAGCGAGGCGTATGCTATCCTGCGTGATTTCGTGGAGGTAGTGATGGCGATTTGCGGAGCCGAGAAGTGGCCGATTGTCCGAATCTTGGCCGGAGGCATTCTTCTGGTGGCGTCTAGCCTCGTGGGTTGGGCGCAGCAGGGGGAGCCGAAGAGCGGTGCGGGATTTGATCCGAAGCTGTTTTCGGAGATGCGCTGGCGCTGCATCGGGCCGTTCCGGGCTGGACGCACGGTGGCCATTACCGGGGTGCCGCACCAGCCCAATGTTTTCTACATGGCTGCGGTGAATGGCGGCGTGTGGAAGACCACGGACTTCGGCAATACCTGGTTTCCTATTTTTGATGACCAGGATACCGGGTCTGTCGGCGCTGTCGCGGTTGCTCCGTCCGATCCGAACATCCTCTATGTTGGCAGCGGCGAAGGGCTGCAGCGGCCGGACCTTTCAATCGGAGATGGCGTGTACAAATCCAGCAACGCCGGCCGGACATGGACGCATCTGGGCCTGCGAGATGCGCAGCAAATCACCGCGATCCTGGTTGATCCCAAAGATGCCAATCGGGTTTTTGTCGCGGCCGAAGGCCATCCTTATGGGCCCAACGCGGAGCGTGGAGTGTTTCGCTCGACCGACGGGGGGCAGTCTTTTGAGAAGGTTTTAAACAAGGACGAAAACACCGGAGCTGCCGATCTGGCTTTCGATCCCACGAATTCGCAAACCGTGTTCGCGGTGCTTTGGGCGGCGCGGGTGGCGCCCTGGGAAATTCGCAGCGGAGAATCTTTTGTTGCAGCGGGGAGCGGGCTTTACAAGTCTACCGATGGGGGAAGCACCTGGAGCCAGTTGACCAAAGGCCTGCCCGCTTCTTCTGACGGCGGATTGGGCCGGATCGGGATTGCTGTGGCGCCCAGCCAGCCCGCCAGAATGTATGCCACGGTAGAAGCCAAGAAAGATGCGGGCATTTATCGCTCGGATGACGCCGGGGAATCCTGGCAGCAGGTCAACAGCGATCATCGGATCGGCGGACGTGGCCCCGGATCTATGGGCATCGCGGTTTCGCCTGATAACCCGGACGTGATTTATGTAGCGAACACGACTACTTGGAAATCCAGCGATGCCGGCAAGTCTTTCGTGGGATTTAAGGGTGCACCCGGCGGAGACGACTACCAGCGGATCTGGATCAGCACGGAAAATCCTGACGTCATTGCGCTGACCGCCGATCAGGGAGCGATCGTCAGCGTGAATCGCGGGGCAACGTGGAGTTCGTGGTACAACCAGCCAACGGCGCAGTTTTATCACGTCACGACCGACTCACGATTTCCTTATTGGGTTTACGGGGCGCAGCAGGAGAGCGGGTCTGCAGGGACGATGAGCCGCAGCGACTACGGCGAGATTACGTTTCGTGAATGGCACTCCGTCGGAGTGTTTGAGTACGGATATATCGCGGTCGATCCGCTGGACTCCAATATTGTTTATGGCGCGCGGCTAACGCGCACGAATCAGGATCTCGGCGAGGTGGCGGACGTTACGCCGGAGCCGATCCGTCGCGGAGAATATCGGTACGACCGCACCTTGCCGGTTGTTTTCTCGCCGCTGAATCCGCGTGCGCTGTATTTTTCGGCCAATGTGCTGTTCAAATCGGTCGACGCGGGGAATAGCTGGCAGGTGATTAGCCCTGATCTGTCTCGGGCTTCGTACGAAACGCCTGCGAACTTGGGCGTCTTTGCAGGATCCGATCCGGAGAAGGGCAAACATCGCGGAGTGATTTACGCCGTGGCGCCATCTTACAAGGAAGCGGACACCATTTGGGCTGGGACCGACGACGGACTCATTCATATCACGCGCGATGCCGGGAAGACTTGGCAAGATGTCACGCCGCCGCAGCTTAAGCCCTGGAGCAAGGTTTCCATTTTAGAGGCGTCGCACTTCGATGCGGGAACGGCCTATGCGGCGATCAATAGTTTTCGCTTGGACGATCTGCACGCGCACATTTATCGTACCCGCGATTTCGGCAAGTCGTGGCAGGAGATTGTGGCGGGGATCACCGACAACTCGCCGAGCAACGTCGTTCGCGAAGATCCTGGGCATAAAGGGCTCTTGTTCGCGGGCACTGAGAGGTCGGTGTATGTGTCTTTCGATGATGGCGATAACTGGCAGCCGCTGCAACTCAATTTGCCGCATACGTCGATGCGCGACCTGACGATTCATGGCGACGATTTGATCGTGGGTACGCATGGGCGTTCGTTCTGGATCCTCGACGACATTACGCCCCTGCGGCAGATAAATGCCGAGCTCATGAGGGTGCCCGCGACGCTTTTTGCGCCGCAGGACGCGATTCGCTTCCGCTGGAACCGCAACACGGACACACCGCTGCCGCCGGAAGTTCCCGCAGGGAAGAATCCTCCCGACGGAGCCATTCTCGACTACTACCTGGCGGGGACTGCGACCAAGGTGGTTACTCTGGAGATTCTGGACGCGGAGAATCACTTGGTTCGCCGCTATTCCAGCGCGGACAAACCGGAGTCGCTGGAGAAGATCGCCCAGGAGAATCCGATACCTATGTATTGGGTGCGGCCGGCACAGATCTTGTCGAGTGAGGCCGGGATGCACCGCTTCGTATGGGACTTGCACTTTGCTCCGCCGGAAGCTTTGTCGCACGAGTTTCCCATCTCGGCGATTCTTCGCGATACGCCGGAGAATCCGTTGGGGGCTTGGGCGCTGCCGGGGCACTACACGGTGAAGCTGACCGTGGACGGGAAGAGCTATACGCAGCCGCTCATGGTGAAGATGGACCCGCGCAGCAAGACCTCCGAAGGCGATTTGCGCAAGCAATTCGAGATGCAGGCGGGTTCCGTGGAAGGGATGAACGAAAGCTATGAGGCTTTGGCGCAGGTGCAGTCGGTGCGGGCGCAGTTGAAGGATCGAGCGGGGAAGGCGCCCAAAGGCCCGGTCGCTGGACTGATCGCGGCGCTGGACAAGGACGCGGCGGAGCTCGAGGGAGCAGCGCAGACTAGTTTCTACGGGACGCCGGCCAGCGGGAAGGAGCCGGAGAATTTCTCTACGCTGAATCAGCACTTCAGCGGGCTGCTTACGGTGTCTGATAGCGCGGATGCTGCACCGACGACTCAGGCGACGGCGGTCTATCAGGAGCTGAAGGAAGCGTTGGGCAAACTCATTGGGCGGTGGAAGAAGAGTCTGCAGACGGACATTCCGGCACTGAATGCGGCGCTGAAGAAGGCTGGGCTGGCGCCGATCGATCCCAATAAGCCGCCGGAGACAGCGCCATCGGCGGAGGCCGGGGATGATGATGAGCCGTAGAAAGAAGTGGAGCGCTGGTAAATTTAGTATTTTCTGATGTTTAGGGATAATTGACCATGGTCATTGACCATGGTCGATTCGGCGAGTATACTTGTCCTTGGAGTCGACCTCGATGGACGAGATCTCTATTTCCAAATTCAAGGCTACCTGTTTGGCCGTGCTGGAGCGCGTGCGCCGTACCGGGCAGCCCATTCGGGTCACACGCTTTGGCAAGCCCGTGGCGGAAATCGTTCCGCCTGCCGAGTCGAGCCGTCCCAAGCGCCGTCTGGGGACGCTCGGCGGTGGACGGATTATCGGCGACATCGTCGGACCGATTGGGGATGAATCGGATTGGGAAGCCGCTCAAGAGGCGCCTCCGTGGGATCCATTTCCGAAAGACTCCGAGGAAAAGGAATGAATCTCCTGCTCGATACCCACATTTGGCTGTGGAATCACTTGGAGCCGTGGAGGGTCGCTTCGGATGTCAATCAAGCCCTGGCTGATCCGGGAAATGAGCTGTGGTTGTCGCCCGTGAGCATTTGGGAATTAGCCGTGCTTCGGGAAAAACGGCGTGTCCTTCTGGATGAAGAAATGAATCGCTGGGTCGAAAAATCGAAAAGAGAGCTGTCCCTGCGGGAAGCTCCCTTTTCGTGGGAAGTGGCGAACGAAATTCCGTTTACGCAACTTGTGCACCGCGATCCGGCGGACCGGTTTCTGGTGGCCACGGCAAAAGCGTACCAGTTGACGCTGGTCACCGCCGATGAGCGGCTTTTGCGCGTGCCAGCGCTCAGCGTTTTGCCGAATCGCTAAGAATACCAGCGCGGCGCTAGCCGGCCTACGCTACTTCGTCGAAGAAGCGCCTTGCAATGCGGCCAGGGCTGCCAGCACTTCTTCGCTGTGCTGGGCGGGCTTTACGTCGAGCCACACCTTTTGCACCTTGCCTTGCGGATCGATCAGGAAGGTGTGCCGGGAGGAAAGTTTGACGACCGGCATCACCGAGTCGTACTGGGTGGACACTTCTTGCTTGGTGTCGGCTAGCAGCTTGAAGCTCAGACCTTCCTTGGTGCAGAACTTCTGGTGTGAGTCTTCGTCCTGGGCGCTGACGCCGACGATGACGGCGTTCTTTTGCTCGTACTGCGCCAGGTCGCGCTGGAAGTTGTGGGCTTCTACCGTGCAACCACTGGTGAAATCTTTCGGATAGAAATAAAGCACGACCCATTTGCCCTTGAAGTCATGCAGGCTTACTGGCTTGTTCTCTTGTGAGTTTAGCGTGAAGTCCGGCGCCGCCATTCCTACTGTGGGGGCCTTGTCTCCCGCACGCGACGAGCTGATTCCGAAGCCAACCGCTGCTACCGCAACGATCACGATCACCGCGATGCCAACGAATTTCATTTTTCCCACCTCATTTTTGTAGACGACCTGTACACCCTCGTTCGGTGCCCCAGTATGGTAGTGAGATGTCGGCCTAAAGGCGAGGGTTTCATCTTGTGCGTTAAGCGGACGGGCTATTCGGGATGGGTGAAACGGCCGAAACCTACGCGCACCTGAAGAGTGTTGATGCCAGGATTCGGCGTGGTCAGGCCAGCGTTGGAAATGTGCATGAAGCGGAGTTCGGCGCTCCAGTTGTATTTGCTTCGGAGAAAATGCACGCCGACGGCGCCGCTGGTCGTGAAATTTACGCGCGATGTTCCCGGCGGGGTTTTTTCGTTGGTGAACAGGGTGCCCCCCCCGAGATCGACGTAGGGTGCGACGCTGTGGTGGGGCATGAAATTCCATTTCAGCGCGAAGGGATTGAGGCCGAATCCGTAGGCCGTGCCGGGCCGCTGGGTGAGCACGAAGACCGGGACCACGTCCACCGCGTATTCGAATCTGCCGCGCAGCGGGCCGGGACCCACCGGATCGGTCAGCACCCAGCCATAGCGCACGCCAACGTTCCACACGCCGGTGTCCGAAGTGCTGCCATTGAGTCCATGGCCCCCGCCGGTCCAGAGCTGCAATTCGTGACCGCCGGCTTCTGGTTCGGACTGGGCTCGTGCGGACGGCACGTACAGAATCGTGGCTAGCAGTAGGGGGAGCAGAACGCTCTTCAAAGCGAATTCTCCTAAGTTTTACAAGAACGCGAGCGCAGGGCTCTCGCGTGGCACTAAGATACAGCAAGTTGCGGAGCAAAGCGCGATTCACTTCAAGTAGGTTCGAACGATCTGGATGACGTCGTCGGCCGCCTCTTCGGAGGATTTGGAATTGCGGGGCATGTGATTGCGGATGTGGTCCTCCATCAATTCGGCCATCAAGCT
>Ga0210384_10008848_pt1 | contig 10455 bp, 9 predicted proteins | sample IncBWH2MmetaG_FD_160574 | JGI IMG/M metagenome (GOLD analysis project Ga0210384, IMG submission 160574) | Forest soil microbial communities from Barre Woods Harvard Forest LTER site, Petersham, Massachusetts, United States - Inc-BW-H-2-M | ecosystem: Environmental > Terrestrial > Soil >...
GGGCGCGTGGGCGAGATCGTCAACGCTACGGTGAAGCGCGTGGAAGGTCCGGATGTGATTTTCGACATCGGCAAGGCGGAGTCGCGCATGCCGCGCAAGGAGCAGTCGCGTCTGGAATCGTTCGCCATCGGCGAGCGCGTGCGCGTGGTCATTGCCCGCGTGGAACGCGCCTCCAAAGGCCCTGGAGTTGTGGTTTCCAGAGCCGCGCCGGATTTGGTGCAGCATCTGTTCCAGACCGAGGTGCCGGAAATCTACGACGGCACGGTGGTGATCCGCGCCATTGCGCGCGAGGCCGGTGAACGCACGAAAATTGCGGTCCTGTCGAAGGACAAGGACGTAGACGCGGTCGGCGCTTGCGTTGGCATGAAGGGTATGCGGGTGCAGTCGATTATCCGCGAACTGCGCGGCGAGAAGATCGACATCATCGAGTTTCACGAAGATGCGGTTACGTTCGCGGAGAAGGCATTGCAGCCTGCGAAGGTGAGCCGCGTCACGATCGTCGACAGCGCCGACAAGCATCTCGAAGTCGTGGTCGATGACACCCAACTCTCGCTGGCGATCGGCAAGAAGGGGCAGAACGTGCGGCTGGCCGCAAAGCTGCTGGGATGGAAGATCGACATCAAGAGCGAGGAAGAGAAGCGTCAGGAAGTCGAACTGCAGATGGCTGCCATGGCGCCGCCGGTCACGACTCCGCTCGAAAGCGTGACGGGCCTGGGCGAAGGATTAGTCGAGAAGCTCAAAGGCGCGGGCGTGACTACGGTGGAGTCTCTCGCCGACATGACGCCGGAACAACTGGAAGCCATCGAGGGCATTGGGCCTAAAACGGTGGAAAAAATCAGCCTTGCGGTGAATAATTACTTCGCCAGTCTGGAGCCGGGTGCGGTCGCCGTTGTCGAAGGTGATGCTCCCGTGGAAGATGTGGCGGCCGAAGGCGAAGCTGTCGAAGGTGTGGTTGCCGAAGGCGAAGCCGCGGTGGATGCGCCGACGGAATTATCGGCCGGTGATGCTGCGGTTGAAGGCGAATCTGAGGCAGGCGAACTCGAGGCCGCCGGCGGTGAGTCTGCGGAAGCGGCGGCAGAAGAGCACGAGCCGGGCAGCGGCGCAGCCCCTGAAACGACGGAATGACAGGGCTGGTCATTTTTACAGCGCGCACAGCGACCGCGCGCACACAAACAATTGACTCCGTGAGGCCGAAATGAAGACCTAAGCAAAACGCGGGGTACAGAAAGGCCGGATGAGCAAGGTTCGAATCAACGATCTCGCCAGAGAGCTGGAAGTAAAGAGCAAGGCTATTCTCGACACGCTCACGCTCGTGGGAGTGACCGAGAAGAAGACACACTCCAGTTCTCTCGAGGAGCATGAAGCGGAGAAGGTGCGGGCGCATATCCGGGGCTCTTCCGGCGCGTCGACGGCGGCTGCCAAAACAGCCCGGCCTCTGCGCGGCGAAGAAGAGATCAAGACCAAGATAGATCTGTCGCACATCTCCCGTCCGGGGGATGTTCTCAAAGCGATTACGCAACAGAAGGAAGTAGTTGCGCCTCCGGCCAGGCCTGCCGCCCTGCCCGTCGTGGCGAGGCCAGTGGTTGCTCCGCCGGTTGCGAAGCCGGTCGTTCCTCCTGCAGCGGTTGTTCTGCCGGCTGCGCGTCCCGTAGTGGTTGCCCCTGCGGCCGATCGGCCTGCGGTTGAGACTCCCGCGCCGCCGATCAGCGCTCCAGTTCGTCCGGTGGCCGCGCCTCCAGCCAGCGTAGTCGCATCGTCCCACGCGCCGGCTACGACGCCAATTTCAGCATCGACGTCTCCCGTTGCGCCTCGTCCGGGTGTGCCCATGCCGCCGGCGACGCCTGGCCCACCCGCACCCCGCATGATCGTGCCGCAGACCGGTCCGCGTCCGGTGTACAAAGCTCCGCCGCCGCGTCCGGCTGCGCCGATGGCGCAGGCTGGAGCTCCTGGAGTTGCGCGCCCCGCACCGGGACGCCCGGTACCCGGCCAGCCCATTTTCCAGCGTCCGCGTCCGGCAGCGCCTCCTATGGGCGCGCCGCGTCCTCCCATGCGGCCTGGAGAACGCCGGCCCATGCATCCCACGCGTTCATCTCCAGCCGGTCGCCCGCTTGGCGTCGGACCGGGATTGCCACCTCCGGGGCCAGTTCGTCCCGGCAGCCGTCCGGGTGCGCCGTCGCGTCGCCCCGGCCAGCGCTATGTTCCGCGCGGCGTAAAAGAAGGACCGATGAAGGGCTACACACCACCGCCGCGCATGGTGGTGTCGAACGAGCCGCTGCCCATCACGCGGAACATCACGATTACTGAGGGCATCAGCGTAAAAGATCTGGCGGAGAAGCTCGACATCCGCGTGAAGGATGTGATCTCTCGTCTACTCGGACGCGGTGTTTTCGCGACGGTGAACCAGACCCTCGATGCCGAACTAGCCAGCGAAATGGCCCGCTTCTTCGGCGCAGAAACGAATGTGATCACATTCGAAGAGCAGGCGTCGAAGGATATCGATGCGGCTGCGGGGACCGGGGAAGATTCCGCGGTAGAAGTTACGCCTCGTCCTCCTGTGGTCACGATCATGGGACACGTGGACCACGGCAAGACGACGCTGCTGGATTCGATTCGCCTCACCAACGTTGCCGAGGGTGAAGCGGGAGGCATTACGCAGCACATCGGCGCCTACAAGGTCCGCATCACCGACAAAGAATCGCCTGCATTCGGGCGCGAAATTGTTTTCCTCGATACACCCGGCCACGAGGCGTTTACGCGCATGCGTTCGCGAGGCGCGAAGGCGACCGACATCGTCGTGCTCGTCGTAGCGGCCGATGACGGTGTCATGCCGCAGACGCTTGAGGCCATCGATCACGCTCACGCGGCCGAGGTGCCGATCATCGTCGCGGTCAACAAAATTGACAAGCCAGAAGCGTTGCCCGACCGCGTCAAGAAGCAGTTGGCTGATCGTGGCCTGATGCCGGAAGACTGGGGCGGCAAGACGGTTTTTGTCGATGTCTCGGCAAAAAAGAAAACGAATCTGAACCTGCTGCTGGAAATGATCTGCCTGGTGGCCGATCTGGCGGAGCTTAAAGCGACTCCGGAACGTGCCGCTACCGGCGTGGTGCTCGAAGCCAAGCTCGACCGCGGCCGTGGACCGGTGGCCACGGTGCTCGTACAGAACGGCACGCTCACGGCAGGCGACAACTTTGTGGTGGGCAACGTCTATGGCAAGATCCGCGCGATGTTCGACGATCGCGGAGCCGCGCTGCAATCAGCGCCACCGTCAACGCCGGTGGAGATTCTGGGCATGGAAGGCCTGCCGCAGGCCGGCGATCAGTTCGTGGTGGTTGCCGATCGCGACAAGGCGCGCGGCATCTCGGAATATCGCGAACAGAAGGCCCGCGAAGCCGCGCTGGCCAAGAGTTCTCGCGTGTCGCTCGAGGGACTGGCCGAGCAGATCAAGACTGCCGGCACCAAGGAATTGAACATCATCCTGAAGGGCGATGTGCAGGGCTCGGTCGAAGTGCTCAGCGATTTGCTAACGCGGCTTTCGAACGAGAAAGTTCGCCTGCGGTTGCTGCGATCGGGAGTGGGCGCGATTACCGAAACCGACGTGCTGCTGGCTTCGGCTTCCAATGCGATCATCATCGGCTTCAACGTGAGGCCGGAGCGCAAGGCGCAGGAACTGGCCGAGCAGGAAGAGGTCGACATCCGCCTGCACTCGATCATTTACGAACTGCAGGACGAGATCAAGCGCGCGATGAGCGGCTTGCTCGAGCCTACGATCAAGGAAACCTACCAGGGCCGCGCCGAAGTGCTGGAGACCTTCCGCATCCCGAAGGTGGGTACGATTGCCGGTTGCCGCGTGAGCGATGGCCTGATCAAGCGCGATTCTGAAGTGCGCCTGCTGCGCGACAACGTAGTCGTGTTCAAGGGTAAGATTCAATCGTTGCGCCGCTTCAAAGACGATGCCAAGGAAGTGACCAACGGCATGGAATGCGGCATCTCGATCGCGAACTATGGAGACGTGAAAGTTCGTGACGTGATCGAGGCGTTTGTGACCGAGAGAATTGCGGCGGAAGTCATCGCGTAAGAACGGTCGTTGGTCGTTAGTCGTCGGTCGTTGGCAACAAACCGTTCGGGTCAAGGTTCTTGGCGAACGACTAACGACCAGCGACTAACGACTCGCATGATCGCTTTCCTAACCCTCGAACTCCACATCGAAGCCGCGCAGTCACTCAAGGACCGGCGGCAGGTCGTGCGCAGCGTGAAGGACCGGCTGCGCGCGGCATTCAACGTGTCGGTGGCAGAGCTTGACGCGAGCGGCCTGTGGAATCGCGCCACGATCGGCGTGGTCAGCATCTCCGACTCGCGCGACTACCTGGATGGCCTGATGAAGAAAGTGGAACGCCAGGCGACGCGGATCGCCAATAATCGCGGCGCCGATGTATCCGATTCGTTTGTTGAATACTTCTAGAACAAGGTTCCAACGTTTCAAGGTTTCAAAGTGCAGGATCTGCTACCCCAGCATCTTTGAAACCGCGTAGCCTTGAAACTTTGAAACCTTGAAATTCGTCGCTAACACATTGTTACCTCCGTACTTACCACTCCTGCGGCGAAGCACGCGACAATAACGCTGCGGCGAGCGCGCCGGGCGGCAACATTTACACGCGCTTTTCTGATATTCTCATGCGTTTTACCTTGAGGTGCAGTCTTGGAAAAACGCGGGGCCCAGCATCATCGCGGACGATTGGGCGAAGTCTTGCGAGAGGAAATTGAAACGCTGGTCGAAGGCGAGCTGGCCGATCCGCGCATTGGGCTGGTCAGCGTAGTTGGAGTACACCTTGCCGAAGATGGGCGTTCGGCGCAGGTGTTGGTGAATGTTGACGGCGATGACGATGAGGCCGAGCGCAGTCTGCAAGGCCTTGACGCCGCTAAGGCGTATATCCGGCGTGAAGTAGCGGACCGGTTGCGATTGCGGCGCGCGCCGGAATTGTTTTTTCGGCTCGACCACTCCGAACGAGAGAAGGCGCGAGTCGAAGCATTGTTAGCACGGGCAAAAAAGCGCAGCAAAGCCCGGGTTGATCGGTCAACGGGTTGATCCGTCAAAGGCAAGCAGTGAGTGGAGAAAACGCATAACATCCTCGACGATGTGCTCCGGCAGATCGGACAGCGCGGGCGCTTTGTTCTCACATCGCATGCGCGGCCCGATGGTGACGCCGTCGGCTCGGCGCTGGCCTTCTGCCAAGTTTTACGGTCCATGGGCAAGCACGCCGACGTTGTGTTGCACGATGGCGTTCCCCGCATCTATCGCTCGCTTCCGTTTGCCGATCAAGTCGTGCAGTCGAGCCGCGTTATCGGTAGTTACGAAGCCGCAATCATTTTGGAATGTGACAGCATTCATCGCACGCGGCTGGAGGGATTGGAGGACCGTTTTCTCATTAACATCGACCACCATGTCAGTGGACGTCCGTTTGGTCATGTGAACTGGATCGATCCCCACGCTGTGGCCACGGCCGAAATGGTGTTTCGCCTGGCTCGAGAAGCGGGAGCCAAGTTTTCGCCCGATATTGCGACTTGCCTCTACACTGCGTTAATGACCGACACCGGCTCATTCATGTTTCAGGGCACCAACGAAAACACATTTGCGCTGGCGCGCGAGTTGGTGCTTGCGGGAGCCGACCCCGCGCACTGCGCTCGAGGCATTTACTTCGCGCACTCGATCGCCAAACTCCGGCTGCTCGGCGAGGCGCTCCGCAATCTGAATGTCGAAGGCCATATCGGCTACGTTTGGGTCACGCGGGAGCAAATGGATCGTTGCGATGCGAGGGAAGAAGATTGCGAAGGACTGGTGAACTACGTTCTTTCGATCGGCGGCGTCGAGGTCGCAGCGTTTTTCCGGGAGCTGTCCGACGCCCGATACCGAGTCAGCCTGCGCAGCAAGGGCAAGCTCGACGTAGCCAAAGTCGCGGAGAGATTCGGCGGCGGAGGCCACGAATGCGCCAGCGGCTGCTCTCTCGATGGCCCGTTGGCCGAAGCTGTGCGGCAAGTGTTGTATCTGCTGCGCGGCGGACCTTCCGTGCAGTAAATTGATGATTGTTGATTTTTGATTGTTGATTGAAGAACTTGAGATGGGCCCGAAAAGGGTTTTCAATCATCAATCGACAATCATCAATCAACAATTTCCCCAATGACCCTGCGCACACGCACGGATGCTCTGCTGATTGCGGGTTTCTGCGCATTTCTTTTTTTCTACGGGGCGGGGCAGATCGGCCTTATTGGCGCCGACGAGCCGCGATACGCGCAAGTCGCGCGCGAAATGCTCGAACGCCACGACTGGATCACGCCGACGCTGGGCCATCGCGCATGGCTGGAGAAGCCGCCGCTGTATTACTGGCAGGCGATGCTTGCCTATTCGCTGTTCGGCGTCACCGATACGGCGGCGCGAATTCCATCCGCTGTGGATGCCACTCTGATGGTCGTAGCCATCTATTTCTTCTTCCGCCGCTTTCGTCCCGGTGTTGAGGTGGACGCTGCTCTGGTAGCGGCTTCGTGCGCCGGTGTGATTGGCTATGCCCGCGCCGCCTCGATGGATATGGCGCTTGCAGCGTCTTTTTCCATCGCGATGCTCGCGTGGTGGGCGTGGCACGAAAGTGAAAGGCGTGCTTTTCTCGCGCTCTTCTATGCATGCGTGGCGTTGGGCATGCTCGCCAAGGGGCCGGTAGCGCCGCTGCTGGCAGCGGTCGTCATCGTCCTGTTTGCGACGGCGACCCGCGCGCCGCGTTTGATTGTGAAAACGTTGTGGCTTCCCGGCGTTCTGCTGTTCTGTGCAATCGTCCTGCCTTGGTACATAGCCGTGCAGGTGCGCAATCCGCAGTTTTTTCGCGAATTCATCCTGGAACACAACCTGGCTCGCTTCTCCACGGATCTCTATCACCACCGTGAGCCCATCTGGTACTACCTGCCCGTGATGGTGCTCGCGCTCGCGCCGTGGACGGTGTTTGTCGTCGCCGCTTGCGCTCGGTCCCTGCGAATCTGGTGGACGGAGCGCAAATTGTCGTCAGCCGCTCCCGATCACGAATTGCAGTTCAATCTCTTTGCCTGCAGCTGGCTGCTTGTGCCTTTGCTTTTTTTTTCCATCTCAAAATCGAAACTCCCGGGATACATTCTTCCCACTGTTCCTGCCGGGACCGTTTTGTTCGCCGAATATTTGCGTTTGCATTTCGAGCAAAAGGAGAGCGTTTCAAAGTGGCTGGCCGCGCTCCACGCGTTGCTAGCTGCGGTGCCGATTATTCCGGCTGCCCTGGTGGCGAATCTGGTCGTGCAGCATCGCTTGCCGCCAGGCAAACCGCTAATCGTGGTCGCAGTGGTCGCTCTGGGACTTGGTGCTGCGATTGTGCTCACTCTGCTCGGCCGGCCGGGCCTGCGCATGCTGCGCTTCGTCACGCTGATTCCGGTAGTTCTGGCGGTGGCAGCGGTTCTGAAGCTTGGAGCCCCCACGATCGATCGCACGCTTTCAACACGGCCGCTGGCGGTCGAGATCGCCAGCATGGAGACGAGCCACTTGCCATTGGCCGTGTGCGGAGCATCGCGCGAAGTGGAATACGGACTGGCGTTTTACCGCAATCAAAAAGTCTCGCGCTATGAGGCGGGAGATATTCCGTCGGTAGAGCATTTGCTTGTCGCGCCGCCGGCTTGGAAGTCCGATGTTGCAACCCGAACGGTTGGCCGCCGGGTTTCGTTTCTGGGCCACTATGCCCCGCAGGATCTGGACTACTATTGGGTTTCGGCTGTGCCAACGGATCATTAGTTGCTTTATTCTTTCTCCGTTTGTCTATGTGGGTGTTGCCGTTGAATGTTCTGGCGGTTTGCCTCTCCTAACTGAACCCACTACACTCGAAGTTTTGCGGCGATGACCGCGCGTCCGCTGCGGTGACCTGGTTGGAGTTCTTGTCTTGGAAATTCTGGATCTCAGGCACTTTTCCTCCGTTGATCTGCGTCCTCTGCTCGACGACGAGGCGCAACTGTGGGGGCGCCTGCTTTCCTGGGATTACTCCGGTTCGGCGGAGATGATTCTGCGCTACGTCGATGCGAAGATTTTGCCGGGTTACGCTGCGGTCGATCGCGGCCGTGTTTTCGGATACTCATTTTTTGTGTATGAAGGCAGCAAGGGAGTGATTGGCGACCTTTATGTCACCAACGGCAGCCGGCTTCCTGACGCCCGCGACGTGGAGCTGCGGCTGCTGACGCACGTGATCGAGACGCTGCAGCAGTCACCCGGAATTCATCGCGTAGAAGCGCAGTTGCTGGCGCACGAGACGAAAGTGGTGTCGCGCCCGTTCATCGAGACCGGATTCCAGCGGCATCCTCGGCTCTTCATGGTGCTACCTCTGGCGAAGGCCGCAGAAGAGGGATCGGCCTCTCACGCCGACGTTGAAATTCGCCGCTGGACTGATGCCGATTATCAGCCTTCGGCAGCTGTGATTACCGCCGCATATCGCGGCCACGTCGACGCTCAGATTAACGACCAATATCACACGCTCAGCGGATCGTTGCGCTTTCTGAACAACATTGTTCGATTTCCAGGTTGCGGCGTGTTCGACGCGGAGTCATCGTTCGTGGCCATCGATCGCCGCGCAAAAACTCTGATCGGGCTGATTCTGTGCTCGCGCGTGCGCGCGGACGTCGGTCACGTAACCCAAATATGCGTTCTGCCGGAGTATCGTTCGCACCACATCGGAGAAGCGCTCATGGCGGCGACGATGGCCAACCTGCGCAAGAGAAACTTCTCGCTGCTCTCGCTGACGGTGACGGAGGCGAATGCGCGCGCCGTGGCACTTTACCAGCGGCTGAACTTCGACACCAAGAGGATTTTTGATGCGTTTGTTTGGGAAGGCTAGGTGCCGGCGGTGAGCGAACCTTTCGCGGCTATCTCTTCAGCAGCCACATCGCCCAGCCGGCGACGAGCAAGCCGCCCAAGAACATGGCGAAGCAATAGAGGCCGTACCGAATCATGTCGCGAGTATTCTCGCGGTGAGTAATCCCGAAAACTACGGATGCAAAGACCGCAAAAACCGCTGCTGCGCTGAAATGATTGAGTGTGATGGTCACTGCTTTTTTCCGATCGCAATGTGGTAGGCGTCGGCGACGGAAATGAAATTCAGCAATCCGGCGACGATCATAAACTTCGTCCCATAGTCAGCGGTGGCGAACGCGATTGCTCCCTGACCCCAGTCCATGGCCGCGGTCACGACATAAAGCCCGCCGGCGCCCAGGTCGCCGATGAAGCCGAGCATATCAAGAAGATCGCCGCCATTTGGACGGTAGATTCGTCCCTGCATGGCCAGGCCAAGCAGGAACATGGTAGTGATCGAAATGAACAGCAGGCCACCGCGAATCCATCGCTTCTGGATGAGGTGACCCGCGCCGGGAATGAGCCAGCCGACGGCGGGAGCCACTACGCTCATCAGACTCAGCGGTTCCGATGGAATGGTCTTTCCTTTTTCTGTAGTCGAGTTCGCCATTCAGATGGTCACAATCTCGCGCTGAATCTTCCCGGTGACCTCCGCCGACTTCGCGCGCACCAGCACGTTCACTTCGGTGCGCACCCCAAACTCGGGCAGATAGATTCCCGGTTCGATGGAGAAGCAGGAGTTGGGAAGAATTTGCCGCTCGTCGTGAATTTCGAGGTCGTCCATGTTGGCGCCGTTGGAATGAACCTCAGTGCCGATGGAATGCCCGGTGCGGTGGACGAAATAGTCGCCGTAGCCTTTCTGCTTGATGAGCCCGCGAGTCGCGCGATCTACTTCCCAGCCGACGATGCGGCGTCCGGCGCTGATCGCGTCAAGTACGGTGTTTACTCCTGCGTCGCGAGCGTCACGCACAATTTCAAAAATCTGGCGCATCTGCTCCGAGGGAGCGGCGCCCACAAAGCCCATCCAGGTTACGTCGTAATACACCGCGTCCGGAGAATTTTTCTTGCCCCACACATCGAGCAGCACGAGATCGCCTTCGCGAATGGGCGTGGGATGGCTGGCACTGGGCTCGTAGTGCGGGTTTCCAGCGTTGGCATTGACGGCCACAATGGGAGGATCGTCGGTCACGAGGTTCTCGCGTTTAAATGCCTCCATGAACCACTGCTGGATTTCGTGCTCTTTGGCGCCACCGTTGCGGACGCGGCGGCCGATTTCCTTGAACGACTCCGCTACCACGGAATCGATACTGTCGCGCGCGGCAAAGTGTGATTGGATTTGCGCTTCGGTCCATGTGGACTCGAACTGGGCCACTAGGTCGGCCGAACTTACCACGTTTTTGCCCAGGCCGCGAACTAAATCGATCGTGCCGCCGTCGACCAGCGAAACGTAGAAAATAATGTTGTTCGGGGAGTACTGCATGGCGATATCGCGGCAGTTCGCCAGAATCGCCTTCAACTTATCGAACAGCTCCTGCCAGCCCGAGTACTGATGCTTCTTG
>Ga0210384_10008850_pt1 | contig 10454 bp, 8 predicted proteins | sample IncBWH2MmetaG_FD_160574 | JGI IMG/M metagenome (GOLD analysis project Ga0210384, IMG submission 160574) | Forest soil microbial communities from Barre Woods Harvard Forest LTER site, Petersham, Massachusetts, United States - Inc-BW-H-2-M | ecosystem: Environmental > Terrestrial > Soil >...
ATGGGCATGTCCGATGCCTTCCTGACTGCCGACCTGCTCGCCGACGCCATTCACCAGGGCCTGTCCGGGAACCAGCCCATGGACCAGGCACTCGCCTCCTACCAGCAGCGACGAGACGCCATGACCGCCAACGGGTTCGAGCTCACGTTGAGCACAGCCCGGCTAGCCCCGCTCTCACCCAGACTCGAAGCGCTGTACCGGACCGCCGCCGACCAGCCCGAAATCGCCCGCCACGTCTTCGGCGTACTCGGCGGCTCCATCCCCTTGACAGACCTCCACACGCAGGCGCGCCTCTTACCAGCATCCCTCACCGCACCCAGGCGGCCCGCACGGTGCCCGCCGCCCCGCTGACCTCGCAGGGCTTGCCAGTCCCAGGCCGTACCGAGCAGCGCGGGAAGCTCGCCCTGAGCACGGTTTGGCGCCTTAATCCCCTTTCGGGGCTTCTGCTCGATGATTCAGGTCTTTCTGCCATGTTTCCCCGGCGGACAGCGGCACGGCCTTGTGTCGGCGGATTTTTCCTGAGGTGCACGTGGTAGTCGGGGTGCATGAGCACGACGGCGCAGGTTCAGGTTCGGCGGAAGGCATCTGCTGCGGCGGCTGCGTCTTGCCCGGGCGGCGGGCCCGGCCCGCGTGCAGCCACCGATGTGCTGGCAGCGTGGGCGGAACGTAGTGGCCGGCGGGCGGGGGAGCGGGGTCACGCGGGTGTGCGGTTCGCGTTTTACGGGCGGGTGTTGACGGAGGACTGGCAGGATCCGGTGACCTCGCGGGCGCGGCAGGGGAGCAGGCGGCCGCGCTGGTGGCCCGACACGGGACGATCGTGGCGGAGTTCTTTCGGCTGCGGGCAGAGCCGGGTGCTAGCGTGGGCGCGGCGTCCGCAGGCCGCGGCCTTGGTGATCCAGTGCGAACGCCCGCGGCGCCGCCGGGATCCTGGGTTGGGCGGCGAGTCGTTGGTCGCGTATGTCGGTCTTGGGGCAGGGCGCGAACCTGGCCGCCCAGTTCGCTGAGGGTCACACTAGGGGGCGGTAGGCGGCGAAGGCGCGAAGGGCGATCTCGGCGGACTGCTCGAGCTGGCTGCGGCTGATCCCGGCCGCGGCGTGGACGGCCTGGCCTTCGGTGACGACCATCAGGTAGCGGGCGAGGGCCGCGGGGTCAGCGTCGCCGGGTAGGTCGCCGTCGGTGACGGCACGGGCGAAGCGGCCGGCGAGCGCCTTCTCACCGGCCAGCCGGCTGGCCGCGAGGAACTCGGCGATGGCGCGGTTGGCGCTGCCGCAGGACAGGCCGCCCTGGATGGACAGGCAGCCGGCGGGACGGCCGGGGCGGGTCAGCGCGGCCACGTTGTCCCGGAGGAGCGCCTGCGCGACCTCGAAGGCGGTGGGCTTGTCCAGGGCGGCCCGCGCGTACGCCATGTCGCGTTCGGCGTACCGCGCGAAAGCCTTGCGGAACAGGTCCTCCTTGGACCCGAACACCGCGTACAGGCTGGGCCTGTTCACGCCCATCGCGGTCGTGAGATCGGTCAGGGAGGTGCCTTCGTAGCCCTGGCGCCAGAACACCTCGACGGCCCTGTCCAGGGCCTGCTCGGCGTCAAAGGTGCGGGGTCGTCCACCGGGCACGGCTCACCTCCGTATGTCCGGACGCAAGACTACCGGGGTTCTTGACTGAGCGGTTGGAAATGCGCTTCTGCCGCGGTACGATCAGTTCTGAACCGATCGGTTCGAAACTGGGAGGCCGGAGATGACCGTCGAGGACCTGCGGGCGATACCCGGACGGGTGGGCCTGTGGAGTATGGAGCTGCGCTCGGCGGGCCAGGCGGAGGTCCGGGACGCCGCGAGCGAACTGGACGGGCTGGGCTTTCGGGCGCTGTGGATCCCGGGCGGGGACGGCACACGGGTCTTCGGCGATCTCGGGTGGCTTCTGCAGGCCGCCCCGCACACCGCGGTCGCGCTGGGCGTCCTGGGCATCTGGGGATACGATCCGGCCGAGGTCGGCGAGCACCTAAATGCCCTGGACCGCGCGCACGGCCCCCGCGCGATCCTGGGGTTCGGCGTGAGCAGCGCGGCCTCGGCGGCAGCGGCCGGACGGGAGTACGGCGACCCGGTCACGTCGGTTGCGGCGTATCTCGACCGGCTCGACGCGGCCGTTCACCCCGTTCCCTTCGCCCGGCGGGTCTTGGGCGCGCTCGGGCCGAAGATGGCCGCCCTCGGCGCCCGCCGCGCCGCCGGGCTGCACCCGTTCCTGGTGACGCCGGACTACAGTGCACGCGTTCGCGCCCGGATCGGCGCCGGGCCTGTTATCGCCCCGCACCAGGCAGTGGTGCTCGACACCGACCCGGCCCGGGCCCGCGCGGCGGCCCGTGACGGCATCGGCATGGTCATCGGCTTTCCCGCTTATCAGAACAACCTGCGGCGCCTGGGCTTCACAGACGACGACCTCGTGCCGGGCGGCAGTGACCGGCTCATCGACGCCGTCGTGGCGTGGGGAACCGTCGATGACATCCGGCGACGCGTCCAGGCCCACCTGGACGCTGGCGCCGACCACGTCGCGCTGCATGTCCTCGGCGGCCACGGCGACCTGCCCCTACCGCAATGGCGGCAACTCGCTGAGCTCCTACCCTCCACCGTCGGCGGCCGAGCGCAGCGGATGCGCGGCAACCCGTAACCCCAATTACCAAGGAGGAAGAACATGATCACAGACGACCTGACCGGCCGGACCGCGCTGGTCACCGGGGCAACGAGCGGGATCGGCAAAGCCACCGCAATCGCGCTGGCCAGGCAGGGTGCCCGCGTGCTCGTCGCCGGGCGCGATAAGGGGCGGGGCGACGCGGTGGTCGCCGCTATCCGAGCCGACGGCGGGGAAGCCGGCTTCCTTCCGGGTGATCTCCACGACGCGCTTTCGGCCAAAGACCTCGCCCAGCGCGCCACGCAGGCGGCTGGCGGGCAGATCGACGTGCTCGTCAACAATGCCGGCATCGGGACCCTCGGCCCCACCCAGGGCTTCGATGAGGCGACGTTTGACAGCATGTTCGGGACGAACCTGAAGGTGCCGTTCTACCTCGTGGGCGAGATCGCGCCGGCCATGGCCGAACGGGGAAAGGGCTCCATCATCAACGTGTCGACGATGGCAGCCGAGATGGGGGTACCGGGCATGGCAGTCTACGGGGCGAGCAAGGCAGCCCTCAACCTGCTCACCCAAAGCTGGGCTGCCGAGTACGGGCCTAGCGGCGTCCGCGTCAACGCGGTCAGCCCGGGCACGGTCCGCACGCCCTCGGTCGAGGCCCTGGGCGAGGTCCTGGATCAAATCGGCGCGCAGTCGCCGGCCGGCTACGTGGCCCAGCCCGAGGAGATCGCCGCCGTGATCGCCTTCCTCGCCTCCGACGCCGCCAGCTACGTGCAGGGCGCCGTGCTCAACGTAGACGGCGGCCGCACCGCGGTCTAACACAGCCATCCTCAACCCAGATACAGGTCACGGCTAACAGTCCCACGTTCGCCAACCGAGGAACGGATCAAGGTCAACTCAGTTCACCCACAGCATTCAAAGCCCCCATTCCGGCGGCTGCATCATTACGCGCTGCTGTACCACGACGAGATGCTGGAGGTGCTTGCCTGCAGTGTCGAGTCCCGCGTAGTGGTGGGAACGATGCGGGGGATCTTAGACAGCTTGACCGACAGCCTTTACCCAGCAGCCGCATCGTCCCGAGTCATGAGAACATATAGCTCTCTAAAGCGCGGTCGCGCACCGTCATGGCGCGTCGGCGCAGGTCGCGCGCCGGAGCCGCCGTTCGGTATGTCGTTGACGACAGGCCGATTGCTGGCGGCTGGCGGCGCATAGCGCGTTCTTCGGCGCGTTCCCCCGAATAAGCAAGGACTCGCCGGCCCGAGCCGATAGCGCAGTCACCGAGCGGACACCAGAACCAGCGCTTGCGACTCGGTCAGGTCGGGCGCCTTCTGATGCCCGATCGCAGCCACGATCGCTTGGCATAGCCTCCGACTATGCTGAGCATCGTTTCCGAGGCGCTGGCCGGACGTGGCCGGGAAGCTTGCTGATCCGGTCGTTCCTCGACGGGGCCGCGGTGGACGGCGCCGCGCTGCTGCTGTGGGGGAAGCCCGGGGTGGGCAAGACGGCGCTGCTGGATGCCGCGGCGGAGGCGGCGTCGGCCTCAGGTCACCACGGCTGCACTCAGCTTCATCGGCGCCGGCATCATTCTGCACGTCGGCATAGGGCTGCGCTGGCCGCTCGTCCTGAAGTCAAAGCGCGACTCATGAATCCGCCGGAACCGAAGGAGCAACGGCATGCTGAAGATATTGGCCTTTCTCACCAAGAGAGAAGACATCGAGAGCCGAGCTTTTATCGAGTACTACGAGAATCACCACGTACCGTTGATCTGCAGCCTGGCGCCCACTCCCATCGTCTACAAGCGCAACTACCTTGTCCGGGGCGACGAACTCAACTCGCAGGAAGACGACACGATCGACTTCGACGTTGTGACAGAACTGGGATTTCCCGACCGGGCCGCTTATCTCGCTTGGGGCGCCGCAGTCGGAACGGGCGCGCCCGGTGAGCAGGTCGCCGCCGACGAGCTGACGTTTCTCGATCCGTCTCGGACCAGGGCCTACATCATCGAGGAACACGTGACATCCGGATGAGGTTGTGCGGCAAGATCCGGAACGGGTCTTGCCGCACTAGGCCCGGCTCCCCCAGAGGTGGAGCAGGACGGCGGGCCATCGTACCGTTATCGCCGTGCGCCCAGCGCACCGTCACGCCAGAACGGGAAGATCTGCGCGCGCTCTGGCCTAAGCCGATGCCGAAGCGTCCGAGCGCATACTCGGCGTTATACGGGTGATCGAAGATCAGATCACTACCCTTCGGCCGTATAACGCTAGATATACGGGTGATCATCGCTCAATTTTTCGGAAGAGGTATGCGGAGATGATCACCCGTATATCACTCGATCTGGAGCCGTTTTCTGGGTGGTCTGGCATGGCGCCTTCGGGGTGATAGCGCGGAAGGAAGGCGACCTTTAGTCAATGGGGCCGAGGTAGGTCCAGTGCCTGTCGTGCCGGGCGAACCTGCTCGTCTCCGCGAGGACGCCGCGCTGCCCCTGCTGGACGTACATGGCACGGAACTGCACGGTGCCGGTGTCGTCGAAGAGCCCGCCGTCCCGCGTTTCCAGGACGGCGAGGCGGGTCCACCGCAGCGGCGGGTCGAGGCTGAGGGCCCGCGGCCGGGCTGACGGGTGCCAGGTGCGCAGGAGGTAGCCGGCGTCCCCGACGGCGAATGCGCTGTAGCGGGAGCGCATCAGCGACTCGGCGGTCGGCGCCGGCGCGGCCGCGTGGAGCCGCCCGCAGCACGACGCATAGCCGTCTCCGAGGCCGCAGGGGCACGTGAGTGGGTCCATGCGGCCATTCTGGCAAGGGCCCATCGATGGCCGGGACAGCAGGTGCCCGGGCGCGCCGGATCTGCCGGAACCTGCGTCGCGCCGGTTATCAGGGCTGGTGAGGCGCCGGAGGCGTGCCCGGTCAGGCCGGGTGGTTCGGGATCTCGTCATTGCCGGGGCCGTTTACCGGGCTCCTTGCTACTCCTGACCGGGGGAGACGTACACACTGGAGCACCGCCAGGCGGCAGCGCACGGTGACGACGCGTGATTCAGGTAGCGAGCGTGAATCGCCGATCTGTGCTCTAGCCGCGACCGGTGCCCGGCCTGTCCGAACCGCACCCGAACGGCCGATCTGTTGCTCCAGTGTGCCGAACGCTCGCTGCCGGACCCCATGTGCCGCAACTACGGTGGGTGCACATGACGGCGCGTCAGGCGAGCGACACGAAAGCTAAAAGACCGCATCAGCGTTAATAGTAAGAACCATGAGTCTTAACTAAGCAGTATTGGCCAGTGAGGTGGTGGCGTTACGCGCCGCGGCAGGGCGGGCTGTATGCGTCGCCGGGAAAATACAGCCGCCATCTAGCCTGGGTGATGGGTGTGCTGGGAGATCCTTCTGCGGCGCATACAGCCGCGGCTGCCTGACGGGGGTTGATTTTCCACAACCATGTTTTGCCGACGACTGGAAGACCGACACCGCTAGCGGCCAGCAGCTGGCCATCAGGGCTGATCGCCACGCTGGCGAAAACGATCATCGAGGGTTCCCTGCCCAGGACGGCCAGGGCCGTCGGGTGGGTGTGGTCGGTGACGTTCCACAACCGTACGCTGCCGTCCCATGAAGCCGTGGCCAGGATGTGCCCGTCTGCGCTGAATGTCATCTTTTCGACGGTCCCGGTATGGCCTGAGAGAGGTGATCCGGTGCGCGTTGGATGGCTGGGGTCAGTGACATTCCACAGTTGCGCGCCATTGTCGGCTGACCCGGTCGCCAGGATATGCCCAACGGGGCTGAATGCCAGCATAGTCGTGGTGCTGGTAAGAGTGGCGGGCAAAAGCCTCGGTTTCGCTGGATGGGCGAGGGACCACAGCCGGACGGTTTCCGTTGACTCGGCAGTGCCCGGAGTGATGATGGGTCCCGAGACGGTGGCCAGCATGGAGCCGTCAGGGCTAAATTCTACCCGAGCGACCGCGGCGTTGTTAGGTGCTCCTGGCGCCCGGAACGGATGATCAATCGCGGTGGGATTCCTCGGATCCGCGACATTCCACAGTTGCACGCTGCCGTGGGTGTAGCCGATGGCCATCATGCGGCCGTTGCGACTGAAGGCAAGGTCGCTGGCGGTATCCGTCAGTTTTCCGGTGGAGAACCGGTAAGGGTGATCGATATTTTCCAAAGATACGTATCTACCGTAGAGGATAGCCAGAATGGTGCTGTTTCCGGGATCAAACCACAGCTGGGGATTGCTGTGAATGGCGCGGGTGCTGTGGATTGTGGTCACCAGGGTGGGGTCGGTGGGATCGGCCGCATTGACGTGCCAGAGCTGTACGGCGTCGGTGGAGCTGGTGGCCAGCATCGAGCCGTCGGCGTTGAACACCTCCGCGTCAGTACCGGGGGTTGTATTGAGCTGACCAGCTAGAGGTTTGACTGTGGCGTTCAGGAGGCTGCCGTATGCCTCGGGACTGGGGGCGAGTTGGAAGGCGGCCAGGCTGAGCTGGCGCGCCAGCGCCGGGTTGCTGGCGTAGAGCTGGTTCGCTGCGGTGGCGACTGCCGCGGATGTAGCCAGGTTACGTTGCTGGTCAGCGGTTTGTTTAAGGGAATAGAAGATGCCGGCCGCGGCGAGTGACGCGACCACGAGGACGGCGACGGCGCCGCTGAGTAGACCGCGACGGCGGGTACGGTGCCGCTTACTGGCCTGGATGTAGTCTGCCGGTGGTCCGGCCAGCTCGTCCGGGTAGTTGTGGAGCCGTTGCAGTGCTGGGTCGAGCAGAGACCGTGGTAGCAGGAATTCGCGACTTTTGTTGCTGTCGAGCCAGCGCTCCAGGTTCGGGGCAAGGTCTTGAGCGCGCCACTGCACAAACTCGCTGCGCTCCTTCAACCAGCTCCGCAGGCGAGGCCAGGCGCGGAGGAGTGCTTCGTGGGAGACCTCAACGGTGGGCTGGCCACCGGCGGGGGCCCTATCCGCGGTGAGCAGCCGGGCATCGATGAGCCGCTGAATAAGGCGCTGGTCCTCTTCGTCCCACTGCGCGAGCCGGGCTGGCCGGCCGAGGTCCCGCGTGCCAGCCACTGGGCTTGCGGTACTGGACTCGGTGGGCTGCACGGCGATGAGGCCGAGCAGGATGCGTTGAAGCCGTGGCTGGTCGGCCGGGTCCAGCTCTAGCCACAGCTGCTCGGCTCGGCGGATCAGTGCGCCCTGCGCGCCCGGAAGCTGCGTCCCGTCCGGAAGTTTGCCCAGGCTCTGGTAGGTCTCCTTAGTGAGGACGCCGCCCGCGGCGTCGCGTTCCCACAGTTCTGTCAGCGCGAACTGCAGCAGCGGCAGGTCACCCGGGCGACCGCGCACGTCTGCGACGAGCCGTTGCGTTAGACCGAGCTGAAACGAGCGCAGCAGCTTTTCGGCGGGCGCGGCGATGGCCTGCTCCAGGTCTTCGTCGCTCATCGGCGCCAGCGCGACCTGTCCGGCCGCGAGCCGCCCCCCCAGATCGGCCAGCGCCAGGTGGTAGAAGTCAGCGCGCAGCCCGATCACCACCTTCACCATCCCGGTGGCCAGGTGCCGCAGTAGCTCGATGAACCGCTTGCGCTCGGAGTCCTCGCAGTCGGTGTAGAGCCGCTCGAACTGGTCGACCACTACGATCAGTCCGGTTGGAGGAACGGAGCCGCGAATCGCCGCGGCCAGCTCCTGAGCAGGGGCTACGGCCAGCTCCTGGGGAAGGAGTATTCCGTGCTGGGCCAGGCTGTGGAGCAGTCCGGCGTGCGGCTGGCCGCCGACCCGCTGGTAGCAGCGGATTCGCTGCGCTAGGCCTATCTCCGGCCGGTCCTGCAGGTCCCGCAGGCCCTTGGCCAGCCCGGCTTGCAGCAGCGAGGACTTGCCACCGCCGGAGACCGCGACCACCGGCGCGAAGTCGCCCTTGCCGAGGCTGTCCAGCAGCTGGCTGGTCGCGTGCTCCCGGCCGTAGTAGTAGTCGACATGCTCCTCGGTAAACGGTTCCAGGCCGCGGTAGGGGCAGCCGACGGGAAGCATCAGCTCCGGGCAAAGGGCCCGGATAACCTCCACCGGCACGCCAATGGCGTTATTGCCCAGCCGTTGGAAGCGATCTCTGCTGAAGATGCTCTTGACCATGCCGACAACCACGCCCAACTCCGGGTCCCAAATCGGCGTGCCGCTGAAACCCAGCGTCGCCTCCTCGCTCCGCAGGGCCAGCTGGTCATAGCCGTCGTCGGCGGTGACACCGAGGAAGGCGACTTCCCCCGGCAGCCCAGCCTCAGGTCGCATCTCCGGGTAGCCGAAGGTGCGCAGGCCCGGCTGCGAGTTCCTCGGCGTCCGGCCGAGCGGAAGCACCATTGCCTCGGGTGGAACCGGGGCAGTGAGCCGCAACACGGCCACATCAGGCGGATCCTGGAGCAGATCGACGGTTGCCGGCAGTGACTGGCGGTCGACGTGCGGCTCGATGCTGATGGTGTCGTCGGGTGCGCAGCCGGCAAGCACATGGGCGCAGGTCACGATCAGGCCATTGGCTGATACCAGGAAGCCCGCGCCGGCCACTTCGGGGCCGATGACCCGCACTACCCCGGCGGCGGGCAACTCCGCGGCAAGCTCGTTCATGTCGTTCCCCCCAACACTAGCTATTCTTCGGCCGGACGCCTCCAGACCATCTTTACCTGGTAATTGGACTCTCCGGCTACTTTCCCGACCGCCAGGTTGCCCACCTCGCCGGTGGCCTTTAGGCCAAACGTGATCTCCATCTCGGCGGGCGGCTTCTCCAAGGCGTCGGCAGCTGCGAGGAAGGCCCGGACATTCAGGCTCACCGCCCGCCGCACGGCCTGCTCGAACCCGCTTTGGGCCACCGCGACCGCCTCACCAGCCTGATTCCGCGCCCACTGGCGCAGCCCAGCATTCTGCTCGCCGGCTACGGGCAAGTCCTCGGCTGCGTCCACCTCTACCAAGACATCCGCGGCCTCTCCCTCCTCCGAGGCAAACCGCAGGTAGTTCGTCATCCTGTCTTCTCTCAGCTGCGTTCTCATCGAACTGGAAGCGTTAATGGCCCATTATCCGGCACACCAGGCCGTGATGTATGGCGAGGACCTGGGAACGGGCATGGAGCCGTGCGATTCCGGCACCTTATCCGGTACATCGGCCGCGAAAGAGCGGCGGCGAAGATGCGGGCGCGGGCAAAGCCAGACCCTATCCACGGTCCAAGGCGCTGGTCTGACTGTGCGAGCCACCTTGACAATCCTAGACAGACAGATCGCCGCTGAACTCTGGCGAAGTACATGTACCCCCCACAGTCGGCACGCCACCGGGTGACCATAGCTGGCTGTTCTGCGCGTTGGAACCCGCGCGCGGACGCGCGGAGGCACAAGCAAGTATTCGGCGTTAGGTTAGCCACCAGGCAGGTTTAACGCCCAGGCAATGCTTACCGCCGGTGATTGTCATTCTCCGAGCCTATCGCCGCGGTTGTTTGAGACGGTGCGTGTCCGTCCGCTTGCAGCAGGCAGGGCGTCTGCTTCCGCTCATTGAGCGCTCGAGGCCAGGATTGCGGTGCCCTGGTGATCACCGAATTCCCCTCGATGTCGTTGCGTCTGGCATCGCGCGAACGACCGCGGTGAGGGCCGATCGCCTGCCAGCGGGAGGTCAGCGTGGCGCGGGTTGTAGCCGGCCGGACAGCTATGTCACGAAGCGCGGCCGATCAGCGCAAGCCGCGGCGTTAGTTGCGGACCGTCTCGGGATCGTTGCCGGGGCTAGCCAGCCCGGCTCTGCCCGGTCCCGGCCGCTGTTGTCCTGCCCGGGCCGGCGCGGGCGGCATGGGTCGCGCGGTTCTGGCCGGCTCTCGGCGATGTCCGGGCAGGGCCGCGAGATTCCGCGCGCCCTGCCGGCGT
>Ga0210384_10008851_pt1 | contig 10454 bp, 8 predicted proteins | sample IncBWH2MmetaG_FD_160574 | JGI IMG/M metagenome (GOLD analysis project Ga0210384, IMG submission 160574) | Forest soil microbial communities from Barre Woods Harvard Forest LTER site, Petersham, Massachusetts, United States - Inc-BW-H-2-M | ecosystem: Environmental > Terrestrial > Soil >...
TACAGAGTCGATGGGTTCGATCCCTTGCGCAATGACATGGTTTCACATGGTGCAATCGGATGCGCCTTAGTCGACGGCACACTTGCCCAGACTGGCTAAGAAACGTCAGATGAGGTCAGACAACAGATGCACATTCAGAGCAAATACCGAAACGTCACCCTCAGCCCAGTGATAGTAGCCGTGATCGTCGCAATCGCGAGTACAGCTGGTATTCTCTTCGACGACTTCGGCCCAAGCAACACTTCGCTGGATAAAGCCACGGCGAGGATGATCACGGCCGCGGCCGTAGCCAGGGCCGGCGCGATCGAAACTCCCTCAGAGCCTTTCGTCAACCCACCGACCTCCCCGCCCGTCTGAGTGCCTGGCGAACGGGCGATCTCCGAAAGCGACACCCGCCTCGATCTCCAGTGACTTTCTTGCTAGTCGGCGGAACGGCTCTAAGATGAGCTTCTGCAGGACGGAAACATTGGATGTCACCGACGCTTATTGTAAAAAAGCTGCGCAGCGAGCTCGCGGGCCCATTCGAACTCACTCTCGCTGTCGGCAACTGCGCCGCGATCACCGGGCCATCGGGATCCGGCAAGAGCCTGTTTCTTCGCATGATCGCGGACCTTGATCCCAACGAAGGCGAAGTCTGGCTGAATGACCGGGAACGGGCCTCCATGCCGGCCCCGGCCTGGCGAAAGCTGGTCACGTATGTCCCCGCGGAATCCGGCTGGTGGGCCGACAGGGTCACAGAACATTTTCCGGCCGCTGCTCGGAGCGTGGTCGCTTCCTTGGCAGACCGTCTTGGACTTCGCGCCGATGTCCTCAACGCGTCCGTTCAGCAATTGTCTACCGGCGAGAAGCAACGATTGTCGTTGGTCCGGGCGCTGTTGCTGAACTCGCCTGTTCTGCTCCTGGACGAGCCGACCGGCGCCCTGGACGAAGAATCGATCAGACGGGTAGAGGCATTGCTCCAAGAACGAATGGCACACGGTACATCCATTCTGCTGGTGACCCATGACCAAGGCCAGGCGACGCTGCTGGGCCATCAGCGCTATCGCATGGTGGCCGGACATCTGGAGAGAGCATGACCCCGATCCTGCTGACGCCTTTCGATATTGCCGTCGCCGCCTCGCTGATTCTGTTGGATGCCGCACTTTCGATCCTGCTTAAGCTTCGGCTGCATTGGCAAATCACCGTCGCGGCGGCGAGAATGGTCTTGCAACTCGTCGCCATAGGCTATGTGCTTCGTTTCATTTTTTCCTTGAACAACCCCGCAGCCACACTACTGCTCATTCTCGTGATGGTGCTCGTCGCCGCGCGCGAGGTTGCCGCCCGCCCGGAACGCCAGCTCGTGGGCCATACGAATTTCGTCATCGGCGTCGTTAGTGTCGGCTTTGCAACCTTCGTTACGGCGATGCTTGCGCTGACGACGGCGATCCGTCCGCAGCCCTGGTTCGATCCACATTATGCGATTCCGCTGGCGGGTATCATTCTTGGCAGCGTGTTGAATTCCGCCAGCCTGTCGCTCGACAGCTTTCTGGGTTCGGTCCGGCGAGAGCGACAGGCAATAGAAGCCCGACTATCGCTCGGGGAAACCTATGGGGATGCGACCGCGCCGATGGTTCGCGACGCGATCCGGCGGGGCCTTTTGCCCATCATCAATCAAATGTCGGCGGCCGGCATCGTGACATTGCCGGGCATCATGACGGGGCAGATTCTTGCGGGCCTCGACCCGCTCGAAGCCGTCAAATACCAGATCCTGCTGATGTTCCTGCTGTCCGGCGGCAGTGGATTGTCGGCATTGGCCGTCTCCTATCTCACTGCACGGCGCCTGACGGATCAGCGTCAGCGGTTGCGTTTAGACCGGCTGAGGTAAGCTCCAGCGAACAAGCCAGCTCACGCGATCGAACGCAACATGCCGCCGTCGACCCGCAGCGCCGCCCCGGTGGTGGCGGATGCCTGCTCGGAGCACAGGTAGACGACCATATTGGCGACTTCCTCGACGGAGGCGAGACGCCGGATCAGCGACGTCGGCCGATGCGTGGCGATGAACTGCCGCTCCATTTCATCTGCGGACACGCCCCGCTCCGCGGCGAGCTTGGCGTAGAACGCGACCGCGCCGTCGGAACGGGTCGGCCCCGGCAACACCGCGTTGACGGTGACGCCGGTGCCAGCGACGGATACGGCAAGGCCCAGCGAGATCGCGAGTTGCGCCGTCTTGGTCATGCCGTAGTGGATCATCTCGACCGGAATGTTGAGGGCGGACTCGCTGGAGATAAAGACGATCCGTCCCCAGCCGCGCTTCACCATCTCGGGCAGGTAATGACGCGACAAGCGCACGCCGCTCATGACGTTGGTCTCGAAGAAGCGCTGCCAATCCGCGTCCGTGATGGCATCGAACGGCTTGGGCTCGTAGATACCGAGATTGTTGACGAGGATGTCGGTCTCCCGCGCCCGCGCGACGAAAGTTGCGACGCCGTCCGGGCCGGACAGATCGGCCGCGACACCTTCGACCTTCGCCTTGGGCATCATCTCGGTGAACCGGGATAATGCCGCATCCACACTCTCCCGGCTGGGACCGTTGATCACGACGGTCGCGCCTGACGCCGCGAGCCCTTGCGCAATCGCAAATCCGATGCCCAATGTGGAGCCCGACACGACGGCTCGCTTGCCGGTGAGATCGATGATCATGATAACTCCCGCGTTTCGACCGACGCGCGTCCCAGCCTTCGGGCCGCTCGTTGCGTAACCCGAACATCGCCTTGGGATCGCGCAGCGTACCAGACGCCGCAAGCATTTCCACGCAAGAGCAAAAGGTGCATGCGGTTCTCGTCATCGTCTAGCCATAATATGGCACGGAACATTTTTAGCGTCAGTTTTGGATTGACGGGCCAGAGCAAACGTAACCTAATCAACGTATTAGCGTAGTCCTCCTGGCAGGAGGCCCCGGTGAACGAGCTTTCGAGCTACGCATTCTCGCCGCTGAGGAAGGGCGACATCGCTCTCTACCGTGGCTCCGGCAACGGCTTGGCGCCGATCCTGCTTGTTGCTGCGGAGGAAACCTCGCTCGGTTGCGTCGAGCGGCTTCAACACGAATATGCGCTCAAAGCCGAACTTGATGCCGACTGGGCGGCGCGCCCCATCGCGCTGACGCACGACAACGGCCGCATGGCGCTGGTGCTTGAGGATCCCGGCGGTGCGCCGGTCGATCGACTGCTTGGCCGACCAATGCAGGTATCGCATTTTCTCCGCATCGCGATCCCTCTGGCGGGGGCGCTGGGCCACGTGCATGAGCGAGGCCTGATTCATAAGGACATCAAGCCTGCAAATATCCTGGTGGATGCGGCAAGCGGCGGCGTGCGGTTGACGGGATTCGGCATTGCCTCGCGTCTGCCGCGCGAGCACCAATCCCCCGCGCCGCCGGAGGTGATCGCCGGGACGCTCGCCTACATGGCGCCGGAACAAACCGGCAGGATGAACCGCTCGGTGGACTCCCGCAGTGATCTCTATGCGCTGGGCGTCACCTTCTACGAAATGTTGACGGGGCAGCTCCCCTTCACGGCTGCCGATCCGATGGAGTGGGTGCACTGCCACATCGCCCGGCAACCGGTGCCGCCCGACGAGCGGGTCGCGGGCGTCCCGGGGCCGCTCTCGGCAATTGTGATGAAGCTCCTCGCCAAGACTGCCGAGGAGCGCTACCAGACCGCCGCAGGTGTCGAGGCTGATCTGCGGCGGGGGCTGGCGGAGTGGGAGTCGCATGGCCGTATCGAGCTATTCCCGTTGGGCGCGGAAGATGCGCCAGACCGTTTGCTCATCCCCGAGAATCTGTATGGGCGGGAGCGCGAGATCGACATGCTGCTCGCTTCCTTCAAAAGGGTCGCGGCGAACGGCACCTTTGAACTCGTGCTCGTGTCCGGCTATTCCGGAATCGGCAAGTCATCGGTGGTCAACGAGTTGCACAAGGTGCTCGTCCCACCGCGCGGCCTGTTCGCGTCCGGCAAGTTCGACCAGTTCAAGCGCGACATCCCGTATGCAACGGTGGGCCAAGCCTTCCAGAGCCTTGTCCGCTCGCTCCTCACCCAAAGCGAGAAGGAGCTTGGCCGCTGGCGAGTCTCCCTAAACGAGGCGCTGGGCCCGAATGGTCAACTCATGGTCAATCTCGTTCCCGAGCTGGAGCTCGTCATCGGGAAACAACCACCGGTCGCGGACCTGCCGCCGCAGGAGGCGCAGAACCGGTTCCACATGGTTTTCCGGCGGTTCCTCGCGGTGTTCGCGCGCAAGGAGCATCCGCTCGCCCTGTTCCTGGACGATCTGCAATGGCTGGACGCGGCCACGCTTGACCTGCTTGAGGACTTGGCCACCCAATCCGACGTACGACACCTCATGCTGGTCGGCGCCTACAGGGACAACGAAGTGAGTCCCTCTCACCCGCTCCTGCGGACCCTGGAGGCGATCCGCAAAGCTGGAGCGCGGGTCCATGAAATCGTGCTGGCGCCTCTCGGGCTCGACGACATCGGTCAGCTCGCCGCCGATGCCATGCGTTGCGAGTCGGAGCGTGTGCTGCCTTTAGCGCAACTGGTGCAGGAAAAGACCGGAGGCAATCCGTTCTTCGCGATCCAGTTCTTCACCGCGCTGGCGGAAGAGGGGCTGCTTGCGTTCGACTCGGTCACGCGCGCTTGGCAATGGCAAATGGATCGCATCCGCGCCAAGAGCTACGCCGACAACGTGGTGGATCTGATGGCCGGGAAGCTCAAGCGGTTCACTGGCGCCGGTCAGGAAGTCCTGAAGCAGCTCGCCTGCCTGGGCAATGCTGCTCCGACCGCCAACCTGGCCCTGGTTCACGGGACAACAGAGGAGGCGACACACGCGGCCCTTTGGGAAGCCGTCCACGCCGGGCTCGTCTTTCGCGAGGACAGGGCGTACAGGTTCCTGCACGATCGCATCCAGCAGGCGGCTTATTCGCTGATCGCCAACGAGCAACGTGCCGACGTTCACTTGCGCATCGGCCGTGCGCTGCTCGTGAGCATGACGGCGGACGAGCTCACCGAGCATCTGTTCGAGTTGGCGAACCAATTCAATCGCGGCGCCGCACGGCTGATCGACCGGGACGAGAAACCGCAAGTGGCGGCGATCAACCTGCGTGCCGGGCGAAAGGCCAAAGCGTCTGCGGCCTTTGAGTCGGCGTGCGTATATCTTGCGTCAGGCATGGCGCTGTTGGACGAAATAGACTGGAGCAGCCATTATGAATTAATGTTCAGCCTGCGGCTCGAACGTGCGGAGTGCGAGTTTCTGACCGGTAACTTCGACACAGCCGAGCAGCTGATTGTGGAGTTGCTGCAACGCGGGGCGTCGAAAGTCGACCACGCCGCCGTCTACCACCTGAAGATCCTGCTCCACACCGTCAAGTCGGAGAACGAACAAGCTTTGGACAGTGCGCTCACGGGCCTGCGCCTGTTCGGAATTGACATCCCGGCGCATCCGACCAGGGAACAGGTCCAGGCCGAATACGAGGCGGTCTGGCAGACTCTCGATGGCCGCCCGATCGAGAGCCTGATCGATCTGCCGCTGATGACCGATCCGCAACAGCAGGCCGCGATGCAGGTGCTCTCGACCCTGCTGGACCTCGCTTACTTTACCGACTTTGACTTATTTTGCCTGCTCGTATGCCGCATGGCGAACGTCGCCACCCAGCACGGGATGTGCGGGGCGTCCGCGCACGCCTATGGCTATTGGGGGATTGTGCTCGGCCCGGTGTTTCACCGTTATCGGGAGGGATATCATTCAGCCAAGCTTGCCTGTGACCTTGTCGAGAAGCATGGCTTCATCGCCTACCGGGCGAAGGCTTACCGCGCGATGGGGATCGCTGCCCTCTGGACACAACCGATCACGACCGCGCTCGATTTCAATCGGGCGGCCTTTCGCGCCGCAAGCGAAACAGGGGATCTGACCTACGCCTGCTACAGCGTGGACCGCGCCGTCTTAATCCTTCTCCTGCGGAACGATCCGCTCGACGCGGTGTGGCGCGAGTCGGAGAGTGGCCTGGACTTCGTCCGGAAGGCCGGGTACGGCGGCGTCGCGCACAACCTGGTGAGCCAGCAACGCTTCATCGCGACCATGCAGGGCCGAACCGCGACCTTCCCATCCTTCAGCGATTCGCAGTTCGACGAGGCGGCATTCGAGGCCCAGCTGATGGCAAATCGGACGCCCATGATGGTTTTCTATTACTGGCTCCTCAAACTAAAGACGCGGCTCCTGTCGAGGGACTACGCCGAGGCCCTTGCGGCAGCCGACAAGGCCAAGGCGCTGCTTTGGATTTCAGCCGCGCATATCCATTTACTTGACTACTTTTACTACACGGCGCTGACGGTGGCGGCGCTTTACGAGAACGGTACTGCCGACGAGCAGAACAGGTGGCGCGATCTCCTGACGGCGCACCGGGAGCAACTGCGCGAGTGGGCCGAAAACTGTCCACCGACGTTCGCCGACAAGCACGCACTGGTGTCGGCCGAGATCGCGCGTCTCGAGGGGCGAGACGCCGATGCAATGCGTTTGTACGAAGAAGCCATTCACTCGGCAGGTGAGAACGGCTTCGTGCAGAACGAGGGCCTGGCCCATGAGGTGGCCGCGCGCTTCTATGAGGCGCGCGGCCTCAAGACGATCGCCCATGCCTGTTTGCGGGAGGCCCGGCGCTGCTATCTTCGCTGGGGCGCGTTCGGCAAGGTCCAGCAACTCGAACAGCTTCATCCGCATCTCCGCGAGACACCAGCCGCTGCATCCCCCACCACTACCATTGGCGCACCAGCCGAGCAGTTGGATGTCGGAACGGTGCTCAAGGCCGCGCAGGCCGTGTCGGGCGAGATCGAACTCGGCAAGCTCATCCAGACGCTGCTTCGGATCGCGGTCGAGCATGCCGGGGCTGAGCGTGGCCTGCTCATCCTGTTCTCCGGCGACGAGCCGCGGATCGCGGCGGAAGCGACTACCGGCCACAGCCAAGTTGAGGTCACGCTGCGCCAGATGTTAGTGTCACCGGCGGCGCTTCCTGAGTCCGTGCTTCACACCGTGTTGCGGACGCGGGAAAGCGTGATCCTCGATGACGCCTCGGTGCAGAACCCATTCTCGGCAGATGATTACATCGGCCGTAAGCGCGCGCGGTCGGTCCTCTGCCTACCCCTGGTGAAGCAGTCCAAGCTGATCGGGGTGCTCTATCTCGAGAACAAGCTGGCATCGCACGTGTTCACGCCCTCCCGGATCTCGGTGCTGGAATTGCTGGCGTCGCAAGCCGCGATCTCGCTGGAGAATGCCCGCCTGTATAACGATCTCCAGGAGCGTGAGGCCAGGATCCGGCGTCTGGTCGATTCGAACATCGTCGGGATCGTGTTTTGGGATGTTCAGGGCCGGATCATCGATGCCAACCAGGCCTTTCTCGATATTGTCGGATATGCCCAGGAAGATCTCGTCTCGGGTCGGCTGCGATGGACGGAGCTGACGCCGGCCGAATGGCGCGACGCCGACGAACAGATCATCGCAGAGCTAAAGGCGGTTCGAACCCTCCAACCGCGTGAGAAAGAGTACTTTCGCAAAGACGGCAGCCGCGTGCCGGTTCTGGTCGCCCGCGCGCTTTTCGAGTGGAAGCCAGACGAAGGTGTTTCCTTTGTGGTCGACATCACCGACCGCAAGCGGGCCGAAGAGAGGCTGCGCGCCAGCGAACAGCGTTTCCTCGAGGCCCAGATGGAACTCGCGCACGTCACGCGCTTGACGACGCTGGGCGAACTGACAGTGTCCATCGCCCACGAAGTGAACCAGCCGCTCGCCGCCGTCGTCGCCAACGCCGAGGCCAGTCTGCGCTGGCTGCGCCGCGGAACTCCCGACCTGGACGCAGCATGCCGCTCGGTGGAGTGGATTATCGACGACGGCAATCGGGCAAGCGAGGTGATCCGGCGCGTCCGTGCGCTCGTGAACAAGAGCAGCCTAGAGAAGGTGCCGCTCGACGTCAGTGACGTCGTGAGGGAGACAATCCCGTTGGTGCAGCGTGAGCTGATCAGCCATCAGATATTGTTGCCAATGGAGTTGGCACCCGCTCTCCCCAAGATCCTGGGAGATCGGGTCCAACTGCAACAGGTCATCATCAACCTGGTGATGAATGGCATTGAAGCCATGCAATCCGTCACGGATCGGCCGCGCGAACTGGTGATCCGATCGCGCCAAGACGAGAAACAACAAGTGCTGGTAAGTGTCACTGATTGCGGCGTCGGGATCTCCGCCGAGAATGTGGACCGGCTGTTCAACGCCTTCTTCACCACCAAATCCAGCGGCATGGGTATGGGACTTTCGATCTGCCGTTCGATCATAGAAGCCCACGGTGGCCGGCTATGGGCCACGGCAAACATACCCCACGGTGCTACGTTTCAATTCACCCTGCCGGTGGACGCATAAACTGTATCGTGAGGTTGCGCACGCAAGCCATCCATGCACTGCAAACAAAGACTGACTTGATCACCTCCATCGGCGCGTGTGAGCAGCGATTGCAGCATGGATGGCCAACAGCGCTGCATCGACTACTCGCACCGAGCAGGCGGCGGCCTAACGTGCAACTCAAGCGGCAGACCGATCAACGGCGACGGAAGGGATGGCATGAACTGGCCGGCCACGACCGCACGATGCAGCTCTTCACGGCCTTTGCCTGCCTTGAAGGCCTCGCACGCACGACCGGGATCGAAGAAGACGCCGATCGGATTGGCCGAGAACTCCCGCGAGGAAGGCTGCTTGCTACTCTAAACTCCCCTGCCATCCTGTTTGCCAATCACGCAGCGCCATGCCGCCAGGCGCTCGGCGGGATGCTGCTTCATCCATTCGGCGAGCTGCGGCGCGCCTATCAGGCAGGACTGCATCGAGACGTCAGCGAAGTCCGAGGTGGTAACGGTCTGCTCGTGGCAATTTGCCGGAGAGGAGAGACTGCAGAGCACGGCGATGATCTTTATCACGACAGGAGAACCCCGTCGCTACGATGGGCATTGGCGCCGCTGACCGTGTGACCTACCGGTGTCTTGTCCCCCCGCTCGCTTTCCGGATCAGCCGGCGGCAAGATGCTGCCATTTGTCGCGCGGGCCACTCGAACTAGGCGGGCTCGCTCGCGCTCAGACTTTGAGACAAATCGAATAACTTCGCCCATATTCGCTCCAAACACCAGTTAGAGACGGAGTCCACAGTTGAACGACCCCGCCAGGCATTTCTTCCACAGGATGGGCTGTGAAGCTGCCCATCAGGTCATGTCCGCCACTCGCCTTCAGCGTTAACAGGCGATCGAGCGAATGCTTTGGCCGCCTCAACATGCGAAGCTTTCTCGGCTCGCTGCTGGTAGTCATCGGCAAGGGCCTTAAGCTGACCCGCAATCGCTCGGTCGGTCATAGTTTGGGCAGCGCGGAGCAAAGTCTGTGCTGTTTTTAGGTATTCCCTGCCTCGTTGTGAGATCTGGAACGTCATAGAGCCCTCGCGCGGTTCTCTGGCGCCTGGTCTAAGGCGATTTGGAGCCAGGCCAGCCAATGGCGGTCACTTGCTCTGAAGCGATCGACGCAGTTCTTGGAACAAAGCGGAGTTCGCCACGAGTAGTGTCGGACGAGACCAAACTTGCCATCACAGACTGCGCATCGCGTGGCTTTGCCAGATCTAGAGCAGTCGGGCATTGTTGTCTCCTCTTGGATTTATCGTCGCTGTTCGTCGATGATCCTTGTTCACAGTCGCGCTTCATGAGCCTGTGCACTTTTCCAACACATGCAGCCTAAGACGATCGCGATCCGCGGCTCAATTGAACGTAGGTAATCGTCGGGCATCCAAAGGGGTCACGGAACGATACGAAGGTTTATTGCGCTCGCCCTCAAAGCCAACCACTTCCGCGATGGAGTCATCAGCGAACATGGCGGCTCGACCGTCTGACGTCCGCTCTTCCCCCAACAGCGAACACTGCCAAGTCCGCCTGCGATGCGCGCTAAGTGCCCTATAAGCGGAAGCCAGATGATTCAAGGGCGCACCCTAGCAGCGACGATGGCAGGCAAGATCCCTTCCCTATCCTTGAACAGAATGAGGCAGCCGGAGCAGGGGCACAACGATAAATAAGAATTTAAGGGCGGCGCCCTTGCGTCGGTGAATGACAATTCTCAGTGTCTGCAAGGCTAGCAGGACGTCGAACGATGACGCGTCGACGTTGAACAGTCAGTCTGGGCAGACTGGCATCGCGGGGCCAATAGAACACGGACGGTCAGCGAGACCGGGTTGAACATGAAGCCATTCTGGTTTGGAGCGGGTTTAGTTAGAAACGCCGGCGTGCTCGTCCGACTGGGCGCGATCGGTGCGGTGATGCTGAGCGTGGCCGGGGCGTTCGCCTACGTGGGAGGTTGGCTCTCGCCAGTACGACTGACCCAGGACCGGATGATGGTAGCTTTCCAGGATGCCAATGGCACTCACGCCGGCTT
>Ga0210384_10008852_pt1 | contig 10453 bp, 8 predicted proteins | sample IncBWH2MmetaG_FD_160574 | JGI IMG/M metagenome (GOLD analysis project Ga0210384, IMG submission 160574) | Forest soil microbial communities from Barre Woods Harvard Forest LTER site, Petersham, Massachusetts, United States - Inc-BW-H-2-M | ecosystem: Environmental > Terrestrial > Soil >...
CGAAGCGCCGATGGAGAAGGGGTCCGCGTGATCCAGGTCGACTCCGACGCGTGCGTTCTCTGCGGCCTGTGCACCGGGGTGTGCCCCCCCAACGCCCTTGATCTGACCCCCACGAAGCTGGAGGTCCTCTCCCATTGCACCGACTGCGGTTACTGCGTCCCCTTCTGCCCGGTCGGGGCCCTTTCGGGGGGTCGATGGACCGCCCGCCGCGGGAGGTTGAGTGGCCGACCCGGTTAAGCGACGGCCGACGACCCCGCGCCCGCCCAGGGTCCTGCTGGTCGACCCGTACATCGCGCGCCTGGACCCGATGGAGCGGAAATTTGTCGAATTGTACCCGTCTCTCGGGCTCCTCCAACTCGGAGCCTACCTGCGGGATGAGCGGGTGGAAGTTCAGTTCGCCGACCTGACGTTCGAACGGGACGTGACGGGGCTGCGCCGTCGCATCCGATCATTCGCTCCCGACCTCGTCGGAGTCCACACGAAGAGCCTCACGATGCTGCGCGCATTGCGGATCGCGTCGCTCGCTCGCGCTGCCGGTGCGGTGAGCGTTGCCGGAGGTCCCGACGCCGCCTCGCGCCCGGACGCGTACCTAGCGGGGGGATACGACCTCGTGGCGTTCGGGGAGGGAGAGGCAACCCTACTCGATCTCGCCCGCTGCGTGGTCCGGGACGAACCGATCGCGGGCCGGCCCGGAACCATCGTAACGGGGACCGGCGGACCCATCCGAGGTCCGGCCCGCCCCTTCCTCCGCGACCTCGACGAGCTGCCGCTTCCCGCATGGGACCTGGTCGACATGTCCCGGTATCTGGCCCACTGGCACCGGCGAACGGGCGAGCGGCGCGCCGCCGTGCTCACATCGCGTGGTTGCCCGTTCGACTGTTCCTGGTGCTCGAAGCCGACGTTCGGGCGATCGTTCCGACAGCAATCTCCGGACCGGGTCCTCCGGGAGCTCCGCGCCCTCCAGAACCTGTACGACGTCGATTACGTCCGCTTCTGCGATGACGTGTTCGGCATCCACCGGGCGTGGATCGAGGAGCTGCTCGATCGGATGATCGACCAGCGGCTCGGGATTCAGTTCGAGTGCCTCGCGCGCGTCGACCTGCTGAAGCCGGACCTTTTGAAGCGGATGCGCGAAGCCGGCCTCGCGCGCGTCTACGTGGGGGTGGAGTCGGGCAGTCAGAAGATGCTCGATCTGATGAATCGGGGAACCCGTCTCGAACAGATCGAGCGGGCCGCCACCGCGCTGCGTCGGGAGGGGATCCGTCAGTTCTGGTTCCTCATGCTCGGGTACCCCGGCGAGAGCCTGGAGGACATCGAATCCACCCTCGCCCTGTTCCGGCGCTTCAGCCCGGAGGAGTACTCCGTCTCGCTCGCCGTCCCACTTCCGGGAACGCGCTTCTTCGAACTCGTTCGGGACCGACTCCGGAGCGTTCCGAAACCCGCGGCCCGATCGGGGGGCCGCCGGCTCCTCTACGAGGCCCCCTACCCGCAGGCGTTCTACCGCTGGCAGCAGGCCCGCTTCGAGCTGGAGGCGATCCTCGCGAAGGCCCGGGGGAGGATCTCGAACGAGCTCCTCGGAGAGATCGCGGAGCTCGCCGACCGGATCGATCGGGGGATCGCCCGACCCCTCCTCGCCCGGCCGAGATCGAGCACCCCGCCTCCGCACGGGGCCGGTAGCGTGAGGTTCCGCCTCCCCTCGATCCCGCTGCCACGAAGACCGTTCCGGCCGGCGCGCTGACGGGCCGAGCGGCCCCGGGAGCGGGGAATCAGCCGGTCCGGGGATGCACCGGGCACGGCCGACGCAGTAGGCAGAACCGGCACTTCTCCTTCTTCACCGGAGGGATCGGCTTGCGAAGGTGGCCATACTTTCGACGCGGCGCTCGACCTTCCCCCGAAGACGACGGCCGTGGGGGTTCTTCAGCGTGGCGAACGGTTCGAGTGCGGCCATGACCACCCTGCTGCCGGCGAGTCCTTTTCTGCCCCGGCGGCACACCGCCGCGTGCCGTTGTTGAGCGGAGGCGCCACCGTCGAGGGGACGGTGCGGTTCCGGGACCGCGCGACGACGAAGCATCGGCTTCCGCCTGGACACTTCCGACCTACCCCCGCCGGACTCTTCGTCTCCACGATCGGGCTCGGCACCTACATCGGGGCCCCGGACGGGCCGACCGACCAATCGGTCGAGCAGGCCGTGACGCTCTGCCTGCACTCGGGGCGGGTGAACCTGATCGACACGGCGATCAACTATCGCTACATGCGGGCCGAGCGCTCGATCGGCCGCGCCTTGGCCCGCTCGATCGACGCGGGGACCGTACGACGGGACGAGGTCTTCCTCGCGACGAAGAACGGCTACCTCGCACCGGACTCCCAGGGGGCCGTACCCATCGACCGGTGGGTCCAGGAGGAGCTCGTGAAGCCCGGGATCCTGCGGCCGGTCGATGTCGTCGACGGCTCCCACTCGATGAGCCGCAGCTACCTGGAGGACCAGCTCGAGCGGAGCCGTCAGAACCTCGGCGTGGAGACGATCGACCTGCTCTACCTGCACAACGCCGCGGACGCCCAGCTGCCGCTCATCGGTGCGGAGGAGTTCCGTCGCCGGTTGATCGAGGCGTTCCGAGTCTACGAAGAAGCGCGCAAGGCCGGGAAGATCCGCTCCTACGGTCTCGCCACCTGGGAGTGCCTCCGAGTCCGCCGGGGAGCCCCGGGTTACCTCTCGCTCGAAGAGACCGTCGGCATCGCCCGGGAGGTGGGCGGCGAGGACCACGGGTTCCGGTTCGTCCAGTTCCCGTTCAACTTGGTGATGCCGGAGGCCGCGGAACTGAAGAACCAGGGCGTCGGCAAGCAGAAGTTCACCCTGTTCGACGCGGCCCATCGGCTGGGGATCGGCTGCTTCACGAGCGTGCCGCTCTTCCAGGGCCAGCTCGCCCGCGAAGGACCGTCGCTCGACGAGCTCTCCCCCGCCCAGACGGCCATCCAGTTCGCCCGCTCGGCACCGGGGGCCCTCGCGACGCTCATCGGCCAGAAACGGCCGGAGCACCTCGCCGAAAACCTCCGGGTCGCCGACCACGAGCCGTGGGACCTCGAGACGTTCGGGGAATTCCTCACCTAGTGAGATCGGCCGGTGGCGGCTCGTCGAGCCGCATCGTCCTCCGGCGACGAGGGGGCGGCGGTGCCAACGGGGAGGGGGGCGCCGGGGACCCGGGCTCGACCGGGGCGATGTCCGACTCCAGCACGGAGATCCCGGAGCGCTTGGTGACCCGCACGACGCGGTCGGCGACGGCGGAAAGCCCCGCCTCGTGGGAGACCAGGATCACCTGAGGGAGGCCGAGCTCGTCGAGCAGCTCTCCCATTCGGGTGACCTGCTCGGGCGAGAACCCGTCGGTGGGCTCGTCGAGGATGAGGGTGGTGAGTTTGAGACGGCCGGCCGACCGGACCACACCGCCCAGCGCCAGTCGATAGGCAAGGGCCAGCGCCGTCCGCTCCCCGCCGCTCAGCGCCGCCGGAGGGGTCCAGTCGCCGTCGACCTCGACGTACGGGTCGAAGTGAGGATCCAGTCGAGCGATGAGCGAAGGATCCTCGATGAGGGTCCCGAAGTATCGGGAGAATCCCCGTTCGAACTCGCGGTGGGCCTGCCCGAGCATCTGCCGCTCGAGGCGGAGTGCCGCCTCCCGGAACGGGCCGGTGAACCACGCGCCGAGGGCGCGGAGGTGCTCCGCCTCGCGGACCAAGGTGCCCCGTTCGGTGGCTCCGGCTTCCGCCTCCGCGAGCCTCCGAACGGCCTCTTGGCGCTGCTGATCGCACCGGGCGATCTCACTGACGGCCCGGTCGAGCTCGGCGCGGGCCTGGGACCGGGCGATCCCGATCGTCCGCTCCGTTTCCGCGAGGGACGCGGCCTGGGCGAGACGAGGCGCGAGAGACTCGCGGCGGGCTCGGAGCTCCGCTTCCCGCCGTGAGGAGCGGGCGTCCTCTTCGTCGAGACGGGCCACCTCCTCGGTGATCAGCCGGTACTGGGCCTCGCCCGCGGCGGCGCGCTCGACGGCCCGGCTGGCGTCTTCCGCCTCGGACTGGGCCAGGGCGATCTCCCGCTCGAGCCGTTGCGAGCTCGTGCGGAGCGCCTCGACCTCCATCCCCACGGGGGCGAGACGCGTGACCTGCGACACCACCTCGGCACGCTCCGCAATGAGGGCCGCGCGGCGGAGCTCGATCTCGTGGGCCCGGCGACGCGCGGCGTCCAGGGTGGTCCGTGCCGACCCGCGTCGCTTCTCGGTGTCGACCCAGCGATCGTGGGCCCGTTCGAACCGCTCCCGAGACTTGCGGGACTCGTCGAGGGTGGCCCGCCGGGCGTCGCTGATCCCGAGCGCGTCCGCCGCCTCCGCGACCGCCTGCTTCGCCTCCGCGGCGTGGCGAAGGAACTCCTCCGCCGAAACCGGCTGATGGCAGCGGGGGCAGACCCCGGCGTCGACCAGACTGCTGACCTCCTCCAGCTCCTGCTCGGCTCGGGCGAGCCGGCTCCGATTCCGGTCGACCTCGGCCTGGGCCGTTCGCACGAGCTCGTCGAGCGTCGGTCCGTCTTCCGGGACGGGAGCCAAGGGTTCCCTCAGGGGGCCGTCGTGGGCCAACTGCTCGAGTTCGCGTTCGATCGAGGCGAGGTCGGCGTGGGCCCCGTCGGCATCCCGTTCCACACCCCCCAGCTGGCGCTCCAGGTCGGCCGCTTTCGATCGGGCCACGGCCAGCTCGGCCGCACCCGCCGCCTTCTGCTCGGACTCCTGTCGGACCTGTTCGTGTTGGCCACGAAGGGCCGCCAGTTGGGCCCGTGCCCCGGGCTCGTGCTGCGCGAGCCGGAGCGCCTGAGCCGATTCGGCCTGCAAACGGGCCGCTGCGTTGCGCCGATCGAGTGCGAGTTTCGCGCGTTCGACCCGGGCCCGCTCGAGCTCGACGCGTTGCGAAGCCATCTCATCGGCCTCGCGTTGGTCGGCCTCGACCTGTCGCCGGGCGGATTGCAGCTCGGCGGCGCGCTGGTCGATCTCGGCCGTCGCGCGTCGACGTTGCTCCTCCTCCGCTCGGGCCGTCGAGAGCGCCCTCGTGGACTCCGCAAGACGCTCGGCCTGCGCGGCCACCTCGGTGACCCAATGCGTCAGCCGCTCCGACTCGGCGGTCTTGATCTCGGCCCGTTGGCGCAACTCGCTCGCCACGTCCTGCGCGTTGTCCGCGGCCGCCCGAAACTGTTCGAGCCCCAGCGCCTTCCGGACCGTTCCCAGACGCGCGTCGGGATCCTGGTCGAGGACGTCCCGCATCCGCTCTTGTGGGATGTAGACGGCCCAGCGCCACAGGTCCGAATGGGATCTCGGGTTGGGGTTATCCGGGAAACCGAGGAGCTCGATCGCCCGCTGCCGAAGCTCCGTCGCCGAGTACTGCGTCCTCGAGCCGTCGAGCCGGAACGAGTTCTCGACCGCTTCGAACAGCTCGCGGCCCTTGCGATGCCGGCGAACGAATTTTCGGCGCAGTTCGTAGCTGTGCTCTCCGTCCGATAGGGAGAGCGACACCTCCGCGTCCGGCGCCTGGTGGCGGACGAGGTGGGCCGCGTCGTCGACCTCCGCGAACCCGAACAGCGCCATCTCGACCGCGTACAGCAGGGACGTCTTCCCGGAGCCCACATCCCCCGCGACGAGGGTCGTCCCCGGGCCAAATTCGAGTTCGGCGTCGGTGTAGCTGCGCAGGTTCCGCAGGGCCAGGCGACGAAGCTGCATGTCAGCCCGCCGGTGGCTTCAGCCCGACGATCCGCAGGGCGGCGTCGACCCGGCCCGTGGTGTAATCCCGGCTCGCCTCTCCCTCGCCTTTCGCCTCGCCCAGGGCGCGGAGGAGCTCCCGGATCCTCCGTTCCCCGACGGGTCCGGCGAGCTCGGGGAGCCGCGGGTCGAGCTCGGCCAGGAGCCGCCCAACCGTCTCTCCCTCGGGATCGGAGGCATCGCTCGGGGGGGCGACTTCGCTGGGGGACGCGGCCGCGACGTCCCGAATATCCCAATGGACGGCGCCCGCCCCCCGGTCGGCTGCCTCCCGGGCCGAATCGTGGAGCCCCAGCCCTCCGAGGGTCCCGTCGGTCAGAACGCCGTGAAGGCGAGGGAACAGCAGCCCTCCCGGGGTCGAGCGCGCCTCGATCGCCTCGGCGACGACCTCCTTCGCCTCCTCGACGGTGCGTCCGCTCACGTCCACATCGAACACCTTCACCAGGTCTCGGGGGGCGGTATCGACGAACTCCGCGTGGGGGACGCCGCCTTCGACGGTGACGATGACGACCCCCTGGTGGGTCCGGCCGTCGGCCCCGTTCTTCAAATCCGTGAGGCTCGTCCCGAAGACGGCGCCAGGATTCACGAGGAGCCCACCGTCCGGGCCGCTCCCCAGATAGGAGTAGTGGATGTGGCCACCGGCGTAGTAGTCGCAACCCCCGGGGAGATCCGCGCGCGATATGCCGTGGATGTGCTCGCGCATCCCCTCCGGGAGATACTCGTCGATCGCGGCGTGGAACTGGAAGATCTTGAAGCCGGGGGCGGCCCGGAACGCTTCGGAATCGACCGCGGCGAAGTAGCTGCGATCGAGACCGTGGGAGCGGCCGGAGATCCCGGCGATGGCCGCCCCGGTCCCGGGGTCGACGAGGAACGGAAGGGTCCAACGGTCGCCCTCGGCCCGGACCGCCTCGGGGGCGGCGCGAAGGAACAGGCCCGTCTCGGCGAGGACATCGAGCCAGCTGGTCCGGTGGGCCACGTAGTCGTGCGATCCGTAGATGACGTAGACCCGGCGTCCGTGCTCGACGAGCGTTCGAAGGCCGGCCGCGACCGGAGCGACCTCCGACGGCTCCGGGACCGGGGTGTGGAACAGGTCACCGGAGATGAGGAGGAACTCGCAACCGCGCTCGTCGACCACCCGGAGGGCTCGCAGGACGCTCTCCCGCAGGGCCCGGCGGACGACCGGATCTCTCGACCAGGCTCCCACATGGGCATCGGCGAGATGGGCGAAGACGAACTCCTGGCGCGCCAAGAGTCGTCCTATTCCGACGTCGCCGCGCGCGGGGACGGCCCCGCAGGCGACGAGACTGGTGGCGGCCCCGCTTGGAATCGCTTCACCATCGCCGCCAGCAGCCCGGCGCCCGCCCCGATGCCGAGGAGGGAGATCCAGACGAGGTCGTCGGAGAGGCCGATGGGTCCGACGACCGGGCTCGGAGACGTTACCGATCCGGGGGCGACGCCGGGAGAAGCTTGATTAGCCGCCGCGGCGGCGTTGGCCGCTCGGATCATCGATTGCTGGACCGCGAACAGCTCCGTTGCCTCCTCCATGGTGATCTGCTTGTTGCGAAGTTTCGAGAGCAGGAAGACATAGCGGGCGTTCGCGGAGGGGTTAGCCGGCGGCGGGGGGGGAGGGGCGTCCGCCGCGGCCGTCGGGTCGTACATGAGGGGTCCCGAACTCCCAACCCACGAAGGCAGATGAAAGGCCGGGCCGGCCGATCGCGGATGGCACCGCGACCGCGCGGACGGAGGCCCGGTCACCTCCGGGCGGGGCAACTCTAGCCATCCCGTGGACCGATCGGTCGGCTCCCCGACGCGCCCTTATAGGGGGTCGCTCGCTCGCGGGTCGATGGCACCTTCAGCGGAACCTCCGGAGGAGGACCGGAAGCACTTGCATGTCCGACTCACGGACCAACGGAGCTCGGTCTACGACCTCGTGACGGAGTATCTCCAGGCCGCCGGAAAGGCTCCGGACTGGTACTGGAGGACCGCCGGGCGGCTTGAGGGGAGCGAGGGAGAGAATCTCGAGGAACTGCTCACCTCCGCCTTCGAGGCCGGGGCGTTCATCGCGCACGACCATCCGGAGGATCTCAAGTTTGTTTGGGTCTCCGAGGAGGAGTGCGAACGCGAGCGGCGGACCGAGGAACGCGGAGACCCTCGCGAGGACTCCGGCAAGGAACGCTCTTCGCTGAGCCACTACGCCTAGAGCGCCTGGGCGACGGCTACTCGATCGGCCCGGTCAGGGAATCGCCCCCGTCGACGACGAGGGTCTCGCCCGTGATGAATCGGGCTTCGTCGGACGCCAGGAACAGCACCGCCTCGGCCACATCTTCCGGCGTCCCCCAACGCCCGAGGGGAATCTGGCGACGGATCGCCTCGCGGCTCGCTGGGGTGGCGTGCCACGTCGCGGTCATGTCGGTCTCGATCCACGACGGCGCGACGGCGTTCACCCGCGTCCCGGGCGCCAAGGCCAGCGCCATCGAGCGGACCATGGCGATGGCCCCCGCCTTCGCGGAGGAGTAGTCCACGGAATCGGGGGAAGCGGAGAGTCCGGAGACGGAAGCGACCACCACGGCGTTGCCGCCGGTGTTGCGAAGGGCGGGAGCCGCCGCCTGGATCAAGGCGAACGGTCCGTAGAGGTCCGTTTCCATTGTCCGGCGCCAGCTGACTTCCGTTGTCGCGTCGAGGGGACCCGAACCGTCCACACCGGCGTTCGCCACCACGAGGTGGATCGACCCGAGGGACTCCTCGGCGCGGCGGATCAGATGCTGCGCGTCCGACCGGTGCGCCGCCTCGCCGGGGACGGCCCATCCTCGGCGGCCGAGGCGGTGGATCTCTTCCACGACCCCGCGGGCGGGGACCTCGTGGACGCGGTATTGGATCACCACGTCGGCCCCGAGCCGGGCCGCCCCGAGGGCGATGGCGCGGCCGATCCCCCGAGAACCTCCCGAGACCACGACGCCGCGTCCGTCCCATGGGTACGGCTCGGTCATCGGACGCTCAACCCCCCGTCGACGTGGACGATCGCGCCGGTGACCCAGGCCGCCCGGTGGCTCAGCAGATAACGGACCGTCGGGGCCACATCGCGAGCCTCGCCCCACCGCTTTAGCGGCGTCTCTCGCGCGACGCGGGCTCCGAAAACGGGATCGAGGTGGGCCGGCGCGTTCATGTCGGTGCGGATGTAACCGGGGGCGACGCAGTTCACCCGGATCGCCGGGGCGAACTCGAGGGCCATCGCCCGGGTCATCTGTTCTACCCCGGCCTTCGCGGACTGATAGGCGACCCCGCCGCCGGCCGGCCGGCTCCCCACGATGGAGGACACGGTGACGATTGCCGACCCGGGACGCTCTCGAAGTCGGGGAGCGGCTGCCTGGACGGTCCGGAACGTTCCCTCGAGGTCGGTGCGGATGACGTCCTCCCATTCGACCTCGCCGACCGCCTCACTGGGGTCGCCGCGGTAGATCCCCGCGCAAGTGACGACCCCATCGAGATGGCGGCCGAACTCGATCGATTCCTGGACCGCGCGCTCGACGTCGGCCCGGCGGCGGACGTCCCCCTGAACGGCGTGCGCCACGCCACCGGAGCGCCGCATCTCCGCCACCGCCTGCTCGGCGGCGGCGCGGTTTTCCCGGTACTGGATCACGATGGCGTCCCCGTGCCCAGCGAGGTCGAGCGCGACGGCGAGCCCGATCCCCCGAGAGCCTCCGGTGACCAGGATCACGCGAGGATCGGGGGTCGACACGACTGGCCGACCGGAGGCCGGGTAAAAAGGAACCCGTCAACTCCGCCGGGCGCACAGAGCGTGCTCGTTTCGACCGGAGGCGGGACCGGGCAGGACCATCGTCGGGTTACTCCCCCGCCCGGCCGCGGAAAGGGTCACGGCTTCTTCGGGTTCTGGCGGCCGCCGGTGTTGCCGCTCGTCGCCGACCGGATTCCGCCGAATGCCGCGGAAGGTTATCGATGCTTCTAGGGAGGGTCAGGCGTCGCGGTCGGCGGCTCCCCCCGCAGTGATGGAATAGTCGCGCCGTATGGCGCGCTGGGTCTTTTGAGGGGGGACCGACGAACGGTGAACGTGGAGCACGGTCGAAGCCCCGCCCGACGTCGCCAAGGGATCCCCCTTTGGGAGACTCGGGCCACGGGGCCCAACCTCGGGATCGGGGTGGTTGCCATCGCCCTCGTGGCGGTATTGATGCTGGCGGGCCTGGTCGTGTCGACGGGATCGCCGAGCAGTTCTCGGCCGACCGTGCGGAGTCCGACCGATTCTCCCACGGCCGCGACGACCCCCGCCGACGCGCTCCACGCCGCCGAGACCTCGCTGAAAACCGGTTCGGGCCCCACGGGGGGCAGTCCGTCCGTCTGTCGGCCTAGCGGCGGGGAGACGGCGCAGTGTGAGCTCGCCGCCCAGGTCTCCGCGCACGTCGCGGCCTCGGGCTTCGGGTGGCGCCAGATCCCCCCACACCCGGTGGGGCAGGGCCAGGGCCCGGTGCTGATGGCCTACGACTCGACCAGCGGGGCCGTACTGCTGTTGGGCACATCGACCGGAGCACCCTCCAACCGCCCGTCAGACTCCCAGACGTGGGCGTTCCGATCGGGAAACTGGACGGAGATGTATCCCGTCGCTTCCCCGGCCGTTTGCCGAGCCTCCTCGCTCGCCGACGACCCGTCGGACCTGGGGGTGC
>Ga0210384_10008856_pt1 | contig 10449 bp, 9 predicted proteins | sample IncBWH2MmetaG_FD_160574 | JGI IMG/M metagenome (GOLD analysis project Ga0210384, IMG submission 160574) | Forest soil microbial communities from Barre Woods Harvard Forest LTER site, Petersham, Massachusetts, United States - Inc-BW-H-2-M | ecosystem: Environmental > Terrestrial > Soil >...
CCCCCGACGCTGGGATCAACCTTTGGGCCTCATCACGGGCCCGGGGGGACGGTGGCTATCAAGCCCGGCACACCGGGGAGAGCGCGAAGCAGCCGTTAACACCATTGCGCGGGGAATGCCGGCGTGTTTCGGCCAACCTGCGGTGACTAACTCGCGTGACTACCACTTTACACGCGAGGCTGCGGGTGCGGCGTGCACCCGGCATTCCCTGCGCCCTCTGTATGCTGAGGGGCATATATGATCGAAACTCGGGCGAGATGCGCCGCGAGAACGCGACCACATGCTTTGATGAAGCCGTGTCACGAGCTTGATAGAAAAAGCCGATCTGCTGATAGCCATCATCAATCGAGCACAGCGCAGTTGCAAAAGCGGTGTTCGCTACCTTTTGCCTATCGACATCGCCGGTCGCTTCTGCCCCAATTGAGTGTCTCCGCGGGTGGCGGGTGTCGACTCACGGCTTGCGCATTCGCGAGCCCGAATGGGACAGCGCCCGAGACCTATGCCAACGCCGGCATAAGCTTTGGGCGTGGGGGTTTACCAATTCAACTATCAATCCGTATGCGCTTTTTCGATCCTGGCGCATGCAGGGGATTGTGCAGGGCAGCAACGAAGTCGCTTGCCACAATGCGAAGGGGACAGGATCGTAGACGCAGACAAGCCCGGCGCGGGCGGGCTGCGAAGGAGGACTAGATGACGACGATCAGCAGCGCTGGCACGATGTCAGGCGCGGGCGCGGGTTTCCTTGACAAGGAGCGGACGATTGCAGCGGCTGGCTTCAATCGCTGGCTGGTGCCGCCTGCGGCGCTCTGCATCCATCTGTGCATCGGCATGGCCTATGGCTTCTCGGTGTTCTGGCTGCCGCTGTCGCGCGCCATCGGCATCACCGCGCCAAAGGCCTGTCCTGATATCACCCTGGCCCAGGAGCTGTTCACGACCACCTGCGACTGGAAGGTCGCGAGCATGGGCTGGATGTTCACGCTGTTCTTTGTCGTGCTCGGCGTGTCCGCCGCGATCTGGGGCGGCTGGCTGGAGCGGGTCGGACCGCGCAAGGCGGGCTTCGTCGCCGCGCTGTGCTGGTGCGGCGGCCTTGTGCTCGGCGCCATCGGCATTTACGTGCACCAGCTCTGGGTCATGTGGCTCGGCTCCGGCGTGATCGGCGGCATCGGCCTTGGCCTCGGCTATATCTCACCGGTGTCGACGCTGGTGAAATGGTTCCCCGATCGCCGCGGCATGGCGACTGGCATGGCTATCATGGGCTTTGGCGGCGGCGCCATGATCGGCTCGCCGCTTGCCGACTGGCTGATGAACCAGTTCAAGACACCGACCTCGGTCGGCGTCTGGGAGACCTTCCTCGCTTTGGCCGCGGGCTACTTCGTCTTCATGATGATCGGCGCGTTCCGCTATCGGCTGCCGCCGGCCGGCTGGCGGCCCGACGGCTGGACGCCGCCGAGCGAGAAGAAGACAATGATCTCCGAGCATCAGGTGCATCTCGACGACGCGCACAAGACGCCGCAGTTCTGGCTGATCTGGTGGGTGCTCTGCTTGAACGTGTCGGCGGGTATCGGCGTGATCGGCATGGCTTCGCCGATGCTGCAGGAAATCTTCGCAGGCAAGTTGATCGGTTTGCCGGAAGTCGGCTTCAACGCGCTGACCGCGGCGCAGAAGGCTCAGATTGCCGGGATCGCCGCCGGCTTCGCCGGCCTGCTGTCGCTGTTCAACATCGGCGGCCGGTTCTTCTGGGCGTCGATGTCGGACATTATCGGCCGCAAGAGCACCTATTATTGCTTCTTCATTCTCGGCATCGTGCTGTACGCATCTGCGCCGACCTTCGCGGCAATGGGCTCGAAGCTGCTGTTCGTGCTCGGCTTCGGCATCATCCTGTCGATGTATGGCGGCGGCTTCGCCACCGTGCCGGCCTATCTCGCCGATATGTTCGGCACGCAGTTCGTCGGCGCCATCCATGGCCGTCTGCTGACGGCGTGGTCGACCGCCGGCATCATCGGTCCGGTCGTGGTGAACTACATCCGCGAGTTCCAGCTCGCAGCCGGCGTGCCACGCGACCAGCTCTATAACACCACCATGTATATCCTTTGCGCGATGCTGATCGCGGGCCTGATCTGCAACTATCTGATCAAGCCGGTCGATCCGAAGTGGCACATGAGCGAGGCCGAAGTCGCGCGATTGCAGGCGGCAAGCGCTGGCGCGAGCGCCGGACAGACTGGCTCGTTCGGGATCGGCCGCGGAGGTCTCGACGGCAAGGCCGCGCTGTTCTGGCTGTTCGTCGCAATTCCGCTGGCCTGGGGCGTGTACATGACGCTGTTGAGCGCGGTCAAAATCCTTTGATCGCTGCTTGTCGCTGCGGGGGCGCTTTAGAAAAGCGCCCCCGGGCGTTCGCTTTTCGGATTGTTCAAGAGAATGGGACTAGGGGAAACTCAATGCATCGCACTCGCGTTTTGTTGACGGCCGCGCTACTCGTCGCGGGCAGCTTTCATATCGCCGCCGCGCAGACTTCGACGACAGCGCCTGCCGCGACTGCGGCACCGGCTACGACGGAAGCCAAGCCGTCAAAGATGAAGCTGACGTTGGAAAAACTGAAGGAGATGAAGACCAAGTGGTCGGCCAACCGGCCGAAGCTGAAAGCCTGTCGCGCCGAGGTGAAATCCAAGGGGCTGACCGGCGACGATCGCTGGTTCTACATCGAGGATTGCATGAACAAGACCTGAGTACCTCAGGGGCGCAAAAACAACTGCACAGGGGGCATGACAGCAGGGCTGCGTGCCCCTTAAATGCTTATAGAGGCTGTCTAAATCTCTTGGCATCTGGCATGCCAGAGATTAGAATGAATCGAAACAACGGAGAACGGACGTTTCCATGAGCCATGACGTCCAGAAGGTTCGCACGTTCGAGCACCCTGGCGAGGGTCGCAGGCGGGCGAAGGCCACACCCAAGGGCCGCCAGATCGATCCCGTCGCCGCCGAGGAAATCGAGGCGCTGCTCGGCGACCAGCCGCGTCGGCGCGACCTCCTGATCGAGCATCTGCATCTGATCCAGGACAAGTATCACCAGATCTCGGCGGCGCATCTCGCCGCGCTTGCCGAAGAGATGAAGCTGTCCTTTGCCGAAGTGTTCGAGACCGCGACCTTCTATGCGCATTTCGATGTGGTGAAGGAGGGCGAGCCTGAGATCGCGCCGCTCACCATCCGCGTTTGCGACTCGCTCACCTGCGCCATGCTCGGCGGCGAGAAGCTGCTGCAGGATTTGCAAGCCAAGTCCGGCCCCGGCATCCGCGTGGTGCGGGCTCCCTGCGTCGGCCGTTGCGACACCGCGCCTGCGGCCGAGGTCGGCCATAACTTCGTCGACCACGCGACCGTTTCGAACGTGCTGGCCGCCGCGAAAGCCGGCGACACCCATGCGCATGTGGGCAAATATATCGACTATGCGGCCTATGTCGCTGACGGCGGCTACAAGCTGCTCAATCGCGTGCGCTCGGGCGAACTGTCGAAAGAGAATCTCCTGAAGGCGCTTGATGATGCGAGCCTGCGCGGGCTCGGCGGCGCCGGTTTCCCCACGGGGCGCAAATGGCGCGCGGTGCTCGGCGAGCCCGCACCGCGGCTGATGGCGATCAATGGCGACGAGGGCGAACCCGGCACCTTCAAGGACCGCTACTATCTCGAAACCGATCCGCATCGCTTCCTCGAGGGCATGCTGATCGGCGCGCATGTGGTCGAAGCCAGCGACGTCTACATCTACATCCGCGACGAATATCCGGCTGCCCGCGACATCCTCGATCGCGAGATCGCAAAGCTGCCGCCGGGCGGTCCCAAGCTGCATATGCGCCGCGGCGCCGGCGCTTACATCTGCGGCGAAGAGTCCTCGCTGCTGGAAAGCATCGAAGGCAAGCGCGGCTTGCCCAGGCACAAGCCGCCTTATCCGTTCCAGGTCGGCCTGTTCGACTTGCCGACTTTGATCAACAACATCGAGACGCTGTGGTGGGTGCGCGACATCGTCGAGAAGGGCGCGGACTGGTGGAAGAGCCATGGCCGCCATGACCGCCATGGCCTGCGCAGCTTCTCGGTCTCTGGCCGCGTGAAGAATCCCGGCATGAAGCTCGCGCCGGCCGGGATCACCGTGCGCGAACTGATCGACGAATATTGCGGCGGCATGGCCGACGGCCACACCTTCTACGCCTATCTGCCCGGTGGCGCGTCGGGCGGCATCCTGCCGGCGTCGATGGACGACATACCCCTCGATTTCGGCACGCTGGAAAAATACGGCTGCTTCATCGGCTCGGCGGCGATCGTGATCCTGTCGCAAAAGGACAGCGTGCGTGGTGCTGCGCTCAACCTGATGCGCTTCTTCGAGGACGAGAGCTGCGGCCAGTGCACGCCATGCCGGGTCGGAACCCAGAAAGCCGCGATCCTGATGGAGAAGCCGGTCTGGAACCGCAAATTGCTGGACGAATTGAGTCAGGCGATGCGCGATGCCTCGATCTGCGGATTGGGCCAGGCGGCCTCGAATCCGCTGGCCTCGGTGATTAAATACTTCCCGGACGAGTTCAAGGACGCAGCCGAATGACCAAGATCCAGTTCGAGCTCGATGGCAAGCAAGTCGAAGCGAAGCCGGGAGAAACCATCTGGCAGGTCGCCAAGCGCCAGGGCCGCGAAATCCCGCATCTCTGTTACTCGCCGGCGCCCGACTATCGCCCCGACGGCAATTGCCGCGCCTGCATGGTCGAGATCGAAGGCGAGCGCGTGCTCGCGGCCTCCTGCAAGCGGACGCCCTCGGTCGGCATGAAGGTGAAGAGCGCGAGCGATCGCGCCGTCGCCGCGCAGAAGATGGTGATGGAGCTCCTCGTCGCCGACCAGCCGGCGCGCGAGACATCGCACGATCCGGAGTCGAAGTTCTGGCACTGGGCCGAACAGACCGGCGTGACCGAAAGCCGCTTTCCTTCCGCTGAGCGTTGGGAAGCCGACTCCAGCCATCCAGCGATGCGCGTCAACCTCGACGCCTGCATCCAGTGCGGCCTCTGCGTGCGCGCCTGCCGCGAGGTTCAGGTCAACGACGTGATCGGCATGGCCTATCGGAGTCATGGTTCAAAGATCGTATTCGACTTCGACGATCCCATGGGTGAATCCACCTGCGTCGCCTGCGGCGAATGCGTGCAGGCCTGTCCGACCGGCGCGCTGATGCCCGCCGTCATGCTCGACGACAAGCAGACCCGCGTCACCTATCCCGACCGCGAGGTCGATTCGCTCTGCCCCTATTGCGGCGTCGGCTGCCAGGTCACCTATCAGGTCAAGGACGAGAAGGTGATCTACGCCGAGGGCCGCGACGGCCCGGCCAATCACAACCGCCTCTGCGTCAAGGGTCGCTTCGGGTTCGATTACATCCATCATCCCAATCGGCTGACCAAGCCGCTGGTGCGCTTGCCGAACGTTCCGAAGGACGCCAACGACCAGGTCGATCCCGCCAATCCCTACACGCATTTCCGCGAGGCATCGTGGGAAGAGGCGCTCGACATCGCCGCCAAGGGTCTGGTCAAGATTCGCGACGAGAAGGGCGCGAAAGCGCTGGCCGGCTTCGGCTCGGCCAAGGGCTCCAATGAAGAGGCCTATCTGTTTCAGAAGCTGGTGCGTACCGGCTTCGGCTCCAACAATGTCGATCACTGCACGCGGCTCTGCCACGCTTCTTCGGTCGCGGCACTGTTCGAAGGCTTGAGCTCCGGCGCGGTGTCGGCGCCGTTCGCGGCGGCAATGGATGCAGAGGTGATCTGGGTGATCGGCGCCAACCCGACCGTGAACCATCCGGTCGCCGCGACCTTCATCAAGAACGCCGCCAAGAAAGGTGCCAAGCTGTTCGTGATGGACCCGCGCCGGCAGTCGCTGTCGCGCCATGCGACCAAGCATCTCCAGTTCAAGCCCGGCAGCGACGTTGCGATGCTGAACGCGATGATCAACACCATCATCACGGAAGGGCTGACCGACGAGCAATATATCGCGGGCTACACCGAGGGCTATGAGGACCTCAAGGCCAAGATCACCGAGTTCACGCCCGAGAAGATGGCGCCGGTCTGCGGCGTTCCCGCCGAGACGTTGCGCGAGGTCGCGCGCACCTATGCGCGGGCAAAGTCGTCCATCATCTTCTGGGGCATGGGCATCAGCCAGCATGTGCACGGCACCGACAATGCGCGCTGCCTGATTGCGCTGGCGCTGATCACGGGGCAGGTTGGTCGTCCCGGCACGGGCCTGCATCCGCTGCGCGGCCAGAACAACGTGCAGGGTGCCTCCGACGCCGGCCTGATTCCGATGTTTCTGCCCGACTATCAGCCGGTCGGCCGCAATGACCTGCGCGGTGCCTTCGAAAAGCTTTGGGGACAGGAGCTCGATCCGGTTCGCGGGTTGACCGTCGTCGAGATCATGAACGCGATCCATGCGGGCCAGATCCACGGCATGTATGTCGAGGGCGAAAATCCGGCGATGTCGGATCCCGATCTGCAGCATGCGCGCCAGGCGCTGGCCATGCTCGATCACCTCGTGGTGCAGGACCTCTTCGTCACCGAGACCGCGTTCCATGCCGACGTCATCCTGCCGGCTTCGGCCTTTGCCGAGAAATCCGGCTCCTTCACCAACACCGATCGCCGCGTGCAGCTCGCGCGCGAGGTGATCAAGCCGCCGGGCGATGCCAGGCAGGATCTCTGGATCATCCAGGAGATCGGCAAGCGCATGGGGCTGCCCTGGAATTATGCGGGTCCGGGCGAGGTCTATACCGAGATGGCGCAGCTGATGCCCTCGCTCAACAACATCAGCTGGGAACGGCTGGTGCGTGAGGGCGCCGTCACCTATCCGGCTGACGATCCGAACAAGCCCGGCAACGAGATCATCTTCTCGACCGGTTTCCCGACCGAAAGCGGCCGCGGCAAGATCGTGCCGGCAAAGGTCATTCCGCCGGACGAATTGCCCGACGACGAATATCCGATGGTGCTTTCCACCGGTCGTGTGCTCGAGCATTGGCACACCGGCTCGATGACGCGCCGCGCGCAGGTGCTCGACCAGATCGAGCCGGAAGCGGTCGCGTTTATGTCGCCGAAGGACATGCGCAAGAAGAAGCTCGCGCCCGGCGATTTCATTCGTCTTGAGACACGCCGCGGCGCGGTCGAGGTCAAGGTCCGCGCCGACCGCGACGTGCCGGAGAACATGGTGTTCATGCCGTTCTGCTACGCGGAGGCGGCGGCGAACCTGCTGACCAATCCAGCGCTCGATCCGTTCGGCAAGATTCCGGAGTTCAAGTTCTGCGCGGTGCGCGCCGAGCCGGCCGAGATCAGGACCGCTGCGGCAGAGTAGGGAGGGCCGTGGCCCATCGGCCAGGTCGGTGGTTGGTAATCTGCGGCAGGATCTTGTTCTGCGCGATGATGGCTTCCGCCCGCGCGAGATTTTCCAGCAAGCGCTGGCTGGTCAGCACGAGGAAGTAGTAACCGAACTGCGGGTTCTGGAAGTAGATTTCGAGCAATTTTTCGTAGGTGATGGTCAGAACCTGGCCGTCCTCGATGCATTCGATTGTCGCGGTGCGGCGGTTGTCGGGCGTGAGGAAGCCAAGCTCGCCCATCAGGCGTCCCGGCGGAACTTCGAGGTCGATCTCAACGACCCGGAATTTGCCGGTGACCGTGAGCAGCATGTCGTGGGCGGCATCTCCTTTCTTCATCAGGATACTGCCCTTGCGATACGTCCGCTGGGTCATGAACGGCTTGAGCCACTCCATTGACATATCACCCTGCGATGCGCTGCGCGCCTTCTTCACGAGAGCGAGCATTTGACGAAGGCGATACGCATTGATTGGAATCATCAGGAGGTAAAGGAAGAAGGTTGTGATGGCTCCGCTGAGCGCACCGAAGATGGCGAAGAACAGGCAACCGATCATGTTCGCGACCCGCAGCGGCACCATTGTCTGCGTCAGCAAGGTGGCGACAAAGAAGATCGCCCCGGCCAGGGCAAACATGTTGGCCAGGGTGATATTGTGCAGGAAGATTTCCAGCAGGCGGTTGAAGATGGCGTCCCAGGTAACATTGTTGGGGTCGAGACCCATCTGGATCAGGACTTTGGCAACCCTGAGGTTGTCGGTGGCCGCATCGAGAATGCGGTTCAGTATGCTGGACATGTCTGCGCCGAGTAACATTCGGTTTCGCCCAAATGCTGGTTGTGGATTTGCATATCCAACTTGGAGACTTGAATGCTCGTCAAGTCAAACGAAAGACTCAGGCAAGCGCCAGATAGGGCGATGGGCGAAGATCGCTCCGAGCGTCACTGCCGCCGCTTACGCGTTTTTCCTGGCGCGGGGACGGGGGCCGAACTGGCTGTCATGGTTCAGCCGCCAGCGTACCGTCCAGGCCGGGCAATGGTCGTAGACATATTCCTGCCGGCCGCCTTCGAAGTTGCCGCAATTGTAGTAGCAGGTCTTTTTGAGGCCGCCGACCCGTTCGCCGGTCTTGTGGCATACGAGCTGGGCGGCTTCAGTCGGCGTCGAGGCGGCGAGAGCGATAGCGAGCACCGAGATCATCGCGAAGGCAGTTCTCATCGGAGCCTCGAGTTGAAGCGAAAAGAGGTACGTTCAAGGAAATCTAACCGGCCTGCATGATGGCCCGGTGACGCTTATGGCGCTCCTATGAGCCGGCGCAGCGCTCCGTCTCGATTTCCTATGCGATTGCGGCGCATCTTCGGAAGCAAACTCTCGTTTCCGAAAGATGGGCCATGACCTTGCTTTACCTCCGCCACGACGACATGTCCGCGACAGCCCGCGGCAACGGCGCTTCGATGGCGCGGCTTTTCCGGCGTATCGGGATTGCCTTCCGGCTGCTTCACCGCGGAATCGTGCGCGCAAAGCTGCGGCGGCTGCACAGCGAATTGCTGTTTCGCAGGGATTACAGCGAGATGCTGCCGCCGGAGGAAGACGCGGCGAAATTCCCGCAGCGGCCGCTTATTCTCGGCGACAAGTGGGATTTCTAGGAGGCCGCAGCGAAATCCCGTTCGCCGATCGCCGCGACGAAGTGGACGATATCGCGCGCTGCGACGCCGTCGAGCTCGACCAGCGGCAGGCGAACACCGGCACGCATCAGGCTGAGCGTGTGCAGCGCCGCCTTGAGCGCCGCCGGGCTCTCCTTCGCGAGCGCTGAGGCCAGCGGAGCGAGCCGGCCGTGCAGCGCCCGCGCCGACTGCCAGTTCTCGTGGCGGCAGCAGGCGTAGATGGTGCGGCAAAGGTTCGGAGCCGCATTGGCGACCATCGAGATGCAGCCGTCGCCGCCGCTCGCGATGAAGGGAAGCGCAGTCGCATCGTCGCCCGAGAGCAGGCGGAAGCCGGCCGGCAGCCGCGCATGCAGCCGCGGCGGGCGTGACACGTCGCAGGTCGCGTCGAGCAGGCCGATGAACCGGCTCGATTGCGCGAGCCGGACCAGCGTGTCGTCGGCGAGCTCGCGGATGGTCCGGCCAGGGATGTCGTGCAGGATGATCGGCAGCGCGGTCGCCTCGGCAATGGCGCGGAAATGCGCCTCGATGCCGGTCTGCATCGGCTTGTTGTAATACGGCACGACCGAGAGCACCGCGTCGGCGCCGGCTTCCTCCGCCCGCCGCGTCAGCTCGATCGCCTGGCTGGTCGAGTTCGATCCGGCGCCGGCGATGATTCGGGCGCGGCCGCCCGCCACCTCGACCGCGGCGCCGATGATCAGGCTCTGCTCGTCCGGCGAAAGCGTTGAGGCTTCGCCCGTGGTCTCGCAGACCACGAGCGCCGTCACACCGGCTTCGAGCTGACGCTCGCAGAGCCGCCAGAAGGCGTCAAGGTCGACGGCGCCTTCAGCGTCAAACGGCGTGGGAAGATCGGGGATGTAGCCCGCAAGCCAGCTCGCGGGATGGTTCACCGCGGATGGCCGTCTCATGCGAGGCGCCTGGAGGAGAGAAGATCGCTGCCCATGTCGAGCTCGATCTTGCGGGAGAGCTCGACGATGGTCTCGGGATGGTGGCCGTTCTCGGCGAGTGCGTATTTGATCGCCTGGGCGCGATTGACGAACAGTCCGCCATAGCGGCCGTCCTGTTCCTGGGCGACCCAGTCGCCCCTGCGGTTCTGGCCGATGAAGACAAGAGAGAAAGCAGCAGTGCTGCACGAGGGAGGTTCGACAAGCTTCACGTTAGGTTCCTTCCAAGGATCGAGCCCGTGCTAGGAGCGCTGGACTCATGCGCCAAAATATCTGCGGCGGCGGGTAGGAAATCGAGGGAGGGCGAGGGACGATCTCATAAGCGCGATATAGGATCGCGCTGCGCTCTCAAAGTGGTGAGGACAGGTTGAGCGTGACCAACAGGAAATAGAGCGCGGCATAGGCGATCGCTTCGTCCCAATGATTGAGCGCGCGCGATAACATCGCTTCGCGTCTCACCGTCGCCACAACCGTGCACAGGAGTGCGGCCATCG
>Ga0210384_10008857_pt1 | contig 10449 bp, 6 predicted proteins | sample IncBWH2MmetaG_FD_160574 | JGI IMG/M metagenome (GOLD analysis project Ga0210384, IMG submission 160574) | Forest soil microbial communities from Barre Woods Harvard Forest LTER site, Petersham, Massachusetts, United States - Inc-BW-H-2-M | ecosystem: Environmental > Terrestrial > Soil >...
CGGCTTCACCTTCACCGGCCGCGGCCAGCCGCAGGCATTTCAAGTTTTGCCATTGGTGGTCTACAAAGTATTTGCCGACGGACGACCCGACGAACTGGTGCGCGGTGTCGACATCGTCGGCACTCCTTTGGCTGCGCTGACAAAGATCGTAGCCACCGGAGACACCACTGAAGTTTTCAACGGCTACTGCGGCGCTGAGTCTGGTTCCGTACCCGTTTCCGCGGCTTCTCCCGCGATTTTAACCTCCGAGCTGGAAGTGCAGAAGAAAGAAAGCTCCACGGATAGGCCTCCAATTCTGCCGGCCCCGGCGCACGACACCGCTTATGCCAAGACGGGCGGGCAACTATGAAGTTGGCGCGTCTGTTTTTTGCATTGTTCTTTTTCGTATCAACCATCGCTTGCGGCACTTCCGCTCGCGCCGCGTCCGCATTCGGCGCCGCAGCCCAGGACCAGAAAAATGATCAGAAAGACAATGACCAGACCTTGCGCGCCATGCGTGACGAAATGGAGCGGTCCAAAACCCGCTTGGAACTGAAAATACCAGGCGCCGATCAGCCCGTTCGACCCTATTACGTCGAGTACCGTTTGCTGGACCTGGATTTTCGTGAAATCAGCGGTGAATTCGGCACCTTACTAAGCAGCAATCACGCCCGCAACCGTTTCATGAATGTGGAGGCGCGTGTCGGGAATTACAAGCTGGATAGCTCTAATTTTATAAGTGACGACGGTTTCCGTGGCTTCATCGGCTCGACCGGCTCGGTAGGCATCGATCGCGATTACGATTCCCTTCGCCAGGATCTCTGGATTGCCACGGATCAGGCTTTCAAGGAAGCAGTAGAAACTTATTCACGCAAACAGGCCTATCTCAGCAGTCTCGCCCGTCAATCGGACATCAATGATTTTTCCAAAGCCGAGCCGGTGCACCTTGTTGAACCGCTGGTCATGGCCGACTGGACCAATCGCAATTGGGACCAGGAAGCCCGGGACACTTCAGCCGCGCTGCGCGCCTTTCCACAAATTTACGAAAGTCGCGTCACGTATTACCTGGTGTTCGCCACCGAATACCTAGTTACCAGCGAAGGCACAGAGATTCGCACCAATCGCAGCTTTGCCGCCATCGAGTCTGGCATGAATGCTCTGGCCGACGACGGCACGCCAATCAACCATTTTTTTGCCACCTACGCGGTGCGTCCCGCCGATCTGCCCACGCCGGATGCGGTGCGCAAAAGCCTGAACGTCACTGGCAGTGAATTGATGGCGTTGCGGTCTGCCCCTGCGGCACCCGACTACACCGGTCCGGTGCTTTTTGAGGCACGCGCCGCAGCTCCGCTACTGGCTCAGATTCTCGGGCCAGACATAAATGGCGCACGGCCTCCAGTCTCGTTCACTCCTGTAATGGAACAGCTACTGAGCGGACTCGGCGGAAAGAGCGACTGGATTACTCGAATCGGAGCGCGCGTTTTACCGGCTACGGTAACGGTGGTGGATGATCCGAGCGCCAAGGAATTTCAGCGCACGCCGCTACTCGGTTCCTACGCGGTCGACGACGAGGGAGTGCGCGCGCAAAAAGTGACCCTGGTGGAAAACGGTACGCTCAAGAGCGAACTGATGTCTCGCCGTCCTGGCCCGGATTTCGATCAATCCAATGGCCATGGCCGTTCGGCGTTTCTGAGCGACGCCAAACCGACCATGAGCAATCTGTTCTTTACTTCCAAAGAGACCATGTCTCCGGCGGACTTGAAAAAGAAATTCCTGGATGAATGTCGCGATCAAAAGCTGGCCTACTGCCTGATCGTTCGTGAGATGGATAATCCCACCATCAGCCTGCTGCACCAGGATGATTTTCAAACCTTGCTGGCAAGCTACGGCGGCGGTGCGGGCACCGGCGACCGCCTGCCTCTAGTGGTTTATCGTGTGCACCCCGAAGACGGCCGTGAAGAGATTATCAGGGGCGCGCGCCTCATCGGTATAAACTCCCGCGCGATTCGCAATATCGCGGGAATCGGCAACGACAATTACGTTTACAACTACATGCAGAGCCAGATTAACGGATTCGCTGGCACTGCTCTCGGCGCCTTTGGCTCCGCGCAGAACGGTTTGCCGGCGTCGATTGTCGCTCCCTCGCTACTCTTTGAGGAAGTCGAGGTCCGCGGCGCACGCGGCGAGCCCAAGCGTTTACCACTGGTGGCTCCGCCGCCGATGACCGCGTCGAAGTAAGCACGTGGTGATTTCCACCGCGACGCGTGGATTTTTGAGCCACCACCCATGAAAGAATTTACCAGGCGCGGTTTCGTGTACGCAGCGGCAACGCTAGGCGGTTACGGCGTGCTCATGGGCGTACAGCGGGTTTGTCTCTCGGCTTTTGCCGATGGCGTGGAACCAACTGCTGCCACCGGGCCCGTAAAAATCATAAAGTTTGCGGACGACGGCACTTCTCTCGGAGCCTTGACGATAGCAAAGGTACAAAAGAGCGCCGCGCAGTGGAAAGCTCAACTTACCGCGTTGCAATTTGACGTCACCCGCCGCGCCGCCACGGAATGGGCCTTCACAGGCGCGCTGCACGACGAACACCGCGCCGGCCTTTATCGTTGTATCGATTGCGACAACGCCCTATTTGATTCGCGCGCCAGGTTCGACTCTGGGACCGGATGGCCCAGTTTTTTCGAGCCGGTCGCCAAGGAGAACGTGCGCGAACAAAAAGATGTTTCCTTCGGTGTGGTGCGCACCGAAGTAAAGTGCATTCTGTGCGATGCCCATCTTGGTCATGTTTTTACCGATGGACCGCGCCCGACAGGTCTGCGTTATTGTATGAATTCCGCCGCACTGCGATTTATCCCCCGCAAAGGTTAGGGCCCCGTTATTAAGCTTCCCGCATTGTCTAAAGCACGCTCTCCTCAAGCTCTGACCATAAACCGCTTAAAGTTAGGATAGTCTAGGCGAACCTGATGGCTGCTCTGCAAAACCTCGAGGTCCGCGAAAAAAAACGCGCTGCGCTGTTAAGCGTAGGCTCCGCAGTAGTGTTGCTGACGCTCAAAACTTTTTTGGTCGCTCGCACTGGTAGTCTTGGCGTGTTGTCTGAAGCGCTGCATTCTGGTCTCGATTTTCTCGCTGCGATTATCACTTATCTTTCCGTACGTATGTCGGATCAGCCCGCTGACGAGGGTCATCCCTACGGTCACGGCAAGTTTGAAAATTTTTCAGCCTTCGTGGAAACCGCGTTACTCCTCATTACTGCAGTGTTCATCATCTACGAAGGCATCGACCGCTTGTTCTTCCACCATGTTCATATTCAACCCAGCGTGATTGCCCTGCTGATACTGATGGTGGCTCTATCGATCGATATAACCCGAGCGAAAGCGCTTGGGCATGTCGCTCGGAAATACCATAGTGAGGCGATCGAAGCGGACGCCCTGCATTTTTCGACTGACGTATGGAGCACCATTGTCGTCATCCTTGGCATTGGACTTGTGTGGACCGGTGAGACCTGGCATTTGCCCTGGCTTATGTACGCCGACTCCATCGCGGGTTTGGCGGTCGCAGGCGTCATTCTGTGGGTCGGATCGCGACTTGGCAGGCGCACCCTCGACGCTCTCGTGGATGCCGCGCCAGAAGGACTGCGTCAAGAGATCGCTCGTGCGGTGGCCCGCATGGAAGGTGTCTTGGACGTCGATCGCGTGCGGGTCCGCCGCGCCGGTAATCGTCATTTCGTGGATGCCACGGTGAGCGTTGCTCGTACCGCAAGTCTCGAGCAGGTTCATGAACTTAGCAACGCCATCGAAAAGCGAATCGGCGAAATTGTGCCCTCCGACGTGATGGTGCACGCGGAACCGCGCGCCCCTCAAGGCGAACATCTATTCGAATCCATCCGCGCGCTGGCGCAACGGCTGGGACTAGCCATTCATGACGTAACCGCTCTGCAGCAAAGCGGCAAGCTTTTTATCGAATTGCATCTGGAGGTCGACGAAAATTTACCTCTGCGTGAGGCCCACCGTCAGGCCACTAAGCTTGAAGAGGGCATTCGCGCTTTACGCGACGCGCCTACCGACGTAAATATTCACATCGAGCCGTTAGGAACGCATATTGCCACACCAGATGCGGGCGTGGGGGAAATGAAACTACTGGCTGGAGCGGTGGAGGAATTCTTGAATTCCCTGCCGTCAGAATACGATGAACTGGTAAATTGCCATGATGCACGCGTGCGCCAGGTGGAGCACCGCATTCTGGTTTCCTGCCACTGCACCATGCGAAGCGACTTGCCCGTCAATCAGATTCACGATGTTACTGGCGCATTGGTCGACCGTGTGAAAGAAAAATTTCCGCAAATACATCGCGTGACGATACATCCCGAGCCCTTCGAAGAACGTTAGCTCGCTTCCTCGAGTCGATTTTCAGCCACCGCTGAGGAGGTCTCTTTTCCGGCGCCCTGACCCGCAAACACTTGCGCTGCGAGAGCCAGCAGAGCGGGAAAACACACCAGCATGTAGCGGGGCTCAGGTGTCTCGAGGGTGGCGAGAAACGCCGTCCGCACAACGAGGTAAGCCACGATTAGCGATACCGCGACTCTCGCCGGTGGTTGTCGCCACAAGCGCAGCGCTCCCCACGCTCCGAACAAAACGTACAACGCGTTCAGCAATACAAATCCCGCTGTCACCGACTGATCTACCGGGTCGTTTTCCCACGCCTGCGCCAAAGGAAATATTTCTCCCGACAATGGCAAGAGCTCGATGCGCGGAGAAAACCACAACATAAAAGCTCTCGCTGCGGGTAGCCACAAATATGTTCGAAGCGGGTGGCGCGCCGTCCGCTCTTTCGCTAACTGGGCGAAACCTGCGTCCTCTTCCGGCGTGAGTGTCACCTCGTCGTTATACGGCTCAAGCAACGCGGCCACGCGTTCTTTTTCCTCTGGCGTGTCGAACGCCCGGGCCGGAATATCATCCAGGTTTATCGGCTGATCATTCAGCTTCCAGGCCACCAGGTAACAATCGCGCAGGCGAAATAGCCACGTTTTCTCCCAAGCCATGAAGCCAAAGGGCACCAGCTCGCCCGGCAGATTCGAATTCTTCGGCGCTAAAAGTTGCGCCTCATGCAAGGTAATGGCATTACGGATGGCCCACGGTGTAAGTGGAAGTAAGCATCCAGCCGCCATGAAGGCAAATATTCGTATCATTTCTCGCGACTGACTCGACCATGGGCCTCCCCGAAGGAAATACCAGGCCAGCACCGCGCAGACGGTCATAAGCAACAAGGGCGTCTCTGGCCTGATAAGTGTGCCAAAGCCAGCGGAAATTCCGGCGAAGGCCGCGAACCACTCATCCTGGAAATACAAATCGACAGCAATGCCCTCGACCCCAAAACTCGGGGCTCGGAATCGTAAAATTAGGAGGCATAAAAACAGAATAGTCAGGGTGGTAAAAAATGTAGCCAACGTTTCAGTCAGCGGAACCGCCACATAGTTCGCGGTGAACGGGCAGAGGGCCGTCAGCCACAAGGCCACCAAAAAAACTCGCCACGAGTGTACTCTCCCGAGTGCCAAAGCCAACAGCGTCGCCGCTAAACAGGCCGCCACCACACACGTCAGCAAATCCACCATCACCTGCGCGCTCATTACCCAGAAGCGCGCGTCCGGCCCGGTCTTGCCGCTCAACCAATAAATCAGCGCCAGAAATGCTGGATAGCCCGGTACCCGAATGTCCACCGGAGTAATCGCGCCGCCTACATTCATGGCGTAAAGGTGATGCTTCAGCCAGTTTGTCGCGATCTGCTCGTAAAGTATGGTGTCCCCGGAGCTGGCCGGATATTTCAGCACAACGAAAAAACGCAAGCACGCGCCTGCCACAAGCGCGGCAAGTGCACTGGAGAAATTTCGCCGCATGAATGAAACGCATCTTACAATAGAGCAGACGGATTCGAGCATTGCGCTCCGGCACCGGAGCGCATAGATAACCCTGTCCTGCCCCTGGGTCGAAAGGTTTCATGAAGGAACGCGGGCCTATCTTTTACGACGCGGAGCGTGTGCGCTGGCGGCGGACCAGGCGCGTCATGGAAATTTCCGCGGTGCTGCTCACCGTGGCGCTGACCTATTTCTTTGTGACCGTGGCCGTCAGCGTCGACCTGCCTGCCGGCTTGCTGCCGGACACTAAGCCTGGGTTTCATCCGCTTAAGTTAAAACCCACGGCCAAATTGCTGCCTGTGCGTGAAGGGCGCAAGCGCCGCGTGGCCTCCATCGGGTCAGTCCCGGCCAGTTATGACCCACTACACGCTGCATTTTTTGTAAGCTGGGATCCCAACAGCATGGCCTCGTTAAAAGGCCATTACAAAGACCTGGACCTGCTGATCCCTGAGCAACTTCATTCCGTGACTCCCGATGGCGCCATTACCATCGTCGATTATGAGAACGGGCAGAACACAAGCAAGGCTACTCCAGATCAGGCTATCGCTATTCTCAAAGAAGACAAGCTTCATCAATGGATGAAATCCGTAAGCGTCGAAATCCCCATGATGGGCCTCGTCAATAACTACGACGGAAACAATTGGCACACCAAGGAAATGGCCGAGATGCTCGCCAGCCCGAACGCTAGACACAATCTTGAGCGCGACCTTGTGGAATACGCGACCAAAGCACACCAATCCGGAATCGTCATCGACTTTGAAGAAGTGCCCGACGAAAGCCAGGCGCATTTCAAAAAATTGGCTGCTGAGCTTGCCCTCGCGTTACATTCCGCAAATCTGAAGCTGATGGTCGCGCTTCCCGCTCGCGACGACGCTTACGATTACGGCTTCTTTGGCAAACACTGCGACGCCCTGGTGTTGATGAATTACGATCAGCATTGGCTGACATCACCGCCCGGACCCATCGCCGGACAAGACTGGTATGTAGAAAATCTTCGGCAAATACTAGAAATCGTACCGGCACAAAAAGTCATCTCCGCCATCGGCAGCTACGCTTACGACTGGTCACAAGCGCCCAAGAAAAAACAGGAAGTCGCGGAATCCTTGACCATTCAGGAAGCTTTGCTTCGCGCTTCCGAATCGGAAACTGACGTGGAATTCGATCCCACGTCTCTCAACCCGCATTATTCCTACAATGACGATCACGATCACGTCCATCAAGTGTGGATGCTTGATGCCCTCACGGCTTACAACGAGCTGCGGGCGAATGAACGCATGGGTGTTCAAGGCACAGCGTTGTGGCGTTTGGGTTCCGCGGATACTTCCATGTGGCCCATTTGGGATGCCACGCATCCGACCGATGCCATTCGCAACAAGATCACCGATATTCCGCCGGGGCCCGACCTGATTTTCGAAGGCGACGGCGACATTTGGCACTTCATCGATACTCCAAAACACGGTCGCCGCAGCTTTACCTATGATCCGACGACCGATCTCTTCATCGGGGAAAAATTCGAAACTTATCCGATGTCTTATCACATCGACCAGCTTGGCGCGGCCAAAAAGAGATTAGCCATTACCTTTGACGATGGCCCGGACACCCGCTGGACTCCGAAGATTCTCGATGTTCTTAAAGCAAAGAACGTGCCTGCTACATTTTTTATTGTCGGTGTAGCCGGAAGCCAGTGGCCGGAATTGCTCAAGCGGGAATATGAGGAAGGCCACGAAGTGGGCAACCACACTTACACTCACCCGAACTTCGACGATATTTCGAACACCCAGTTGCGTTGGGAGCTGAATTTAACCCAGCGATTAATCGAAAGCACTTTAGGCGTCAAATCCATTCTCTTCCGCCCGCCGTATGGCATCGATCACGAACCGGAATACGCCGAGGAAGTCGCGAAGTTGCCCATCGCACAGGATATGGGTTACGTGATCGTGGGTCAAAAGATTGACCCCCACGATTGGAAGTCGCCTGGCGGCAAACAAATTCCAGCATCCGAAATAGTCGATAACGTCGTGACCCAGGCGAGCGAAGGCAACATTGTTCTTTTTCACGATGGCGGCGGTGATCGAACCCAAACCGTAGCGGCCTTGCCGCAAATTATTGATCGCCTTCGTGCGCAAGGCTATCAGTTCGTGTCCGTTCCGGATTTGCTCCACAAAACACGCGCATCGATGATGCTCCCTCTGTCTCCGCAGGAGCGATTCGAAGCACGCGCCGATGGATTCATCTTCAGTTTGTACCGCTGGTTCCGTGTAGGTTTCGCCACCATCTTTATTGTAGGAATAATTTTGGTAAGTGGCCGCGCGGTGGTGATCGGCATCCTGGCGTTGATAGAAAAACTTCGCCCCGATCACGCCGTAATTTCTGATCCGCCACCTGATGTGACCGTTTTGATTCCTGCCCATAACGAAGAAAACGTAATCGTGCAGACCGTTTCTTCCGTCCTGACTACCAACACCAATAATCTACAAATCGTGGTTGTCAATGATGGTTCCACCGACCGCACCGGTGCGCTGCTCGATGAACACTTTGGTGAGGATTCGCGTGTACATATCATCCATCAAGTGAACCGCGGCAAGGCCGCCGCGCTCAGCCTGGCGATGTCCCAAGCACGTACGAAGATCGTGGTGACCATAGACGCCGATACCGAGATCGAGCCGGACGCCATCTCCAAATTGCTGCGGCATTTCTCCGATCCGCGCGTCGGCGCGGTGGCCGGTAACGTAAAGGTTGGCAATCGCACCCGCTGGCTTACCCGCTGGCAGGCTCTCGAGTACATCACCAGTCAGAACATGGAGAAGCGCGCTTTCGATCTGCTTAATTGCATCACGGTCGTGCCCGGTGCGCTCGGAGCATGGCGCACGGAGGCCATTGAGGCTGCCGGCGGCATTACTTCGGACACCGTCGCCGAAGATGCCGACCTCACCATCGCCATTCGGCGCCTCGGCTGGCGTATCAGCTATGACGAAGACGCTATCGCCTGGACCGAAGCTCCCGAAACTCCGGGGGCGCTGATCCGCCAGCGATTTCGCTGGACCTTCGGGACGCTGCAATCTTTCTGGAAGCACCGAGACACGTTGTTAAGGCCCAAATACGGCACGCTGGGCTGGATTGCACTGCCCAATATTTTTGTATTTCAACTGGTGCTTCCGCTCATTTCACCGATTATCGATTTGATGTTCCTCGGCTCGATCGCACTGTGGGCCGTCGGCCAACTGCATATCGCGCGATTGCCGCAACTTTGGACCACCGCCGATGTGCAGCGATCTTTATTTTTCTTCGTTGGATTTTTGCTGATCGACGTACTCACCTGCATGGTGGCCTTTGCATTGGAACGCAAGGAGGATTGGACCCTGCTCATTCCTGTGCTCTTACAGCGCTTCTACTACCGCCAGTTAATGTACGTGGTGCTTTTCCGCTCCGTGAAGGAAGCGGTCAGCGGCCGCCCGGTGGGTTGGCGTGGTGTCGAGCCGGATTCTCCTCGCGCTCCGCGTGCCCCAGAAGCGCCCGCAAGAACAGTTCCCGCATAAGAAAACTGCGGATGTCCGTTCGCGGGTTGGGCCTGTGACCCATACATCGACATTTGCACAGCTCGCAAGCCAATGTGACAATATATCTATGCAAAAAACATTAACCTTAGCGTTGAATTTGTTTGTAATCGGTCTGCTAACGTCCGGCAACCTGCTTGCGCAAGACACTCCTACACCTAAACCTCAAACCGCTCCAGCGACTAAACCTCCAACCACAGCTCCGAAAACTCCGGGGACTACTCCGGCCAAGCCCCGCACCGCGACTGGAACGCGAGCCCCGCTGACGCTTAAGACCGACAAAGATAAGGTCAGCTACGCCATCGGAGTGAACATCGGCAAGAGCATGCGCAAAGACACCGTGGATGTGGACCCCGCAATTTTTAGTCGCGGCATGAAAGACGCTCTCTCCGGCAGCAAGTTGCTTTTAACCGATGACGAAATGAAGGTCGCCCTGACCAAGCTTCAAGCAGAACTGCGCGCCAAGCAGGAGGAAGCCATGCAGAAAACTGGAGAAATCAACAAGAAAGCCGGCGACGACTTCCTGGCGCAAAACAAAACCAAGGAAGGCGTCGTAGCCTTACCCGATGGTCTGCAATACAAGATCCTGAAAGAAGGCACTGGACCGAAACCCGCCGCAACCGACTCGGTTGTTTGCAACTACCGCGGAACACTGATTGACGGAACCGAATTCGACAGCTCCTACAAGCGCGGGCAACCAGCCACCTTTCCCGTCAACGGCGTGATTAAGGGATGGACAGAGGCTGTACAGCTCATGCCGGTCGGATCGAAGTGGCAATTGTTCGTTCCGGCTGATCTCGCCTATGGGAACCACGGTGCGGGGCCCGGTGTCGGTCCTAATGCCACGCTGATCTTCGAAGTGGAGCTGCTCTCCATCCAGAATAAAGCTGCCGCCCAGGCCCCTAACCCTCAAGCGCCGCCCCAATAAGTTCAGCGTCACGCTTGTATCGGCAAAATTGTTGTAGGATATTCTCGCTTTCCAAACCTGCTCTGGTAACACGCGGC
>Ga0210384_10008858_pt1 | contig 10449 bp, 10 predicted proteins | sample IncBWH2MmetaG_FD_160574 | JGI IMG/M metagenome (GOLD analysis project Ga0210384, IMG submission 160574) | Forest soil microbial communities from Barre Woods Harvard Forest LTER site, Petersham, Massachusetts, United States - Inc-BW-H-2-M | ecosystem: Environmental > Terrestrial > Soil >...
GGTGGATGCGCAGCACTTCCTCAACGCCTTGTTCATGATCTTCATCATCCGGGCCGGCCTCCAGATCCTGGCCGATCACGCCCGCCTGTACTGGACCCGGCACTGCACCCCGGGGCGGGACTGGCTCCGGTTCGCCAAACCGGTCCCGGACGACCCGCTGTGGACGGCCAAGCAGGACTCGGTCAGCCTGCCTCGCCACCTCGGCCTGCCCGGGTTGCGGCATTCGATCGGGCTGGCCCGCTGGTGGCACCTGGGCACTGACGTGCTGTGGCTGGCCAACGGCGCGGTCTTCTACATCCTGCTGTTCTCCACCGGGCAGTGGCAGCGCATCGTGCCCACCACGTGGAAAGTCTTCCCCAGCGCGGTGTCGGTGCTGATCCAGTACCTGTCGCTGCACTGGCCGGCCGAGACCGGGTGGACCGCCTACAACAGCCTGCAGCTGCTGGCGTATTTCGTGACCGTGTTCGTGGCCGCCCCGCTGGCGCTGATCACCGGGCTGGGCATGTCCCCGGCGCTGTCGACCCGGATCAAGCCGGTCAGCCGGGCGCTGTCCATCCAGGTCGCCCGGTCGCTGCACTTCCTGGTCCTGGTGTGGTTCGTGGTGTTCATCGTCATGCACGTCACCTTGGTGTTCACCACCGGGCTGCTGGCCAACCTCAACCACATCTACGCCATGCGCGATGACTCCAGCTGGATCGGGTTCGGCGTCTTCGCTATCTCCATCGCGGTCATGGCCGCCGCGTGGGTGGCCGCCACCCCGGTCACCCTTCGCCGCCCCCGCGCCGTGCAGCGGGCCGGGTACGCGCTGATCGGGCCGGTGCAGCGGCTGTTCGAGCACGCCGACGCCACCCCCGGCGAATACGGCGAGAAGGACATCTCCCCGTATTTCTGGCACAACGGCGCCTTCCCCGCTACCGGCGACTACAAGCGGCTGTACGACGAGGGATTCGCCGGCTGGCGGCTGAAGATCGGCGGCCTGGTCCAGAACCCGGCGGAACTGAGCCTGGAGCAGCTGCGGGCGCTGCCGCATCACGAGCAGATCACCCAGCACTTCTGCATCCAGGGCTGGTCCGGGATCGCCAGATGGGGCGGGGTGTCCATGACCACGATCGTGGACCTGGTCAAGCCCAAGCCCGACGCCAGGTGGGTGGTGTTCTACTCCCTCGGCGACGGCCCCGACGGCGGCCTGTACTACGACGCCCACCCGATCGGGCAGATGCGCCACCACCTGACCATGCTCGCCTACGACATGAACGGCGCCCCGCTGACCTACGGGCACGGCGCTCCGCTGCGGCTGCGCAACGAGGTCCAGCTCGGCTTCAAGCAGGTCAAATGGCTGGCCGGCATCGACTTCGCCGCCAGCTTCTCCGAGATCGGCGGCGGACACGGCGGCTACAACCCCGACCACGAGTTCTTCGGCTACCGGCAATCGATCTAGCCTCAGCCTCGGCGGGTCCAGGGAACGGACCGCAACGCCCATGCAGGGGGCCGTCCGGCAAGCTGCCTCTGGGCGACCGTGGTCTTGGGCCGCAGGCCGGGCAGGCCACCACGGCGGGCGGCAGCCCGCCTGCCGCTACTAGCCCAGACGCCTGGCAAGGACCAGGCCATGATCGGAGAAAAGGACAAGCAACGTGTCCAGCCGCTCGCTGACCTTGGCCGCTCGCCCGTCATCCCCGCAGGAAGCGACGGACAGATACCGGCTCCGAACGGACCAGATCACAGAATCTCTGCAACGCGTACCCGCGAGGCCGGACAGGCGGACGCTTCTGCCCTCGAAGGTGAGCATTCACCCCAGGTGCGCGGGGTAATAGTTGTCCACGGCGCTGGCAGCCTGTATGCGGCGTGCATGAGCATTCCGGCCGTTCGTTTTGCTCCGAGGATGGGCGATGGCCGCTGTCCCAGGACCCGCCCCCGTGGTGTCGCAGCGCGCGTTCTGCGGCATCGACGGCGGCTGTGACCTGCCCGGGGCGGTCGGCGAGCGCGGCGGCGTGCAGCTCGAAGGCTGGCTTGATCAGCGCGATGAGCTGTGCGGCTGGCGCGAGGAGCTGCCGGTCGATCTGGCCGATGGCGTCGGCGACTGCCAGGTAGGACAGGCCCGTCGTGATCAGGTTCACCGGCTCACCGATGAGGTACGGCCGAGCCGGGCCAGGTTGGTGCGTTCCAGGCTGATCACGCGGGGGTCGGCGCGCAGCGCCCGCGAAGCTAGCCGGTGCCGGCGTCGACGGCGTAGACGCCGGCTGCCCCGGCATCCAGCAGGGCCTGGGTGAAGCCGCCGCACGCTGCGCCCAGGTCGAGCGCGACAGCCCCGGCGGCGTGGATCCCGGAGGTAGTCAGGGCGCGGGCGAGCTTGATCGTCCCCCGCAGGCAGCGGCGATTCTGGATCGGGATGGCCGCGTCCGCGCGCACGCGTGTCCGCGTGCTGGCCGCGGGCACGCCGTTGACCAGGCCGCGCCCTGCTTGATCAGCCGGGCGGGATCGTCGAGGCCGGGAAGCGTGCTGGAGGAGCGTGAGCAGTGCGACGAATGGGCGCGCCTGGAAGCGGGGCACGGCCGGGGATCTCCTGGCGCTCGGACCGATGGGAACAGGACCGAGCGGCCAAGGAGGATCTCTGGCGGGGCTGCCGGGACAGCCACCGCGCCTGCGCACACCGGGCCTGGCCGCTGCCAGCGGCAGCGGCCAGGCAGTACGCGGAGATCTGGTGCTAACGCAATCGCATGATCGCCATGCTAACGGCCGCCGCGTCACAGTTCCGATGCGGCGCACGGGGTTCACCTCAGCCACCTGCGGGTTCCCGCTAGGGTCCGCGGCGCGGTTCCCGGCGGTCGGCCTAGCGTGTCGCCTTGATTACGGTCAGGCTGTCCGGATGATGGTGGCCTGTGACCGCCACACCGCTGGGATGCTGCCCGGGATGCGCTGACCGGGCTGCAAGGTCAGCTGATCGCGTTGCTGGCGGCGCGGGTGGCGCGCTTGGAGCGGGCGGTATCGCGTACGTCCCTGCCTTCGTCGATGCCGCCGTCGGGTGATGACGCCCGGGCCGTAAGCCGCCGCGCAGGCAGCGGCGCGCTGCGGAGCGGGCGGCGAAGCGGAACCGGGGTAAGCAGTCGGGCGCGCCGGGATCGGCGATGACCTGGGCCGAGCCCGATGAGACACGCGACCGCTTCCCGCAGGGGCCGGGTCGGCGGCCGCCAGCCAGCCGAGCCGCTGCGACATCGCCCGCGCGCAGCTGACGACGGCATGCACCTGGCAGGAGGTTTCGGTCGCGCGCCACAGCACCGACCATGGGTAGTAGGAGGCCGGTCCGGTGAGCGGCCGCCAGGTGGTTCCGGGGAGCGCGGCGATGCAGGAGGAGGGCACGCAGTACAGGCAGCGTCCCCAGGCGACCAGGTCCGCGGCCGCGTGGATGCTCTCCACGGTCCCCCCGTGCACGGCGGGGGTGAAGCCGCCGTCCCGGCACATCTCGACGGTGAACTGGTTGAATTCCGGAGCCTGGGCCTCTTCGGCGAGCAGCAGCGGCTCGGTGGCCAGGACGGCGACGGGGATGGCGTCCAGCCCGGCGAACCGGTGACCGGAGGGGACCAGGACCCCGAGCGGGTCCTGGCGGAACAGCAGCGACGCGACCTGCGGCGGGGCGAGCGCGGCCCGGCCGATGCCGACGTCCAGGCGGCCGTCGGTGTGCTGCTGGTACTGCCCGGGCACGCTGGCCTCGACCTAGTGGATGACCAGGCCGGGGTAGCGGGCCTGAACCTCGTGCAGGATCTGCGGCATCGAGCCGTAGCTAGCGTCGATGATGCCGACCCGCAGCGCGGCAGACGGGTCGGCCGCGCGGCGGGCGATCGCGCCGGCCCGGTCTACGTGGGTCAGGATCTGCCGCGCCTCGACCAGGAACACCGCCCCGGCAGCGGTCAGCAAGACGTGGTGGGTGCTGCGCTCGACGAGGCGGACGCCCAGCTCACGCTCGAGCCGCTGCACCTGCTGGCTCGCGACGACTGCACGATGTGCTCCCGGGCCGCCGCCCGGCCGAAGTGCGGCTCCTCGGCCAGGGTCACGAAATAGCGGAGCTGACGTAGCTCCATGCCCGCCGCCAAGCCCATGTCCGGTTCATTATCTCTCCTCGCCGGAACAGCCCCGGATCGCGGGGATGCCCCGGCGGTCCGGCCCTGTTGCAGGAACGGCAGTACCGCTGATCCGCCGCAGACCTCCGCATAAACGATCAGCGCCGGCCGCAGGTTCATGGCCCTTTGGCGGCTGGGGTGCCACCGCCGGACCGGCGTTGGGATGCGTGCCCTCCAGGTCGAGCAGGCGCGAGCGGAGATAGCCGAGCGCACGGGCGGTCAGCCGGGAAACGTGCATCTGGGAGATGCCGAGCCGCTGGCCGATCTGCGCCTGCGTCATGCCGCCGGGGAAGCGCATCAGCAAGATCTCCCGCTCACGCAGGGGCAGCTCGCCCCAGTGCGCTGCGACGGCCTGCATGCTGAGCATGTGCTCCAGCCGCGGATCCTCCGCGCCGAGATAGTCAGCCAGGGTGCTCGTGCCGGGCTGGCCGGCCAGCGGCGCGTCCAGCGAGTACGACTGGAAGGCCACCTCGGCCCGCCGGGCCTGCCGCAGGTCATCCCCGCTGACCCCCAGGTGCCGGGTCAGGTCGGAGTCGGCCGGCGTGCGGCCCAGCTCCTGAGCCAGCCGCCAGGTCGCCTCGCGGACCTCCAGGACCAGTTCCTGCACCGGCCGCTTGACATGGACCTGCCAGCGCTTGTCGCGGAAATGCCGCATGAGCTCGCCGCTGATACACGGCCGCGCGTACGCGGCCAGGCTGCGGCAGAAGACCGGATCGAAATTGCCGATCGCCTTCAGCAGGCCGACATATCCCACCTGCATCAGGTCCTCCGCCGGCTCAGGGCTGCTCCTATACCGCCGGACGCAGGACCAGACCAGGCCCTGGTGACGGCTGACCAGCAGATCGCACGCTGCCGCCCGCCGCTCGCTGGTCCGCGGCGACAACCGCACGATGCCCAGCAGTGCCGCGTCATCCATCCCGGCCAGGTCCGCAAGCATCCGGGCTGGCGGGGCGAGGGAACCCGGCCCGGATTCCGCGACGGAAACTGTTCCAGAAGAAATTGCCGCCATGCCCAACCTCGGTTCGCAGAAGGCCGATCAGAACCGCCGAGGTCCAGGGCAGATAAGTACGTAACCGTGCACGCGCGAGCAGGATGACGTTTTCCCCCAATAGATAGAATAGGCCACAGCCGCGGCGGCAGCAATGCCTGCCTGGCGCTGCCCGGACTCGGCGTGATCCTCGCGGTCGTCCTGCTGCCTCCCGGCACCGGCTTACCGAACTCAGGAACGCAGCCGCCATCCTTGTCCCGCGCCGCTGCTGGAGAGACACGCCATTCCCGTGGCCCTGATCAGCTGCTCGGCGGTGATAATACCCGTTTCCGGATCGCCGGCCCGGTAGCCGTCGCGACGGGTTACGCATCCAGCGGATAAGTCGTCTCAGGCCAGGAGGAGAGCGGCCTGGGTGATGTCGCCGGTCCTGCCGGGGCGCGGAGCCGGGCGAAACGGGTCTCGGCGGCGGTGACTTCTCCGCACAGCAGATGACGGGCGGCCTCTTGGCTTCCCGGACGATTGCATCAAGGGTGACCGGAGGGAACTACCTGGACGGGCCCCTGCCAGGCCGACGCCGTATCCGCAGGGCGCCCAGGAGAAGAGCGCCCAGGAACACGACGATGCCGATGATCAGCAGGTACAGCAGGCCCTTCGCGACCACGCCGACGATGCCGAGCACGATCGCCACGATTACCAGTAGGAGAAAGAGGGCAATCATCTGATCCTCCGCTCAGTCGGGCGGCTCAGCGGCGGGCCAGCCGCCGCTCACCGCCACCGCCTGGCTCGTAGGCCAGGCCGTAGTGCTTGAAGACCGCCTCTTCATCGCCCGAAGGCAGCTCGCCGTCGGTGCCGATCGACGGGGCGTCCTTCACCTGCTTCTTGCCGTAGCCGACCTTGACATACCCCGGGCCTACAGTCGCCTGGTCCAGCGGGACGAACACGAGCCGGTGCCGGGTTGGCATCCCGACCTTGACCGTGCCGAACGACGGCAGGTCGGTGCCGGTGTCCACGTAGACGGCCTCCAGCTCACCGATCTTGTGACCCTGGGCGTCGATCACGTCGTGGCCACGCCATTCCCGGATGTCGGCAGCCTCGAACACGCCAGCCTTCCTCCCGCAGCGCCGCACCGCTGTTCTATCTATGACCCTACCCCGGTGGCGCGCTGCAGGCACGGCCGGCGCCTGACAGAGACATGGCCCCTGGCGACCCGGGGGGGCGGCTGCGCTGCGGTTACCGGGGGATGCCGGGGAGCCCGCCACCGTGGGCAGGATCCGCCGGATCGGCGACAGCACGCTCGCGCGGCGCGAATTCTGCGATGAACACGCGGCCGCGGCCGGCGGCCATGATCGGCAAGCCCGGGCGCAGAGGGGAACTTGCCGGCAGGAAAGGTCAGGGATGGTGTCCTGCGCGGCGAATTGCGCGCGCTCGGGCGAGCTGACCGCATCACCGCCGTCCGCCGCCCGGCCGGCGGGGTCATCGCCGGCACCTGGCTCATCACCTACGCCAACGGCACATCGGTGTCCGGCAAGACCCTGGCCGGCGCGGCCCCGGGCTTGTTCCGCATCGAGGCCGGCGGGCTGGCCGCGCTGCGCGCCACCGGGCACCTGGCCACCCCGCAGGTTCTCGCCGTTACCGGGCGGCTGCTGCTCCTGGAGGCGCTGGCGGCCCGTGATGACAGCGAGCGTTCCGGGGAAGCGTTCGACCGGGACCTGGCCGCCGCCCACCGCGGCACCACCGGTGACCGGTTCGGCTGGCACCACGACGGCTACCTGGGCCGCCTCCGCCTGGTCAGCACCTGGATCGCCAGCGGGCACGAGTTCTTCACCGGGCACCGGCTGCCGCGCTACCTGAGCGAGCCCGCCGCCGGACAAGCCCTCACCGCCGCCGGCCGCCGCGCCGTCGAACGCCTGTGCCCCGCCTGCCCGAGGTCATCCCGGTCATGCCCGCCGTCCTGGCCCACGGCGACCTGTGGGCAGCTAACCCAGCCAGCCCAGCCAGACGGCCGGATCGCCGTCATCGACCCGGCCATCTCCTGCGCCTGGGCCGAAGCCGACCTGTCCATGCTGTGGTGCTGTCCAGCCCGCCAGCGTCCGGGCGGTTCTTCGGGGCTCTACCACGAACTCAACCGCTCACCGCCCGGCTGGGCCCGGTCGCATGCCCCTGCTGCACCTCCGCGAACTGCTCAGCGTCATCGCCCACTTCAGCCCCACCGCCGCCAGCACCGTCCAGCAGGGCCGCCGCACCCTCACCCCCTTTCTACCCGCGCTTAAATGACCCGCGCCGAGGACCGGATACGACACGGTCAGATACGACAGCGCACCGGTACAGTCCGGAAGTGCCCGGCGCGGCGGAACCGGTACTGCGGCCACGGCGATGTCCCCTCCACGGGGGGATCCCCTTTGTGTCGTTGAGGCCGCTCAGATTGCCCCTGTCCTAGCCGATCGGGGGATCTGCGGACTACTTCGGTGTGGTCCGGTAGGCCTGGACCTTCCGCCGTCCTTCGAGGAGGCGATTCCTATGGCAGGGCAGCTGCGCGGCTGGAACGCCGCGATCCTGGCCGCCGACGGTGCTGGGCAGCAGGCCTGGCGGCAGCTGCGGCGCTTGCCGCGCTCGCGGGACGACCGGAGAGTGGGGCGGGACAGTCATGAGCGCGAACACGAGCTCGTCGCGGAAGCTATCGCTGGGGACTCCCGCGCGGCATCGAGTCGTAACTGGAGTCGATGATCGCGACCCGCAACGTGGCAGCCGCGCCCACCGTGCTCCGGGCCACCCCCCCGCGGCGCGGTCCACCTGAGCCAGGATCTGCCGTGCCTCGACCAGGAACACCGCCCCGGCAGCCGTCAATGAGACATGGTGGATGCTGCGTTCCAGCAGGCGGACGCCCAGCCCACGTTCCAGCCGCTGCACCTGCCGGCTCGGCGACGACTGCACGATGTGCTCCCGCTCGGCCGCCCGGCCGAAGTTCAGCTCCTCGGCTAGCGTCACGAAGTAGCGAAGCTGGCGTAGCTCCACACCTGCCGCCAAGTCCGTATCCTGCCCATCCCGTACTCCCTGGAACTTGCCTCTAGATCACCCGGCACCGATGCCGCACGATCGGTAGCGACAGCTCCGACCGGCCGCGCGCCCGGGACAGGAACCCCTTCCTGCAGCCTGCTTCCGCGTCCGGGTCCCTGGGGAGAGCCTTAGCGGCCGATCCCGCCGGCGTGGATTGCAGGTGATCGGTTCTGGTGATGAGCCCTGCTCAGGTTGCCCGTTTCCGCCGCGCCGCTACCGGGATTGACTTACCAGTAACCAGCCGGGCCACACCCGGCGCCTCCGCCACGGTAGAGGGGCCCCTGTCATGATCTGCGGCCAGAGCGTAGCCCTGGGCACGCCCGCCATCAGCCTGAACGGCCCAGCGCCGCGGGGTGCGCACCCGGCGCACTACCAGGGACCGGCCACCCGCCCGCCCGTCCGCCCGGGATCAGGATCGCCCTGGAGATTGTGCTACATCCACAGCGTCCCGTCTGACCCGCTGACCGGGCCCGCCAGCGCGGGCTCTGCACGACGCCCGTCTCCTCCGGACACAGGGATGATCATGATAGATCGGGCCACAGTGGCGGCGGCCTATGATGGCGCGGCACCATCCCTGCGGTGCTGGCACCCGCGCGGATGCACAGGGCGGGAACCTCCGGGGGCAGCAGGGGGACATGCGCCGAGCCATGCCGCCACCGCTGCGCGGGCGTTACCGGCTGGAGAGCAGGGTCGCGGCCGGCGGCATGGGCGAGGTGTGGCGGGCCCGCGACACCCTGCTCGACCGGATCGTCGCGGTTAAGCTGCTGCGCCCCGAGTACGCCGGCAGCCCTGAGTTCCGGGACCGGCTGCGCTGGGAGGGCAGGCACGCGGGCCTGCTGTCCCATCCTGGCGTGGTCCAGGTCCATGACTACGATGACGGCTCGGCCGACGGCGGGCCGTACCTGGTGATGGAGTACGTGGAGGGCCCCTCGCTCGCCGCGGTCCTCAGCGCGGAGGGCACGCTATCCCCTTGCCTCGTCCTTGGCCTGGTCGCGCAGGCGGCTGAGGCGCTGGCGCGTGCCCATGCGGCCGGGATTGTGCATCGCGATATGAAGCCCGGGAACGTGCTGGTCGACGGCGGCCAGGTCAAGATCACCGACTTCGGGATCGCCCGGGCGGTAGACGCGGTCCCGATGACCCGGACCGGCCTGGTGATAGGCACCCCGGCCTACCTGTCGCCGGAACAGGTGGCCGGCCGGGCCGCCACGCCGGCCAGTGACCTGTACGGCCTGGGGGTGATCGCCTATGAGTGCCTGACCGGGCGGCCGCCGTTCCAGGGCAACGCGCTGGCTGTGGCTCTCGCGCACCGGGACCGGCCGCTGCCGCCGCTGCCGGGCACAGTGCCCGGGCCGGTGGCGAAGCTGGTCGCAGCGCTGACTGCCAAGGACCCGCAGCGCCGCCCGGGCGACGCGCGGGCCGTGGCGCAGTGGGCCCGGCGCGTCCTGGCCAGCCCGCAGGTCGCCCGGGCGAGCGCCGGCCCCGTCATCACCGGCGTATCCCTCATCCCCCCAGGACCCGGATGGGCGGTAACCAGGAGTCTGCGCCATCGGCTCCTGCGCAGTTCGGCCGCCGCTGTTCTCCTCCTGCTTGCCGTGTGGGCAGGCTGGACCGCTCAGCACCGCTTCGGCGATCCGCCGGCAGCCGTCTCGGTCATGACACGGGCGGGTGCTCCTGGACCGGGCCTGGTGCCCGTCGTCCCATCGGCGTTCTACTGCATCCCCGCCGCAGCCGCTGTGCTGCGCCTGCACGCTGTTGGACTCCGGACCCAGGTACGGTCCGTCACCGCGCCGGGCCAGCCGAGCGGGACTGTCATCGGGATCACCCCCGCAGGTGATGTCTCCCCCGGCACCATGATCACGTTCTATGTGGCCACCGCGCGGCCGGCTGGCCCCCGGCCACCCGCTGGCCACCACGCACAGCAGCGCCTCCCTGGCCGCCAGCCGTTATCGGCCCGGGTGATGATGTTTGCGGTTTATGCCTGTTTCCGCCACCGGGCGGCGGGGGTTAGCTGGTAAGTGACAGCCAGACGGCAAGGTATCGCGACGCCGCGGCCAGGCAAGCCCCCGGTCACGATCCGGCACTGAACCGGCCGCTAGCTCACCGCAGTACAGGAGCCCGGTCATGGGCATCATCGCGTGGATCGTTCTCGGCCTGGGCGCGGGCCTGCTCGCCAACATGCTGATCCCCGGCAGGAGATCACAGGGCCTGGTCATCACTGGCTATAGCGGCCGAGCGGTTCCTGCGCGGGGGTGGTTGTCATGACGGCAACCAGGGCAGGTCATAAGGCAACCAGGG
>Ga0210384_10008859_pt1 | contig 10448 bp, 9 predicted proteins | sample IncBWH2MmetaG_FD_160574 | JGI IMG/M metagenome (GOLD analysis project Ga0210384, IMG submission 160574) | Forest soil microbial communities from Barre Woods Harvard Forest LTER site, Petersham, Massachusetts, United States - Inc-BW-H-2-M | ecosystem: Environmental > Terrestrial > Soil >...
GAGGGCGCTGCGCAATCACGGCCTCGATCCCGAGGCGGCGTCGGATTTCATTATTCCCGGTCATAACTATCGTTTGACCGAATTCCAAGCCGCTTTGGGCTCAACGCAGATGACCAAATTACAGCGGATCATTGACGCCCGATGCACTGCAGCTCACCGGTATGATGAATTGTTGGACGGAAGTCCGCTGCAAAGTCCGCGCGTCATGTCGGGGGCCGGACATATTTATCAATCATATGTGACACTCCTCCCGGCCGAAGCAGCTCCGTGGCGGGCCGACCTCATCCGCCGGGCGAAGGAGGCGGGTGTTGAAACTCAGATCGGCACCATTCACATGCCGCTGACAACATTTTATCGGAAGCAATACGGCTATCGGCTGGGCGATTTCCCCGCCACAGACGCGGTGGCGGCACGGGCGCTGGCACTGCCGTTGTATGAGGCGATCAACGCCCAGCGGCAGCGAGCGGTGGTGGAAGTCGTTTTGAAACTTCTTGGGTAATAAATCTTGCGGGAACCCCCACTCTATCAGAGCCATGGTTGTGGCTCCTTCGATGCCGGTTCCTTCGCCGCCATCGGGGTAAATGTCGTCTTTGAAGCTGGCGTGATGATATTTCACGCAGAAAATATAAAACTTGGAAAAAATATCTATATTGGCCACCAGACTATCCTTAAGGCCTACCATAAGAACCTGCTAGAAATTGGTGACAACACGTGGGTTGGTCAGCAATGCTTCATTCACAGTGCAGGTGGCATCGCCATTGGCCGGAATGTGGGCGTCGGTCCCGGAGTGAAAATTCTCTCGTCCTATCACGAGGAGGAAGGAATCGACGTACCAATTGTAGCCAGCAGGCTGGCCTTGGCTGCCGTTAGGATAGACGATGATTGTGATCTCGGGATTGGTGCCATTGTGCTGCCAGGTGTGCATATTGGAAAGGGCGCTCAGGTGGGGGCAGGAGCGGTGGTTACAACTGACATTTCGCCCTACGCAGTAGTGGCTGGTGTGCCGGCCCGAGTGTTGCGCGTCCGCACCAATCCCTCGATCATTACCCAATCCGGACAGAGGTGATTACCATCATCGATTACGGAATGGGAAATGTCGGCTCGATCCTCAACATGTTGAAGAGAATCGGGGCAGCGGCTCAGATTTCGTCAAAGGCGGAGGATATTGTCTCGGCCGACAAGTTGGTCTTGCCGGGTGTAGGCTCCTTCGACACCGGCATGTCAAATCTCGTAAGTTCGGGCTTGCGGGACGTGCTGGATGAGAAGGTGCTCGGTGAGAGAACGCCGGTACTGGGTGTATGTCTTGGTATGCAGTTGCTCAGCCGCCGCAGTGAAGAGGGACAGTTGCCTGGCCTCGGCTGGATTGAAGGAGAGACCGTCCGCTTCCGATTTGACCCGAAGACGACTGGCCTAAAGGTCCCGCACATGGGTTGGAATACTGTTAAACCTTCCGCCGCCTCTCCCTTGTTTGCTAGTTTCATCGAGCCGCCCCGTTTTTACTTTGTGCATTCGTATCATGTCGTTTGTGCCAATCTGGCAGACGTCGCGGCGAAAGTGTATTACGGGGAGGAAGTGACGGCGGCTATCAGCCGCGGCCATGTGATGGGAGTGCAGTTTCATCCAGAAAAAAGTCACACTTACGGCATGAGATTGTTCAAGAGCTTTGCCGACCTGCCCGTACCGGGGACGACGTAAATGCCATGCTGTTGACGCGTGTCATGCCCTGCCTGTTGCTCCGTCAGGGATCACTTGTGAAGACGATGAGATTCAAGGATCCGAGCTACATCGGGGACCCAACGAATGCAATTAGAACTTACAACGAAAAAGAAGTCGATGAGCTAATCCTGCTCGACATTAGCGCAACGGTAGAGAAGAGACCGCCATCATTTGCGGCCATCGAGATGTTCGCCAGCGAGTGCTTCATGCCGGTGGCCTATGGAGGCGGCTTGAAGAAGGTTGAGGACGTGAAGGAAGTGTTTCGGTTGGGAATCGAGAAGGTTGTAATAAATAGTGCGGCGGTCGAGCGACCGGAATTTATTAGGGAATTGTCGAGTCGTTTCGGTGCCCAAGCGGTGGTTGCATCCATTGATGCGAAGAGGAGACCCGGTGGAGGTCATCAGGTGTTCATTCATGGTGGCAGGACCGCAACAGGCCTTGATCCGCGGGCTCTCGCCGTTCAGATGATGGAGACCGGAGTTGGGGAGATCTTTCTCAACTCCATCGACCAAGATGGGACGATGGAGGGCTATGATCTTGAATTGATCAAGATCGTGACTTCCGCGGTGGATGTGCCGGTAATTGCCTGCGGCGGCGCGGGAAGACTGGAGGATTTTAGGAAGGCCATTAAGGAAGGCGGTGCATCGGCAGTAGCAGCGGGGAGCATGGTGATCTATTTTGGCCGGAACCGGGCCATTCTGATCAATTTTCCGACCAAACGCGAACTGGCAAAGCTCTTCAATTAACTCACAAGGATACGAACATGCGTGAATGCACTCGCTGTCTTTATAGTCTAGACAATGTAACCGGTATCTCATTCGATGAGCGAGGAGTGTGCAACTATTGTCAGACCATCGAAATGATGGAACTTGAGTACCCCATCGGCAATGAAGGGCGGAAGCGGCTGGAGGCAGTGGCGAAGGAGATTCGTGAAGCTGGCAAAGGCAAACGCTATGACGTGGCGGTGGGGGTTAGCGGTGGGTGTGACTCTTCTTACATGCTCGTGCTGGCCAGGGAACTTGGCCTCCGTCCGCTGGCAGTGCATTTCGACAACACTTGGAACTCTACCACGGCGGTAGAAAATATCCAGAATGTTCTTCGTTCGCTTGACGTCGATCTTTATACGTATGTGGTCGACAACGAGGAGATGGATGACATTTTCCGCTCGTTCTTTCTAGCCGGGACGCCCGATTTGGAGGCCCCGACCGATCTAGGTCTGGCCGTAGTGTTGAACATGGCGTGCGACAAGTATGGCATCCGCCATATCTTCGAAGGGCACTCTTTCCGCACCGAAGGCCTTTGCCCACTTGGCTGGCTTTATATGGACGGCCGTTACATTGCAAGTGTTCATCGCGAGTTTGGCCGTCGCCCGATGAAGACATATCCGAACATGTGGATTCGAGATTTCTTACGCTGGACCGTTTTCAAGCCACTAAAAAAAATCCGCCCACTCTACTGGCTGGATTACCAGAAGGAGGCGACCAAAAAGATGCTGATGGAAGAATACGCCTGGACCTGGTACGGTGGCCATCATCTCGAAAACCGCTTTACCAATTTCTTTCATACTTATTTCTGGCCGCGTCGGTGGGGAATTGATGGCCGCCTTCTAGGCCATTGCGCTCTGGTGCGGGCTGGGCAGATGCTCCGCGATGCTGCCCGGGAAGAATTGATGAAGCCGATTCCCTATGATCCTGAGATCCTCGACTTGGTGAAGAAGCGGCTCGATCTAACCAATGAGCAGTTTGAGTTAGGCATGACACAACCGCCGAAGTCGTATCGTGACTTCCAAAGCTATAAAAAAACCTTCGAAGTGATGCGGCCCATCTGGTGGGCCGTCTACAAGGGCCAGCGTGTGCCTAAGAGTTTTTATCTCAAATATTGTTTCCCTCACCAAGACAGACTGTTCACTGGGCACGCTCAGCCGCATTTGCGCGGCAATGCGGAGATCCACTTAGCAAGCCGGGGCGTGCTGGCAGTATCTTCGAAATGGACAGGCTAGATGTCCAAAGTGATTCTTTTGCTCGAAGTCCATGGCTGACAATATTTTGAAGCTCCGTGTTTTTATCGGCTTGGTTGACATCGGAAGTTATTACTCGGGACTCAAGCAGGGTTTTGATGAGCTTGGAGTTGAGGCTGTGTTTGTCCCGCTGATGCGAAACAAATTCACTAGAGAGGTGACGGGAAATCCCAGTCACTGGCTTCTTTCCCTGGTCGATGATGTCAGGCGCATTGGTGCGGATGGATTCCGAAGTCAAGTGATGTCAATAGGTTACAGTTGGCTGGTCATGCCGCTAACGAAACTCCTGCTGCTAATGTGGACGGTCGTGCGATTTGATGTGTTCATCTTTGGCTTCGCGAGCAGTTTCTTCAACTTCTGGGAGCTGCCGCTTTTGAAAGTTCTGGGCAAGAAGATCATCTTTGTATTCAACGGCAGTGACTCTAGGCCCCCCTACATTAGTGGGAATTTTCTCCAAAAGGGAGATAAGTGTTCCGCAGCGGAGTGTGTGGAAGTGGCACGACGTAAGAAAAAGGCGATGCGAACAATAGAGAGGTACGCCGACTTCTGCATTAACCACCCCCCTCAGGCGCATTTTCATGAGCGGAAGTTCGTCAATCACTGTTTTATCGGCCATCCCTGCAAGCTCTTAGTGGCGTCGCTGACTGATGGCGATCGTAGCGGAGAATCGGACATCGTTCGAATTCTGCATGCTCCATCCAATCCCAAGCCAAAGGGGACCGAGAAAGTCCGAGCATTAGTTGCCGGACTACAGGGTGCTGGGCACGCTATTCAGTATGTTGAGTTGACAAACCGGCCAAATCACGAAGTATTGCAAGAGCTTCTGCGCTGCGATTTTGTCATTGACGAACTGTACTCGGATATTCCCTTGGCGGGGCTTGGCACCGAGGCCGCATTTTTCGGGAAACCTGCCGTTGTGGGTGGGTATGCTCAGGAGGAACTGAGCCGTCACGCCACACTCACGGGACTTCCGATGGCGCTGTATGTAAGGCCCGAGGAGGTCGAGTCGGTAGTGCGACGATTGCTCGAGGACAAACCTTATAGACTAGCGGCAGGGTTGGTAGCGCAGCGGTTTGTGACAGAACAGTGGACTCCAAGCAAAGTGGCGGCCCGATTTCTCAGGCTGCTTACTGGGAATGTGCCCCCCGAATGGTGGTACGACCCGAAGTCAATCAGATATCTCTACGGCTGGGGTGGATCAGAGCAACAGATACGAGAATATTTGGCCGAAGTTATAAAAGTTGGTGGTCCTAGCGCCTTGCATCTTTCCGACAAACCGGAGTTAGAGGCTAGCTTTCTCAGATTCGCGCGTTCTCGCGAAAACACGGGAAAAGATGATGCCAGCTTGGAAGTGCACGCGGGGAACCCGACGTCCGTGCAGTTGGGCGTTGGGTAGCCCCGCCCTGCTCTCTAGCAGCGGCGCTGCCGGCAGGTCCGAGCGGCTGCGCGAGTTCCGAGAATTTTGCGATGAGCTTGCTTCCCGCACAGCTGATTTGGGGGTCACAAGAAAAGTTAGATCCCAACGAATGATTGTCTGGCACTTGCCGCGGCCATCACAAATAGAACAATCCGGTACGAATACTGCGAAGAAAACTTCGTGAGAGTTCGAGCAGCGGTCATCGCTCGGTATGCTGATCTGCTTGATAACGAGCGACTGGGAGCTATTTGTCGCCGAGTGGTAGTTCATGCCTAAGCGTTTTGCGAACGATGAAGCAGCCATTCGATCTCTACTGGTGAAAGGCGTTTGTCAACGTGCCGCCACTCATCTTCCGGCTGTTTCAGACGGTGTCAGACCGAACCCGCCTGTGCAAACCTGCCAGCGGATGGCGCACCTACGCCATTGGCCCGCAAATCAGCGATTATGTGCGTCAAGGTGCTTATGGACATTTTCCGCGAAGCAGGCAATGGAGGCCAACATGGGAGTACGCAGCAGAATTGGGCGCGAGAAATGGCGCGTCAATCGCTGGTTGCACCCACTGACCCGGGAACAGGTGTTGGAGACGTTGCGAGCGTTCGGGCCGCTCCCCACGCAAAGCCTGATGGTGCACAGCGCGCTGTCCACTTGCGGGTATGTTCGTGGCGGCCCGGCGACGGTGATCGAGGTATTGCGAACGTGGATTGGGGAGCGTAACTTGGTGATGCCGACCCACACGTATTGTTATCCCGACAGCGATGGCCGAGCGCAGCAGTTCAATCCCGCCGTCACACCGAGCCGGGTTGGAGCGATCACGAATGCTTTCTGGCAGCATCCGAATGTCGTTCGCAGCCTTCATCCGACGCATTCGCTGGCGTGTCTTGGCGCCGGGGCCGCGAAGTTGTGTGCGGGACACGAATCATGCAACACGCCCTGCGGCGCAGGCACGCCCTATGAAAAGTTAGTCCTTCAGGATGCTAGCGTCTTGATGTTTGGGGTGACGCTGAACGCATACACACTGTTTCACACTGCCGAAGATGCGGCCAGGGTCCCCTACCTCTATGAGCGGACCCTATACCGGCTGCAAACCGTCGATCGCGCCGGCCAGATCCAGCCGATCACTATGCGTCGGCATGACATGAGTATCGTACGTTGCTTCGCCCAGATGGACCACTGGCTAGAACAACGCACCCTCTTGGTTCGCCGATCGTTAGGCTTGGGGCAGTTGCTGTTTATCCCGCATGCCGGCGCGGCTCACCGCCAGTTAGTGGATGCGCTCAACATCAACCCATTGCTGCTCGTGGCACCTGCGGCCCGCGCGTCGTTGACGTAGCCTTGTGACCTGTTGTTCCAGCACAGTTTATCTGACGCCAGCTGGTAACTAGTAAATTGGAGTTTGCCCATGAAAACAATTTTCTCCAGGCTGCCACCCTCAACAAAGGAATTTGTGAAAACGATCGCTCGGCAAAGTATCGGGCGTGTGCCGCCATCATCAAGTCGTTTGACCGGAAAGTTAGCCCAGGAAGGCGGCAAGCCAGTGCGCGATTTGCGATTTCGCCCGTGGGCAACCTACCACTCTAACAATGGGCGTTACTGGAGCCAGAGCGTTGGCCGCGAGATTCGGCGTATCTTCGTCTCAGGCAATGAACGACTTACACAAATTGTAGAAGAATTTGCCGAAAAATGGGCGCAGTATTGCGGCTGCCGGTACGGCTTACTGCTGGCACACGGCACGGACGCTCTCCGGATTGCGCTCGCCGCAGCGCTCGATCACGACGGCTTGGATTATGGTGGAGAGGTGATCGTCCCAAACCTGTCATTTATTGCGACAGCGACAGCGGCACTCGATCGTCGCTTCGGACTGGTATTCGTCGATGTTGAGGCAGATACAATGCTGCTGGATCCGCAGCGTGTCGAGGAAGCAATCATCCCCGGAAAGACCCGCGCCATCATGCCGGTTCATCTCTTTGGTCAGCCAGCCAACATGACAGCTCTTGGCGATATCGCCCGCCGTCACAAGCTAAAACTCATTGAAGACGCGGCACAAGCCCACGGCTCGGCATGGGAAACAGGGCCATCGGGCTCCCTCGGCGATGCAGCAGGTTTCAGCTTTCAATCGCACAAGAATCTTACTTGCGGGGAAGGCGGTGCTCTCACAACGAACGACGAAGAGTTGTTCGAGCGGGCTTACTCCCTACACAACGTGGGCCGTTCGCGAGAAAGGAACGAACGCTGGGAGCACGTTACGCTCGGTTGGAATTGCCGGATTACTGAATATCAGGCAGCGCTGCTTAAGGAACGCTTTCGCCGTTTCGAGTGGCAACAGGAGACGCGGCGGCAGAACTATTTCAAATTGCAGGAAATGCTGAAAGAGATCCCGTGCGTGGAGTCGCTGGCCATCCACCCCGGTGTCCGTCGACATGGCGTTCACATGTTCGTCATGCGGTACAAGCTGGAGAATTGTGGAGGTCTTCCCTTGGACGATTTCTTGCGTCTATGCGGTGCTGAAGGCGCTCCCATCTACCGCGGCTATAAGTGCACCATCGCGGGCCAGCTAGCGATTGTGAAGCTCATGGAGAGGCGGCCGAGCTATTTTCGGCTGATGCCCACGCCAGTCGCCGAAGAGGCAACGAGGGAACTCATTTACATTCCGCAGAACGTTTTTCTGGGAACCGAGAGGGATATGGCCGACATCGCCGCCGCGATTCGCAAAGTAGAGCGACATTTTGCGAATCGACCTATGCCTGCAAGATCTTCGACGAAGGTTGTTTCGAGCGCCATCAAACGAGAAGGCGAGCCAGGTCTTGAATCCGCGCTTGCACGAGAGCGCAGAGCGCCAGAAGTGCCGACGCCCAACTGCAACTAACTGAAGAGATCCGCATAAGTTGTTTACGAGACTGCGATCCAAGGCCCGCGAGACACTGCTGACTCCACGCCAGATCGATTCGCTTCGTGCGAGTGATCATCATGTCCTTCAAAGCGCCGGCGAAGTCCTTAAGAAACTGAGAGCCCGTTTGATGGTGGAGGACGAAGCTCAGTGGATCCAACGGATTGAGAGAATTCGCTCGGACTTGTGCTCCTCAGCGGAGCGGGTTCTTGCTCCCGATTACGGAGCAGGCGACCCGGCACAAACCATCTCCGATGAGGCGATGGAGGCGGGACGCATCACAAGCGAAATTGTGGGCCAAGCTTGCCAGCAATATAGCAAACCACCTCTGTGGGCCTCCTTACTCTTTAAGCTTGTTCGTCAATTCAAGTGTGAGTCATGTGTTGAGCTAGGTACGTGCCTTGGGATTTCTGCGGCCTACCAAGGCGCTGCCCTTGAACTGAACGGAAAGGGTAGGCTAATAACGCTCGAAGGAGCTCCGTCGTTTGGAGCAATAGCCGCGCGCACGCTTTCCAGCCTGGGGCTAGGTCATCGCGTGGAGGTCAAGATTGGCAGGTTTCAGGACAACTTACCGGCAGTCCTCATAGAGCTCCGTACGATCGACTACGCCTTTATTGACGGCCATCACGACGAACGTGCCACGATCGCCTACTTTGAGCAAATTGTTCGTTATGCGGCACAACCCGCCATCGTTGTGATCGATGACATTACTTGGTCGGACGGCATGAGGCGAGCATGGCGAAGAGTCTGGGCTGACCCAAAAATTGATGTCGCGCTGGACCTCGATAAAGTGGGCGTTTGTGTTCTCCATGCGGGCGTGACGGCTCGCCACAGGATCGCAATTCGATAGCGACAAAAGTCCGTTGGGTCACGGAGCCGCGACACGCAGAGCGTCTGGAAAATGAACTTTGCGGTTATCGGCACGGGTTACGTTAGCGGAGTTCTATGGGAAGACTTTGGAGAATTACCCAGAGCTGAAACTGGTTGGAGCCTATGACAACAATAAGGAAAACTTGGAGTCGTTTAGCCGGCGCTGGTGCGCCAAAAAGTACTTGAGCCTTGAGCAAGCACTGAACGATCCTTCGGTGGAGATGGTTCTCAACCTGACCAACCCGCGGAGTCACTACAAAGTGACCAAGATGAGCGTGGAGGCAGGCAAACACGTCTACTCGGAAAGGCCGCTTGCGATGGACTTGGAGACGGCTGGCGAATTGGCGCGCTCGCGAAGAACAGGAACGTTTACCTGCGACCGTTCGAGGATTTCGATTTGGACGAGACGCACGATGTGCCTGAGACAGAACGTATCAAGAGCGTGTACCATTTTGCGCGACTATATTCAATCGAGCGAATGTCTCCGGTGCTGGCCGTCGTTGAATTGCACTGGGCAGGGGCTCAGCTCATATTCCCACACTATTTCGAGGGGCTAGATGGCACTGCGATCTTTAATCACAGGGGGAGCCGGGTTTGTTGGTTCTCATCTCGCTGAAGAGTTGTTGCACCGTGGAGAAGAGGTATACATCATCGATGATTTGTCCACAGGCCGCATTGACAACATCGAGCACCTGAAACCGAACACCCGCTTTCACTACAATATTGACTCGGTGCGCAACGAGTCGGTGCTGGCGGAACTCGTGGACCGCTGTGATGTTGTGTACCACTTGGCCGCCGCCGTCGGAGTGAAGCTTATCGTGGAGAGCCCAGTTAATACGATCGAGACCAATGTTCACGGTACCGAGGTTGTTCTCAAGCTTGCGAACAAGAAGAAAAAGAAAGTATTGATCACGTCGACGTCCGAAGTGTACGGAAAATCTACCGCAGTCCCTTTTCGGGAGGATCAGGACTTGGTGCTCGGTTCCACTACCAAAGGGCGTTGGAGCTACGCGTGTTCCAAAGCGATTGACGAGTTCCTAGCGTTTGCCTACTGGCGCGAGAAACATCTGCCGGTGGTCATCGTCCGCCTGTTCAACACTGTTGGTCCCCGCCAGACCGGTCGCTATGGCATGGTGATTCCCAATTTTGTTCAACAAGCCATCAGCGGTCAGCCCATTACGGTTTATGGCAACGGCCAACAGTCTCGCGCATTCGGCTATGTGGGAGACGTGGTAGGCGCGCTTGCGAATCTGGCACACCACCCTGGCGCCGTGGGCGAAGTATTTAACGTTGGAAACACGCAAGAGATTACGATCAATGAGCTGGCGGAGTTGGTGAAGAAGATGACAGGCAGCACATCGGAGATCATTCACATCCCCTATGATCGTGCATACGAAAAAGGCTTTGAAGACATGCCTCGGCGAGTGCCCGACATCAGCAAAATACAGCGGTTGATGGGCTTTCGACCGTCATTGGACCTTGAGGGGATTTTGGAACGAATCATTGCCTCGATCCAGAACCGCGAGCGCCCGGAACTCTTTCCT
>Ga0210384_10008860_pt1 | contig 10447 bp, 9 predicted proteins | sample IncBWH2MmetaG_FD_160574 | JGI IMG/M metagenome (GOLD analysis project Ga0210384, IMG submission 160574) | Forest soil microbial communities from Barre Woods Harvard Forest LTER site, Petersham, Massachusetts, United States - Inc-BW-H-2-M | ecosystem: Environmental > Terrestrial > Soil >...
CCCAGCCGCGCGAGCACCGCGAGCGCCTGCTCGCTAACCCGCGTGGAGCCCGACCACTGGAAGAGGCGCACCCGTTTGCCCTTCGGCAGGAGCCGCTCCTCGATGTACCCTACCGAGCCCGCGGTCTCCGTCTCCACCGAGTAGGGCACCTGGGGTAGCTCGAAGCTGCGGGTGCGGCTTCCCCAGTCGAGCGGATGGGTGTAGGAATGGCTACCCGCCTCGACGTTCGGCCGCTCGAAGATCGACCGGGCCAGCTCGAAGAACTCCGGGGAGCCGAGCAGGGTCGGCTCGACCTCCGCCACCACGATCGAGGCGCTGATGGGATACGGATAGCGGGAGAGGATCTCCTCGAGGACCACCTGCCCGCTGGACGCACCCGCGCGCACCTCGGAGCGGTTCCGGAGGCCGTCGCCGTCGATGTGCGAGTAGAAGATGCGCCGCCCACAGAGCGTCGTCGTGTCGGGCCGGGGCCAGTCCGCCACCCCCAGCGCCTCCCGGAAGAAGACGAACGGATTGAGCCACCACTGCGCGCCGCCTTCGTTCGGGAACTGGTACCGCGCGTATTCGCCCGTCGCGAACCCGCCCCAGGGGCCGGAGACCACCAGATGGCTCTCCGAGTGCGGCAGATCGCGGCGGGCCAGGACGAGGTGAGGGCGGCTGTCTGCGCGCCGGCACACCACCTGCTGGTAGTAGGGCAGTCCGGGCGGCAGCGGCCGCTCGAACTCCATCACCGCGGGATCCTTGTAGCGCAGCTCGATGACGCGCTGGTTCCCGGTCCAGTTGCCGAGGAATTCGAGCCCGACTGGAGCGAGCGCCTCGTTCACCGCCGCCAGGTCAACACTTCGAAGGGTCCGCCGGTCACGGAAGGCGCCGAGAAAGCCCAGGATCAGCACGCGCCGCCCGGCGCGGGCCTGCGCCCCGAGCCAGCGCAGGTAGCGGAGCGGCTCGTCCATCTCGTCGGTCTGGAACCAGCTGACGATGGCCCGGTAGCGCGACATGACCCGCTCGTCGGGGAGCCCGGCGGTGATGTCGTGGTATTCGACCATCAGCCCGAGCCAGTTGAGCGGCATCTGAGCCCACAGGTGGATCTCGTTGGTGGTGGCGGTCTTCGGGCGGCGGCCACTCACGTCGTTGTAGAGCTCGGCCGACTTGTAGAGTGCGAGGACCCGGCGGGGCAGCTCCTCCAGGTTGCTCGCGGTGGGCGCGGAGGCCGCCGCGAGCGGGGCGCCCCGCAGCGCCAGGCCCCCGGCGGCGAGCGCCGAGCCCTGGAGCAGTCGACGGCGCGAGATCCGGGCGGTCACGGGCGAAGGGTGTCGGTGGAGACGCGGTCCAACCCGATGGTGGAGACGTACGGGACGAAGCCGCGGGCCCGCGCGAGCCGGATCAGGTCGGCCACGCGGCCCGCCTCGCGGCCGTCCGCGTACTCCAGCGTGAACACCGGCAAACCCAGCGCGGTCACCGGCTCGAGCCGCGCCGCCCGGGCTTCCGCGTCCGCCGCCGGCCGCGCGCGGTACGTGCGCGCCTTGAAATCATAGTCGGTCCAGATCGACTCGAGCGCGACCGCGTCCACCACCCCCGGGAGCCGCTCGGCGAGCGGCAGGCCGCCGTTGAGCAGCAGGATGGCCCGCGGATTGCGGCGCTTCAGCTCGACCAGGACGCGCTCGAGGGCGGCCGCCGCCCCGCGGTAGCGCGCGGGGTCGCTCCGCTCGAGCTCGAGCGCGGTGTCGGCGGTATCGAGGAAGAGCCCGTTCACCGGGCCGGCCAGGGCGCTCGGCACCACCCGATCCAGGAGCCAGCGCTCGTAACCGGGGGCGCGGACGTCCAGCCGCCGCGCATCGGGCCAGTTGGGATTCGGCGAGAGGACCCACGGCTCGCGGGCGATACCGGCGAACTCGGGATGCGCGGTATTCACCTCGCCCAGGCTCACGTACATGAGCACCAGCGAGCCGCGCTCCTTGACCGCGGGGAGCGGCGGGTGGCCGTGTGGATCGAGCACCACGACGTCGAAGCGCGCCAGGTCGGGGGCCGCCTCCGGCTCGGCGGCGTAGTAGACGACCCAGCTCCGCACTCCCGCGAACGGGCGGATCCGGGACACCGCCGACTCGCCGCTCGCGGCGGCCACCGCCCCGCCCAGCCCCAGGGCCAGGGCGCCCGCGAGCCAGCGCCGGCTCACGCCCACGCGCCCAGAGCCTCCGTGCGGCTGCCGTGGATCGTGATCGCCTTGATGAGGCGGGTCATCTCGAAGATGGCGCGCACGTCGTCCTGCAGGGCGCACAGGCGCAGGTCACCGCCCGAGGCGCGCGCGTGCTTCATCGCGGCCACCAGCGAGCCCATGCCCGAGCTGTCGATGTAGCCGACCATCGCCAGGTCCACCAGCACCTTGCGGCTACCGCCGTCGATCACGTCCGTCAGCGTCCGCTTCATCTGCTCCGCGGCCGCCAGGTCGAGGTCGCCGCGCGGGGCGACCACCGTGATCTCTGCCGATCTGGTCACGTCGATGTCCATGCTCTCTCCTCACCGGGCGGATCGCGCCCCGCCCTCCGTCGATCCGGCCGCGGGCCCGTGGCCCGGCCGATATTTCACGAGAGTCCAACGTGTCCCTCGCTCGCGCCGCACGTCGATCGAGACTGAGTCGGCAATGCGACGAACGAGGTGAATGCCAAGGCCGTGATCCGGTACCGTGCCGAGATCGGGCTCGACGTAGCGCGCCGGATCGAACGCCCGCCCGAAGTCCTCCACCTCGATCAGCAGGCGGTCGTCGAAGCCGCGCACCGAGACGTGGATGGGCTCGCCGCCGCGGCCCTCGTAGGCGTGCTCGATGGAGTTGGCGCACAGCTCACCCACCGCCAGCACGAGCGCCGCCTGGGTCGGGCGGTCCACCCCCAGGCGCTCCAGCTCCGTTCGAAGCCATTGGCGCAGCCGCTGCAGGTGCTCGGCCTCGCTCGACATGGAGAAGGTGCCCGGCGGAGGGGAGGCGCTCATGGGGCCATCGCGCCGGCCGCCAGGGTCCGAAGCAGCGTCAGAAGCGCGATGGCAAACATCGCGAAAACGAGTATAGCAGCGGGGGGGCGCAGACCCGGCCGACCCTGGACGGTCGGTTTTGGGGGGGTCTGAGCCCGGGGAGCGAGCGGAAATCCTACCTTGAGCGCGAGAAGCCGAGCTGGGTGCCGACCGGGTAGCCGTTGCGGTCCCGACGATAGGGATCCGCGGTCACCGACTCCCGCCAGGCCTGGTACTCGCGCTCGTCCTGCCACCGTCGCACGGCCCATACCGCGAGGCCGACCGCGACGCCTCCCAGCGCGACCACGCAGACGAGCGCGCCGCGCTTCAACACCGTCTCCAGCGAGAGACCTTCCTCAACAGGCGTGGGTGTGCTGACAAGCGGCGTGTTCATGGCCGATCTCCTGGGTCGGCGCCGATCGAGAGCCAGAGAACGAACGAGCTGATGCCGACCAACAGCGCGGTGAGCAGCGTCGTCAGCAGCATCGCGTTCCGCCGGGGTCCAGGATCGTGGCGCTCATGTTCTCGCTCCACCTGGATGACGTAGCAAGAGGCAAGCCACGAAAGAGCACGTCTGAAATCAGCCACTTGCCGCGTTCCAGCGGCGGACCCGATGCAGAGCTTGTCAGGTACCACGGCAAGACTTTGTCAGGCCGGACCGCCGACGTGCCCTAACTACCCGTCCTGTCGAGCCGGACGTCTGGCCTCTTTCTTGCTCCTTTCCCGCCGCATGCCGCACCCGGGTATCAAGACGGTAGGTGGTGCTCTGATCGGCCTGCTCGCACTGGCCGTCGCGGTGGTGCTGATCACGCGGCCGCCCCACGCCCCGGCTCCGGCCGACTCGCGGCCCGCGGAGAGCGACGGGACCCTTTCGCCACCCGCCAGCGTGGCGGTGCCGGCCCCGCGGGTCTCGCGCTCGCGCGGGCAGGACGACTGGGCTTTCTTCTTCCGTTCCGGCGATACCCTCAGCCGGATGCCCGACGGCTCGACGCTCGGCACGGTGGTCCGCACGGAGAAACGGCACGGCTTCCCGGACGGCTCGAGCGGGCCGGCGTACGTGGTGCAGGGGCCGGATCAGCGGGAGGAGGTCTTCGACGCCGACGAGCTCGAGCGGAGCGCGCGGATCGAGTCCATGCGGGACATCCGGATCCCGGCCGCGCCCGCGGCGAAAGCATCCCGGTGATCCACGATCTGCGCTCGCGCCAGCGTCCGAGCCGGCCTGCGCACGAGCCGCTGGACAGCCCGCGTGCGATCACCCTCGGGGTTGCGGTCTGGCTGGGGCTGTTCGGCCTGGCGCTCTACCTGATCTTCCGCTGATCGGCTGAGAGCGCTCCCGCTTCGTCGTCCGCGCTACTGCGACACCGCCTGCTTCCACGCGATCACGCCCGGTGCGCTCGCCGGCTGGGGCGCACTGCAGCCGACTCCCCGGGCACCCACGCTCGCGGTCCCACCCCGCACGGAGCAGGTGCCGAAGGGCGTGCCGAAATCGACGCTACCCTGGACGACGGTCAATGCGCTCTGAGCGTCCGGCCCCACCTTCAGGTCGATCTCGGCGTCTCGCACCGCGGCGACCGCAGCCGGCGTTTCGATCTCGAGCTGGCTCGAACCGGTTCCGGCCTTGGCCCAGACCTCGCCTTGACTGAGCCGCAAGATGCGGATGGTTCCGGCGGTCTTCTCCCAGCGCGAGAGGATCTTGATCGCGGTCTTCTCGTTCAGCGCCACCGGCATCCCCGGGCGGAGCTGGATCAGCGCCTGACTCCCGGGCTCGGTGCGCAGCACGTCACCCTCGAAGAGGGGCAGCGACCCACGTCCCTGCACGCGCTGCTCGATCCCGTCGGTGCGCACGATCACGACCGTCCCGACTGCGTTCTGCGCCGTCCCGACCGGCACGCCCTGGGCACCCGCCGGGACCGCCCCCGGGGCCACCGACCAGACCGCCAACGCCAGCCCGGCGAGGAGCCCTCGGGCCGTCGTCGTCTCCGTCCGCGCCCGTGTCACGATCACGGCGCGGCTCAGTTGCCGTGGAAGACGACGCGGATCGGCTTGCGCCCGACCGGCACCGTCGCCAGCACGGAGCTACTCCCCGTGTCGATCACCTTCAGATCGTTCGAGATCTCGTGCACGACGAAGAGGCGGGTGCCTTCGCGGTTCCCCGAGATCCCGTTGGGCCGCTGCCCCACGTCGATCTGCTCGAGGATGCGGAGATTCTTCGGATCCGCGCTCACCACCACGACGCGGTTGAGCCCGGCGACCGTGACGTAGGCATTCGGCCCCTGGAGACCCTTGAACCCGAAGGCGATCTGCTGCGGCCCGGGCCCCACGTTGATCGAGGCGATCTTGTCCTGCGTCGCCGGATCGATCACGTAGATATCGGTTCCGCCGGTATTGGTGCCCCAGATCCGCCCGTCCGGGCCCAGCACCAGGAAGTGCGGGTTCGTGCCGACCGGGATCGCCTTCAGCACCCGGTGCGACGCGGTGTCGATCACCTCCACCGTCTTGTCGCCCTGGTTGCTCACGTAGGCGAAGCGGCCGTCGCGCGAGAACGTGAGCCCGGTCGGCCCTTGTCCGACCGCGATGGTGCCGAGGATCCGGAACGTGGTCGTGTCCACGATGGAGATCGTGTTGTCGCCGATGTTGGCGACCCACGCCTGCCGGTTGTCATTGGTGAGCGTGACCACGTGGGCGCGGTCCCCGGTGGCGATGGAAGCCACCGTCTCGAGTGACACGGTGTTGATGACCGAAACCCGGCCGGAGGCCAGGTTGGTGGCGAAGAGCCACCGGCCGTCACGCGAGACGGCCAGATCGTGCGTGGCGTGGTTGCGCGCCTCCACGGTCGCCACGACCTGGAACGTGTCGCCGTCCACCACCGTGACCGTGTTCGAGCTCTCGTTGGCGACGAAGACCCGCGAGCCGGTCGCCTCCGGCTCCTTCGTCTGTAGATCGGCGCACCCGCCCAGCGCGAGCGCGAGCGAAGCCCAGACCAGCCACCCGCCGCGCGGTGATCGAACGCCACCCATCGTCATCCTCCGGGGCCCTGCGTGGAAAAGCGCCCTTACCTTCGTCCAGGAGGCCCGGCGAGTCAAGGATATTCCCGGCTTGGCCCGCCACGCGCTTCGTTGACAGCCCAGGCGCCCTGGGCATAGTCTCTATGGCACACTGAGGCGCCATGTCCACGACGGATCGGCCTTCGACGCTCAGGTGATACCCCAGATGCCCATGACGCGGACGCCACTGAGTAAGGGCATCGTCCCGGGCGCCCTGCTCGCCCTCGCCACGCTGCTCCTCGCCTCGCCCGGATGGGCCCAGGCTCCGCGCGCCGAGCGCCCGACCTACGCGGTCGGCGACAAGTGGATCCGGAGCGACGGCGCCTACGATCTCATCCGGATCGAGAACGGCCGCTACGTCTTCGCCGCCGACGGGGGACGCGAGGTCCACCTCACCCGCGACCTGGGCGTGGCGAAGGTCGTCCGCAACGGCCAGGTGCTGCTCGAGATGGAGCCGCCACCGGCCCTCGCCTGGCCGCTCGAGGTCGGGCAGTGGGGCGTCAGCTGGCTCACCGTGAAGAGCCTGGACCCGCAGATCGGCGAGAGCCTCGTGCGGTGGAGCTTCCGGGTGGACGCCTATGAAGACGTGCGGGTGCCAGCCGGCGTCTTCAAGGCCTTCCGCATCGCCCAGGTGATCGAGCCTCGGTTCCTCGCCGCCTCCCCGCAGATGCGGCGGCTGGAACTGGTCTTCTGGTACGCGCCGTCCGTCCAGCAGCTCGTCCGGGCCGACGGCTCGGACCTGACCGGGCTCGCCTTCCAGGCGGTCGCTCTCGACCAGCCGACCGCGGCGCCGCTCGCCGTCGCGCTCGCCGAGCCCAAGGACCAGACCCGGGTCGCCACCGATCGGCTCACGCTCAGCGGCAAGGTCACGGGCGGCAGCGGCGCTCTGCGGATCACGGTCACGCAGAACGGCAGCGAGATTGCCCGGCGGAGCGAGCCAGGAGCGGCTTCGGGCGCCGCCAAGGGCGTGGCCCTGAGCGTGCCCGTCAAGCTGGCCCCGGGAAAGAACACGCTGATCGTCACCGTCACGGACGGTGCGGCCGTGACGCGGCAGGAAGGGCGCGTGCTCTTCTATGAGCAGTCGGCCCCAGTGGTCGCTGCCGCCCCGCCCGGCAACCCGACAGCCCCGACCCCGGCGCCCGCGCCCTCGCGGCCTCCCGCGCCGTCCACCGTCGGTGCGCCAGCGGGGACGACCCCGACACCGCCACCGCCCGTGGTGCCGGCTCCGGCGACCCCCGCGGCACCACCCGCGAATCCGCCGACCTCGATCGCTCCGGGCGTGGCTTCGGCGCCGGCTCCGGTGGCCGCTGCTCCGATGCCTCCCCGCCCCGAGCCCCCACGTCCGACGCCCGCACCTCCGGCGGCGGCGACACCGGGCCCGGCCGTCGCCCCCGCCACGCCACCGCCGGCCCCGGCGGCCGTCGCGGCGCTGCCGCCCGAGACGTCGAAACCGCTGCCGCTGCTCCGGATCACGATCTCGACGCCGGCGGATCAAGCGCGGGTCGAGCAGGACATGGTGACGTTCGCTGCGACGGTCAACGGTGGCACCGGGGTGCGCCAGGTCCTCGTCACCGCCAATGGCGTCGAGCTGTGGCGACAAGATAATCCGGCGAAGCAGCCGTCGATGGCGGTGAACCTGCCCGTCAAGCTCGCCGAGGGACCGAACACGCTGGTCGTGACCGCCGCGGAGACCGACGGGACCATGCACCAGGAGATGCGCACCGTGCTGCACGAGAAGGTCGTGCCGCTCGCGGTGGACGTCCGGTATCCCGAGGACCGCGCGAGGGTGATCGACGAGGCGAGCGTGGTGGCGGCGGTGGCGCGGTCGAGCAAGGGCGTGAGCCGCATCACGATCGCGCTCAACGGGAGCGAGGTGCATCAGCAGGAGGAGCGCAGCCCGCAGAAGTCGATGGCGGTGAGCGCGCCGCTCACCCTGCGGGACGGCCCGAACGCGATCGTGATCACCGCGACCGAGCCCGACGGCACCGCCCGCCAGGAAGTGCGCACCGTGATCCTGGAGCGGCCCAAACCCGCCCCGGCCGCCGCACCCCCCGCGGTGGCCCCGCCTCCGGCGGCGACCCAGTGGGCGGTGATCATCGGGGTGGGCGGCTACGAGAGTACCGCGGTGCCGAGGCTCCGCTATCCGGTGGCCGACGCCGACGCGGTGTACCAGACCCTCGTCACCGTCGGCGGCTTCAAGAAGGAGAACATCCTCCTCCTGACCGACAAGACCGAGCGCAAGCCCACCCTGCGCAACATCAAGTGGGCGCTCGGCACGTTCCTGGCGCGGTCCGCGCACAAGGACGACCTGGTCGTCATCTACTTCGCGGGCCACGGCGCCTCCGAGGTCGATCAGCGCGGGGTCGAGCGCGACGGGCTCTCCAAGTACCTGGTGCCGATCGACGCGGATCCCGACGATCTCTATTCGACCGCGATGCCGATGGACGAGATGCAGAACGTCCTCGCGCGGATCGAGGCCGAGCGGGTCACCGTGTTCCTCGACGCCTGCTATAGCGGCGCCGCGGGCGGTCGCACGTTCGCGTCGACCAAGAGCCGTACCGTGAACGTGGACGACATCTTCCTCGACCGACTGACCCGTTCCAAGGGGCGCGCCATCGTGACCGCCTCGCGGCCGTCGGAGCTGTCGATCGAGCTGCCCGAGCTCGGCCACGGCGTGTTCACGTACTATCTCGTGCGGGGCCTCGAGGGCTACGCCGATCTCAATCGCGACGGGATCGTCTCGCTGCAAGAGCTGTTCGAGTACCTCACCCAGGAAGTCAGCCGCAAGTCCCGCGCGGTGGGCGGCAATCAGCACCCGATGCTGAAGGGCGAGATGGAAGGGGCCCTGCCCCTCACCAGGACGGGGAAGCGCAATTAGCCGCGCGCTGCTGGCCATCGTGCTGCTGGCCGCCGCGGTGCCCGCCTTCGCCCAACCCGCCGTGAACAGCCAAGGGTGGGAGACCCCGATGGCGGCGGGCGACCGTGCCTACCAGCAGGGCCGCTACGCCGAGGCCGGGCGCTTCTTCGCCGCCGCGGTGGAGCGCGCCGAGGGCATCGGGGCCCAGGATCCGCGGGTGGCGGTGAGCCTCGAGCTCCTCGCGGCCTCGTATCAGGCCGAGGGCCAGTACGCGCAGGCCGAGCCGCTGCTTCGCCGCGCGCTCGGCATCGCCGAGGGCGTGCTCGGGGCGGAGCACCCGGAGGTTGCGGCCACCCTCACCGCGCTGGGCGGGCTCGGCACCACGCAGGGACGCTACGGGCAGGCCGAGCCGCTGCTCCGCCGCGCCTTGGCCATCGACGAGCGCGTGCTCGGCCCGGAGCACGTCGAGGTCGCGCTGACGGTAAACGCGCTCGCCCGCCTCGATCGCCGCCAGGGCCGTTACGCCGACGCGGAGCAGCGCAGCCGCCGCGCGCTCGCGATCCGCGAGCGGGCCCTCGGCCCCGAGCACGTCGAGGTGGCGGCGAGCCTGGCGGACCTGGCCGCGCTCTACCGGATCGAGAGCCGCTACGTGGAGACCGAGCAGCTCGCCCAGCGCGCGCTCGCCATCCGGGAGAAGGCCCTGGGCATCGAGCATCCCGCGGTGATCGCGCCCCTCGTCACGCTCGCGGAGCTGTACGCCGAGCAGGGCCGCTATCCGCAGGCCGAGACGATGGCCCGGCGCGCGCTCGCAGTCGCGGAGAAGGCGCTCGGCCCGACGCACCCCGAGGTCGCGACCGTCCTCGATCCCCTCGCGGCGCTGGCCCGCATCCGCGGGCATTACGCGGAGGCCGACTCACTCGGCCGACGCGCGCTCGCCATCCGGGAGAAGACGCTCGGCCCCGACCATCCCGACGTCGCCGGAAGCCTCGTCGGTCTCGCCGAGCTGGCGGTCCTGCGATCCAACTCGGCGGAAGCAGACTCCCTGGCCCGGCGCGCGCTCACGGTCCAGGAGTCGGCGCTCGGTCCCGAGCATCCCGATCTGGCCCGGACGCTCCGGGCGCTCGGCGACGCCGAGCGGCTCCAGAGCCGGTACGCGCAGGCCGAGCCCCTCTTCCAGCGCGCCCTCGCCATCGACGAGAAGCGCCTCGGCCCGGACTCCCCGCGCGTCGCCCTCGACCTGGATGGCCTGGCCACGCTGTACCGGCTGCAGGGGCGCTACGCGCAGGCCGAGCCGCTCTATCGACGCGCTCAGACGATCGGAGAGAAGGTGCTGGGACCGGAGCATCCGCAGGTGGCCGCGACCATCGTGGACCTGGCCTCGCTCTACCGGGCCCAGAGCCGCTTCACCCAGGCCGAGCCGCTCTATCAGTGGGCGCTCACCCTGCAGCGCAAGACGCTCGGGCCGGATCATCCCGACGTGGCCGACAGCCTCGAGGAGTACGCCGCGCTGCTCCGCCAAACCAACCGCGAGACGGAAGCCGCCCAG